>Ga0316204_10001114_pt1 | contig 78964 bp, 78 predicted proteins | sample 6monrhotite_MG_2_FD_205661 | JGI IMG/M metagenome (GOLD analysis project Ga0316204, IMG submission 205661) | Microbial mat bacterial communities from mineral coupon in-situ incubated in ocean water Damariscotta River, Maine, United States -... | ecosystem: Environmental > Aquatic > Marine >... | reverse complement strand
CCAGGCAAACCAATTACTCGTTTTATGTAATCTGTTGTAGGATCTGCAGGATATCTAAATACAATCACATCACCTCTTTTAGGGTCATTGATGTTTATAATTTTCTTATTTATCACTGGCAGCCTAATACCATAAGCATACTTATTAACTAAAATGAAATCACCTGCCAATAATGTTGGCATCATCGAACCCGATGGGATTCTAAATGGCTCAAATAAAAACGATCTAAGCAACAACACAATTAGGATGATTGGGAAAAAAGAACGCGCATATTCTACAATAATTGGCTCATTAGCTTCTTTTTCACGCTTAGGTTTCCAAAGAAAAATATCAAGCAACCAAACAACACCTGTAATAACTGATGCAAGAAATAAAATTGTAGGGAAATCAAATGTCATTAGATATCTTCCTATTTGTCACCAACTCGTAGTACAGCCAAAAATGCTTCTTGCGGTATTTCCACTCTACCGACCTGCTTCATTCGTTTTTTTCCTGCCTTTTGTTTTTCTAGCAGTTTTTTCTTACGGGTAATATCTCCGCCATAACATTTGGCCGTTACATTTTTACGTAATGCCTTTACGGTCGTTCTAGCAATTACTTGCACACCAATAGCAGCTTGTATTGCTACATCAAACATTTGTCTAGGAATAATCTCTTTCATTTTTTCAGCAAGTTCACGCCCTCGTTTTATACTATGCTCTTTATGGATAATAATTGATAATGCATCAACGCGCTCACCATTGATTAATACATCTAATTTAACTAACGGGGCTTCCTGAAAACAAACAAAATGATAATCAAATGATGCATATCCTCGGCTCACTGATTTAAGACGATCAAAAAAATCAAGAACCACTTCACTCATTGGCATTTCATAAACAATAGAGACCTGATTACCCAGGTATTGCATATTTTTTTGTACACCACGCTTTTCAACGCATAACGTTATTACAGCTCCAACATAGTCCTGAGGCACGAGAATATTTGCTTGTATGATTGGTTCTCGAATTTCGGCTACTTGATTAACTGGCGGCAAACGTGAAGGATTATCAATAGACAAAACTTCACCTTTCGATGTTAATACTTCATAAATTACGGTTGGTGCTGTCGTAATAAGATCAAGATCATACTCACGTTCTAGCCTCTCCTGTACGATTTCCATGTGCAACATACCAAGAAAACCGATACGGAAACCAAAACCAAGTGCATCAGATGTTTCTGGCTCATATTGCAAGGCTGAATCATTCAGCCTTAATTTCTGTAACGCTTCTCGAAAATCTTCATAATCATCCGAACTAACGGGAAACAAGCCGGCAAAAACACGTGGTTGAACTTTTTGAAATCCTGGCAGGGCTTCGTCTGCTGGGTTAGCAACTGTCGTGAGTGTATCCCCAACAGGAGCGCCATCAATTTCCTTAATACCTGCGATGATGTATCCCACATCACCAGCTGATAAAATTTCACCCCGTTTTCTTTTGGGTGTAAATACACCAACTTCATCTACCTGATGCATACCTTCAGTAGACATAACTTTAAATTTCTGTTTCGGTTTAATTGATCCATTAATAATTCGCACTAGCGATATAACACCAACAAAATTATCAAACCATGAGTCAATGATCAATGCTTGTAATGGTGCATCCACATTACCTGATGGGGCAGGAATGCGTTCAATTAACTGCTCAAGTAAATCATCAATACCTATACCCGTTTTAGCACTTACATGTATAGCATCGCCTGCTTCAATACCAATAACATCTTCAATTTCCTGCATTACCCGAACAGGGTCAGCTGCAGGTAAATCTATCTTGTTCAAAACTGGTACCACTTCTAATCCTAGGTCCATCGCTGTATAACAATTAGCTACACTTTGCGCTTCCACTCCTTGAGATGCATCAACAACTAATAATGCGCCCTCACAAGCAGCTAATGAACGAGAGACTTCATATGAAAAATCAACGTGCCCTGGAGTATCAATAAAGTTAAGTTGATAAATATGGCCGTCTTTTGCCTTATACTCCAACGAGACACTCTGTGCTTTAATTGTGATGCCACGTTCTCTTTCCAAATCCATGGAATCTAGAACCTGTGCTTGCATATCACGATCACTCAAACCGCCACAGACCTGGATAAATCTATCTGCAATAGTAGACTTACCATGATCTATGTGTGCAATGATTGAAAAATTTCGAATATACTGCATAAAATTTTATTGTTTACCTGTTTTCAAATGTCTAATCAGTAATTTTGGGTCCAGAAAATAATGACAAATTTCAGTCATATCTTGCATTAATACTGGTACTTTTACTCCAAATTTCTCTTCCAGAGCAGCGTTGCCTGTTATTTCAATAATATCAAATTCAAACTTATGGCTTTCTTTTAAAATATTCAGATGCTCTACCATCTCTTCACAGAGGTGACAGCCTGATCGACTATAAACCTGAAATTGCTGTGACATTAGATCTTATCCAGAGTGAATACACCCGAGTGGTTCAAAACAATGTAGATTTTGAGCAGGCGTTATTATAACGTGGAAACACTACCGCAAGCCAGTAAAAGCACTCATGTCGTTATCTATAGGTGATTAAATAAAACTTAATTATCAATAAGATATGCGTAAGATGATGGGTTGATAATCAGTTTGATGCGTATATTTTAGCCTAGACTGCGCCAACCACTTGAAACATAGCAAAAAGGATAGAAAACCAGCAAGAATACTCAGTCCATCCCTGATACTCCAAGCCATCCAATCATTAACAAGACTGCCGACGATTGCTCCCAGAATCAACGCTAGTATGGGTAACATATAAATTAAAAAAGAGCCTTTAACCAGTGCTTGTTCAGGTATACCTATGACAACTTTATCACCCGCTTTTACGCTTTTCGTGTTGATTACCTTTAAGCGATTAGGTTTACGATTAAACCATTTTTGCAGGGAAGCCGTACCACATCCTTGATTTGCAGAACAATGATGACAACTACTGCTACTTTGGGCTTCTACCCAGGCATATTCATCATCTGATTCAACAACAAACGCATCTTCTTCCAACATTAATCTTTACCGGGATTAAAATGAACATATTCACCAATAAATTTAACTGTTGCTTTTGGCACTTCGCCTACAACAGTTACATAATAATCAGCAACGATAGTTGTATAAGCATTCACTGCACCAATTTTTGAGAAGCCTTTCATCATTGGTTTGGCCTTATTCATAGCTTCGATATAGACCGAGACTGACGAGATTCCATCTGTATACATTAAATGTTCAACGGGCATGCGACTCATAGGTAAACCATGTTTCTTTTGCATGCCTTTCATGTAACCTGCTGGTAATTTTTTTACGGCCCATTGGCTAGAAGTCTTTTCAACTTGCTCAGACTTTTCTTGTTTAAACCATTTATATCCATCCGAGCTTATTGTTGGCTCGAGCTTGTCAGTTTCGATATGGTCTTTAATATCAATGTGGGTAAACATTATTTGCTCTACAGGGTCACCTTCTTCATTAACCAAGTCAGACTTTAAAAGCATAGCTGTCTTTTTATCCAACCATAAATGATAACCATATCGATAAGAATCTTTTGGCAACACATCAATCTTAACTGCATCTCGTCCAGCCATACGATCTACACCGCCCATATGGAAATGGTAGTAACGTTTTATATTTTTTGTAATGTGCTGTAGACCAATTGGCAAGTAGTTTTTAGGTCGACTTTTCTCAACCACAACGGATTTCACATCGGGTAAAATGCAAATTAGTCGATCATTATTTCTTAAAATCTCACGTGGCGTTCCCGCTAAAGACAGAAGCCTCTCTTGCTCCTCTCCGTCTACATTTTTATGCACGATACGCATTGTTTCCATCTGCTTTCCATGAATGTAAACAAAAACGCCTTCATAGTTTAATGTTTTGATCGCATGAGACATGCGCTCAAGCCACACTTTTGCTTCAGGATCATTTTTTGAAGCAAAAGCGGGCATTGTCATTACACAGAACAAAATGAGCGTTACCTGTCTAACAAAAAAAAGCACTGACTTTAAACCTCTTTATTTATTGGATTGTGCATTTTTTGAATCATAGCCTGCTATACGAGCATAATTAATCATGCCTTGTAAACTAATGCTAGATGTATACTCACTATGATTAACTAAATAACCATTTAAACGTCTTTCAGTTTCAGGTTGCTGCTTATCCCAATGCGTACCTGATGCAACGGGTAAAACATTAACCTGTGGTTGAGGCTCTACCTGAACGATACGTTGTGGTACTGGTTGAACGCTTTGAAAATCACCCATATCTTGTAGCCCAATCACTGCCATAGCAGCAACTGATGCGGCAATAGCCAAGCCTGCAACCGGCTTTAAAATGCGTGATGATTTATTCGAAGCAATTAAGGTTGAAATATTTTCTTCCTGCTCAATACGACTACTAACTGTCTGCGCCATACTTGTCGTTGCAGCCACATCCAGATTATGACGAATTGAATCACCTATAATCTGATAGCGTGAAAGTGCACCCCGCAAGTCAGCTTCTTGCTTAAGTCGACGTAAAAGCATTTCATGCTCATTTTCATCTAGCTCATCATCAAATAACGCTGATACTTGTTCGCCTATTTTATCTTTCATCATCTCAACCCTCAGCTTTCACTGTAGATCATGGTTAAAAACATCCCTACTCATTATCCTAACTAAAGCAATGGCTTTAATTTTATATCTATTGCTTCTCGCGCTCTAAATATTCTAGAGCGGACTGTACCAACAGGACAATCCATTGATAAAGCAATATCCTCATAACTCAACCCTTCTAACTCACGTAATGTAATAGCAGTACGTAAGTCTTCAGGTAAGTCTTCGATGGTTTGCTTTACGGTATTTTGAATCTCTTCAGTCAACAATAACCTTTCTGGTGTCGCATTTTCACGTAATTGTCCAGAATCCATAAACTGTTCCGCCTCTTGAGCATCAATATCACCGGCTGGGGGCCGTCTGTTCTGAGCTACCAGGTAATTTTTGGCCGTATTAATCGCAATACGATAGATCCAGGTGTAAAACGCACTATCACCACGGAAATTTGCCAAGGCACGATATGCTTTTATAAAAGCTTCCTGGGCAACATCCTGTGCTTCGTGCGGGTCATGTACAAAACGGCCAACAAGACTGATAATTTTGTTCTGATATTTTAGAACCAGGATATCAAATGCCTTTTTGTCACCATTCTGGACTTGCTTGACCAATTCCAGATCAATATTTTTCCCTGCCATCAGGGTATTTCCCCTATTACCAACCCCCATCCCTGTCTGTTATATAGGTAGACAGTATAGATTTGGCTAAGTTCGACGGTTAATTAACAATAATTCAACTATTTTCAACTATTTGACGCCATTTAACAATATCTTGAATAATACCTGTAGTTCTGGTGCAATGTCGCAATGAATGACACATATCGACAATTTGATGTCCTTATTATCGGTAGCGGCGCTGCCGGTCTGAGTTTAGCACTACAATTAGATAAACATTTACAAGTTGCCGTTCTATCCAAGAACTGTTTGACTGAAGGATCAAGCTTGTATGCACAAGGTGGTGTGGCTGCTGTACTTGATTCTGAAGACAGTTTTGAGTCACATATCAACGATACTCTGAATGCAGGCGCAAATCTCTGTGATCCTGACGTTGTCCGTTTCGCGGTCGAACATGGGCCAGAATCAATTCAATGGTTGCTGAATGAAGAAGTTCCATTTACACAAAGTAATAATAGTAAACCTGATACAGACTATCATTTAACAAGAGAAGGTGGACATAGTCACAGGAGGGTTATTCATGCAGCTGATGCTACTGGTCAAGCTATAGAAACCACCTTGGAAAAGAATGTAAAAACTCAAAAGAATATACACCTATTTGAACACCATATTGTCATCGATTTAATCACCAGTACGAAAATGGGAATCAATGACAATCGTTGTTATGGAGCATACGTACTCAATCGTCACAACAATGAAGTATCAGTATTTGAAAGCCCATCTGTCATTCTAGCCAGTGGCGGTGCTAGTAAAGTTTACCTATATACCAGCAACCCGGACACTTCTACCGGTGATGGTATTGCGATAGCGTGGCGTGCTGGCTGCCGTGTAGCGAATATGGAATTCAATCAATTTCACCCTACTTGTTTATATCATCCTAAAGCTAAATCATTTTTGATAACTGAAGCATTACGTGGCGAAGGCGCTCATTTATTACTCCCAGATGGTTCACGTTTTATGCCTCAGTTTGACTCAAGAGCAGAACTTGCACCTCGTGATATTGTGGCTCGAGCTATTGACCATGAAATGAAACGCCTGGGAGCAGAATGTGTTTATCTTGATATTAGTCATAAACCATATGCCTTTATAAAACACCATTTCCCGACTATATACACCAAATGTCTCGAGTTTGGTTATGACATAAGTAAAGAAGCTATTCCGGTAGTTCCCGCAGCTCACTATACTTGTGGTGGAGTAATGACTGACATAAATGGTCAAACTGACATCAATGGCCTCTATGCTATTGGCGAAACAGCCTTTACTGGCTTACATGGTGCAAACCGCATGGCGAGCAATTCATTACTTGAATGTCTTGTATTCTCAGCGTCAGCTGCAAAACACATTAATAAAAAAGCAAAACAAATACCACGACCGCCACAATTACCGGCATGGGATGAAAGTAGAGTCACTGATTCTGATGAGGAAGTAGTTGTATCGCATAACTGGGATGAGTTACGACGTTTCATGTGGGATTATGTAGGCATCGTCAGAACGGATAAACGCCTGCAACGAGCAAAGAGTCGTGTTGATTTATTATTTCACGAAATTAATGAATACTATGGCAACTTTCGTATATCAAACGACCTTATTGAGTTACGTAATTTAACCCAGGTAGCTGATCTCATTATTCGCTCAGCACAACAGCGTAAGGAAAGTCGTGGTTTACATTATACGCTTGATTACCCGGAACAAGATGATTCAAAACCACCTGTAAACACCATATTGATTCCCGATCAACAAAGGTCAAAAACAAATAATGCATGGACAGAAAATGTAACGGCTCTAAATGCGGTTAGCGACAATAAGTCTTAAAGCAATAATAAGGTAGATAAAATAATAAATTAACCTGCTTCCAGGTTCATACGTATCAATAGATCTCTGAAAGATTTATGATCAAGAGAGTCTCTCAATAAAATTGCAGTTCTTCTCCCACCTTGATCAAGAAGGAAATTAAGTACAATTAATTGAGTGTGAACATAACTATTTGGAAGTAAATTTGCTGCGGACTCTTCCCTCTCACCATTAATCAACTTCCATTCGCCATCATCATCCCAGACCATGCTCAATATGGCGTTTTTCCCACGGCCGAGTATATGCACCGTAAATGTTGTATAAAAATTTGCAAGAATAGCAACAGACAGAATAATAGAAATCCAACCAGGCACGGTAAGGTTTGCAGCAACAATTAATGCAAGGCCATGTAAAAATAATAATGCCATCGAAAAGTTACGAGAACTATGTGGCTGTAGATGTAGCGATTGTCCGTATTTTTTTGACGACACGCGCAATATCCTCATCTGCTGTAACGGATTTACCCATTAATAAATCAAATAACACTGCATCCGGGTAATCAAGTAAATCAGAAAAGGCTTTCTGATCACTCAGTTTCAGTGTTTCATATCCTTTATATATAAAGTCTTTTAATAATAAATCAAGCTCAAGCATACCACGTCTGCAGCTCCAAAGCAGTCGGTCTCGGTTAAGCTCCTTATTATTAATATCGGCTATCAATTCCATTCCTTTACCATGGCTCTTGGTGAAAAATGCCTTAAATTGACCTTTTTATCATAAGGTTTTTGATGTTCCCAATTGCAGCTGTGGGATTTAAACCTTTCGGGCATACATCAACACAACTCATGATGGTATGACAGCGGAATAATCGATAAGGGCCTTCCAGGTTTTCCAAACGCTCCTGCTCTGCCTGATCTCGGCTATCCGCTAGAAAACGCCAGGCTTGAAGTAATGCTGCTGGACCTAAGAATTTATCTGGGTTCCACCAAAATGATGGGCATGAAGTTGAACAACAACCACACAAGATACATTCATATAAACCATCAAGCTGATCACGTTGCTCAGGAGTTTGTTTGCGTTCAACTTCTGGTTCTGGATCATTCACAATCAAATAAGGTTTAACGCTGCGGTATTGCTGATAAAACTGATTCATATCGACGATTAAATCACGAATTACGGGCAATCCAGGCATTGGCCTTAGCGTAACAGGTTCTTTTAAATCCGTGAGTGGCGTTATGCATGCCAGGCCGTTACGCCCATTTATATTCATCGAGTCAGATCCGCATACACCTTCCTGACAAGAACGTCTAAAGCTTAGTGTCTCATCCAGTTTTTTTAATTCCAGTAACGCCTGCAATAACATCATATCATCGGGTGTATCTTCCAACTCCATGTCTTGCATGTAAGGTTTGCTATCTTTCTCCGGGTCATAACGATAAATAGAAAAACGCATATTAATAAACCCTTGCTTTAAGTGGAAAAGGTTCGACAGTAATTGGTTTCAATCTAACAGGCTTATAGTCAAGACGACCATCTTCAAAATACAAACTATGTTTCAGCCAATGAGTATCATCACGTTCTGTAAAGTCCATTCTCGAATGTGCTCCACGGCTCTCGGTTCGCGCCAGTGCAGAAGCGACTGTTGCTATACCAATATCCATCAAGTTTTCTAACTCAAGCGCTTCTATTCTTGCTGTATTGAAAATTTTACTATGATCTTTTAATCGTGCACCTTGTAATCGTTCTCTAAGTGCTTTTACTTTTTCAAGTCCTTCTTCCAATACGTTGTGTTCTCTGAAGACGCTGCAATGGTCCTCCATTACTTTTCGAAACTCGGCACGTAGTTCAGGCACAGATTCACCTTCGCCAGTTTTATCCCAGCGAGCCAGCCTGTCTAATGCTTTATCGATACAATGGTTATCCATTTGTCGGTGATAACGATTATCGTGTAAATGAGAAATAATATGATTTGCCGCAGCACGCCCAAACACCAAAATATCTAATAGCGAATTACCCCCTAAACGATTTGCACCATGAACGGACACACACGCACACTCACCTGCCGCATATAAACCAGGCACTGGTTCTTCCGGGCCTTCCATCTCTGGAACTACAACTTGCCCTAATCGATTGGTAGGAATACCACCCATAGTGTAATGCGCCGTTGGATAAACTGGTATAGCACTTTCTATTGGATCAACATGCGCAAACGTCATAGCTAGATCTCGAATCCCTGGTAATCTTTTCTTAATGATATCAGCACCAATGTGATCAACTTTTAAAAACACATGGTCTTTATCAGGTCCACAACCTCGGCCCTCACGTACTTCGATTGCTATTGCACGGCTCACAATATCTCGACTTGCTAAATCTTTTGCTCGCGGCGCATATCGTTCCATGAAGCGTTCGCCATCCGAATTAACTAAATAACCCCCTTCACCACGAACACCCTCTGTGATCAACATGCCTTTTCCGGCTATGCCTGTGGGATGAAATTGGAAAAACTCCATGTCTTGTAACGGAATACCAGCACGTAATGCCATTGCCATACCATCACCAGTATTGATTAATGCGTTAGTGCAAGTCCGAAATAATTGCCCGGCTCCACCCGTTGCTATCAAGGTGGTTTTAGCTTCGATAATAATCGGTTCGCCTGTTTCAATTTCCAGAGCAATAGCACCAAGAATATAACCTTCCTCATCCTTTATAAGATCAATGGCAAAAAACTCATCAAAGAAATGGGTTTTAGCTGCAATATTTTGCTGATATAACGTATGCAAAATTGCATGGCCAGTTCGATCAGCTGCAGCACAAGTTCGCGAGGCTTGTTCACCACCGTAGTCCTGACTTTGCCCACCAAATGCGCGCTGATAAATATTACCGTCTTCGCGCCGAGAAAAAGGCACCCCAAAATGATCCAGTTCATAAACAACTTTGGGGGCCGCTCTACACATATATTCAATTGCATCTTGATCACCGAGGTAATCACTACCCTTAACTGTGTCAAACATATGAAAATGCCAATTGTCAGGAGAAACATTTGCCAACGCAGCATTTAGTCCCCCTTGTGCAGCAACGGTATGAGAGCGCGTAGGAAATACTTTTGAAACGACAGCAACTTTTGCATCTGCACGTGCTAACTGCAGGGCTGCACGTAAGCCTCCTCCACCAGCGCCGACGATTAACGTATCAAACTTTCTTTTTTTTATTGTCATGTCAACATTGCCATTACTAAAGTTTGTGATGCCCATACCAGACAAATGATCAGCATAAAAGCAAACAACATCATTACTATTGCCCTTACCACCACATGGTGAACGTAGTCCATAATCACATCCTTAATACCTATCCAAGCATGTATCGTTAGCATAATAAAACCAATAAACAATAAAACGCTATTTACTGGATGCGTATTCCATTCTCGCCAATGATCAAAATTAATTCGGTCAATTAAGATAAAACTGGCAACAAAATAAATGAGAAATAAAGCGAGAAACAATGCGCTGATACGTTGCCATATCCAGGAACCCAGACCACTCACCTGCCTCATAATTGACACCAAATTAGCGTTAATACAGGTAAGAAGCCTGCAATAATAACGATGATTGCACTGTTTCTAGAAGATTGCTTGCCTGAAATTAGTTCCAGGTCTATCAGGAAATAACGTATACCGGCAAAAAAATGATGTGAAATAGACCATAAAAGCCCAAATAAAAGGATTTTAATCAGAGGATGCTCTATAAGAGCGCTAGCATGTACAAACGAAGCTTTATCTTGTAAAGATAAATCAAACAAATAGATCAAGAAGGGCAAACATATAATCATTAACACGCCAGCAATTCGATGCATAATGGATGCAATAGCTGTTAATGGAAATTTAATTTTAGCCAGATTTATAAAAACCGGACGATTTACTTGTTTTTGCATTTACACCCTTCGTGTAAAATTCTTATTAATCTATAATTTAGACTATTCATAAATTAATACAAGTTGTTAATTAAAATAAGTTAATTCAAGTTATCATTGAAATCAGTCGATACAATGGCCATATTGGTCACTACACAATATATCAATAAAAGAGAATCACATGAAACAAGATTGGACAGCATTTCTAGTTAATAATGGCGCTGAAATAAGCGAAAACCAAGTCGAGAATTTTGGTAACCCGACACGCGAACTAAAATTAGTAACAAATGGCGATGTTTTTGTTGATCTATCTCACACCGGGCTCATCTCTATACATGGTGACGATGCTGAATCTTTCCTCCAGGGACAATTTACTAATGATATCCGCCAGGTAGACTCGGAACATGCACAAATAAGTGGATATTGCAGCCCTAAAGGGCGTTTGCTATCTAATTTTCTCATTTTTAAGCGTGCTGACAGTTATTTCTTGCGTTTACCTAAAGCGCTAATCGAAGAGACACTTAAACGACTTCGCATGTTCGTTCTAATGTCAAAAGTAGTGATGGAAGATGCCAGTGAAGGTCAAATTCACATTGGGTTTTGTGGCCCGCATGCAGAAGCGGAACTGCAAAAATATCTTGGTCAATTTCCAAAAAAAGACTTTGAAACTGTACAAATTAATGAAATGACCATTATCCGCCTCCCTGGAATTAATCCACGCTTTGAAATACTTGGTCCACTCGACACAATTAAACAATTATGGGAAAACCTCAATGTAAATGGCGTGCCGGTTGGCTCCGAAGTCTGGTCATGGCTTTCAATATTAAGCGGACTACCCCTGATTACACCGCAAACAGTTGATGCTTTTGTGCCCCAAATGGTCAATATGCAACTCATTAATGGCATCAGCTTTAAAAAAGGCTGTTATACAGGCCAGGAAATAGTAGCGCGAATGCAATACCTGGGGAAACTTAAGCGACGTATGTTTCTGGCTCATGTTGATACTAGTCAACGACCCCAAGAAGGTGATGCTTTATTTTCAGCCTCGTCTAAAAGCGGCCAGGGAACAGGAAGAATTGTCAATATTGCCCCATCTCCCGATGGAGGTTTTGACATATTGGCCGTTATAGAAATTAGCAGTGTAGACTCGGGTAGTGTTCACCTTGAAAACTCCGAGGGACCTGTTCTGACATTTTTAGATTTACCCTATGCCATCACTAGTGATGATTAACAATTAAATACTAAAGGATATTATTGTGGATACTGAAGAATTAATACTAGAAAGCTTTCTTGAAGATCTACATCAAAACCGGCTAGTCTTACCAACTTTACCTGAGGTCGCACTCAAGGTGAGAGATGCTGTCGAAAAAAAGGATGCCAGTGCCGGGGAAATTGCTAGAATTATTGGTATGGATGTGGCTCTGTCTGCCCGCTTACTGCAAGTATGTAATAGTCCGCTTTATAGAACCAGACGGCCTGTCGAAAACGTACAAACAGCCATAGCACGCCTGGGTAATATTCAAGTTCGTAATCTGGTTAGTAGCATGGTTATGCAACAAATGTTTCAAGCTACATCCGATGTTCTTGATAAAAAAATGCGCTCAGCATGGGAACATTCCACTAATGTTGCTTCAATAAGTTACGTAATAGCTGCCGCTGCAGGCATTCCTAAAGACCAAGCTATGTTAGCAGGTTTAATTCACGATATTGGTGCTTTGCCAATTATGGTTCACGCTGAAGAAATTCCGGAATTACGTGATGACCCAGTGTTACTAGACAAAATCATTAAGAAGCTACATACCATAATAGGTGAAAAAATATTACGTGACTGGGAATTTCCTCAAAGCCTTATTGATGTGGCTGCTCAACATGAAAACCTGAATCGCGAGCCTGACACTGAAGTAGACTATGTGGATGTCGTCATCGTTTCCAATTTACAGAGTTATATTGGAACCAATCATCCCTATACACAATTAGACTGGAACACTATTCCTGCATTCCGACGCCTTGGAATTGAACCAGAAGTCAATATTGTAGATATTGAAGAAAATAAAGAAAGCTTGCAAGAAGTAAAAACAATGCTCGCATAGGAAAACCAATCTTTATCATCATATTTACTCAGGTCGCATATGAGGAAATAACAATACATCACGAATAGATGGCGAATCTGTAAATAACATAACCAGCCTGTCAATACCGATTCCTTCCCCTGCAGTAGGTGGCATGCCATGCTCAAGAGCACAAATATAATCTGCATCGAAATGCATTGCTTCATCATCCCCTGCATCTTTTTCTTCAACTTGCTTCATAAATCGTTCTGCCTGATCTTCTGCATCATTAAGTTCTGAAAAACCATTCGCAATTTCACGTCCACCTACAAAAAATTCAAAACGATCTGTTACAAATGGATCATCATCATTACGTCTCGCTAATGGGGAAACTTCTGTCGGATAAGCAGTAATAAAGGTAGGGTTCATTAGACGATGCTCAACAGTTTTCTCAAATATTTCTATTTGCACTTTACCAAGGCCATAACTGTCTTTTAATTGTATACCCAAACCTTCCGCAATTTTGCGTGCACTATCAGGGTCATCCAACATCTCTACCGTAAGATCTTTATTAAAATGTAAAATAGATTCTTTGATTGTCATACGATCAAATGGTTTTCCAAAATCATATTTATCACCTTGATAATTAATAATACTTGAACCAATAACCTCTTCAGCGATACCTCTCAACATAGCTTCCGTGAGATTCATTAGATCATGATAATCAGCATAGGCCTCATAAAACTCTATCATTGTAAACTCAGGGTTATGTCGAGTTGATAAGCCTTCATTACGAAAATTACGATTGATTTCATAAACACGTTCAAAGCCACCAACTACCAGTCGCTTTAAATATAATTCTGGCGCTATGCGTAAAAAAAGATCCATATCCAATGCATTATGAAAGGTTGTGAATGGTTTGGCAGTTGCGCCACCGGGAATAACCTGCATCATTGGCGTTTCGACTTCCATGAAGTTTTTTTCATTCAAAAAATTTCGAATATAAGTAATTATGGCGTTACGTGTTTTAAATGTTGCGCGCGTAACATCATTCATTATCAAGTCAATATATCGCTGACGATAACGGGCTTCCGTATCGGTAAGACCCTTAAATTTTTCTGGCAAAGGACGAAGTGCTTTAGTTAATAAACGAATGCTATCCAGCTTGACTGAAAGCTCTCCCTTGTTGGTTTTCATTAATATACCTTCACCGCCAATAATATCGCCGATATCCCATTTTTTAAATTGTTCGTTATAAACACCTTCTTGCAAGTCATCTCTTACTACATAGAACTGAATGCGGCCTGACATATCTTGAACCGTAGCAAAACTGGCTTTACCCATCACTCGCTTCAACATCATACGACCAGCAATGACTACACGTAAATTTAGAGCTTCCAGTTCTTCTTTAGTTTTTTCACCGTACTCTGCGTGTAATTCACCTGACAACACGTTACGTCTAAAATCATTAGGGAACGCATTACCTTTCTCACGAATACCTGCCAACTTAGCTCGTCGCTCAGCGATAAGTTTGTTTTCATCGATTTCAGTTACTTGTGTTTCATTTTTATCGTTCATGTCATTCAATCTTTTTTATTAGAATATCTTGTTAAAATTTAATTTATAAACCACTTTTAAGGCTTGCCTCAATAAAAATATCGATATCACCATCTAATACTGCCTGTGTATTGCCTGTTTCTACACTAGTACGTAAATCTTTTATTCGAGATTGATCCAGAACATATGACCTTATCTGGCTACCCCAACCAATATCAGATTTATTAGCCTCTACCACCTGCTGATCCGCGTTTCGCTTTTGAATTTCCATTTCATATAACTTCGCCTTAAGCAATTTCATTGCTGTAGCTTTGTTCTTGTGTTGCGACCTGTCATTTTGACACTGTACCACAATCCCTGAGGGTTGATGTGTTATACGCACAGCAGACTCTGTTTTATTAACGTGTTGACCACCTGCTCCACTTGCACGATAAACATCAATACGTAATTCAGCCGGATTAATATCAATTTCAATATCATCATCAATTTCTGGCGACACAAATACAGAAGCAAATGAAGTATGCCGACGGTTACCTGAATCAAAAGGTGACTTCCTGACTAATCGATGCACACCTGTTTCAGTACGAAGCCAACCAAATGCATAAGGACCTTCAAAACGTATTGTAGCGCCCTTGATCCCTGCCACGTCGCCACTTGAAGCTTCTATTAGTTCAGTTTTGAACCCTCTACGCTCGCCCCAGCGCAAATACATTCGCAATATCATTTCGGCCCAATCCTGGGCTTCAGTACCACCGGAACCTGACTGTATATCAAGAAAAGCGTTACAGGCATCCATTTCACCTGAAAACATACGTTGAAATTCCAGATCGGCTACACGTGCTTCCATACCATCTAGCTCAATGATAATTTCATCAATAGCAGCCTGATCTGATTCTTCAGCTGCCATTTGTAAAAACTCGCTAGTATCCCCTAAGGTTGCATCCATTTCTTCAATAGTAGAAACAATTTTTTCAAGCAATGATCTTTCCTGACCCAATTTCTGTGCACGCTCAGGGTTATTCCAGACCTCGGGTTCTTCCAGTTCCCTGGTTACTTCCAATAAGCGGTCTTTTTTTTCTTCATAGTCAAAGATACCCCCTAAGCGCATCGCTACGGTCTTGCAGATCTTTGATTTTTAATTGAATCGGATTAATTTCAAGCATTTAAGTATTTTTAGACTTTATAAATTACAGCTTCTTATAATACAACAAAGCAGATGCAAGACTCCATAGTTGAATAGGGAAAATAGAAGAAATGTTCGTAATTACAGGCATCATTTTAAAGCATTGCGACAGCAAGAACCATTTAACGAATTAAACTAGAGCATAGCCGCCATTTGATCAGACGGAATAGGTTTACTAAATAGATAACCTTGCGCAATTTTACAATCAATCTCTTTCAGGAATAAAAATTGCTCTTCATTTTCCACTCCTTCAGCGATCGTTACCATACCTAAAGTATTAGCCATTGTTACGATAGCCTGCACGAAAGCTTTATCTTTTTCAGAACGATGAAGATTCGTAATAAACGAGCGATCAATCTTCAAATTATCAATTGGCATTTTCTGCAAATAACTAAGCGATGAATAACCCGTACCAAAGTCATCTATCGAAATATGAACACCCAGTTGTTTCAACTCATGTAAAATCTCGATAGATTTTTCAATAGAATGCATCGCTGTTGATTCTGTTATTTCAAGATCTAACTGCTCAGGATTAATCTTCGAATATTCAAGTGCATTTTTTACAAACACAATAAGATTTTCATGCATAAATTGCCTCGGTGATAAGTTCACACTAGCACATATTGTACCTTTCCCTTTTTTTTCCCATTTTTTAATTTGCATACAGGCCTGCATTAACACCCATTCACCAATTGATACAATTAAACCCGTATCTTCTGCAATGTAGATAAAGTCTAATGGTTGTATCATACCTCTCTCTGAATGATTCCAGCGTAGTAATGCTTCAACCCCAATAATTTCCCTGTCTGAATCAATCTTGTTTAAAGGTTGATAATAAACCTCTAATTCATTCTTGATCATTGCCTCATGTAATTCTAATTCTAAAACTAGGCGCTGCTTAGATCGGTCATTCATATCAGCACTAAAATATTCAAAATGGTTGCCACCATTTTGTTTCACATGATACATAGCGATATCTGCCGAGGTTAGCAATCCCCCAACATCATTTTGCTCGACCGGAAAAACAGTAATCCCTACACTAACTGTGGTAAAGACTTTATGACCCTCTATGTAATGAGGCTCGGCTATTGATTCAATGATATTTTGCGCTACTCGATCGATGACTGACACATGATCTACATTCTCTAGAACAATTCCAAATTCGTCACCACTAACACGACAAACTGTATCGCTACTACGTACATTTTCTTTCAGTCTATTAGCAATAGATATCAATAACCCATCACCTACGACATGTCCTAACGTATCATTGATTGGCTTAAATCTATCACAATCAATAAACAAAATAGCTAACAACTTTTCATTTCGTTCTGTTTTTTCCATGGCATGCTGTATTCGATCATTTAACAATCTCCTATTAGGCAAGCCTGTCAAATGATCATAAAATGCTTGCATTTCTACTTCACGCTTGTATTTCTCTTGTTGGCGCTCGTGTTTGGCAATCAGTCGTAGCGTAAAAAATACAATACTGAGACTAATCACAATAACAATGCCACTGACCAGCCACATAATTCTAACTATTTTTTCATAATTCTCACTATTCTCACTAATTGCTTGTTTGGTTTCACGACGTTGAATTTCTTGAAGCTCAACCAATATATTAAAAACTTTAGCTTGTAATGGCATAGCTTTGTTAATTAAGTACATCTGTGCGCGATCAAATTCACCGAAATCAACAAAGTCTGCAATCTGATTTTGTATTGGTCCAATTTTTCTGGATAATTCAGCCTGACGAGAGAGCATGGTTTTTTCTTTTATACTTAAATTCAGATTAAGTAGTTGTCTTCTCGCGAGAACAAACTCGCCACCAAACTCGGCCATTCTGACTCTTGATTTATCAAGTTCTATCTCGTCACTAAGGATTAACATATGCTGAAGACTAATTGTTCGTTCACGCGCAGATAGACGCATTTTGTTAACAAGCTGCAATTTAAGGTTGTTTAAATTTACAACCCTATCTAGGCGTGATTTACTTTCATCGAGGTTTGTAACACCAATAACAATCAACATTGTGACCAATATGAGTATTGATCCAAACCCTAATAAAATAATAATCTTTGACTTCGACATTAATTACGTCTTACCTGGATGTTAATTAGCTTGTTAATTATCATTCGTACAAAAGAAAATAACGGTTAACCCTTATAATCACGATTTATTAATATATCGGCTAAAAACTCCTGTTACTTGAGAAATAGATACATAAATCATTAATAAATCGAATGTTTATCAAGAATAAACCTCTATATAATCCACCATAAATTGCAAGCTTATTTCCCCCCTGAATTCATTCGCATCCAAGCTATATGTAATCTTTATCTTATCGTTATTTTTCGGGCAGCACCTATCAACAGCATTAAACGCTATTGCATTTATTTTCTCTGCCCCATCCAGCGTCTGCAATAACATTTTCAGGTGTTTTTCACCAACAATACGCTGCTGCAGAACAATAAAATCCCCTTCAAACACCGGTTCTGGGAACCCTTGGCCCCATGGGCCTGAATGACGTAATAATGAGGCCAGTTCTAGAGTCAGATACTGGCTATCCAATTCGCCATCAGTCACAATATAACCTTGGAGATCACTCTGGTTTACCCAACGTGATACTTCTCCCTTAAATGCGGAGTTGAATTGCTCAAACATATTTTTTTCTATACTTAAGCCTGCCGCCATTGCATGGCCACCAAACTTTTTAATCAATCCTTTATGTTGAGTAGCTATCGCATCAAGTACATCACGTATATGCACACCGTTAATAGAGCGGGCTGAGCCTTTTATTTCACCATCTAGACCTTCTGCGAAAATAATAACCGGTCTATTAAATCGTTCTTTAACTCTCGATGCCAAGATACCTATCACACCTTGATGCCAGCTTTCATCATACAAACATATTGCAACAGGGAGATCTGCTTCATTTGTATTTTTCTGTATGCTATCTAGTATTGAGAAAGCTTGCTCTCGCATATCATTTTCGATTTCTTTTCTTTCCTGATTCAATGTGTCGAGTTTGATTGCTAATTCTTTTGCCTTTTTAGGCGAATCACTTAATAAACACTCTATACCAACCGACATGTCCTCCAGGCGCCCAGCCGCATTAAGCCTAGGACCAATAGCAAAGCCCATATCACTAGCTACAACTTTATCGGAATGACGTTTTGATATTTCCAACAGTGCATCTATACCAGCACAGGCATGCCCTCCTCGAATTCTTCTTAAACCGTGTTCTACCAATATACGATTATTAACATCAAGTGGCACAATATCAGCCACAGTGCCAAGCGCTACAAGATCAAGTAACTCAGCAAAATTGGGTGTTGTCATATCATTTTTCGAAAACCAGTCTAAATCACGTAATCGTGCACGTACAGCAAGCAAAACATAAAAAATAACACCTACACCAGCCAGATTCTTACTTTCAAATGCATCATCATTCCGGTTTGGATTTACAATAGCATCTGCATTTGGCAGTTCGCTACCTTGTAAGTGATGATCAGTTATAATTACCTGCATACCCAATTCTTTTGCGCGCACAACACCTGCAATACTGGCAATACCATTATCTACGGTTATCAGTACATCAGGTTTGTAATTAGCTGCCACATCAACAATTTCTGGCGTTAACCCATAACCATACTCAAAACGATTGGGTACAAGATAATTAACCTTTTCCAAACCTAATGAACGCAAGCCACGTACAGCAACTGCACAGCTTGTAGCTCCGTCACAATCAAAATCTGCAACAACTAAAATTGATTTACTCTGAAAAATAGCTTCAATAATAATATTGACTGCGACCTGAATATCCGACAATGATTCATAAGATAACAAACTAGACAATGATAGATCTAACTCCCTTTTTGAAGAAACACCTCTCGCTGAATATATTCGTTGTAGAACTTCATGAATATCATCCCCGAAATCAGATGATATTTCATTTACCGTTCGTGTAATTATTTTCTTTTTCATTATATATTTAAAACAGCTTTAGTTATTTATATTGATTTTCTTTTTTTCCAGAATCGTCTTAAATGAGATTTTTTTAACTGGTAACAAAACCCGTTACAAGCTAAAAATGTCAATGACGAAATATCACCATTTTTTAGCTTATCCAACATCGGTTTAAACCAGTTTTGTTCTAAATTATTTATTCGTTGAATATAATATTCAAAGTCTAACGATAAAATATCCTCTTCATTTTGCTGCATAATGACGAGCTTATGAGATTCATTAGTATTTTTTTTCATCTGATTATTTTCAATAATTTTATCAGCATGAATTGGAAGCTCATTCACAACAGTCTCTGACAACATTCCCAAACCTTTACAAAAAACATCATTTGTATAAATTGAATCCCATTGCGACTTTACTGATTTGGGTAACTTACCATCTCCCCAGCACCAAACACTGTTTATCGGATAATCTGATACTTCCAACCTTTGTTGATTAACATCAGATGCATGCAATAACATCTGCATTTCATTTATGACACTACGCCAATGTAATTGATCACTTCCTTTAGGCATGAAGGGTTCAATATTGCGGCCTAGTGATTCAATGTAATGGCTAAACTGAGACACAGGTAACTCTGGCAAACTTACATACCAACGCTCGGGATGACAGCTCTCAAATAACCAACCATCATCCTTGTAACAATCATTTAGATCATTAACAAGTTTATCTGCTTCGCCTTGTTTTATTGATAACATTGACTGACCTTGAAGGATTAATCGATCTTTATCTGCATTTAAAAACACAGGTGTAGCAACCATCCAAACTTTATCGTCTTGTTTATTAGTATCTGCAAAACGAGAAACTGCGGCTATACAACCAGCAACATCAAATTCAATATCAAACTGCTTTAGAATACAATCATGATATGAAGTAATACCAGATACCTGCTGATCTGATTTCGCCAATATTGTTTCCAAAGCATCATAGCGTGGCATTTCCCGGTTCTGTCTTGATAGTGAATCAAATAAACCAGGAATGATAAGTGTAATATGTGATGGCATGAAGAAGAAATAGATAATAGGAAATTTTGCCTTCACCCTGCCTCTCAATACCCGAGAGACAGGAAAGGAAAAAGGGTTAGGACATATTATCCAAAATGGCAGATTTCACAGATTTGAGTGTAGCATCAACAGTTAATAGTGGCCCGGTACTTTGTTTTATAGCTGTATCAGGATCTTTTAACCCATGACCTGTAAGTGTACAAACAACGCAACTTCCTTCAGGAATTTTACCTGATTTAATATCGCGTAAGGCTCCTGCTAAGGATGTAGCTGAAGCTGGCTCACAAAAGATCCCTTCATGTTCTGTTAGTAATTTTTGAGTCGCCAATATTTCTTCATCAGTGCATTCGTCAAACCAACCCCCCGATTCTTCTTTAACTTTCCACGCCATATCCCAACTCTGTGGGTGGCCAATCCGTATGGCAGTAGCAACTGTTTCAGGGTGGTCTACCATTTCACCACGCATAAATGGAGCTGACCCTGCAGCCTGATAACCCACCATCTTCGGACGACCATCAACTACAGCACCAGATGCAAATTTACATTCTCCGTTACAAAATGCGCAGGCTTCTGTCACTTTATCATCAGCAGCAGAGGCATATTCACTGTACCCAATCCAATGCGCTGTAATGTTACCTGCATTCCCGACAGGTAAACAATGATAGTCTGGCGCACGCCCCAACTCTTCTACAATTTCAAAAGCCGCCGTTTTTTGCCCTTGGAGGCGATAGGGGTTAATTGAATTAACGATAGTAACAGGTGCCTCTTCTGCAACCTCTTTAACTAAACGCATACCGTCATCAAAATTTCCTTTAATTTGAATGACAACCGAACCATGCATCATGGCTTGGGCTAGTTTACCCATTGCAATCTTGCCTTCTGGTATCAATACGAATGCAGTGATGCCTGCGCGCGCAGCATAAGCAGCGGCAGCGGCAGATGTATTTCCTGTTGATGCGCAGATAATAGCGCGGCTGCCTTCTTCAACGGCTTTAGTTACCGCCATTGTCATGCCCCGATCTTTAAATGAACCCGTAGGATTTAGCCCTTCGTACTTCACATAAATATCAATCTGCTTACCAATAAGAGCAGGTATATTATTCAATTTGATCAGCGGCGTATTACCCTCACCTAAACTAATAATACGCGTGTCTTCGTCGACGGGTAAGCGATCACGATAATGATTGATCAATCCGGTATAACGTTCTCTGAAAGGCATTTCAAAAACCTCTATTTAAATTTTAAAATTAATTTCCTAAAGACTCAACTCGAATACGCACTACATCTGCAGTAATCGCTTTAAGTGTTTCTATACTTTTAATTGCGTCATTCATATTACGTTCTTGCGTATGATGTGTAAGCAGAATGACCTGAGCATCTGTCGCACCTTCCATTGGTTCTTTCTGAATAATCGCTTCAATACTAATATCCAGATCACCAAGAATGCGTGTCACATCAGCTATAACACCAGGCTCATCACTTACTTGCAATCGTAAGTAATAAGAAGTTTCAACTTCATCCATTGTTAAAATAGGTGTGTCAACTAAAGAACCTGGTTGGAATGCTAGTGAAGGCACACGATTAACTGGAGCTACCGCTAAACTACGAGCAACGTCTATAATATCAGCAACGACTGCTGAAGCCGTTGGCTCAGCACCTGCACCAGCACCGTAATACAATGTAGGGCCAACAGCGTCGCCTTTTACTAAAACTGCATTCATGACGCCGTCAACATTTGCAATTAAACGGCGCTCTGGAATCAAGGTTGGATGCACGCGCATTTCAATACCTTTATCCGTTTTTTTAGTAATACCCAAATGTTTAATTCTATAGCCAAGCTGCTCTGCGTAGTTAACATCTTCACGGGTAATACGACTAATCCCTTCAGTAAACACTTTTTCAAACTGCAATGGTATGCCGAATGCAATCGAACCTAGAATGGCCAATTTATGTGCAGCATCTATTCCTTCTACATCAAACGTTGGGTCAGCCTCTGCATAACCCAGCTCTTGTGCTTCTTTTAGTACGTCAGAAAAATCACGGCCTTTGTCACGCATTTCTGTGAGAATAAAGTTACCTGTACCATTTATAATGCCAGCCAACCATTCAATTTGATTACCAGCCAAGCCTTCGCGCAAAGCTTTGATAATTGGTATGCCTCCAGCGACTGATGCCTCATAGGCCACAATAACGCCTTCTTTTTCAGCTGCTGCAAAAATTTCATTACCATGTTTTGCAATCAATGCCTTATTTGCTGTAACAACGTGTTTTCCATTTGCGATGGCTTGCAAAACAAGTTCCCTTGCTGGTTCATAACCACCTATCAACTCAACAACAATATCAACAGATGGTTCGTTAACCAAAGAAAATGCATCATCAGTAATTTTAACATTATCAGTACTGGCTAGCGTTTCAGAATTGTACTCACGTGCCGCTGCATGTGTAACCACAATCGAACAGCCTGCTCGACGGGTAATTTCTGTCGCATTTCTGGCAAGCACATTGAATGTTCCGCCACCAACTGTTCCCAATCCCATTATTCCAACATTTACCGAACTCAATTTTCTTCTCCTGCTGCAATATCTAGGATATTGTCTTTGCGAAACATATTTCGAATACCACGGATAGCTTGTCGTGTTCGATGTTCATTTTCTATTAGTCCAAAACGCACATGATCATCACCATATTCACCAAAACCAACACCGGGCGATACGGCCACTTTTGCATCTTCAAGTAATTTCTTTGAGAACTCCAAAGAACCCATATGACGATAATGCTCCGGAATAGGCGCCCATACAAACATAGTGGCTTTAGGTGGAGTAACATTCCAACCTATAGCATTTAGCCCACCACATAAAACATCACGGCGATTTTGATACATATCAGATATTTCCTTAACACAATCCTGCGGCCCTTCCAGTGCAGCTATCGCCGCAACCTGAATCGGGGTAAACATCCCGTAATCTAGATAAGACTTCATTCTTGCCAATGCTGCAATTAACGTGGGGTTGCCACACATAAATCCAACTCTCCACCCAGGCATATTATAGGTTTTTGATAAAGAATAACTTTCAACTGCAATTTCCTTAGCTCGCGGCACCTGAAGAATAGAAGGCGCCTTATAACCATCGAACGCGATTTCTGCATAGGCTAAATCATGGACCACCCAAATTTGATGTTCTATGGCAATGTCAACAACACGCTCGAAAAACTCTAAATCCACACAATGCGTAGTCGGATTACCCGGAAAATTCAATACCAGCATCTTGGGTTTTGGCCATGAGTCCTTAATGGCTTTCTCAAGCTCCTCAAAGAAATCCACACCATCAACCATGGGAACATGACGTATATCAGCACCCGCAATAATAAAACCGTAAGGATGAATGGGATAAGCTGGGCTAGGGACCAGAATAGCGTCACCAGGACCAACAGTTGCTAATGCTAAATGAGCAAGCCCTTCTTTGGATCCAATCGTTACAATTGCTTCGGATTCATCGTCCAGATCCACATCAAATCTTTTCTTATACCAACGACAAATAGCTCGACGTAACCTGGGAATACCCCGGGAAACTGAATAGCGATGTGTATCAGGACGCTGTGCAGCTTCTATTAACTTATCAACAATATGCTTAGGTGTGGGCTGATCAGGATTACCCATTCCAAAATCAATAATATCCTCACCGCGAGCGCGTGCTTTTGCCTTCAATTCATTAACGATATTGAACACATACGGAGGTAATCTCTTGATTCTTTGAAATTCATCCATTAGAAAAGGAACCTGTTTACAATCATATAGTTAAATTAAAAATATCACTTAATGGCAAATAAAGCCGTTAATTCTGAGATTATAAAGGATTTTAAACACTTAGTGTATTCTCTTATCTCATTATTTATTCACGGACTAAAAGAAAAAACACTATCTTAATTCGCCCATAATAACTTGATGATTCCGTACTATTCAGTTACTTTGCTGTCATGAAACTGAGCATTGACTACAATACATCCAAATACACGATCAAAGGTTATGAATCAGGGTCGGTCACCGTTAATAATAAACAGTACTCGGAAAACCTGATAATAACGCCTGATCAGCTTATTACTCCCTGGGAGCCAACTAATCCAGATGAATTAAGCCAGCAACATATTGAATTTTTGATTGATTTGGAGCCTGAAATTATACTGCTAGGTACGGGGAAATCACTCTGCTTTCCTCATCCTTCCTTACTATCTTTAGCCATGCAAAAAGGCATCGGTTTTGAAGTAATGGATACAGGCTCTGCTTGCAGAACATTCAATGTATTAATATCAGAAGACAGAAATGTAATGGCAGCCTTGATGATGGCATAAATTAAGCGAGATAGTCAGAATACCACTAAGTATAACTACTGAAATAAAATATCTTCAGAAAAGCCTTCACTTTCAAGAATCTCTCTAAGACGCTTTAACGCATCCATTTGAATTTGTCTAACCCGTTCTCGTGTTACACCTATTTCTTTACCAACTTCTTCTAGTGTAGAACGCTCATAACCATGTAAGCCAAAACGTCGCTCAACTACTTCTCTTTGTTTATCATTCAATCTGTCTAACCAGGCTTCAATATTATGATGAACATTTTCATCCTGTAAAATAACCGATGGCTCAGGATTAGCTTCGTCAGCAATTGCATCAAGCAAAACTCTATCTTCATCATCACCTATCGGCGTATCAACTGAAGTTGTACGCTCATTCAGCCCTAACATCCTTTTTACTTCACCAATGGGTTTATCTAACAAAGTCGCAACTTCCTCAGCCGTAGGTTCACGTTCAAGGTTTTGAGTTAGCTTACGTGTTGCTCGCAAATATAGATTTATTTCTTTAACAATGTGTATGGGTAATCGAATCGTTCGCGTTTGATTCATGATGGCGCGTTCAATGGTTTGACGAATCCACCAGGTTGCATAGGTTGAAAAACGAAACCCCCGTTCAGGATCAAACTTTTCAACTGCTCGAATCAAACCAAGGTTACCTTCTTCAATGAGGTCTAATAAAGCCAGGCCTCTATTCATATAACGACGTGCAATTTTTACCACAAGACGTAAGTTACTTTCTATCATTCGCGTTCGACCACTTTCCTCACCTTTTTGCGCCAGGCGAGAGTAATGCACTTCTTCTTCAGCTGTTAATAAGGGAGAGAAACCAATTTCATTCAGGTAAAGGCGCGTGGCATCCATCTGGCCTTCACTCATTTTCCTGGGTTGTCGCTTAACCACTTCAGGTGGCAATTCTTTTTCTTCACCAGACTCAACATCATCCGACTTGATTATATCGACCACTTCTTCAATATCATCCGTACTCATCAATTCATCCTCCGTGTGTCTATCCTCGACATCATGCTGCTCTTCCTTTTTACCTGGCTGATCTTTTGACTTTTGTGACATAAACCATGCTCTTTGAATAAACTATTAGCCAACGAAATACCTATCCCTGTCATCAAGTCTGGAGTAATCTATACATGCATCCCAAACTAATGACTATCGTACATCATCTACATCGACAACGTAAAATAAAACCTTAAATCATTTTTGTATATTCGCTAACTATTTCACCTTTTTGAAAGAAAAAAGAGCGGATTAACCGGCTTTCCATTTTTACGAATTTCAAAATGCAAAATCACCTGATCAGTACCAGATCGGCCCATTTCAGCAATTTGTTGTCCTTGTTTGACAATACTTCCTTCTTTAACAAGAATGCGTCTATTATGTGCATAAGCACTTAAATAAGTATCATTATGCTTGATAATGATAAGCTTCCCATAACGGACTAAACCGGCACCACTATATACAACCTTGCCAGTAGCCGTTGCTACTATCCTACGCCCCGATTTACCAGCTATAGATATCCCTTTTTTACCTGAGTCCCTACTCGAAAAACGTTTCACAACTTTACCCTTTACAGGCCAGATCCAACGTTTAACAGTGTGATTAACAGCAAATTTTTTCTTTGGATACAATTTTTTTGGTTGTTTATAAGTAGCTTTAGAATGATTTCTAACGGTTTTCTTAATTGTTTTGTTTTTTGGTGGCCTTTTCGAAGAGTGTTTTTTTAAGCTTTGCTTCAAAGAGAGCACTTGATTAGGGTAAATAGGATAAGGCTTAGGTATCCGATTTAATCGAGCCAGTGCTTTATAATCCAGACCGTACATCCAAGCGATGGAGTACACCGTTTCACCTTTTCGCACCTTATGATAACCAGGCGCTGCAGTCACCCGTCTCTCTGATACTGGTGCGTATGTCGGTGTACTACATGCCTGTATAAAAATCGATACTATTAGCAGAAAGCTAAGCCGCATAGTTATCCATGGTTTAAATAAAAATAAGCAACAACAACTATAAGAATCATCAACCAACCTAACACATCAACATATTTTCGCAGCTTAGCCTCCATAGGCTCCCCACCCCATTTCATTAAGCCCGCGACAAGATAAAAACGTGCGCCTCGCCCAATAAAAGAAGCAAGTACAAATGGTATAAAAGACATTGAAATTACGCCAGCAGTTACAGTGAATAGTTTATATGGCACAGGAGTAAACCCTGCTAAGAAAACAGCCCAGAATCCCCATTCATCAAACCAACTGCGTGCTAGCATAAATTTGTCCCAATAGTTAACGTCTTTTAGTACCTGTTCTAATGACAAAGCTTCATAAAAAAACATGCCTATCAAGTATCCAAAAATACCCCCTGCAACTGAAGCAACAGTTGTAAGCCCTGCAAAAAACCAAGCCTTACTAGGTTGAGAAAGGGACATCGGCGCCAGCATTACATCAGGAGGAGGAAAAGGAAAAAAAGAGCTCTCAATAAAACTTAACCCTGCCAGATAACGTGGTGCAAAGCGATGCTGTGACCACATCATTACTTTTTCATAGATTGACGAAAATATTTTCATTAAAGCTCCCCATTTACAAGCGGAACAAATGTCACCGCTTCAATAATTTCTTGTTCATACCCATCTTTTGTTCTAACAATGACTGCCAAATCCTGAGCCTGTCCTTGCCTACCAACAGGGATAATCATTTTACCGCCTATTGCTAATTGTTTAAGTAATGCCTCAGGAACCGTGCTCGGAGCTGCTGTAACTATAATACCGTCATAGGGAGCATTATTCTCCCAACCCCAAGAACCATCACTATGTTTAAATCTAACATTATTAACTTTCAAAGATCGTAATCGTTGCCGAGCCTGCTGTAAAAGTATTTCAATACGCTCAACAGAGTACACATGCGGTACTAATTGTGACAAAACAGCCGTTTGATAACCACAACCTGTGCCAATTTCCAGCACTTTATCTGGCACACCATCGGCGAGTAGTAATTCTGTCATTTTGGCAACAATATACGGTTGCGAAATTGTCTGGCCTTGCCCTATCGGTAAAGCATCATCCTCATATGCACGACTTGCGAGTGCTTCATCTACAAATAAATGTCTGGGAATATTTAACATCACACTTAAAACCTGCTTATTGGTGATACCTTTCTCAGACAATCTGTTAATGAGGCGTTCACGTGTTCGCTGTGACGTCATGCCAATCCCTCGAATCATTGATTCGGTAATCATGACGACAAGTCCAGCCATTCACTGGTCTGCTTTAATTTTGAAAACTCAGTTAAATCTGTATGAATTGGCGTGATAGATACTTTTGCAGATTTAATAGCATTAAAATCAGTGCCTTTACCTGCATCTGCTTCTTCTCCACATGGCCCTACCCAGTAGACAGGGTTTCCACGTGGGTCGAACATTTCGATAACAGGCTCAGACTTATGACGGTGACCTAAACGTGTCACCTCCATTCCGGTTAAATTTTCATAAGGTAAATCAGGCACATTGACATTTAAAATGGTATCAGCGGAAATGGGGTGTTTATGTATACGCTCAATTAATTCAACGGTAACTCGAGCTGCAGTTTCAAAATACCGAGGTGTCTGATCACAAACAAGTGAAACAGCAATTGCAGGAAACCCTAGAAATCGACCTTCCATCGCAGCGGCTACAGTGCCCGAATAAAGCACGTCATCGCCCATATTTGCACCTGCATTAATACCTGAAACAACCATATCAGGCTCAGACTCTAATAAGCCTGTTATTGCCAAATGCACACAGTCAGTTGGTGTTCCATCAACACCCACAAAACCATCATCTGATGAAAATGCTCTTATCGGACTATCTAGAGTTAATGAATTACTTGCCCCGCTTCGGTTTCTATCGGGTGCAACCACGGAAATTTCTGCTATTTTCGCTAATGCCGCTGCCAGTACTCTAATTCCCTTTGCCTGATAACCGTCATCATTACTGACTAATATGTTCATAAACGATGTTAACCCACATATTTATTAACTATTCAAATACGCTTACTATACTTGAATAAAACTCACGCTCAAAATAATGCTCTCTTGATAAACACGAGGTAGCATATTTTGACTTGGTATATGCTTTCCAAGCCAAAAAGAGTACTGTATCACCTTGTAATTATTGAATATTTATATGACTCACAACAAAGACAATGACGATAAGACCTTGTTTCGCAAACAAATGCACGATGTTACGAAATTACGTCATGATAAAATTAATCCCAAACCTAATCACCCAAAACCCGTTCCTCTGCATTTCCAAGCCAATGAAGAACAAGTCATGATAGATATGATGTCAGATAATTTTGATGATATTGATGTTGAAACAGGTGAAGAGCTACATTTCGCACGAGACGGACTACAATCAAACTTGGTACGCAAACTCAAGCGCGGTCAGTTTCGTATTGAAGGCGAAATGGATTTACATGGCCTGAATGTCGAAGCTGCCAGGCGGGCAATAAGCACATTTTTACCTCTATGCCAGGCTGAGAATAGACGATGCATACGAATTATTCATGGAAAAGGATTGAGTTCCAAGCACAAAGGCCCAGTATTAAAGAAAATGGTAAATGGATGGTTGCGACAACGAAAAGATGTATTGGCATTCACTTCAGCTCAACCAAAACATGGTGGGACAGGTGCAATATATGTATTGTTAAAAAAGTTTAAGCCTTAATTAACCTGCTTTCTCTTTACAGAGCGGCCCTTTGCTTTACTGACTTTTATATTTCGCCCATTTAGAGGACTTTCGTCCAATGCCTGAATTGCATCTTGGCCATCCTGATCTGGCATTTCTACAAAACCAAAACCTTTTGATTTACCAGAGTTTTGATCGTGTATCAGCTTCACACTTTTAACTTCTCCGAAATCCGAGAAAGTATCTATTAATTCATCTTCAGTAATTAAATATGAGAGATTTCCCACATAAATTTTCATGCAACTATCCCGTGTTTTTTAGTGTGATTTAGTACACTGAAATTAATTTTTAAAGCGATAATTAATAAGCGGCTGGTTTATTGTTTTAGAAGAAATATATTTTGTACATCAAACCTACTAGACAATATTATTATAAACCAGTATTTTTTTATTTCAACTAAACTAATAAATATTCATTTACTGACAATTATCACTTAACAATATTTCTTCTATCTCATTACTCAGAACTGGATGTTGTATAACAGCATGTATGGGATAGATATCATTCAATTTATCCACGTATTCACGCTCAGACTTGTCTACTATCACAATCACTTTTGTGTTTAACTGATACTTCAACAAAGTAACCAAAAAAACATCTAAATTGCTAATATGGACACCACTATAATTGCTACCATATCCGTAAATGAACTCAGCGACTACTAAATCAGGCGTCGTTCTTTTTAGTTCAGCATTAGCTTTTCTAATTGAAGGTAGTTTTATTGCATGAATTCCGCATTTTTCATACAAGCTTTCAAGCCGGGGATGCCGTGGCGTTTCAATAATAGAAAACAATATTTTTTTATTCACAATAATTAAACCTGTTGCTTTAAAACCTAGCAACTCAATTTCTAGTGAACCTGCAAGTTACGCACAGTATCCCATGTGAAAATCTCATGTAACAATGTTGTTGCATACTGCCCTGAATTTAACTCAAAAGAGAGTTTAACGATTTCGGACACAGAATCATCATAAATTAATTCACTTGCCCTCATCCTAAGTGACCGCCTGTCATGTTTCATATTCATTTTTTCTAGTCCGACCCTTATTAATTGTTCTTCTGCTAAAATATTTTCTTCGAGTATTTTTACAGCTGAAGAAGCAGGAGACTCACCTCTACCCCATAACGGAGCTGTCGGATGAATATCAAAAGCTGATAGCCTGTCTATTAATGCTTCATCAATTTCAGACGATTTAAAAAAACTATTTGTTCCATCTAGCATCATACAATCACCATTCATTGCTTTATCCCAGGTACCCGTACTAACTCGCTCTTTCAAAACCTTGTTAAATAAATAACTTCGTGCTGCTGATAAATAAATACCCTTTAATTTTCTATCCTTAATTCTTAAATCACCTTTTAACATAGAGACAGCATTCTGAACATTTTCACCATCATGCCCAAAACGTTGTTCGCCGTAATAATTAGGTACGCCGTATTTTTTTATTAAACTAATTCTTTCATCCAATAATGCTTTGCAACAATCTACATTACGTAGCGTTATTGTAAACTGATTAATTTTTACCATGCCAGGTCGTAATTTACATCGATGTCTAGAGCGAGTAATTATTTCGACATCCTCCAGCTTCAATATCGACCAATCAGGTTCTTTATCTGGTTGAAGAAGCAAACTAAACCACTGTGTAGTCACAGCATTCCTATCTTTTAACCCTGCATAACTGACATCACGTTGCTTTATCCCAGAAAATATAGCCAATTGTTTTGCTAACCATTGCGTATTGGTATTACGTTTTTTTATTTGTAGGTAAACATGTTCACCATTACCGTCCGGCTCAAAAATCAACCGCTCATTAACTATGAAGTCTTCAGGATCTTTACGAAACAAAACGGAACACAGCGGTTTACCATGCGCGCGTGGCATACTATTCATTCAATAACACAACAGCTTGAGCCGCAATACCTTCAGCTCTTCCTTCAAACCCAAGTTGCTCAGTAGTGGTGGCTTTTATGTTCATATTCTCGATTGACACATTACAATCTTCAGCAAGATTCTTACGCATTTTATCTATATGTGGTGCCATTTTTGGTGATTGAGCAACAATCGTACAATCAGCATTACCTAGCGCTAAACCTTGCAGCTTGACTTTTTTTATAACAGATTTCAATAACTCACGACTGTCAGCATTTTTAAAATTCTCATCTGTATCAGGAAAATGCTTACCGATATCGCCTAGCCCGGCCGCACCTAGTAACGCATCACATAACGCATGTATCAGTACATCTCCATCAGAATGCGCTTCTAAACCTTTATTATGTGGGATATCGACGCCCCCAATAATCAGCTTCCGGTTATCAACCAGACAATGTACGTCGTAACCTTGACCTATTCTCATAATGGTATACGCCCTTGCTGTTGTAAGTAAAAACGAGCCAACTGCAAATCTTCTGATCGTGTAATTTTTATGTTGTCTGCGCAGCCTTCTATCAAACGTGGCGACAAACCGCTCAATTCAATCGCAGAAGCTTCATCAGTAATAAGCTGCCCACTGTCTAAAGCTGATTTCATCGCGTTAAATAAAGTCCCCAATCTGAACATTTGAGGCGTTAATGCATGCCATAAATTATCTCTGTCTACTGTTTTCAGAATAAAGTCATTCTCATCACTACGTTTCATAGTGTCTTTAACCGGAATCGCCAATAGACCACCCACCTCATCTACATGCAAACTATCGATTAAATGTTTGATATCTTCATGCCTTAAACAGGGGCGCGCAGCATCGTGCACGAGAACCCAATCATTTTGATCAGCCATGGGCATAAGCATCAATAACGCATTGTAAACTGAGTGACAGCGTTCCTGGCCACCCTGTACTTTTATTAGTTTTTCTTGAGAAGCAAAATTTAGTGACTGCCAATAGTCGTCATGATCACCAACCGCAATACAAGTTGACTCAATCAAAGGGTTACCCAGGAAACAATCAAGCGTATGTTCAACAACTGTTTTATTTTCGATCGTCAGGTATTGCTTAGGGCAGTCTGATTGCATACGACTACCCACTCCAGCCGCTGGGATAATTGCCCAAAATTTTGAATCATGATAATCAACAGACTCTGTCATAAGTTTTTCATTCTTGAATATGATATATAATCAGATTACCTGGTTTTATCTTCAACGATCTGATAGAAAGTTTCATTATCTTTTTTTATCATGCCCAACTCAGACCTTGCTCTTTCCTCGACTGCCTCAAGGCCTTGCTTAAGGTCTTTTACTTCAGCTTCTAACGCCAAATTACGTTCTTTTATTTTTATATTTTGTTGCTGCTGAATATCTACAGCCTTACTGAGCTGATTGACTTCCGCGAGGCTACCATCACCTATCCACAACTTAACTTGCAGGACAATAATCAATGAAACTAATAATAATATTATCCATTTCATTGATTATTGCCCATAAAAATTAAAATACATTAAATGCCTTTTTACCGGCGTAACTCGCTTTATCACCTAGTGATTCTTCTATACGTATTAGCTGATTGTATTTTGCAACTCGATCAGAGCGCGAAAGAGAACCCGTCTTTATTTGTGTTGCAGTAGTCGCGACAGCAAGATCAGCGATAGTGGTATCTTCTGTTTCACCTGAGCGATGAGAAACAACGGCTGTATAACCTGCTTCCTCAGCCATGGCAATTGCTTCCAATGTTTCGGTTAATGTACCTATTTGATTAAATTTAATTAAAATCGAGTTTGCTGCTTTTGCATCAATGCCTTTTTTGAAGATTTCAGTGTTTGTAACGAACAAATCATCCCCAACCAATTGAACTTTATCACCCATTTTTTTTGTAAGAAGATCCCATCCATCCCAGTCATTTTCTGCCATACCATCTTCAATAGTAATAATAGGATATTTGTCTACCCATGCTGCAAGGTAATCAACAAATTCAGCTGAAGTGAGCTGTTTATTTTCAGACGCAAGATCGTATTTCCCATCTTTATAAAATTCTGAGCTGGCGGCGTCAAGACCTAAATAAATATCTTCTCCTGCCTTGTATCCCGCAGCTTCAATGGCCAACAATATCACTTCAATCGCTTCTTCATTTGAACTCAGGTCTGGTGCAAAACCACCCTCATCACCTACAGCTGTGCTCATGCCTCTATCACTTAACACTGATTTCAAGGCATGAAACACCTCAGTACCGTAACGAACTGCTTCAGCAAGACTCGGAGCACCAACAGGCACAATCATAAACTCTTGTAGATCCACACTGTTATCTGCATGAGCCCCACCATTAATGATATTCATCATAGGAACTGGCATTTGATAATGATCCCGTGTCACCAGGGAGGCAAATAACGGCTTACCTACATCTGCAGCGGCTGCATGTGCAGCAGCCAGTGAAACGGCTAATAAGGCATTTGCACCTAATTGGCTTTTATTATCGGTTCCATCCAGATCAAGCATGGTTTTATCTATCATTGCCTGATCAGCAACGTCCATCCCGATTAAGGCATCTCGAATCTTTGTATTAACATTTTCAACCGCTTTCAAAACACCTTTACCACCATAACGACTTGCATCGCCATCACGTAGTTCTAATGCTTCAAGCTCACCAGTTGAGGCACCTGATGGCACCATGGCACGGCCCATTACACCATTTTCCAGTGTGATATCTGCTTCTAATGTGGGGTTGCCTCGTGAGTCAATAATCTCTCTGGCATGAATATCTTGAATTTTAGACATTTTATCTCCGCTTTCGCTTACTTTTTGCTGATGTATACCATTTATATTTGTGCGTATTGTACTGAAAAATGAGGCTCGTAGCGAGGGTGTGGGACAGATTATGGGAACAGGCGGACATTTAGGCATAGATCGACTGATATCATCTGGCAAATATAAGTGATTTCACCTACTACCACCAAACCTCAATCTTTAGTAAAGCAACACCCTGTTTAATCATTATAAAAAAATCATTTACAACGTAATTGATAACTAAGAAAAGCTCTTCTAAACTAGAATTGTTAAACAGTTTGCTCTAAGAATCCATTAGCTTTAGTCACTCTATCCAATTCCATCAGAGTTGTAAGTAAATCTTCCATCTGTCCTAATGGCCATGCATTTGGACCATCACTCAGTGCTTTACTAGGATCAGGGTGTGTTTCCATAAATAACCCTGAAATACCAGCAGCGACTGCCGCCCGAGCCAACACAGGCACGAATTCACGTTGTCCACCAGAACAGCTACCTTGCCCACCAGGTAATTGAACAGAATGTGTTGCATCAAACACCACCGGGCAATCTGTATCGCGCATAGCTGCTAACGAGCGCATATCTGAAACGAGGTTATTGTAGCCAAATGAAACACCTCGCTCACAAACCATTATTTGTTTATTACCTGTCGCCAGTGCTTTTTCAACGACGTTTTTCATGTCCCATGGCGCAAGGAATTGGCCTTTTTTTATGTTCACAGCGACGTTTTGTTTGGCTACATTTTGAATGAAATTAGTCTGCCTGCACAAAAAAGCCGGGGTTTGCATAACATCAACAACACTGGCAACCTCATCTAATGCTGTATCTTCATGCACATCAGTAATAACAGGCACACCAATTTCATCTTTAACTTTTTGTAAAATTGACAGGCCTTTATCAATGCCTAAACCACGAAAGCTATTTGCTGATGAACGGTTCGCTTTATCAAATGATGATTTGTAAATAAATGGGATACCTAAACGCTCACAAATTTCTTTTAACTGTGCGGCAGTTTCTAATGCAAGCGCTTCGCTTTCTATGACACAAGGGCCTGCCATGAGGAATAAAGGTTTATCCAAGCCAACTTCAAAACCACATAATTTCATACTGTTCTACCTTAATCGTTTAATTTGCATCATTTGTTTTTTTGATGTGTCAATGCTGCCTGAATGTAACTTGTAAAAAGCGGATGCCCTTTACGCGGTGTAGATGTAAATTCTGGATGGAATTGACAAGCAATGAACCATGGATGATCTGCTAGTTCGACAACTTCAACCAATGTCTCATCAATCGACATACCACTGAAAACTAAACCGGCTTGCTCCAGTTTTTCCAGATAGCGATTATTAAATTCATAGCGATGTCGATGCCGTTCAATAATCACGTCATCCCCATATATTTCTCGAGCATGTGTTTTCAACTTTAGCCGACATTCCTGCCCACCTAGTCTCATACTGCCACCAAGATCAGTGTCTTCATCCCGTTTTTCCATTTGGCCAGCTGCATTTAACCATTCAGTAATTAACGCAATGACAGGATAAGGGGTATCTTTCTTAAATTCAGTACTATGTGCATTTTCTAGACCGGCGACATAACGCGCATATTCAATAACCGCAACCTGCATACCCAAACAAATACCCAAGTATGGTATTTTTTTTTCACGCGCGTACTTGACGGCTAAAATTTTACCTTCCACTCCACGCTGACCAAAACCACCCGGTACGAGAATAGCATCCATATCAGCCAGCGTATCCATGCCGCCCGCTTCTAGAGTTTCAGAATCGATATAAACAATTTTGACTTTAGTATGCGTTTTGATGCCAGCATGAGCCAAGGCTTCGTTTAACGACTTATAAGATTCAGTCAGGTCTGTGTATTTACCAACCATACCAACTGTGACTTCATGCTGAGGATTAGTAAATGACTCAACAACTTCTTCCCATTCAGAAAGATCTGCTTCAGGTACATCGAGACGAAACTTATCGACGACAATTGAATCCAGTCCCTGCCCATGTAGAAGTAACGGTATGCGATAGATGTTGTCGGCATCAATTGCTGAGATAACAGCTTTTTCTTCAACATTGGTGAATAAGGCTATTTTTTTACGCTCGTTCTCTGGTACCTCAGTTTGAGCGCGACACAATAGAATATCAGGCTGAATACCAATTGAACGTAATTCTTTAACCGAGTGTTGCGTGGGTTTGGTTTTTAATTCCCCCGCTGTCGGAATATAAGGCAAAAGCGTTAAATGCAAAAACAAGGCTTTTTCATGACCCATTTCTACACCCATTTGTCTAATGGCTTCCATAAAGGGTAACGATTCGATATCACCGACTGTGCCGCCAATTTCAATCATGGCGATATCGGCATCGCCTGCACCTTTGATGATATTTTCCTTGATTTGGTCTGTGATATGCGGAATAACTTGTACAGTAGCCCCCAGGTATTCCCCTTGACGCTCTTTACGTATCACTGTTTCGTATACTTGACCAGTGGTGAAGTTATTACTTTGAGACATCTTGGTATTAATAAAACGCTCATAATGACCTAAGTCTAGATCTGTTTCTGCACCATCGTCTGTTACATACACCTCACCATGCTGAAATGGACTCATGGTCCCTGGATCAACATTTATGTAAGGATCCAACTTAAGCATAGTAACTTTAAGGCCACGTGCTTCTAGAATAGCTGCCAACGATGCAGATGCAATACCTTTCCCCAAGGAAGAAACAACACCACCAGTAATAAAGATAAATCGGGTCATAAAAGTCTCAATTGTGACAAATCAAAATGGTGCGTGATTACACCATGGATGGGAGTACAAAGTACCAGATTAATGAACATTCCTCAATGATTGATAAGCGATTATTATCAAGAAAAATCTGGTTGCCAATCCAGAACTATGCCAGGCTGCCCTTTTTTAGCCTGATAAGACTCACAAATACATAAGCCAGCAATAGCTAATACATTATCACCCTGATACAAAATAGGTGTTCGGTCACGTTGCCACGGTGGAATACCGGCTTCCTGAAATAATTTTTTCAAATCATGTCGATGTCCACGATTGACAGGCCTTACATTTTCACCACCTTGGCGAAAACGAATATCGAGATTTTGTCCCTGAAATAAAGCATTAATCCCCTTACCTTCCTTCTCGGTAGTTTTTAACGTACCGACTCCTGCTATAGTTAGTGGTGATTGCAAATCCCAACTGACTGAACGACGTGCATCATGATTGGATAATGTCGATAATGCAAATAACTGCCCACGGTATTTTCTTACCTCCACCCCTTTCCAACTCACACAAGCAAGCGTATCTGACCTTGATGAAAGAACATCATTAAACACATGTTCTAATTGCATTTGAGAGGGAATATTCAGACTTTTAGATTTAATCCAGTAACGCAAAAGATTTCGTTGACGAGACATATCAAGGTTATTAAGCTCTGAAATTATCAAGCTATCGTTTTCTAATTGCCGACACTGAATTAGATCCTGTTCTGCTAATTGATCCAATAATTGTGCTGCATCAGCCATATGACTCGCTGTTCTATGCAAATTATTCACGACGCCTGGCCAACGTGACATTAATGCAGACAGTATCTCATGGCGCATGTAATTTCGGTCAAAATGCTTATCTTGGTTACTATCGTCATCTACCCAACTTAATTGATGGGCTTGAGCGTAGTTTTCAAGTTCCCCCCGACTAAACTCTAGTAATGGGCGTAGCAACTTCCCAGCTGCAAAATCCGCTTCAAATGGCATAGCCGATAGTCCCGGCACGCCAGAGCCGCGCATCAATTGTAATAATAATGTTTCAGCCTGATCATCTTTATGATGCGCCGTTAGCATTACATCGCCATCATTCATTACACTTCCGAGAGACTCATAACGTAGTTGTCTTGCAGTTGCCTCAGGGCTTTCACCTGGTACTGGCGACGCATCAACATTATATAAACGATAGGTGACTTTATTTTGCTCACACTGCTGCTGACAAAATAATGCCCAGTCATCCGCCTGACGATTTAAACCATGATGAACATGAACAACAGAAAAAGAGAGGCCGTGCTCAGACCGTAGCTGGGTCAACGCATGCAACAACACACTTGAATCCAAGCCACCACTGTATGCCAACCAGTAGTGATCTGCTATTGAATTGCGTTTAAGTATTTCGTTAAGATTTTGAGATGAAAAATAAGGCATGAAATTATGTTGCCTTCGATTTTAAAATAAGCCAAGCCAATTAGTCTTTAAATACACCATATTGCATTAATCGCTTGTATCTTCTTTCTAGCAATTGATCTAATGGTAATTGCTCAAGCTCAGCTAAAGCTTCGCGCAATGCCTTTCCAAGCGTTATAGTAACCGTTGCAACATCGCGATGAGCACCACCTAAAGGCTCTGGAATAATCGTATCAATTAAACCCAGCTCTTTTAATCGTTCAGCCGTTATACCCAAGACTTCAGCGGCATCAGATGCCTTATCTGCACTTTTCCATAAAATAGCTGCGCATCCTTCAGGCGAAATAACGGAGTATGTGCTGTATTGAAGCATCTGAACAATGTCCCCAACACCTATCGCCAATGCACCACCCGAACCACCTTCACCAACCACAGTACAAATAATTGGTGTTTTTAGATCTGCCATCACAAACAAATTTCGGGCTATCGCTTCGCTTTGACCACGTTCTTCAGCACCTACTCCGGGATACGCCCCAGGGGTGTCAATAAAAGTAAAAACAGGCAAGTTGAATTTTTCAGCCATCTGCATAAGACGTAGTGCTTTTCGATAACCTTCCGGCCTTGGCATACCAAAGTTGCGATAGATTTTTTCATTCGTATCACGACCTTTCTGATGCCCGATCACCATGACAGGCTTATCATCCAATCTAGCTATACCGCCCACCATGGCCTTATCATCACCATAGGTACGATCGCCATGCAGCTCTTCAAAATCTGTAAAAATATTATCAATGTAATCTTGCAAATAAGGGCGTTGCGGATGTCGCGCCATCTGTGAAACTTGCCACGCGCTTAAATTTGAAAATATTTGCGAGGTTAATGTTTCGTTTTTTTCTTCCAATCGGGCAATTTCATCACCAATGTTTACTTCGTGATCATCACCGACGAGCCGTAACTCATCAATCTTTGCCTGCAATTCTGCAATGGGTTGTTCAAAGTCAAGAAAATTGATGTCCATGTTTTAACCTGTACCCGATGTTACTTATCGCCTAAGTTTGTTGTGATAACAATGATGTGGTTAGATTTTATCATATATTACATTAAACGGTATATTCCATCCAAACCTGTGATTCATCAGCTAAACCACGTAAGCGATGTAATAATTCATCTGTAGGATGTACTTTCCACTCAGCCCCAAGCGGCATTTTGACCTGTGCACCTTCACCCCGATATTGAACCCAGATAGGGCAGCGACCTTCCTTATATGGCTGCAGCACATCAGCCAACGATTTAGCAAAACCATTACGCCCTTTAGATTGGTCGATATTTATCACTAACCTCCGTGCAAAATACTCGCGCGCCATATCGATACTAAATGTATCTTCTGCATTGACTCGAAAATTACCCGTATAATCATCCTTAGCTAACATGCCCAATACTATTAAAGGTTTATCTTTGATGATCATGGGCCTGGCGCTTTCAAATAACTCAGAAAATAATGTAACATCCATTCGTCCCGTACGATCATCTAGCGTAACAATAGCCATACGACCTCGACGTGTATTAATGACACGTACACCATGCACAAGTCCTGCTGCAACTACACTTTTTTCCTGACCATCACCAAGATGAAAGCTGTCTTTTGAATCTTTTCCACCACTTCCAACCATAAGGTCACATACACGCGCTGTAATTAAGTGAGATAATTCTTCTTCGTAACGTGCAATTGGATGCCCCGTAAGATACAACCCTAATGTCTCTTTTTCAGCCGTTAGCCTCGTCTCATCATCCCAATCTTCCAGTTCAACAACTGTCAAAATAGCATCAGTCGAGTCAGGCTCAGCTCCACCAAACAAGTCCTCCATGCCTACACTGGCATTACGATTATGCTGTTCAGCCGCTCGAACCGCATCAGGTAATTGCGCCATAAGGCTTGCGCGATTCAAACCTAACTGATCAACTGCCCCTGATCTGACCAACGCCTCTAAAACACGCTTGTTAACCTTTCGTAGATCAACACGCTTACAAAAGTCGAATAAATCCTTATATACCCCATTCGCTTCGCGTTCTTCATAAATGATTTCAATTGCAGCCTCACCGACTCCTTTAATCGCACCTAAACCATAAATAATGGTGTCATCATCATATGATGTGAATTTATAAAAAGATTTATTAACGTTCGGCGGCAATACCTCAAGATGCATTTCACGGCATTCTTCAATCAAATGCACCACCTTGTCAGTGTTATCCATATCAGATGATAATACGGCAGACATAAATGCAGATGGATAATGCGCTTTTAGCCAGATAGTTTGATATGAAACTAATGCATAAGCAGCTGAGTGCGATTTATTAAATCCGTAACCGGCAAATTTTTCCATGAGGTCGAAAATATAAGTTGCCGTTTTTTCTTCAACTCCATTCTTAACCGAACCTTCCGTAAAGATACTACGCTGCTTGGCCATCTCTTCGGGTTTTTTCTTACCCATAGCACGACGTAATAAATCCGCTTCACCAAGTGAGTACAGCGCTAGCACCTGTGCGATTTGCATAACCTGTTCCTGATACAGGATAACTCCGTAGGTCGGCTTAAGTATGGGCTCCAATGCAGGATGAGGGTACTCAACTTTTGCTCGCCCATGTTTACGCTCAATAAAATCATCCACCATGCCAGACTGTAACGGCCAAGGACGAAACAAGGCTACTAATGCAACAATGTCATCAAAATGGTCTGGCTGTAAGCGCTTGATCAAATCCTTCATGCCATCTGACTCTAATTGAAAAACGGCTGTTGTAGTGGCTCGTTTTAATAAGTCAAAGGAAGCTTTGTCCGCTACCGGGATAGTTGAAATATCGACCGGTTCTTCATTATTATTTTTTCTCTGGCGATTGATCGTTTGCACTGCCCAATCAATGATTGTCAGTGTACGTAAACCTAAAAAGTCGAACTTGACCAGACCAACTGCCTCAACATCATCTTTATCGAATTGCGAAACAATATTCGTACCGCCTTGTTCACAATAGATAGGCGTAAAGTCTGTTAACTTGGTAGGCGATATAACCACTCCACCAGCGTGCTTACCCGCATTACGTGCCAGCCCTTCTAGAGAACGCGCAAGATCAAGTAATGTTTTTACATCCTCATCATCGTCATATAACTTTTGTAATTCCTCTTCCTGTTCAAGTGCTTTATCCAGTGTGATACCAATTTCAAAAGGAATCAGTTTTGCAATTCGATCAACAAACCCATATGGATGAGAAAGTACTCGCCCAACATCACGTACTACCGCTTTTGCCGCCATACTACCGTAGGTAATAATTTGCGAAACCTTATCTCGACCATAGTGCTCGGCTACATACTCAATCACTCGGTCACGTTGATCCATACAAAAATCGACATCAAAATCAGGCATAGATACACGTTCGGGATTCAAAAAACGCTCAAACAGCAATTCGAGTGCAATCGGGTCAAGGTCCGTAATCGTTAGCACGTAGGCGACAAGTGACCCGGCACCGGATCCACGCCCGGGACCAACAGGTATCGAATGATCTTTTGCCCACTGGATAAAGTCAGCAACAATAAGGAAGTAACCTGGGAACCCCATTTGGATAATAACGTCCAACTCAAATTCGAGGCGATCAGAATAAACTTTGGCTTTACTCTCATAATCGGGATCATTACGATCTAGGATTCTTTCCAGACGATCTTCTAATCCCTTACGCGACTGAGACTGCAAAAAGCTGTTTGCGTCCATCCCTTCGGGCACAGGAAAATCGGGCAGATAATTTTCACCTAATGTAAGCTCCAGATTGCAACGTTTCGCTATTTCAACAGTATTTTCAATCGCCTCTGGGATATCTGAAAACAACTCCTCCATCTCTTCCGGTGAACGTAAATATTGCTGCTGACTATATAATTTAGGCCTACGTTTATCGTCTAAAGTTCGGCCATCGTATATACATACACGCGCCTCATGTGCTTCAAAATCTTCTTTTTTGAAAAAACATACATCATTTGTTGCAACCACTGGTAATCGTAATTCTCCAGCTAATTCAATTGCTTCCTGTATATATCTAGATTCATTCTCACGACCAGTTCGTTGCAACTCCAGGTAAAAAGAATCAGGAAACAATTGACTCCAGAATTGTGCTTTTGATTTAGCTAATGAACGATTACCTGCAAGCAATGCACGACCTACATCCCCCTCACGTGCGCCGGATAACGCTATTAAACCCTCTGTATTCCCTTCAAACCATGATTGATCAAGCATCGGTATACCGCGATGCTGCCCCTCAAGGTAAGACTTCGAAACCAGCTGGCTTAAATTAAGATACCCCTCCTTGTTTTTGCATAAAAGAAGAAGCCGGTAGGGAAGATCTGTCTCTGTCTCATTAGCAACCCAAACATCTACACCCACAATAGGTTTAATTCCCGAAGCAATAGCGGCACGATAGAATTTAACCATTGAAAATAGATTGCTCTGATCAGTAATAGCCACAGCGGGCATACCCAATTCTGCTATTTGTTTGGTTAGCGGTTTTATACGTACAAGGCTGTTAACGAGCGAATACTCAGAATGAAGATGAAGGTGTACAAATTTACTTGGCATTGGATTATTGTACTCAGCATCCAGTTTTACTGCGAGCACTGTCTTAAATTTTTTATATCCTAAGCAAACCTAATTTAATTTCGTAATAATTGAGCCACTATTCTCAACCAACCAATATAGCCAATCTGTAAAAGATAACTAAATCATAAAGTTAAAATGACTATTGCAGCAGCGTCAAAAATAAGTTACTTTCAGTATGTAAAAAAAGTTTTTAACTATATCGTCCGTTTAGCTAAAAACAATAAATAATGGCACAAAGCCAACATAAAAAATAAATAAAAACAATAAATTAAAGGTGATTCAGGAGGATGTTATCATGTCGATAACACAAACGAGTACAATGGAGCATTGGTTGATGCTCTGTGTGTTCTTTTTATTATTTGCCATATATGGCTTTACAAAAAATAACCGGAAATTTGCTGGCTGCCGTCCGTGTTATTATATTGCTTTTGGTGTTCTAGCTATTCTGGCCAATAGCCTTATTCTATTTGCAGCCAATCGTACAGGGCTAGATAATTTTGATCTGGTACAACTCCTGACTCTTAAACAAACTACGATTGAATCCAGCTTTATCGTGTTTGGCTATTGCCTAATTATTCATGGCACAGCTTTGTTTATCCGCTGGTTGTGTTCCCCCGCATCTGTTCGAGCGAACCGTAGTTTTCTTTAAAATATAGAACTGTCCTTGCCGCAATTTTGGTAAGGACAATTCTGTTATATTCCACATGTTAATTTTCTGTCTATAATGTCATATTTTGATAGCTATACTGGCGCGCTTTATTACTATGCACATAATTTTCATTATTATACTTATCATCATTCTGCTAGGTCTAATATATTTACCTAACATTTGGTTAACTCGCACACTAAATAAGTACGAACTACCTAATGACAAGTTTCCTGGCACAGGCGGTCAATTTGCAACCCACTTATTAACACGCCTTCATATTGAAGATGTTACCGTTGAGCAAACCGATAAAGGCGACCATTACGATCCTGTTAGTCGCTGCGTGAGATTAAGCCCCAAATATCACAATGAAAAATCATTAACCGCAATCGTAGTTGCTGCTCATGAAGTTGGGCATGCAATTCAACACAAAAGTAAATACGGCCTATTTAAGCTACGAACTGTTTTAGCTATCGCTGCAAATATCACTGAAAAAACGGGCGTTTTTATTTTAATGCTAATGCCTATCATCACTATGATTTCACGCTCACCAACATTAGGTTTAATCACTACCCTATCAGCTATTGCATTTATGGCCATAGGCTTAACCGTTCATTTGATCACACTACCGGTTGAGTGGGATGCTAGTTTTAACCGTGCCTTACCCATATTGCAGGCTGGTGAATACCTTGATGAAGAGGACTATCCGGCTGCAAATAAAATTCTTAAAGCTGCTGCCTTCACCTATGTAGCAGGTGCGCTTACCAGCATTCTAAATTTCTCACGATGGATGGCTGTTTTACGTCGCTAATAACGAGTAGGATAAATATACCTTCATTATATAAATACTATATTATAGTAAACGGCATTAGTAAAAAATTGAGAAATTCAAATTTTCAATATAACCCTCCTCCACATAATGGTCTCGATATCCTGCATATTGACTCTGATCTAATCATCGTCAACAAGCCATCAGGTATACTATCTGTCCCTGGACGAGGGGAAGACAAACAAGACTGCATGATCAGCCGAGTCAATCAAGAATACCCCGGAGCGTTAACTATTCATCGTCTTGATATGGAAACATCAGGTATATTAATTATAGCTCGGAATGAAAAATCTCAAAGCGCTATGGGGAAGCTATTCCAGTCTCGAAATATAAAAAAACAATATATCGCTTTAGTAAATGGTATCCCCAAAAAAAACAACGGGCTTATTAATTTTCCGCTTATCGCTGATTGGCCAAACAGACCAAAACAGAAAATTGATCTTATCAAAGGCAAACCTTCATCTACAAATTACCTAGTAATTGAATCTACTGAAAATGCATCACGTGTTAAACTAACACCTATAACGGGGAGATCACATCAATTGCGTGTACATATGCTCGCTATCGGACACCCAATATTGGGCGATAGACTTTATGCGTCTCAGGACATCATAGATAGGGCTGATCGACTTTTATTACACGCGAGCTTCATCTGCTTTAATCACCCAATCACGCATGAAAAAATCACTATAAAATGTCCAGAACCTTATTAATTATGTAAATTATTTAAGTTAACAATGCAACAGTCGTGAGACTGTCTCTTCAATGTTAGTAGAATTGATATCACTTAAATCGACACATACTCTATTATCATCAAACTTTCGTCCATCCTTGATATACAACTGAAACTTCGGTTTGCGTATAGTCAATGTTAATTTGCCTATATAAAAACTATCACCATTTTCCAATTTTAGTGTTTTTCTAGTGATACTTTTTTTGTAACGCATACCATTCTTACTTTTGGCATCAACAATAAATACAGCCTTTTTAGCAACAACAATATCAGCGTGATATCTTGAGGCATAACTATCCATTAGGACTATATCTGATTCAGGTGATTTACCTAAGGTATGCCTTCCTTCGCCTAACTGGTGACTAATTACATTCCCGCGGTTATCTTCAATTAATAGCTCGATCATGATGCATACCTATCAATGTCATCAAATATAATGTTAGCAATCATCATCCCTGCCATAAAAATCACTGCCTTGTTTAATATCTCATCCCCATAAGATATGTTTAATAATATACACATAGGCACTTACATTTGACTTACATGAAATCATTTTTAAATATTTGCAGGCTATAAATTTAATTAATTATTGTTAGAATATCAATAAGTTAGATTATTTATAGGAGATAACAAGAAGCTTACTAAAATTCTTTATTTCTTTTTATTAATTGATTCAACAGCCTTGGAGACCAAGGCGCATATTTTTTTAAATCGTTCATATGATTTTTGCTCCAGATGACTATCTTTAAGGTGTCTATCAGCATAAAAAATACCGATGGGTAACCCATGTACAAAAATAGACATGGCATAAAATTCTTTCGTCCCCACTATTTCTTTAAACTTAGCTGGTATTAATGGCCAAATTTTCTCATTATTTTCTCTACTCATCCATACGCTACGCGGTTTTTGTAGTAATTGCGTAAACAAGTCTTTTTTACCTAAATCGACATCAACAGAAAATTGACTAAACACAGGGTCGCTTTCAGCACCTCTAATATATTTCCCCTGTAAATTAACTTTATCTTTGCTTAATAATGCAAAAACGACACGATTCAATCCTAAGCCATCATGTAACCCCACGATAGCATTCTCCATAATATCACTTATTGAGGTCTCTCCTGTTTTTGCAAACAGTTGCAACATCGCTATTGATGCTTCATATAAATAAGTTTGAGGCATCAGGCAAAAATGCAGTCCGTCTTCTTCATCCTCATTACTATTGTCTAATTTTGGCCATTCACATGAAGTCATGGGTAACAGCGAAGCAGATGGTGTAACTCCGAACAACTCCGTTTCAAATGCTACTTCCAACGCATTTTTATGTACTCGTTTGACCGAATTGTCATATGACTCACTCAATAAATCCGAGATGGATTCAATACACTCAATAATCTCATCTGTGTACCAACCTGTTTCTGACAAATGAACGAGTTGATTAGCAAGCCTAACTATTAACACTCGAGGGTTGTGAGCGCCCTCAGTATTCAAACTATCTATTACCATTTCAGGCAAATTCAGTCTCTCCGCTAACCGTAAACTGAGTTGCTCCATGCTAAAACCAAATATTACGTATTGTGCTTCTGCATCAGGCACATGACTTCCCCATTTCAACTCATGTGTAGCCACCATTTTTTCTGGTGAATGTAACCACATGAGCATCGTTCCAATATCGTTGAGAAAAGCTGAAACAAATATCTCTTTTGGCATCATGTCACCTCGATGCACAGCCCAGTCATAAGCTTGATAGGCAGTATGATATGAACGTGATACGATACTCATATAGCCTTTTTCTGGAATAGTTTCTCCCGGTGGATCTATAATGACTGATTCATCTACCAAGGCTCTCATAGCATTAATACCAATCATCATAGCAGCATTTTCAACTGTGCTAACCTTCGTTCCAATATTACTTTTTCGTGAATTGGCTTTTCGTAATATTGCCATTACTCCACCTGGGTCAAATAACAATTCTGAACAAAACCGATCCACTGAACGACTAACATCATCCTGACTTAATCCCTGTAATGCTTTTTTCGTGGATGAAAAAACAGGTACTTTTACAGTCATCAGCTCTTCAACCCACGATTCAAGATCGTTTGGTAGTGTTTTAGCTGTGTTTTCCATATTTTTACTTTACCTGCGCATGTTAAAGATAAGTTTACTCATAATAGTTACTTTCGGCTTTATGAAGTAAAACTTGATAATTTTTATATAAAAACATGCCATTTTTCAACAAATAAGCTTATATCCATAAACTCCAAAACAATCATCTATTTGTCCTCAAGTTGATAAAAATTCGGACGATACTTAAAGAATGAGACATCGCTAGAAGTGTATATATAAGGACAAGGCATGAATTTAATTTTAGGATCAGTAATTGTTTGCGCCTGCGTAATCGGAGGCTACATATTATCACACGGTAATATGGCTGCATTATGGCAACCATACGAGCTGATAATCATATGCGGTGCCGCATTTGGTGCTTTCATCATCAGTAATCCTATGAGTGTTGTCAAAAAAACCTTTGGCGGTGCCATGTCTCTCTTTGGTAGCTCAAAATACAATAAACAGATTTACATGGATTTACTAACGCTGATGTTCGGTATTTTTCAAAAAGCCCGCAAAGAAGGTTTAATGGCAATTGAAGACGATATTGAAGATCCAGAAAGCAGTTCATTATTCAACGAATACCCAAAAATCGCTAAAGATCATCATGTTCTTGATTTTGTAACTGATTATCTCCGTATCATTGTTGGCGGAAATATGAACCCATTTGAACTGGAAAATCTCATAGATCTTGAACTCGAGAACCATCATCATGAAATTGAGGCCATTCCCAGCGCTATAACGAAAGTGTCAGATGGACTTCCTGGTTTTGGTATTGTCGCTGCCGTATTAGGTATCGTTATAACAATGGGGTCTTTAGGTGGCCCCGCTGAGGCAATCGGTGCTCACGTTGGTGCAGCACTAGTTGGAACGTTGCTAGGGATACTCTTTGCATATGGATTTGTCGGGCCTATGGCGAGTCAACTCGAATCTCGTAATGCTGAGGAAGCAAACTTTTATCAAGTAATAAAAGTCTGTCTAATGGCAAACGTCAATGGTTACAGCCCGCAGATTTGCGTCGAGTTTGGCCGTAAAGCCATGCCTTCAGAACATCGTCCAAGCTTCTCAGATATGGAAGCACATCTGAAAGAACATAAATAAAGAAATAATCGGCATGTATTAGCATGGAAGATAAAAAACAACCGATAGTCATCAAAAAAATCAATGTAGTTCATGGAGCACATGGCGGCTCATGGAAAGTAGCGTTTGCTGACTTCGCTACAGCGATGATGGCATTTTTCATGGTGTTATGGTTAGTAGGACAAACTGATGCAAATAAACGTGGTGGTATTGCTGAGTATTTTCAGAACCCAAGTATGGTGAGAGGACATAGTGAAGCTCCTACAGGTTCAATTGGGCCTGGGGGAGCCGGCATGAGTCTAATCTCATTCGGAACGTCTATTGAAGTAAGAAAGCAAGACCCTACTGTTGTCGAAAAGATTCGTGATGGTGGCATGGCTTATGTTTCCTACGACAAAATCGTTGAAGAACGAAAACTAAAATCACTTATGGACGAATTGGGCGAGGAAATAGGAAAAAACAAAGCATTAAAACCATTTAAAGATCAAGTGTTACTAGAAATAACACCAAGTGGAATGCGTATACAAATAATTGATCAGAAAAACAGACCCATGTTTGACAGCGGGAGTGCCACACTTAAATACTACACTGAAACACTACTACACGAACTTGCGAAATCAATTAATCGTGTCTCAAATAAAATTACAATTAGCGGTCATACCGACGCCAGTCCAATGTCAAAAAATAATGGGCGTTACACAAACTGGGAATTATCCAGTGATCGTGCGAACTCGGCACGAAGAGCATTAATTGCGGGTGGCTTAAAAGCAGATAAAATTGGACGCGTCATTGGTTTAGCTTCTACCGTACTCTTCGACAAAGATAATCCAAGAAGTATTATTAATAGACGTATATCAATTGTTGTCATGAAACGAGATGTATCAGACCTCGCAAAATTAGATGACGAAATGAAAGCCATACCAACACAACTACTGCAAAATAGCAAAGGTATAGAAAACCTTAAAGATAATGGTCCTCTGCCAACTGGTGATGACAGCCTGGAATTGCAAGATGGAATACGAATTAAGAAAATAGATAGGCAGCAGGATATAAATACAGACAGACTTTCAAATCAACTTAATATAAAAGTAAAAAGCTTAAGTGAGCTAGACGCTATCGATTCAGGTGCCAACAAGCTTGACCTCGACATTCATGGCTTGGATGACAAGAACAAAAAATCTAAACCTAATGTAATAAAACATATAAAAAGAAGAAGTGTCTCATCAGAATTAGACCCTGATGCTCGTGATACGAAAGTCATTATACAAAAACAAACAGGAACAAAATCATTCATTAAGCTACCACCTATTATTTCACCTGTCATCATACCTGGCATTCAACAAGAACAACCATAACCAACATTAAATTTTAAATTTAATGTTGGTTAACAGTAATATCTGCTACCATTTAGTGTCTCTGATAGCTAAACTATTATAAATGAACACACCTAGCGTAAATAAAATCACTGTTTGGAAAATAAAAGCCGAAAGCGAGAAAGACAGGATATCCTCACTTCTAAACCTTTTATCTATCGATGAAAAAAATACAGCAAATAATATATCAAGTGAGTCACAGCGCAATTTATTTATTACCTCACATGCAGCAACACGAAGTCTACTTTCACGCTTACTTAAATTGCCGACAACTGAAATAGATATTGCGATACATGAAAATGGAAAGCCCTATATAAAAGATACCCACCAGCTACACTTCAATCTCAGTCATACTCAGGAAGTTGCGCTACTTGGTTTATCTAATACTGAATCGATTGGTCTCGATATAGAATATATAAACCCCAAACGTAATATTCTTGGTGTGGCCAAACGTTTTTTCCACCCAGTAGAATACAAATGGATTCTTGAGGAAGAAATAGGCAAACAGCTTAATCTTTTTTACCAGCTATGGTGCTTAAAAGAAGCATGCCTTAAAGGTGTGGGATGCGGGTTACAAGGTGGGCTTAATAGTTTCGCAATAAAAAAAGAACAGGTGCATAATGGAGGAAAAGTAGAAGTCCACAATAACACCTGGCACTTTCAAACTGTCAATATTTCAAATCAATACAAGGCAGCAATTGCTCACCAGCACAGCAACTTTAAATATGAAATGCTATACTGGGATAACACTATAATTACAAGCTAAGACTATTTTTATCTAAAGTCTCCCAACGTTCGTAAGCATCTAACAACTGTTTTTCAATAACTGTCATTCTATCAAGACTCTCCTTAATAACATGTGTTTCTTGTTGATAAAAGTCTGCGCTACTAATTTTCTTCTGCAAGGTTTCCTGTTCATTTTCTAATGATTCAATTTTTCCCGGTAAAGCATCAAGTTCTCGCTGGTCCTTATAGCTTAATTTTTTACTTGTAGTGTTAACACTCTGATTTTCGATTTTGTTATCAGTCATCTTACTACTAACTGTTGCCTTACTGCGTTGACGCAGCCAATCATCATATCCACCTACATATTCATTGATATTCCCATCACCTTCAAAAACTAATGTTGAGGTAACTACATTATCAAGAAAATGTCTGTCATGACTAACTAACAATAGGGTGCCATCAAAATCCAGTAGTAACTCTTCAAGTAATTCTAATGTATCAACATCAAGATCATTAGTTGGCTCATCCATAACTAAAAGATTGGCTGGCTTTGTAAATATTTTTGCTAATAATAGACGGTTTCTCTCACCGCCCGACAAGGCTTTCACTGGAGTGTTGACCTTCTCTGCAGGGAATAAAAAGTCTTTCAGATAGCTAATAACATGGCGAGACCTACCATTTAGTTCGATATAGTCCTGACCGTCATTGATATTATCCTTAACCGATTTCTCCAAATCGAGCTGCTCTCTTTGCTGATCATAATAAGCCAATTTTAATTTTGTACCCAAAACCACATCACCTGAATCGGGTTGCAGGTCACCTAATATTATCTTCAATAAAGTGCTTTTGCCTGTTCCATTTGGACCAAGGATGCCAATACGATCACCACGTACAATGCGTGTAGATAAATCATTTACAATCTTTTTATCTTCATAACTAAAATTAACGTGACTTAAGTTTGCAACAATTTTTCCAGCATTCTCAGATGAAACTAACTCAATATTCACCTGTTTTTGTTTATCTCGTCGCAATTGCCTATCTTTTCTCATTGCTTGAAGCGCTCTAACCCTTCCTTCATTTCTAGTACGTCTTGCTTTAATACCTTTCCTTATCCATTTTTCCTCTTCTGCAAGCTTCTTATCAAAATGTTTATTGGCAATATCTTCTGAAGCCAATTCTTGCTCTTTACGTTTTTGATATGCTGAATAAGAACCGGGATATGAACGTAATACACCACGATCAATCTCAATAATACGTGTTGCAAGATTTCCTAAAAAACTCCTATCATGCGTGATAAATATAATTGCTCCTGGGTAATTTTGTAAAAATTCCTCTAACCAGATAATAGATGTAATATCTAGATGGTTAGTTGGCTCATCCAACAACAAGAGGTCTGGTTCATTTACCAATGATTTACCTAATGTAACTCTTCGTCGCATCCCTCCCGACAGCTCATTTAATTTTTTGTCTGCATCCAATTGTAATCGTGTAATGACAGATTCAACTTTTTGAGTTAACGCCCACCCATCCTCTTCATCCAGCCTATGTTGCAATTCAGCCATGCGATTCATTAATTTTTCATCGTGGTTAGTTGCAACTTTATGTGCTAAGTCATGGTATTCCTTAATAACCTCGCCTAAATCACCCAAGCCTTTGGCAACTACCTCAAAAACCGTTAAGTCATCATCTAAAGGAACATCTTGCTCAAGATAGGCAACCCGCATTCCAGCCTGAAGTCTTATTTCACCGTCATCAGGCTGTTGTTTACCTGCAATAACTTTTAGTAAAGTAGACTTACCTGCCCCATTTCTACCTATCAGACAAACACGTTCTCCAGTGTCTATTTGCAAATCAACGTGATCTAACAGGGGGTGATGTCCATATGCAAGACTAATTTTTTCTAGACCAAGTACATTCATAGTATTTAACTTTATTTATTAATTTAAGAACCCTAAACATCTCTTCTGAAGGTTTACAGTGATATGTTACTAGTAAACTTATTCATGCGACCAAAAACCACCGGTATGCATGACCTTGGATATCTCATCAGCATTGTATTTTACACAATAATCTTTATTTTTTATCATTTATTTCATAAACTTATATAACAATTGTGCTTATTTACTTGAATTTAGCTATAATAATAGAAATCCCACACATTTATTGTAATCAGTAGTTTGCCTGACTATGCGAATAATCATACTTACATTAATCAGCTTTGTTTTATCAGCTTGCTCCAAAGGGCCTGAGCTTAGCTTGCTTGAGCAAGTACAAAAAAAGGGTGAGCTAGTTGTAATTAGTCGTACTGGCCCAACAACTTATTACAAGACACCTGAAGGTATTCTAGGTTTGGAATATGAGCTTAGTACTCGTTTTGCTAAACACCTTGGGGTAAAGCTAAAGGTCTTATTAGCAGAAAATCAGGAAGATATTATACCCATGATTGTCCGTGGGGAAGCTCATCTTGCCGCAGCTGCTCTCACTATTACAGAAAACAGAAAAAAATTGGTCCGTTTTAGCCCAGGCTACCAAACCATTGATCAGCAACTCGTCTACCGATTGGGTTCCAAGCGCCCTTCCAGTCTAGAAGATGTAATAGATGGACACCTTGAAGTTACTCGAGGCACAAGCCATACGGAACGATTAACTGAATTAACAAAAACTCACCCTGATCTTCAATGGAAAGAACATCGTAATATTAGTGGTACTGAATTACTCAATCTTGTTTATGAACAAGTTATCGATTACACGATCTCCAACTCAAATGAATTATCACTTTTTCAACGTTATAATAAAGAAGTAAACGCTGCATTCAGTATCAGTGAACCACAATCACTAGCATGGGCTATGCCCTATCATGTAGACAACTCTCTGTTAAACGAATCAAAAAACTTTTTTCGTAAAATTAAAAAATCGGGAGAACTGGAACAACTGATTGAACGATATTATGGCCACGCCGATCAATTAAACTTCGTCGGAACACGTTTATATATTCGTCATGTAAAAACTAAACTTCCACGCTATCAGCGCCAGTTTGAAAAAGCTGCGGCAAAATATAAACTTGATTGGAGGTTATTAGCTGCCATCGGCTACCAGGAATCACATTGGAAACCTAAAGCCACATCACCAACAGGCGTAAGAGGCATAATGATGTTAACGCTTAAGACAGCTAAGCAATTACAAATTACTAATAGACTCGATCCTGAACAAAGTATTGAAGGTGGTGCAAAATACATACGTTATATATTAAACCGACTGCCTGACAGGATCGCAGAACCAGATAGAACATGGCTAGCTTTAGCTGCCTACAATGTTGGCTATTATCACCTTGAAGATGCTCGCATACTCACACAAGAACGTGGGGCCGATCCAGATAAATGGATTGAGGTAAAAAAAGACTTGCCTTTGTTAAGTAAAGAAAAATGGTACAAAAAAACAAAATATGGTTATGCTCGTGGTAATGAACCTGTTAAATATGTTGAGAATATCCGCATCTATCATGACTTATTGATCTGGGATGACAATAAAACAAATGCATTGAAGCAAACACCTGCATTAACATTACCTGAACTTGATTCATCTGTTTTCTAACTTAGTACTCACTACATATACTCATGAACAATAACGCTCGATATGCCATCATTGATTCTCTACGTGGGTTAGCAGTCGCACTGATGATTGCATTTCATTTTTGTTACGACCTTACATATTTTAATTATTACACCTTCGATTTTTACGATGACCCGTTTTGGTTAAATTTTAGAAGCCTAATTGTCAGCCTCTTTCTCTTGATCGTAGGCGTATCGTTAATACTTGTAAAGAAACATTCCAATTCTAAAAACAAAATAATACGAAGACTTATAGTACTAAGCTCTTGCTCTTTACTTATAACGGCTGTTTCATACTTCTTATTTCCTGGAAGAACAATTATATTCGGAATAATTCACTTTATAACTGTCGCCAGTCTTCTTAGCTTACCATTTCTACGCTGGCCTATACTATGTGGTGTTTTAGGTGTGTCTGTAATTTACATTGGCACGAACATTAGTCATGTTTTTTTTGATCAAGTTGCTTATCATTGGATAGGCTTAATGACTCACAGACCTACTACTGAAGATTATGTCCCTCTCCTACCGTGGCTAGGTGTCGTATTATGTGGCATTAGCATTGGCTCATTTCTAAATAATACATCGAGTGGAAAAAACATACTTAACTCGAATATAAATATTCCAGGCATATCGGCCTTGACCTGGTTAGGAAAACACAGTCTTGCCGTTTACATGCTACATCAAGCAGTCTTATTTCTTTTGTTTTGGTTAGTGAAATCCTTATTTTGACCGTGCTTCCAACAATTTTCTAACTGGAGAAAAAGTCTTTCGATGAACTGACAAAGGTCCATATTCATTAAGTTCTATCATATGCTGCTTAGAACCATAAGCTTTGTGCTTATGGAAAGAAAATTCAGGATACTGCTTATGATATTCAACCATCATTCTGTCCCGGTCGACTTTAGCTAATATTGACGCGGCACTAATTGATTCTATTTTGCTATCACCTTTTACTATTGTATCAACAGAGAAATCAATATCAGGCGCTTTATTGCCATCAACCAAAACGTGCTCAGGTTTAATATGCAAACCCTCAATTGCTCGTTTCATAGCAAGCAAGCTTGCCTGAAGTATATTTATTTCATCTATCTCATCGACACTCGCTTCAGCCACGCAATATGCTATAGCGCGTTCTTTTATAAGAGGATAAAGATACTCACGCTTTTTTTCACTCAATTTTTTTGAGTCTGCCAAGCCATCTATAGGACGATCTGGGTCGAGAATTACAGCAGCTGCAACAACTGGCCCCGCAAGAGGCCCTCTCCCAACCTCATCTACACCTGCCGTTAAAATAGGATACTCAGTTATATCAGTCATTCTACCTACTTTGTTTCTCGATCAAATCAGCAATAACGTTGCCTGCTTGATATCGTTCTTCCTGTATTAAACTTCCGTGTAATGCATTGTACTGGATACTTAGGCTTGGATTTTCACCTAAGCTTTCGAGTAGTTCTGTCATCGCATTTACAATATTATCTTTTGTTGCATCATTTTGAATATATTCTTTCACTAACATACTGCCTGAAAGCACATTAGGTAACGAATATAATGAACTTTTTAATATCTTAAATTTCTTCAAAATCCAAAATGTAAATCCATTCATAATATACGTAACAACCATTGGTTTTTTTAATAACATTGCTTCTAGCGCAGCTGTACCCGAGGCTAGTAAGATACAATCACTGGATTGCATTGCTAACCTGGATTGCCCTGATAATAATGTAACAGGTAAAATTACTCCGCACGTATCTATTTCAGCTTGAAAAATTTCTTGTGTCGCTTTTGTTGCAAAGGGAGCGATAAACTCAAGCTCATGGTTATTTTTGTAGCACTCAATCGCTACTTGAATAAATAACTTTGAAAGCTTTTTCACTTCACTGCGACGACTTCCTGGCAATAATGCCATTACGACTGAATCTTTACTTAACCCTAGTTCTGAGCGAGCGACTTGCATATCAGTCTTCACGGGAATCGCGGATGCAAGTGGATGACCAACAAACTTAGCAGGAATATTATTGTCTCGATAAAATTCTACTTCGAATGGGAATAAGGTAAGCATAAGATCAATAGACGCGGCAATTTTTTTAACTCGCCACTGGCGCCAAGCCCATACAGATGGACTAACATAATGAACGGTTGTTACACCAGCTTCTTTTAGCTTTCTTTCTAAACCTAAATTAAAATCGGGTGCATCAATACCAACAAAGATATCAGGTTTCTTGTCAAGCAACTGTTGAAACAATCGCTTTCTCATTTTCAAGAGTGAGGGAAGATGTTTCAGGACTTCAAACAAACCCATTACAGATAAACGCTCTATTGAATAAAGCGATTTAAATCCTAGACGGATCATTTCAGGTCCGCCTATACCAATAAATTCAGCGTGAGGAAATCGTTGCTGTAACGTATTGAGCAATGCTGCACCAAGAACGTCCCCAGATGCTTCACCTGCAACTATTGCAATACAGACCATAGTGTCTATTTTTCATGTCTAGGCATTACCTAACAATTCCACGTTGACTATTTTCTAGAAACTCTGAAAAGTCCACTAATTCATTACAAGTCTTGCTCATCTCATTAATCTTAGTTTTTGCATCTGCAAATAATAATTCAGATTTATATAAAACCTTATATGCATTTTTAATTTCTTTAATTACAAGAGGATCATATCCATGTCGTTTTAGTCCTTCAGAGTTCAGTCCATGTGGCTTAGCTGGATGTCCTGATGTCATGACATACGGTGGGATATCTTTCAAAACAACAGTATTAATAGCTGTAAAGCAATGTTTACCTAAAACAACGAATTGATGTATTAAACTAAATCCACCCAAAATTACGTGATCCTCGACTGTTACATGTCCAGCAAATGTAGTTCCATTTGCAAAAATTGTGTTATTTCCAATAATACAATCATGTGCAATATGTACATAAGCCATAATCCAGTTATCTGACCCTATCTTTGTAATCCCTCCACCTTGTACAGTTCCCCTATTAATAGTACAAGACTCTCGAATAAGATTACGGTCACCAATGACAAGTTCAGTTGGTTCATTAGAATACTTTTTATCTTGTGGGTCTTCGCCGATTGATGAAAACTGTAGGATTTTATTATCTTCCCCAATTATCGTTGGACCTTTAATAACAACATGCGGCCCAATAACTGTTCCTTTACCTATCTCTACGTTTGCGCCAATAATACTATATGGACCGACCTCGACGTCTTCAGCCAAACGGGCATTAGGATCAATGATTGCAGTTGGATGTATCAAGAATCGATTTCCTTTTCGGCACACATCAATTCTGCTGAAGCCACAACCTTTCCATCCACTTTAGCTTCTGTTGAAAACTTCCACATAGGACCTTTTTTTCTAATAATTTTAACCTCAAGAATTAATTGATCGCCAGGTTCTACTGGTTGCTTGAAGCGTGCCTTATCAATGGCAACAAAATAATATAAAGACTTATCAGAAGGTTTTGTATTATTTGTTTTAAATGAAAGAATCCCTGTCGCCTGCGCCAATGCTTCTATAATTAATACACCTGGCATAACTGGTCGCTGAGGAAAGTGACCAACAAAATAATTTTCATTGAACGTTACGTTTTTAACAGCGGTTAGATATTCACCTTCTTTATAATCAAGTACTTTATCTACCAAGAGTAAAGGATATCTATGTGGCAAATATTGTAGCACCTCATGGATATCCATTTTATTTTCTAACGACATATTATTAACCTTATTTATTTTTATCTAATGTTTTTTCTAACTTCCTAATCCGTTTTGCCATGTCATCAAGACTACTAAATCGTATAAAGTTTCGATGCCATTTTGAATTTACTTCAAGTGGTGTGCCTGAAGAATACAAACCTGCTTCCTTAATACTACGAGTTACAGTTGAACCGATGGTTAATTGAACGTTATCTGCTATCGTAATATGCCCAACTATATTACTTGCACCACCTACAGCGCAATATTTCCCTATCGACGTACTCCCTGCAATTCCGGTGCAACCCGCAATAGCAGTATGAGCACCTATTTTTACGTTATGAGCTACTTGGATTTGATTATCTAATTTCACACCATCTTCAATAATTGTATCTTCAAGCGCACCTCTATCAACAGTTGTATTAGCTCCAATCTCAACTTCATTGCCGACTACAACCGATCCAAGCTGCGGGACTTTAATCCACTTTCCTTTATCATTTGCAATTCCAAAACCATCTGCGCCGATAACAACGCCCGGGTGTAATATGACATTTTCTCCAATGCTTACATCATGACATATAGTTACATTTGCAACTAACCTGCTATTTTTTTTTATATGTACATTATCTTCTATAACACATCCTGGGCCTATACTAACATTTGCTTCTATAACTGCATTCATTCCTATAAAACAATTCGCATTAATATTAGCTGTTTTGTCTATTTTTGAGGAATCATCAACTACAGTTGAGGAATGAATGCCTGCAACAACCTTTTTTATTGGGTTTAATTTCGAAGAGATTTTTGCAAAAGCAAGATAGGGATTACTAACTATAATTGCAGCAACAGGACATGTAGCCAGATCACGTTCTTCAATTATGACTGCAGCAGCTTTTGTGCTTTTAAGGTATTTACTATAACTACGATTTGCTAAGAATGTAATACTATCCGATGCGGCATTTTGAATCGTTGAAACTTTACTAATTAAACAATCTGCTTTTCCATGCAGCTTACCACCAACTTCATCAGCCAGTTCTTGCAGCGAATATTTCAGCATTATTTAACAATAGGCGCTTTTGGTTTTGGAGGTGGTGCACTTTTAAATTCATCAGACAATACCTTGAGTATATCTTTAGTAATGTCAACACGCTCTGATGAATACAAAACACCTTCACCTACGACAATGTCATAATTATTTTTTGACGCAACGGTTATTATTGCTCGTTTAACTCTTTTTTGTAATTTTCGTAATTCTTCATTACGTCTTAGATTGAGATCCTCACGGTAATCTTCTTGTGCTCGTCGAATCTCACGTTTTGTATCACGCACATCCCTTTCTAAACGACGTAGCTGTGATTCGCTCATTTGAATGCCTTGCTTAGCAAGCTTATCCTCATAGTTACGCAAGGTTTTACGTAATTTAATTAGCGATTTATTACGCGGAGCAAATTCTATTTCAAGCCGCTTGTTGGCGGCAATTGCTTGCGGTGATTCTTCTAGCGCCTTAGCGACATTAACAAATGCTAGCTTTGAGCCTTCTGCATAGACATTAGCTGATATCATACTCAAAGAAAGACTGATTACTAAAATAATTTTTTTAACCATAATTTAAACTCTAAATTCGTTATAAAGCTCCACCCAACGAGAACTGAAAGACTTGGGTATCATCAATTTTTCTATCATTTATCGGTGACGCAAAACTAAATATCAACGGCCCTACAGGAGACAACCATTGCATGGAGAGTCCAACCGATCCTCTTAACTGTTTTATCGAAAAACTATCTATTCCTGAAAAAACATAACCCGCATCAAAAAATGCACTCATTCTGACAGATTTGGCATCATCAGCAAACGGTGGTGGAAATAATAATTCCAATGCGCCTACCGTTTTCAGATTTCCGCCAATTGGCTCACCAGTCACAGCTGGTGACCTAGGGCCAAGGCTGTTATCATCATAACCTCGAACGCTTTTCACTCCACCAGCATAAAAATTCTCGAAAAATGGAAAGCTTTGAGTATCTCCATAGCTGTTACCATAAGCGATTTCACCTCTCATGAGAAGTGATAATTTTTTAGAAAACTTGATATATCTCTGCTGTTTATAGCTGAGCTTATAAAATTGCAGGTCACCACCTGGCACGGCCACCTCTGCAGCAAGGTTTTGATAAACACCCTTGGTAGGGAAAATCGCTTTATCTCGTGTATCATGCGACCAGCCTATACCCAACGTTAATGTATCAAAACTAATACTTGTATCTCCAGTGGCTCCACCATTATTTAGAATAAAATTAGTAACTTCTGGAAAAGAGGTGCTTGTCGTTTTAAGATCTGTTGCAGCATAGGCCACACTAAAATTAATCCTGTCATTCTCGTTTAACGGAATACCATAAGTCATTGATATTTGATCAGCATCTGTTAAATAATCAGCCAGATTCGCCTCACTCGCATCTGTTTTCTGTGAGGATAAGGCAAATCCTCGACTGACTCCATCTATTGTATAATATGGGTTGAGGTAACTGATGCTGTATCCTGTTGTAACATCACTATTATTTGCACTGATGCCGACTCGTTTACCTGTGCCTAGAAAATTATTTTGATTCACGCTTCCAGACAATATAACACCGCCTGACTGTGAATAACCGATACTAGCCAGGAAATTACCTGAAGGTCGTTCTTTCACCGTGTAATTGACATCAACTTGATCTGCTGTACCCGGAACAACTGGCGTTTCAAGGCTGACATCCTCAAAATATCCTAGGCGATTTAAACGTGTTTTAGAACGATTAACTTTCTTAGTGGAAAACCACCCTCCTTCCATTTGACGCATTTCACGGCGTAGGACTATGTCACTGGTTTTTATATTGCCACTCATATTAACTCGCCGTACATAGACGCGCTTACCTGGATCAATAAAGAATGTTAACGTGACTTCTTTTTTGTCTTCATCCAGATTAGGTATGGTATTAATATTGGCAAATGCATAACCTTCATCACCCAAGCGTTGAGATAACTTAGAAACAGTACGACTAACGCGTTTTTGCGAAAACACATCACCTGGTGCTATAACAAATTGCTTAGCCAGTATCTCGGGGACAATTAAAGTACCTGCAAGTTTTAGTTCTTTAATCTTATACTGCGCGCCTTCTTCAATATTAACAGTTATATAAACACTTTTTTTGTTTGCCGATATAGAAACTTGTGTCGATTTTATTTTGAAATTCAAATAACCCTGATCAAGGTAAAAAGAACGTAAGGTTTCAAGATCAGCAGAAAGCTTCTGTTTAGAATATTGATCATTACCGGTGTAAAAAGAAAAGGTAGTAGGCGTGCTCAAAGTAAATAACTTTCTCAATTTACCGCTTTTGAAAACATTATTACCTATGATATTTATTTCACGTATTTTAGCAATTTTACCTTCGGATACAGTAAGAAAAACTGCCACCCTATTTCTCTCAAGAGGTGAAACTGATGATTTTATTTTTACTCCATATTTACCACTGCTAAAATACTGACGTCGCAGCTCTTGCTCAACTTTATCGAGTAAAGAACGATTGAAAACTCTACCTTCTGCAAGCCCTATGTTTTTTAACCCCGCCAACAATTCTTCAGTATCAATATCTTTGTTTCCAGTGATGTCTATTTTAGCTATTGATGGGCGCTCAACCACCTCAACTACTAAAACCTGGCCTTCTTGTTTTAATTCAACGTCCTTAAAAAAACCTGTTTTGAATAATGCTTTAATAGATTGTACTGATTTATGATTATTAAATTCCTCATTAACCTTTACTGGTAAATAACTGAATACAGTACCCGCAGAAATTCTCTGTAGGCCATCAACTCTAATATCCTTTATTACGAACGACTCAAAGGCCATTACATTTGATGCTAATAAAAGGATAAAAATACTTATTATAGATTTAATCATTACTACGCCATTCATTTAAAATTTCCTGAAAAAATGTGCTGAGATAAAAAACCACTTTAACAAAAAATTTCATAGTTATTATCAATACTTATCTATCTATCAAAAAAGACTATGTCCAGTTGAATAGCCTAAGAATATCATTATAAAAAGCCAGGCCCATTAAAGCTACTAATAAGAATATACCAAATTGCTGAGCGGTAGCCTGGAACTGCTCAGAAACAGCCTTTCCGGTAATCATTTCTACCAAATAATAAAATAAATGCCCTCCATCCAATACAGGGATAGGCAAGAGGTTCAAAACACCCAAACTAATGCTTACAATAGCCAAAAACGACAAGAATGGCACCAAACCGAGGCTTGCTGAGTTGCCAGCATACTGGGCGATGGTTAATGGGCCGCTAATATTACTAAGTGAAGACTCACCTATAGCAATACGACCTAACACACGGAGCATTAAGACAGACATATCCCATGTGCGAACTATACCTGCTTGAAGCGCTTCTACTGGATTATATTGAATCTCGATATCGATCATTTCCCAGAATTTTTGAGGTAAACGTACCTTTGCCTGGCCGATAACTTTTCCATCACGTTCAATTTCTGCAACATCAAGAGGTATCTCAATAACTGAACCAAGACGATCCACTGTTACCAAAATTCTTTTAGCAGGATTTTCTTGAATATAACGAACCCAATCAATCCAAAACTCGACAGGTTTACCATCAACTTTTTTAACAATATCCCCTTCTTTTAAGCCTGCCTGATCTGCAGGACCTGATTTAACAAGTTCACCTAACTCTGCCGGAGGAGACCACTGTTTTAAACCAATTTCAGAAATCAGGTCCTTCTTTTCGATTGGATCAGTCATGCCAGAAAAACTCATAGCAAGCGTTTTAGGCTGTTTGTTTTTATCAATAACAGAAATACTAACTGTCTTCTCATCGAGAGCTGCATTTAATATGGCTAATCTAACTCTGTTCCAATCGGTCGCATTCTTCCCATCGATTCTTAATATCTGGTCACCATATTCAAATCCGGCCTTTGCCGCATAAGAATCAGGAATGACTTCTCCGACAGTTGCCTTTAGTCCATGAACACCTGACATGAACATCAACCATAGTACCAATATTGCAAAAATAAAATTAAAGATAGGGCCAGCTGCAACAATAGAAAATTTCGCCCATAATGGCTTGTTATTGAAAGCTGAAGGCTTATCGACTTCTTCTACATCACCCTCACGCTCATCCAGCATTTTCACATAACCACCCAGAGGCACCGCAGCAAGAATATATTCTGTACCGTCAACACTCGATGTTTTTTTCCAAATAGGTTTGCCGAAGCCAATCGAAAACTTAAGAACCTTTACCCCACAACGTCGAGCAACCCAAAAATGACCAAACTCATGCACTGCTATCAAAATGGCTAGCGCTACAATAAATGAAACCGGATATAAAAAAGCATCAAACATACAGTTCTTAATACCTTATCTTTTGTAAACAAGTTCAGTTGATTTTTTACGTGCCAAGTTATCTGCAGCTAAAATATCGTCAAGGCTATTTGCACTTGTAATATCACTTACATCAAGAGTTGCTTCAATCACTTGGGCAATTTCTGTAAAAGCGAGTTCATTATTTAAAAAACTTTCTACAGCGATTTCGTTAGCTGCATTTAAAATAGCCGGTGCAGTGCCACCCTGTTCCATCGCCTGGTAGGCTAATCGCAAACAAGGGAATCGTACAAAATCAGCCTGCTGAAAGTCCAGTCTAGCAATTTCAAATAAATCTAACGACTCAACACCCGATTCAATTCGCTCCGGCCATGCCATGGAATGCGCTATTGGTGTACGCATATCTGGATTACCTAATTGCGCTAAAACTGACCCATCTGAATATTGAACCATAGAATGGATAACACTTTGCGGATGCAAGACAACCTGAATCATATCCGGGCTAGTATGAAACAACCAGCATGCCTCAATCACCTCAAGACCTTTATTCATCATAGTAGCCGAATCAACCGAGATCTTTCTTCCCATTTCCCAATTTGGATGAGCACATGCTTGATCAGGCGTGACATCAGCCAACTGATCTATAGGCAACTCTCTAAATGGTCCGCCAGAAGCGGTTAATAATATTTTAGTAACGCCTTGTTCCAACAAGCCGCTTTTGAAATTCTCCGGCATACATTGAAAGATTGCATTATGTTCACTATCTATAGGTAGAAGTTCGGCATTATGTTTTTTTACTTCATCAAGAAAGATACTACCTGACATTACTAATGCTTCTTTGTTGGCAAGTAGTATTCGCTTACTCGATCTAGCCGCTGCTAGAGTTGGCAATAAACCAGCAGCTCCTACAATGGCTGCCATTACATAATCAACTTGATTTAATGAGGCCACTTCTTCAAGAGATTTTTCACCTACTAATAAGGTTGTTTTTAAATTAGAGTCATTCAATAAATCAGAAAACCGTTTTGCTGCTATTTTATCAACCATAACAGCAAACTCTGGCTTGAATTGCTTACATTGCTCATACAAACGTTCGACATTCTTGTTAGCAGTCAACGCTACAACATTATACAAATCAGGATTACGCGCAATTACATCAAGTGTACTGACACCAATACTTCCTGTCGCACCAAGAATAGTGACACCTATCATAGTAAGTCCGTTAATAACGAAACCAACATGAACACTGGAATTGCTGGCGTTAAGCCATCAATTCTATCCAGTATTCCGCCATGCCCAGGCAAGAGATTTCCGCTATCTTTAATACCACTGTGACGTTTCATCAAGCTTTCAAATAAATCACCGATAACAGATAAAGGAACAAGTACGGCGCTTGTAATAACAATCCAAAGCACCATTTCATCAGCAATAGGTAACCAATAAGGTGCAATAAGGGAATAGCAAATCACTAATAATAAGGCACCAATTACACCTTCCCATGTCTTACCTGGACTGACTTTAGGGGCAAGCTTATGTTTACCAAATGATTTCCCAGCAAAATAGGCTCCACTATCTGCAACCCAGACAAGCGCCATGGCATACAACAACCAAGCAGGGCCACTAGCTGACACTGAATGAATGCTGACTAAAGCATACCAAACAGGTACAAGAACAAACCCACCTGCAAAAAGCTTAATAACGCTTCCCATTAAGGATGGCTGATTTAATAATTTCGGAAATAAAACCCAAAGAAATGCAACAAACCACCAAATGATAGAAAAGTAGCCATTTGCATGCATTAAAAATCTATCACCTGTTCCTTGCCAAAAATAATATAGCGCAGAACCAACAATCAACACATATACTAATCGAATGAAATTATTTTTCATCCCTGACAACGCACTCCATTCCCAGGCACCTTGTAAAATAACAATTGCAAATATAATAGCGATAGCAATTTTAGGTAAATAAAGAATTCCGGCAACGACCAAAGGAATTAAAATAAAAGCAGTCAAAATGCGCTGCTTAAGCATCGTCCTCTCCCCCTTCTATCTGCTCGCCCGTTTTACCGAATCGACGCTGCCTTGATGCGTATGACTCTAATGCTTCATCGAAAGCTGCTTCATTGAATTCTGGCCATAATGCATCTGAAAAATATAATTCTGTGTAAGCTAATTGCCACAGAAGAAAATTGCTGATGCGTTTCTCTCCGCCAGTGCGAATAAATAGATCAGGTTCTGGAAGGTTTGATAACGACATGTGATTAGAAACAAGTTCTTCATTAATATCGGACGAGCTTATTTCGCCCTCTTCAATTTTTTTGACTATGCATTGTAGTGCGTTAGTAATATCCCAACGCCCGCCATAATTTACCGCTATGCGTAATTCAAGACCTGTATTTGCGCTAGTCATTTCACAGGATTTTGAAATTTGTTTTTGAAGCTTATCTGAGAAAGCATTTAAATCACCGACAAACTTCATTCTGACATTATTTTTATTTAAGCGTTTAATTTCGCCTCTAAGTGCTGTAAAAAAAAGCTCCATTAACAACCCGACTTCTTTTTTAGGTCGTTTCCAGTTCTCACTACTAAAGGCAAATAATGTCAATGCTTTAATATTTCTATCAGAACATATCTGTATTATGTTACGAGTAGTATCTACACCAGACTTATGTCCTGCATGTCTTGGTAAATTCCGTTGCTTGGCCCAACGTCCATTACCATCCATTATTATGGCAACATGATTAGGCAGTTCAGACATTATATAACCTCAGAAACAAGACATTAAGACTTTTAGTTATTGCAGACATAGGATTACAGTAAAAAATTTCAACTACCTTAAACTTCCATTAATTCTTTTTCTTTTATAGCCAGCAGACCATCAACATCAACGATATATTTATCAGTCAATTTTTGAATAGCATCGACAGCACGTCGCTCATCATCTTCAGAAATTTCTTTTTCTTTTAATAAGTCCTTAAAATCGCCATTTGCGTCACGACGAATATTTCGTATGGCAATCTTGCCATTCTCAGCTTCTTTTTTAACTAGCTTTACAAGATCGCGTCTTCTTTCTTCAGTTAAAGGTGGCATAGGCACACGTATGGCCGTACCTGCTGATGCTGGATTTAAACCAAGATCAGATATCATTATTGCCTTTTCAACAGCCTTAACCATGTCTTTTTCCCATGGTGATACAAGTAATGTACGTGAATCTTCTGCAGTAACATTAGCTACCTGACTAATAGGTACTTCGCTGCCATAGTATTCCACTGTCACCTGATCTAATAAACTAGGATGAGCTCTACCTGTTCTTATCTTACCCAGCTCAGATTTAAATGCTTCAACGCTCTTACCCATCCTAACCTTAGCGTCTTGTGTAATTTCTTCAATCATGAGGTCCTCACTCTACAACTGTACCGACTGATTCGCCTTTTACCAGACGCAATAAGTCACCTTCATTATTTATACTAAATACACTCAATGGCATATTACTATCTCTGCATAATACGATTGCAGTAGCGTCCATTACCATTAGTTTCTTCTCAAGAATCTCATCATAGCCGAGACAGTCATATCGTGTAGCATCAGGATTCTTAACTGGGTCATCTGTATATACACCATCAACTTTAGTCGCTTTAATAACGATATCAGCACCTATTTCTATAGCACGTAAGCTGGCAGCTGAATCAGTAGTGAAATATGGATTACCTGTGCCCGCTGCAAACATAACCACACGCCCTTTTTCCAAATGGCGAATAGCACGGCGACGAATATAGTCTTCACAAACTTGATGGATACTCAGAGCGGACATCACTCGAGCAGGAACTTCTTTCTTTTCAAGCGCATCTTGCATCGCAAGAGCGTTCATTACCGTAGCAAGCATTCCCATATGATCGCCTGTTACTCTATCCATGCCACCTTGAGCCAAGCCTGCACCACGGAAGATATTTCCACCACCGATTACCACGCCAACCTGGACCCCCAGTTCGACTATATCGCTGATTTCTCCTGCAACACGAGCAATAATTTTGGGGTCAATGCCATAATCCCCATCCCCCATCAATGCTTCACCGCTTAGCTTGAGCAATATGCGTTTATATTTAGGAGAACTATTTGGCATAACTATAATCCTTTTTACGTTATTTTTTTAATACCCAGACATAATACATGGGTAGCCCCGGAAGGGATACCCATGCAGTAAATCAGAACAAGATAAGGAGCTAACCTTTAACTTGTGCCATTACCTCATCAGCAAAGTTTTCAGTCTTTTTCTCGATACCTTCACCCACTTCCAGGCGAACAAAACTGACTACATCTGCATTATTACTTGCTAACAATTTCTCAATTGTCTGGTCGGGGTCTTTAACAAATGGCTGACCCATTAATGTGATTTCAGCCAAGTATTTACGAATACGACCTTCAACCATCTTTTCGATAATGTTATCTGGTTTACCACTTTCTTTAGCTTGTGCTACGAAAATATCTTTTTCCTTATCCAGCACAGACTGATCAACATCTTCAGATTTAACAAAAAGTGGTTTACTGGCAGCGATATGCATTGCAATATCTTTACCTAAAGTTGCATCTCCACCTTTCAATTCTACCAGTACACCTATACGGTCGCCGTGCATATATGAAACTACAAGATTATCACCTGAAATCTTTGCCAAACGCCGCACTTCAATCTTTTCACCTATTTTCGCAACTAATGCTTTACAGGTATCCTCAACAGAAGATCCGTTATCGGTATTAGCTGCTAATAATGCTTCGACTGTATCAGGAGACGCATTGACAGCTGTTTGCATAATAGTTTCAACGAAACCCTTGAAATCATCGCCTTTGGAAACAAAATCGGTTTCACTATTTATCTCTACCATAATCGCTTGCTTACCGTCGTCAGAAACATTGACGCTTATAACGCCTTCTGCTGCAACGCGACCTGATTTTTTATCAGCTTTTGCAAGACCAGATTTACGCATAGACTCAATGGCGCCTTCAATATCACCATCTGTTTCAACCAACGCCTTTTTGCATTCCATCATGCCGGCGCCTGTACGTTCGCGTAACTCTTTAACTAAGGCTGCAGTTATAGCCATAACTCATTTTCCCCTACTTAATATCTATATTGACTAAAATGTTAAGAAGAAACCTTTGCGTTTAATTTTTCTACACAAAGGTTTCTTTAATTTTCTAACAATGATTATACTTTTGCCTCGCCTGCTTCATCATCGGCTTTAGCTTCTTCAGCTTCTGGCTCAACTTCTTCTTTTGCAGGTTTTGCTTTTTTAGCTACTGCTTTTTTCTTTACAGCAGCTTTTTTAGCAGGTGCTTTCTTTTTCTTAGGTTTCTTTTCTGCATCGGCTTCGTCTAACTCAACAAACTCATCTTTGCTTTCAGAAACATTGGAAGCTGTTGCTTTACCTTCCAGAATTGCTTCTGCCATACCTGATGTATAAAGCTGAATTGCACGAATTGAATCGTCATTACCTGGAATAATGTAGTCAACATTGTCAGGTGTGCTATTACTATCAACAATAGCAATAACTGGTATATTTAATTTCACAGCTTCTTTAACAGCTATGTGCTCATTATCAACATCGATGATGAAAATCGCATCTGGCAAACCTTTCATATCCTTGATACCACCAAGGCTCTTTTCAAGTTTTTCCATTTCACGGGTATGCATCAATGCTTCTTTTTTAGTCAAGCGGTCAAAACCACCTGTCGCATCCATTGATTCAAGATCTTTTAGCCGTTTAATAGATTGCTTAACTGTTTTAAAGTTTGTGAGCATGCCACCCAACCAACGATGATTGACATAAGGCATACCGGCACGAATTGCTTCTTCAGCAATCGAGTTGCGTGCAGAACGCTTTGTACCAACAAACATGACTTTGCCATGCTTGGATGCAAGCTTACTAACAAAGTTAGTCGCGTCATTAAATAGAGGAAGGGTCTTTTCCAGGTTGATGATATGAATCTTACTTCTTTCACCGAAAATAAACGGTGCCATTTTAGGATTCCAATAACGGGTCTGGTGACCAAAATGTACGCCTGCTTCAAGCATTTGGCGCATTGTAACTTTTGCCATGATAAAAACTCCAGTTTTTAAAGGGTTAGGCTTCCATGTACCTCATACTACTACCCGATTCTCATCAGGCACCCAGCAGCATGTTATAGTACATGTGTGAATTTGCTTAATTAGCGCGCGCTTTATACCATATTTAGGCTGATACAACAATGATTCGCATTATATTAGTGATTTAAAAACATGCTAATATCAACCTCGAGCTGCGCAAAGCAATAACATTTTCAGGAAAAAACATGGCAATTACGATTAAAACGGCTGAAGAAATAGAAAAAATGCGAGTTGCAGGCAAGTTGGCAGCAAACGTACTAGAAATGATAGGACCTCATGTAAAACAAGGGGTTACAACAGAAGAGTTAGATCAAATCTGTCATGACTATATCGTAAATGAGCAAAACGCCATCCCTGCCCCATTAAATTACCGTGGTTTCCCCAAGTCTATTTGCACATCAGTGAATCATCAGGTCTGTCATGGTATCCCTGGTAAGAAAAAACTTAAAAATGGTGATGTTATTAATATAGATATTACCGTAATCAAAGACGGCTATCATGGCGATACCAGCAAAATGTTCTTTGTAGGGCCATCAGCGCCGCATGTTAAAAAATTAGTAGAAACGACTTATGAAAGCCTACGTCGTGCAATCAGCATTGTTAAACCAGGTACACGTCTGGGTGACATAGGAAGTCTTATTCAGAAATATGTTGAAGCAAAAAACTACACTATCGTTCGAGAATATTGTGGGCATGGGATTGGTCTGAACTTCCATGAAGACCCACAGGTTGTCCACTATGGCAAACCAGGGACCGGCGAAGCACTCGTTGAAGGCATGACGTTCACAATAGAACCGATGGTGAATTTAGGCAAAAGACACATTAAGCTTCTCGGTGACCAATGGACTGTCGTAACCAAGGACCACAAGCCATCTGCCCAATGGGAACATACAATTCTAGTCACCGCAGATGGTTTTGAAGTGCTTACATTACGGTCTGATGAGGATCCGATAATTCCCGCAAGTTAAATCATACTTTCTAAATAATGAACTAAATAATGAAAAAAAATATCTATGACAAATAACATTCTCAATCGCCTATTTAACGCCAATCAGTTTGATCAAGACTTGGCGTCCTCTAACAACATACTAAAACTCTACCGGGAAACACTCAAACAAGGCAAACATACTCTACATGAATTGTTTGACAATAATGAAGATGTCGATCTATTGGTGCATGCCTACGCCTATTTTATTGATGAGTTATTAAGTCGCATCTGGAGAACTCATTTTCAACAAACAAATACAAAGGCCGCATTAATCGCAGTTGGTGGGTATGGTCGGTCTGAACTTCACCCAGGATCAGACATAGACCTGTTGTTATTATTTGAAGAAGACTCTATCGAATCAAATAAAGATAATATTGAAGCCTTTCTCACTATGCTTTGGGATGTAGGCATGGAAGTGGGTCATAGCGTCCGTACAATCAATAACTGCGTAAACGAATCTAAAAAAGATGTCACTGTGATCACCAATCTGGTTGAATCAAGACTGCTTAGTGGAGAGGAACTTTTATTTGACCGCATGATTGAAGCTACTGCTGCAGACAAAATTTGGTCCAGTCATGATTTCTTTCAAGCCAAATGGGAAGAACAAAAAACTCGTCATTCCCGTTTTGATGATACTGCCTACAAACTTGAACCCAACATAAAAGAAAGCCCTGGCGGCCTGCGCGATATTCAAATGATAGGATGGGTAGCAAAACGACATTTTGGCGCAAAAGATTTACGTGAACTGGTTGCCTATAATTTTCTCAGTGAAGAGGAATACGAATCTTTAATTACGGGTCAAAGACTACTTTGGAAAATCAGGTTTGCATTACATAGCCTGACCCAAAGACGCGAAGATCGATTGCTTTTTGATTATCAAAAAACACTCGCATTACAATTCGGGTTTGATGATGGCGCTCACAACATGGCTGTTGAACAATTTATGCAACAGTATTATCGCACAGTCATGGAATTAGACCGTCTAAACGAAATGTTACTACAACATTTTCAGGAAGAGATCATATACGCTGATGATTCCCCTGAACCTATTGCTTTAAATCGACGCTTTCAACTCATAAAAGGTTTTATTGAAGTTACGAATGATGAGGTTTTTAATCATTACCCTTATGCGTTATTAGAAATATTTCTACTATTACAAACGCACCCTGAAGCAAAAGGCGTTCGCGCATCAACCATTAGATTAATTCGCTCTAGCCAGCATTTATTAGACGACAAAGTAAGAAGTGACTTGCGTACACGCAGTTTGTTTATAGAAATATTGCGTCAATCTCAAGGCATCACTCATGAACTTAGACGTATGAATCGCTATGGAATACTAGCGGCTTATCTCCCTCAGTTCGCCAACATTGTTGGCCGCATGCAATATGACTTATTTCATAGCTACACTGTAGACGAACATATTCTTTTTGTTGTTCGTAACATGAGACGGTTTACTGTGCCTGAATTCGCGCATGAACTCCCTCTTTGTAGTGAAATCGTTAGTAAAATCGCCAAACCAGAATTATTATATATGGCAGGTCTCTTACATGACATTTCTAAAGGTCAAGGCGGTGATCATTCTGAGTTAGGCCAAGAAGTAGCAATTAAAATCTGCAGGGATCACGGTCTTGGCGAGTACGATACAAATCTGGTTGCCTGGTTAGTAAAAAACCACTTAATGATGTCTATGACAGCGCAACGCAAAGACATTAATGACCCTGACGTTATTCATGAATTTGCTAACAATGTTGGCGATGTTTTGCATCTGGATTACCTCTATCTGCTAACCGTTGCAGACATCAGAGGCACCAACCCAGAATTATGGAATGCATGGAAAGATTCTTTATTAAAAGAACTTTATCGCTCTACCAAAAGAGTGCTACGTATTGACGGCGATATTTTAATTTCACACAAAAGTATTATAGAAAGCAAAAAAATAGATGCCCTGAAAATATTATCTGAAAAAAAAATAAGCGCTGACAAAACTAAAAAGATCTGGCTAGGCTTTAATGATGATTACTTTATCCAATATACTGCGGATGAAATATCATGGCACATGCAATCGATTATTAACATAGATCCCACCTCTTTACCGCTGGTATGTGTCCGGGACGACAAGTCACGCGGCAGTATCGCCATCTTTATTTATGCGCCTGTAAAGTCTCAGCAATTTGCAGCTACGACCGCCACACTTGAAAAAACTGGACTGGACATCGTCGATGCCAGAATACTTAGCTCTATAGACAACTACACATTAGACACTTATCTGGTGCTTGATCTTCATGAAGGAAATAACATCGAAGAACGCATAAACGAAATCAAGCAGTCACTAAAAGAAGCACTCAACACTCAATCCAATGAGCCAGAAGCAATCAATCGACACGTACCCCGACAACACAAACATTTTGATGTCAAAACAGAAATCAGATTTTCTCTAGACAAAAATCAACAAAGAACCATTCTTGAGGTTACAACGGCTGACCGACCAGGTTTATTATCTAAAATTGGTGATACATTTAAGACTTATGAAATCGAATTGCAAAATGCCAAGATAGCAACAATTGGACTGCGTATTGAAGATGTTTTTTATATCACCAATAAAAATAATGAGCCACTGACAGAAGAAGAATTTATACTTTTAAGAGATACTTTAAAAGAACAGCTCGATACGTAGGAGCGGTCCCCAGCCGCGAATGATTAGAGTTTGGATTGACTAGGGGCTTTGACTTATTTGCGACTAGCGGCCGCTCCTACTTGAGGGTTATACCTGTATAATTTCAACTGCATTACCATCTGGATCACGACAAAATAATGCTTGTCGCCCGGACTTGCTCAAAGTGTAATCAACTCCAGCATTTTCCAGACTATTTTTAATGGTCGATAAGGTTTTAACCTTCAGTGCCAAATGTCGATCACGGCCGCCATGCTCTGGCCTATCCTCAACCCTGTCAGGGTTAGGCAATTGAAGTAAGTGTATCTGTTGCTCACCTGCTTCTAACCATGCACCAGGATAGCCTAAATCAGGCCGTTCGTTATTCAGCGTCAAACCAAGCAGGTCACAATAAAAAGTCAGTGCAAGTTTTGTGTCGGCAACTATGACACTGCAATGATGCAACGAAAGTATATTATCGCTCATTTATTTTTCCCAGCCTGGCAATAAACCACGCGCTCATACCCACCATTATGCCACCTACCCACTCACGTTGATTCATCGTTTCATTGATTAACCAATATGCTGACACAGCCGTTACTATTATTTCAAAAAGCAAAATAATTGCCGAACGATACACTGGCATATGTGTAATACCGTATTGTACTGATAACGTCATAAATACAATTCCGAACAAGCCTAGTCCAATACTGCTTAACCAGGTAACGAAAGAAATGTCTGGCATGGGATTCTTTACAATAAGAATCCATATAGCAGCAATAGCAATGCATCCTAACCAGCTAGCAGTTGTTTTAACCGGTATACTTATTTGCTGCAATGATCGAATCAGTACGTTACTCAACGCAAATGTAAAACCAGCTGAAATCGCTAACCAGTCAGCCAAGCCTTGTGGCCATGGAAAACCTATACTAGGCTCCCATAACATAATCATTGCACCTGCGAATGCCACCACAAAAGTCAAAGATGCCTTAAGTGTAATTGTTTCTTTTAAAATGTAGTGGCCGAGTATCACTGTCCAGATAGGCGATAAATAAAACAATAGTATTACCCTGATTACATTACCTTCAACCACCGCTACCAGAAAACCTACGTTGCACCAACCAGCTGTAATCGCTATTAATAAAAGCGTCTTAGGTTTTACAAGGTATTGACGCCACCGCGAGGCCGTTGCAAACACACCAATCACACTGGCTACCGAAAATGCGACTAACGTAACCCATAATGCTGGCATACCCGCCGATTCAAATAATCTGAGTGGATACCAGAAAATACCCCACAAAGTTGCTGCAAATAGCAAACTCAAGTCAGGCCATAAGTAGGATGTTGGTTTTCTCACGTTATACAACTGCTCATTTGATCAATTTCACGTATAATGCCTAACTATCATTGAATTAGACAATAATATTTCATACATGAACACTGATCTTAACAAGTTACAACCCTATCCTTTTGAAAAACTGGCTACTTTAAAGGCAGATTGTCATCCGCCTGAACATCTGGAACACATTGCGTTATCAATAGGTGAACCTAAACATGCTACTCCTCAATTCATTAGCGATACGCTGGTTGCAAATCTTGCAGGGCTGACTAACTACCCATTAACCAAGGGCTCGGAAGAATTACGCAAGGCTATTACCTCATGGTTATGCGGCCGATTTAATCTTCCTGAAAGCTCAATCGATGCAAATCAACATGTATTACCTGTCAACGGTACACGTGAGGCATTATTTGCTTTTACACAAGCGGTAGTTAATCGTGAAAAAGACGCTTTGGTGCTCATGCCCAATCCTTTTTACCAAATATATGAAGGCGCCGCTTATCTCTCAGGCGCCATACCGTATTTTTTAAATACTCTGGCCGAACATAATTTTATTCCTGATTTTAGTCAGGTCAATGCGGATACCTGGGATAAATGCCAATTATTATTTATTTGCTCTCCTGGTAACCCAACCGGAGCTGTTATCGGTATTGATACATTACAACAGTTAATAAAATTAGCTGATAAACATGATTTCATTATTGCCTCAGATGAATGTTATTCAGAACTATACCCTGATGAAAAAAACAAACCACCCGGTTTATTGGAAGCTGCCGCACTTATGAAAAGAACAAACTATGCTCGCTGTGTGGTTTTTCATAGCCTTTCTAAACGTTCAAATGCTCCGGGATTGCGATCAGGTTTTGTAGCGGGCGATGCCGCCATCATGAAACAGTTTTTACTTTATCGAACCTATCATGGCTGCGCAATGCCACCACCTACGCAAATGGCCAGTATAAAAGCGTGGCAAGATGAATCCCACGTAAAACAAAACCGTGATCTTTATAGAGAAAAATTCAAAGCTGTTATTGAAATTCTTTCGCCTGTTATAGCAATTACTGCTCCAGAAGGTGCTTTTTATCTCTGGTTAGAAACCCCCATTGATGATGCATTATTTGCACATGATTTATTTGACCAACAAAATGTAACCGTTTTACCCGGAAGCTTTCTGTCCCGTGAAGCACAAGGTATTAACCCAGGTGAAAACAGAGTACGCCTTGCCCTGGTTGCAGACATTAATGAATGCATTGACGCAGCAAACAGGATAAAACAATACATAAACACCTTATAAGCTGGTTTTAAACGTCTATCTGGCTTACAATTTCATCCATTATTCAACACCTGCTATAGATTCATTAAAGCAGGATTATTAGCACAGAAATAGGTATTAACATGAGTGACTTGCAACAAATTATTGAAGAAGCCTTTGAACGTAGAGCTGACATCACACCTCGTAGTGTTGAGCCGCAGGTAAAAGAAGCTGTTATGGAAGCTATCGCTATGCTTGACTCCGGCACTGCCCGCGTTGCAGAAAAACAGGATGGTGACTGGGTAGTTAACCAGTGGTTAAAAAAGGCTGTATTATTGTATTTCCGTATCGAAGACAATGCCTTTATGAAGGGTGGCTTTACTAACTATTACGATAAGGTCCCGTCCAAATATGCAGATTGTAACTCGCGAGACCTACGCGAAAGCGGCGTACGCATCGTTCCACCAGCATCTGTACGTAAAGGTAGTTATATTTCATCTGGTGTAGTACTCATGCCCTCTTACGTAAACATTGGCGCCTATGTTGATTCCGGCACAATGGTTGATACATGGGCGACTGTTGGCTCATGTGCTCAAATTGGTAAAAATGTTCATTTATCAGGTGGCGTTGGTATCGGCGGTGTTCTCGAACCCATCCAGGCTGGCCCTACCATCATTGAAGACAACTGTTTTATCGGTGCTCGCTCAGAAGTGGTTGAAGGTGTCATCGTTGAAGAAGGTTCTGTTATTTCAATGGGCGTATATATTGGCCAAAGCACTAAAATCTATAATCGTATGACCGGTGAAATAAGTTACGGTCGTATACCAGCTGGGTCTGTGGTTGTTTCAGGTAACCTACCATCTAAAGATGGTGCTTACAGTTTATATTGTGCCGTTATCGTAAAACAGGTTGATGAAAAAACACGTGGCAAAGTAGGTATAAACGAATTACTGCGTGATATCTAAATTGTGATTTTACACGGCATACCGAATTGCGACACAGTTCGTAAAACAAAGAAATGGCTAGACAATCATGGGATTGATTATCAGTTCCATGATTTTCGTAAAGATGGTTTACAGCGATCTATGCTTGAAAAATGGGTTCAACAAATTGGCTGGGAAGTTTTACTCAACCGCCGAGGCACTACTTGGCGACAACTACCTACAAAAATAAAAGAAGCCATTGATGAAAAAAGCGCAATAGCCATTATGCTTGAATCGCCCGCCATAATTAAACGGCCTGTATTGATAAACGGCAAACAAATTATCGTTGGCTTTAACGAAGAACAATATCAACAACTCGGTTAAAATACTTTATATGTCCGACACCGTATCATTAGTAAAAGACCTGATCTCCCGTCAATCAGTTACACCTGAAGATGCCGGTTGCCAGGACACCATGATCACCCGACTCGAAGCCATCGGTTTTACTATCGAACGGTTACGATTTGATGATGTGGATAATTTTTGGGCAAGACGTGGTAACACTAATCCTGTCTTTGCATTTGCAGGGCACACTGACGTTGTACCAACCGGTCCAATAGAAGACTGGCAAAGCCATCCTTTCCAACCAGAAGAACGTAATGGTTTATTATACGGCCGAGGGGCAGCCGATATGAAAGGCAGCCTTGCTGCTATGGTGACCGCTTGCGAACGTTTTATAAACAATCACCCTGACCATAAAGGTTCAATTGCATTCCTTATTACCAGCGATGAAGAAGGCCCCAGCATTAATGGTACTGTCAAAGTCGTTGAGCACCTCGAAGCCCGTAATGAAAAAATAACCTGGTGTCTGGTTGGGGAACCTTCTAGTGCTAAACAACTCGGTGATATTATCAAAAATGGTCGTCGAGGATCATTGAATGGTTACATCACCGTGAACGGTGTACAAGGCCATGTCGCCTACCCTCACCTCAGTGACAACCCCATTCATCGTTTCGCGCCAGCAATGGCAGAACTTTGCGCACATGAATGGGACAAGGGAAATAAATTTTTTCCGCCAACAACGTTTCAGGTTTCTAATTTTAATTCAGGCACAGGTGCAGAAAACGTTATCCCAGGAAAACTGGACGCCAAGTTTAATTTTCGTTTTTCAACCGAAACCAATGAAGCTGCACTTAAATCAACTGTACATAAAATACTTGATAAACATAATGTTGATTATGAACTCAATTGGCGATTATCCGGCAACCCTTTCATTACGCCTCGAGGCGAGCTAGTCAGCGCGGCAACGGAAGCAATAAAAGAACACGTCAATATTGAAACTGAATTGTCCACCTCTGGCGGCACCTCGGATGGACGATTCATCGCCCCAACCGGCGCACAGGTACTCGAACTCGGGCCTTTAAATGCGACCATACATCAAGTTAATGAATGCGTAAGTTGCAATGATCTGGATAACCTATCGTTAATTTACGAAAGTATATTAGATAAATTGTTAAGCTAAGCCAGAAACCATTAATCCCATAGCTAATATTTAATTTTTGTAACTCAAAACAATTTAATCATATTGCCTTAGATTTCCTCTTTTCCCAAAGAAATAAATCAATGAGAAAAGAGTGATCAAATCGTTACATGAATTTCTAGATAATGATCTGAGTACCGTCAAATTTAGTTAGATGAAAACCTTTAAACTCTTCGTAATAACCCAGCTTCAAATCACGAAGTACGTTAATAGCGACCTCTTCACCTAGAAGCATTCCTTCAATAGAATCAGAACGCCAATGCACGCCAGCAAAATCACGACCGATAGAAATATTAGCCGCTAACTTATTAAGCTCACCACCGACTGTCAACGTATCTCCACCTGTATAAGCATCTAACTCTGTTCCATCTACATTGGAAACAACAGGATTGCTGAGTACGGTATCCTCATTCATTAATGCTTTTAGCATTGTTGTGCAAGCACCTGCAATAGTAGCATGGCCAGCAGGGTAAGCAGGATGTGGTGGCACCCCTTCAGGATATTGCTGTGGCAGTAGGTACGAACCCCATTTTGCAACCACCCGTTGTATA
>Ga0316204_10001113_pt1 | contig 78971 bp, 75 predicted proteins | sample 6monrhotite_MG_2_FD_205661 | JGI IMG/M metagenome (GOLD analysis project Ga0316204, IMG submission 205661) | Microbial mat bacterial communities from mineral coupon in-situ incubated in ocean water Damariscotta River, Maine, United States -... | ecosystem: Environmental > Aquatic > Marine >... | reverse complement strand
CTTCCGGTCTGACCCCCCCCCTTCCTACCGAGCTACATTGGGCTCATCGGAGGACGGATGCACCGCATCATTCTGCTGGCGCTCCTCGGAGCCTGCGACCCCTGGAAGACCCCGGAGCCCGGCCCGGAGACGCTGCCGACCTCGGGCGTGCTCGACAGCGGCGCGTCCGACATCGACACCGACACCGACTCGGACACCGACACCGACTCGGACACCGACACCGACACCGACACCGACACCGACACCGGTGCCACCGGAGACACTGGCCAGGGCTGCGTCCCCCTCGAGCCCGTCGACGTCGCCACGCCCGACCCACGGGTCCAGGTCTCCGGCGTCCCCCCCATCGACGGCATGGCCGCCGACCTCGCCGAGCTGGGCGCGGTCTTCCTCCAGTCCGCCGATGAAGGCACCAACACCGCCGTCAGCCCGGTCTCCCTGTCCGGCCTGCTCACCCTGATGGCCCTCGACGCCCAGCCCCCGCTCTCCGTCCAGCTCGACGGCGTCTTCGGCAGCGACGACCTGCTCCCTTGGACGGCCACCTTCTCGGCCTACACCGCCGACACTCAGGCCCCGCCCGCCGTACGTCACGGCGTCGTGCAGCATGCCCGCGCCTTGTTCTACGGCCCCACGCCCGGCGAGCCCTGGCTCACCCGCGCCACCGACCAAGGCGTGCACCTCGAAGGCCTCGACTTCGCCAAGGACGCCGAGGCGGCCCGGGGGGTCATCAACGAATGGGTGGGGGAGGGAACCGCCTGCATGATCCCGGAGCTCCTCCCCAGCGGCGCCCTCGACGCCGCCCAGGTGGTGCTGGTCGATGCCCTGTCGATGGCCGCCGACTGGGTCACTGAGTTCCCCGACGAGGTCGACCAGCCGTTCACCCTGGCCGACGCCACCACCGTCGACCTGACCACCGCCGTCGGCATCACGAACGTCGACCGGTCCATCGTCGGGGAGGCCGAGGTGATCACGCTGCCCACCAAGGACCCCACCCTCTCCTTGCGCATCGTGCTCCCCACCGAGCCGACCACCGCCGACGACCTGCTCGCCTCCCTCGACGGCCCGACGCTCTCGTCCTGGATGGCGGCGGGCACCCCCGAGTCGGTCACGCTGTACCTGCCGCTCCTCGACCTCGGCACCTCCATCGATCTGGTCGACCGCTTCGGCGACCTCGGCCTCCAATCCCTGCCCGACAACCCGGCCTGGGGCTCGCTGTGCCCGACCTGCGCGGCGGTGGGCGCGGCCCGACAGAAGGTCGTCGTGCAGGTGGGCGCCAAGGGCCTCCGCGCGGCGGCCGCGACCTACGCGAGCGGGGTGAGCAGTGCGCCCCCCGAGCTGCGCGTCGACCGTCCCTTCCTGTTCGTCGTGTCCGACGAGGCAGCCCAGGTGCCGTGGTTCGTGGGCATCGTCCGGGACCCGCGGGCGCCGTAGTGACGCGGCTTCGTCAGGTGCTGGCCTGGGCCGTGGGGCTCCCGCTCTCGCTGTGGGCCGCGGGCAGCGTGGTGCTCTCGGGCGGAGGCGCCGCGGGGGTGCCGACGGCTAGGGTCTGGCTCCTCGTCGGGCTGCTGGCGCTGATCGGGTGGGACCGACGGCCCCGCTCGGTGGCCCTCCTCGTGGCCATGGGGGTCCTCCTCTTCGTGATGCAGCAACCCCTGCAGGAACGGGACTGGGCCGAAGACCAAGCGCGGCTGCCGAGCGTCACTTGGCACGACGCCGAGCGCTTCACCGTCCACGACCAGCGGGCCTTCCGCTACCGGGCCGTCGACGACTGGGATGCGGCCTGGGTCGACGCCTCCTACGACCTGGGCGATCTGGTGGGCGCCGACATGGCCGTCGAGCGCTTCTCCAGCTGGGAGGCGGTGGCCCACACCTTCCTCCGCTTCCGCTTCGCCGATGGGCGCGCCCTCGTGGTGTCTGTGGAGATCCGCAAGGAGAAGGGGGAGTCCTTCTCCCCCGTGCGGGGGCTGTACCGGCAGTACGAGTCGATGATCGTGCTCGGCGACAGCGACGACGTCCTGTCCCTGCGGGTCGACCACCGCCGGAACCCCCTCGTGCTGCACCCGCTGACCCTGCAGCCCGAGACCGTGGCGGCCTACCTGCGGGTCATCCTCGACGACGTGGACCGGCTCGCCCAGCGGCCAGCCTGGTACCACACCGTCGCCGGCAGCTGCTCGTCGACCCTGGCGCACCAGCTGCAGCGCCACGCCGGGGTGGGGTGGGACTGGCGGATGTACGTGCCCGGCCACGCCGACGCCCTCGCCCACGAGCTGGGCTGGCTGGGCGAGGGGGACCTGGAGCAACTGCGGGTCGATCACCTGGTGCGCTGAGTGCCGCGTGGCGCTGCGCTGGCTTGTCCGCCGACCACAGACGAGCCACTGAGCCCCGGGAGGACGACGTGGTGGCCATCGACGACGCACCGCAGGGCTTCGTGGAGGCCCTCGACGAGCTCAAGCGGCGGACCAAGGCCTCCCTTGGGCCCGCCGACCTCGCCCACCGGGGCCGCATCGAGCGCTGGGGACAGGCGTGCACTGCGCTCGGCTACGCCACCGCCTGGCTCGCCCCGAACCCGGTCTCCGCGCTGCTGATCAGCCAGGGCCGCATGACCCGCTGGGCCATGGTCGCCCACCACACCCTGCACAAAGGCTACGACCGGGTGCCCGGCGCGGCCCCCCACCAGACCTCCAAGGGCTTCGCCCAGGGCTGGCGCCGGCTCGTCGACTGGATCGACTGGATCGATCCCGAGGCCTGGGCCCACGAGCACAACCAGCTCCACCACTACCGCCTCGGGGAGACCGCCGACCCCGACCTCGTGGAGCACAACCTCGAGTGGCTCCGCGACGCCTCCTGGCCGCGCCCCGTGAAGTGGCTCGTCGTCGGCTTCTTCATGCTCACGTGGAAGTGGAGCTACTACGCCCCCAACACCCTGCGGCACCTGCTGGGCATGGAGCAGGGCCTCCTCGGGATGTTCGGCACCTGGGCGCTGTGGCGTCGCTGCCTGCTGCCCTACGGCCTCGTGCACTTCGTGCTCGTCCCGCTCCTCTTCCTGCCCCTCGGGCTGTGGTCGGCCTTCAGCGTGTTCGCCAACGTCGCCATGGCCGAGGCGCTCACCAACCTGCACGCCTTCGCCATCATCGTCACCAACCACGCCGGCCCCGATCTGCACCGTTTCGACACCAAGCCCACCGGACGGGGCTCGTTCTACCGACGTCAGGTGGTGGGCTCCACGAACTACCCGACCGGTGGCGACCTCAACGACTTCCTCCACGGCTGGCTCAACTACCAGATCGAACACCACCTCTTCCCCGAGCTGCCCATGTCCGCCTACGCGCGGATCCAGCCTGAGGTGAAGGCGATCTGCGAGGCCCATGGCGTGCCCTACGTGCAGGAGTCGGTGGCGGTGCGGCTCCGCAAGACCCTGGCGGTGGCCCTCGGCGACGTCGACATGATTCGCGAGCCCGCGGCGGCGTGAGGGCTCGGACGAGGGTGCCGGGACGAAGCCGTCGAACCACGGGTCGGATAGGCAGCGCGGGGGGCAAGATGAAGGACGAGTGGCTCGAACGGGGACGCGCGTTGGTCGCACGAGGCGAGGGCGTCACCCCCGAGGACCAAGGTTCCTTCCGCGAGGACTTCCTGGACTGGCGGCGCACGGTCGAGCAGGCCGTCGATGCCGAATCCGCCCGAGAGGTCCGGCGCTTGGTCGGCCCCACGGGGCTGCTCGGCGGTGGCGGCCCCGAGGCCTACGCGCAGTCCGGGGGCGTGGGACGCCTCTGGGGTCGCCTCGACGTCCATCGAGACTGGGTCGGGCCGATGCAGGAGCTGCTGGCGCTGCTGGAGGTCGAGCTTCCGGCCCCGACCGCCTCGTGGCCCCTGGTCGACGTGCAACGGGCCCTGGAGGCCGTGGACGGCGTGGACTCAGCCTCGCTCGCTGCCGCGCTGGGGCTGGTGTTCCCGGTCGGCCGCGTCGAGGAGGTTCGGCCCGGTCGGCGCGCCTTCCTGGCCGGTCGCCTGGCGGTGGTGTCGGAGCACGTTCTCGAGGGTGTGGACGCCGAGCCCGCGCTTCAGGCCTTCCTGGAAGACCTGACCGCCATCGTGGTCGACGCCTCCGAGGTCACCGAGGTGGTGTTCGCGCTGTGGTGCGCCGACGACGGGGTGGCCCCGCGGCTGGCCAGCTTGCAGACCGAGCTGTCCCACGAAGGCCGCAGGGTGCGGACCCATCCGCTGCAGCTCACGCCGCCCAGCCGCCAGCCGTCGGCATAGGCGCGGGCGGACGATGGAGACCATGGAACCGTTCGCGATGCCCGACATCGAGCCGTCGGGGTTGGCCTACCAGGCGTCCACCCGGTCCCTGTACGTGGTCGGCGACCAGGGCAAGTTGGTGCAGCTCCACGTCGAGGCCGATGGGCGCTTGCGGCGGGTGGGGGAGTGGCAGCTGGCGCGCGAGGCCCGGCTCGACCTCGAGGGCATCGCGCTGGGTGGCGACCGATTGTTCGTGCTCGAAGAGCGGGCGGCGAGGATCCTCGAGGTGGACTGGGTCGACGGCGGCTGGGTGGTCGGCACCGCCTACCCTCTGCCGAAGAAGTTCCGATGGGAGGGGGAAAAGATCCGGTGCAAGGGGAGCAAGAACAAGGGCTTCGAAGGCCTGACGTGTTTGGACGCGGCCGGCACGGTGTTCGCGGTGTCCCGCCAGTCGGGCGACAGCGGCACGGGCCGAGGGCAGGCCGTGGTGTACGAGGTGACGCTGACGAACGACGGGAAGCGTGGCCCGGAGGCGGTGGTCACGGGTCGGGCGGTGATCGACGCCATGGACCTGGCCGCCATGTGCTTCGACCACGACGTGCACCACGTGGTGAGCGCCGAGAACGACACCCTGCTTCGGTTCGACCGGACGTGGACGCCGCTGGGCGGCCCGATCGCCATCCCCGGCGACGGAGACGCGGAGGGCATCGCCAAGGGGCCCGACGGCCTGTGGTTCCTCGCCATCGATGGGGCCCGGGAGATCCGCACCGTGCGGCTCCTGTAGGGGCCTAAGGCACGTGGACCTGGCTCCGATACTGGCGGGCGAAGGGGTCCGTGGTCGGGAAGATCTCCCCGTACGTCAGCCCGGTCCACCGGCTGCGGTCGGAGTAGCCGCAGGCCCCCGGGTTGATGCCGCCGTGCTGCCCGTCGATGTGAACCACGACGTCGGCCTTGCCGCTTCCGTCGGCGTCGACCAGCGTGGCGGCGTCGATGTCCTCGAACGCGAAGACCGTGCAGCCGGCGTACAGGCCCTCGGGCAGCTGGGGCGAGACGACCAGGTACGCCGTGCCATTGACCTCGAACAAGTCCGCCGCGGAGAAGCCGTTGTGCCCGCCGGCGAGGTCGGCGTCTTGGTCGCTGGCCAGGGGCGTGCCGACGTAGTCCCATCGGGGGTCGGACCACTTCAGCAGGATGATGCGGCTCTGCCCGGTGCCGAGCAGGCACGACAGCGACATGTACAGGGCCCCTTGCGTGTACACGGCGCCTGGCTCCGTGAACGCCACACACGCCGCCAGATCGGGGTCCTCTGTGTGCAGTGCTTGCAGGGGGTCGCCCCCCGTGGCGGCGCGAAAATCGGGGTCGGCCAGGAGGTCGTAGCCGAGCCCGCCGAACAGCGTCACCTCGTCTCCGTCCACGAGGTCTTCCGGTCGGGCCCCCGACTTCTGCACGATCCAGCCGTACTCCACCTTGCGCTCGTCGCCCGGCGTGCCGCCATCCTCGACGTGCAGGTAGCGGTGCCAGAACACCATCCATTGCTCCGACGGATCCGCGGAAGGATTGTGGACGAGCTTGCTCACCTCGTTCGCCCACACCCCAGGGAGGCCATCGTATTCGGGTGGCATGGTCAGGGGGATGTCGTCGTTGGCATTGAACACGATCCCGGCGTCCGTCCACACGATGCCTTCGTCGGTGCTGGATGCCAAGCGGGTCTGCAGGCCCTTGGCGTCGTATCCTCCCAACGGGAGATCGCTGACGCTGGTGTAGGTCATCCAGACGGTCTGGCCGTCGGGGTCGTCGGTCAGCGAGATGTCGTACAGACCCTGGTTGCCGGCCTCGGGGAACAGAATCTCCGAATCGGCGTCGGGGATGTCGGTGGGGAGGTCTCCGGTGTCGGTGTCGGTGTCGGTATCGGCGTCCGCATCGGTGTCTGCATCCGCATCGGTGTCTGCATCGGTGTCGGTGTCGGCGTCGGCGTCGGTGGGGGTGTCGTCCGCGATGTCGGTTTTCGAGTCGCCCGCGCAGGCCGACGCGACACAAAGAGCAAGGGCCGTCAGGCGCATGAATCCTCCAGAGGGCGGGTGGCCACCACGGGTCCGTGGGTTGAACCGTAGCACCTCGGGGAACGCACGTTCGCAGACAATATTTGGTGTGGCGCGCCGTTGACGTGTCCGACAAGCGGAGGGTCCGTGAACCGACGTCAGCTTCTTGTGTCCATCGCAGCCAGCCTGGGCTTGGCGCCCACCGCCTTCGCGTCCGCACCGGCCCGGGCGGCCTCCCGGGTGGTGCTCGTGCGCTACGGCGGCGGCGTGCGGCGTCGGGAGAGCATCCAGGCCGCCACCAGCTGGAGTCCCTACCTCGTCCACGACTTGCTCCCCCAGGGCACGCTGTTTCGCAACATGGAGATGGGCACCGGCAAGGAGATCCAGACCAGTCACGGCCAAGGCACGCTCTTCCTCCTCACCGGCCGCTACTACAACTACAAGCAGGAGCAGGGCACCGTGCTGGGCGAGCACTTCGTCAGCCCGTTCCCGACCCTGCTGGAGCTGATGCGGGCCCAAGGAGCGGCCCCCCACGAGGTGGTGGTGCTCAACGGCGAGAACCGACCTCAGGAAGAGCACTTCACCTTCAGCCAGCACCCCGACTACGGGGAGGAGTTCCAGGGCAGCCTGTTGTCGAAGAAGGCCTTCGAGCAGTGGCTCGCGGCGGGTCGGCCCGAGACCGACGACCCCATCTCCCAGATGTGGGCCAAGTGGCAGGCCTATTGGGGCGACACCGGCACCCTGCATCCCCGCGGGGACCGGCTGCTCACCGAGCTCTCGCTGTGGGTGCTCGAGCACCTGCAGCCGCGGTTCCTGATGATCAACTACAACGACTGCGACTACGTGCACTGGGGCAACCCCGAGCACTACAAGCGCGGCGTCACGGCCATGGACCACGGGCTCCGTCAGATCGTCGCGGCGATCGACGGCAACCCTGCACTTCGCGACGACACGCTGCTGGTGGTCGCCCCCGACTGCGGTCGCGACGACAACCGACTGCTTGCGGTGCCGTTCCAGCACCACTTCGGCGACCGGAGCTCCCGGGAGGTGTTTGCCTACTTTCGAGGGCCGGGCGTGCCCCGAGGAAGGGTCATCGACCGAGCCTGCCAGCAGGTCGACGTGATGCCCACCATCGCCGCCCAGCTCGGGCTGCCCAAGGCCGAAGCGGAAGGCTCGGCCCTCGACGAGGTGTGGGCATGATGGCCGCAGAGCGGGAGGCTGAGGCGCCTCCGGAGGCCCCTACGACGACGAAGCGAGGCACACGGCGGTGGCTCGTGGGGGTGCCGCTCGCCTGGTTCATCGGGGCGGTGCTGTGCACTTCCTTCGCCGGCGGTCTGGTGGCCAACGGCTTCCTCTACCGGTGGATGGCCCGGGCCAGCCATCGGGTGTGGTGGCGTGAAGGGGGGCAGACCGAGCCCTTCGAGCACGACAGGCCCCGCTGGCTGATGAGCGGGGCGACAGGCTGGCGGGGCTGGCTCGGCGGGTTGACCCAGAACGTCTCGGTGGGGGTGTCGGGCGCGTTCCAGAGCTTCATGGCGCTGATCCCCTCAGCGGCCCTGTGGATGTTCGCGTGGCGCTACGGCTGGGACAACAGCTTCACCAAGGGCTACGATCTGCGGTGGATCGGCCCCACCCTCGGCCTGCTGGGCACCGCCCTGTTCGTGGGCACCATGTGGCTGCTGCCCTTGGCGCAGGCCCGTCACGCCACGACCCGTTCTTGGCGTGCCTTCTGGGACGTGGGCATGCTCGCCACCCTGGCCAAGACCCGCTGGATCGACGCCGTGCCGGTGGCCGCGGCCTATGCCCTGCTTGGGATTCCTTTCACGTGGATGTGGATGATCCCAGTGTTTGCCCCCACCAACAACGACGCCTTCGCGTCGATGTCCCCCGAGGAGCTCCGGGGCTGGCTCGACGGCTACTACTTCGTGTGGGCGGTGCTCGGGTTTGCCGCGACGTTCTGGCTCAAGTGGCTGGGCGCTCGGTGGTACGCCCGGGCCTTGCTGGGCGCGGTGCGTGGGGGGGCCATCACCCGTCGCCAGCTTCATCCCGTGGAGGCGGCCCACTTCGACGCGGGGGGCCTGCTCGCGGTCCGAGACCTGTCCCACCGCCATCCCTTGGTGCGTGCGGCCGACTGGACGGCCTCCACGCTGGGTCGGGCCACCGTGGTGGTGGTGGCCAGCGCACTGTGGGGATTGGTCGCCTTTCAGCTGTTCGTGGGGCTGTTCTTCCACTATCGGCCGGTGGTGGGCTGGACCAACCAGCCGCTGATCCTGGTGCCCGTGTTCAAGTACGTGCCTCCGGGGTTGCGTCCCTGAGCCCTAGGCCACGCCGCGGGTAACGGATCGGCCCCGCGGCATACGGTCCAGGGGAATCCCCCTTCGGAGGTGTGTGTGCGTCGTTCCTTGTGGCTCCTCTGTGGCGCGCTGGCCTGCTCTGGTGGTGCCGACGCCGATGCCGACGACGCCACTCAGGCGCCCACCGACACCGGGGACGACGACGATGCCGGCGACGACGACGACGCGACCCTGGATGGCGATGACGACGACGACGTGAGCGGCTGCACGGCCACCCATGAGCGCGTCGGCCAGGTCGCCGTGCTGAGCACGCTGCAGCACGGCGTCTCGGGCACCGTGGAGATCATCGACGACTGCAGCGCCCGGGTCGACGACTTCGTCTACGACGGCACCGGGCTCGACGTGCGCTTCTACGGCGGACTGGGCGGAGACTACGAGAACGGCTTCGCGATGAGCGACGACCTGCTGAAGGCGGGGGGCTACGACGGCGACACGTTGTGGGCCGAGCTGCCTGCGTCGATGACGTGGAGCGATCTGGACGGCATCAGCGTGTGGTGCGTGGATGTCGGCATCGACTTCGGCAGTGGGCGCTTCGAGCCGTAGTCCGCGCGTAGGGTGAAGCCCGTTGCGCTCCGGGTCACGACCCGACGACAGGGGACGTCAGGACATCGCGTCGTAGAGCGCCATCGCCACCGCATCGCGCGTCGGGGCGACCAGCTTGCGCGTCTCCTTCACCGTCACCCGACCCAGCTCCCGACCGCCGGCATGCCGCCACCCGCGTCGCTTGCAGAGGCCGCAGCCCGTGCCACCGCAGTCGCCGCAGCGCACCTCCCGCGTCACCACCATCAGGAACTCCCCGACGAAGCCGACCGCGTAGCGGTTCCACAGCTCCAGGGTGTTTTTCTCGTGCTGGTCGCAGTACACGAGCACCAGCGTGTCGTCGCCGACCTCGGCCACCTGTGCGGCGTACAGGGTGCGTGGCCCCGTCTCCTTCGCCCGCTTCTCGGCCAGCCACTCGGGCGTGACGGTCACGCGGCGCTGGGGAAGCTCGATGAAATTGGCGGGCTTGCCGTCGAACAACGGCTTGAGCCGCCGTTTCAGCTTGATCTCGTCCATCATGTCGAGCTCGTCGACCAGCAAGCCGGCGTAGACCTCCGCCTCCAGGCGGCCGAGGTGGGCGAAGAAACCGAGGACGTCGTCGATGGGAGATGGCATGGCGGGATGCTAACCGCAAGCGGGCCGTTCCCCGCGGGGTGCACATGTGCTGAGGGTGAGGTCGACCGCCATCACGCAGGAGTCACCGCCCCAGCGGCCGCTTCCACGCTGTGCACATCTCGAGGTCCACGACCACGTTCCCTCCGGGGTGTGCGGTCGCAAAGACGGCCTTGGGCATGCCCTCGAGGGTGAGGTGCATGGGCCGTCCCACCACGTTCGCAAGGGTCATGAGGGCCTCTTCGACGAAGATGATGTTGTGCTTGTCGACCTCACGCGGCGCCAGATCCACCTCGCTGAAGAACCCTTTGTCCGCCGCCGGATCCCAGGACCAAAGGTTGAGTACACATCCCGAGCGCGTCGCCGAGATCCGGAAGCTGGTGTCGTCCCTCGGAAACCAAGCTGGCAGGGTCTTGGCATGGAGCGGCGCCGAGTCCATCGACAGTGCCCACCCCGTCGCAGCAAGTCGCTTCGCCAGCTCTTCGAACTGCGTGCGGGTGCCCTCTACGTCGACGTTGCGCAGCGATCCGTCTCGGAAGAAGGCTTCGAGCAGTGGGTTGGCGGGCGATTCGGTCACGGTCGCGTAGTGTACGCGCCCTCATCCAGGATGCGGGTCGGTCGCCTAGCTCGCCGCGTGCAGCCGCCGGATGAACTCGACCTGGTAGACCCCATGGGCGTGCAGCCCCCGAACCAGCACCCGCCCGGCCCCTACGCCACAGAGCAGCAGGTAGACGAAGCACTCGAGCACCAACAGCGACTGGTGGGTGCCGCCGCTGGCCCCCGCGAGCCACGCGATGCCGTGCACGGGGAGGGCGAGCAGCACCGTGGGGCTGGCCACCAGGGCCGCCGGGATCATCACGACCCAGGCCAAGAGCGTGAGCACGGTCAGGCCGGCGCCTCCGATCAGCACCCCCCGCGCCAGGGCGATGGGACGCACCACGAGCGACTTCAGGAGCCACAGAAGCCCCGGCCACGCGCCTGCAGCGATGGCGGCCGGCCCGTAGAACATGCGCAGCGCCAGCCACAGGGGCGTGAGGGCGAGGGCACCGATCCAGATCGGGGGGATGCTGCGTCCAGGCCAGACGCCGGGCAGGAGCGGCAGCCACACCACGGACAGGGCGAGCCCTTCGGCCAACAGCTGGATCACGGCGGGGGCCACCTTCGGCAGCGAGCGGGGGCTCTGCATGCGGTTGACCAGGACCTGCCCGAAGGGGCCCACGGCCAGAGCGCCGGCGATCAGAGCGAACGCGGCGGCGCCGAACGTCGCGGTCAGCAGCAGCATGAGGGAGGCCCAGAGCAGGCCGACGATCAGCATGACCGCGGTGACGATCAGGCCGATCACGCCGCCCCCGGTCATCCCACCTCCGACGGCCGAGACCGCACCGAACGCGACGACCGCGAGGTTGAACGCCCCCACGCCGACCGCCAGCCACCACCACGAGCTCCAGCCGAGGGCCAGCCGCCATGCCGAGCGTCGCTCGGGCCCCTTGCCGCGCAGCGCCTGGTAGGCCTCCTTCGCAGCCACGACCGCCGGCTCGTCCTTCCATAGCGGCTGGGTGCGGTTGCCCAGCGCGAGCACCAGCGCCGCCAGCAGGAGCGTGCCGATGGGGACGCCCGGGGCTGCGACCGCCAGCGGCAGGCTGGTCACCAACAGCGCGGCCGCCCAAGCCGCCACCGCGCCCGGCGGCTTGTGCCCGCTCCCGTACCTCGCGCCCGTCAGCATCAGCAGCACCGCACACACCGGGATGGCCAGCAAGAAGAGCGGCACCAGGACGAAGACGGACGGGGGGAACACCAGAGCCATCGGGAGGGCTGCCAGAGCGACCACTGCCACGAGCACGCCGGCCCAGTCCGTGGCGGTCCATCGGAGCGGCGTCCGCGCGGCCTGTGGTTCGGCCTCGGGCGCCTCGGAGGCGTCCTCGTCGGTGGGGTCGAGCGCAGGGTCTTCGTGCATGGCGTCCATGCTACCGATCGTCACCCGCGGGCGGGGCCCCATCGACTCAAAACCGGCTCAATCGGCTTGCGGTCCGCCAGAGGGCGTGAGGAGCGCTCAGCCGGCCTGGCTCCCAAGGCCGAGCATCGGCTTCGGCGTGGCAGGTGTGAGCCGGTGACGCGGCGGATGCTTGCAGCTCAATCGCCAGATCGGGCTCCGGCCTGCCTTCACCGGTGAGGCGAGACGGCCAGGGTGGGGTTTTCAGCGCATTCTGGCGTCGCTTGGAGGGATATCTCGCCAGGATGGCGTCGATCGGAAGCGTTGGGGGCCTGGCGCTCGGTGCGACGGACGCTGAAAGCGTCAAAATCAGCGGGTCCGTCCCGCTTGGTCGCCGCCGCATCGCCAACGAAGCGGGAAAACCCTCGGGGCGTCGCCAGTTCGGGGAGAAAACCACCTCCGGGGGCTGGGCGTCGCCAGTTCGTCGAGGGCGAGGACATGAGCGGCGGCATGTGGAACCCTGCGGGCCTCGATCACCACCCCCTAGGACCCCATGCGCTCCACCTCCTCCCGTCAGATTCAGTCAGGCGGCAGACCAGGTCCACCAGGCGGTGCCACCGAGCGCGAACAGCCCCACGAGGAGGAGAGCGAACGCCAAGGAGGCCCGGGGCCAACGGTCGGTCACCCAGCACGCCACCAGCTCGATGGGCAGGAAAAGGATGCGAAGGCCGATCTCGAACAGGGTTTCCATTGTGAGGGTTCGGCGGGAGAGGCCGCGCTATTGCAGCCGAGCCGGTGCGGCAGCGTGGCGTAGCTACCCACGGGACACCCGTCGGGGCCGGTGGATGCGGAGGGCACGAGGGAATCAGAGGCCACGGCAAGGCTGGAGTCTCCGGCATGCCTCAGCAGCAACAAATGAGCCGACACCGAGGTCTCGCGACACACGGAGGAACCCGGGTCCCCGCTGCCCCACAGGCCGGTTGCTGGAGGGGATTCGGCTCAGCAGTCCTAGCCCTCGCGGGAGGCTCGCAAGACCCGGAGCGCCAGCCTTGCCTGCTTCGCGACCACGTCCGGCGGCTCGCCCGCCCGCAGCTGCACCAGCACCATCGCGAGCTGGGTGTCGATGTAGCGTGCGGCCAGCTCTGGAGGAATCGACGGGTCCACCTCACCCCGCTCAAGGGCCCGCCGGTACCACGCCTCGAACGCCTCCCGGCGCTCCTGCTCCATGGCCCGCACCCGCGTCTCGGTCCCCGGCCCCAGGCGGGCTCCGGCCAGCCGCATCTCCGTGAAGAGGCACCCCGCGGGCCGACCGTGATCCGTGGTCATCCCCACCACGAGCATCTCCGCGAGCTCGGCGAAGGGAAGCTCGACGGCCAGGGCCTCCAGCACGGGGGCCACGACCCACTCGCGGTAGTGCCCGAGCACCGCCTCCATCAACCCATCCTCGTCACCGAACTCCCGGTAGAGGGCCGGCTTCGATAGGCGAGCGCGACGGCAGACCTCGTTCAGAGACAGGCGGTGCACGCCCTCACGCCAGTAGCTGTCCATGGCGAGCTCGACGGTGCGCTGCCGATCGAAGGTCCTCGGGCGCCCGCGTCGCCGCTTGGGCTGGTCATCGGTCATGATTCCACCCATCTTCCGTGTTTGTAACCGATCGGTACATAAGTGCTTGACGACCATGAATCATGGGCTACCCAGGTTTCGTTCCGTTCGGTACATATTCATCATCAGGGGCTTCGCGCACCTGGCGCGGCTGCGCCGGTTCGGCTGCCTCGTCTGGAGGATCGTTGGTCTCAGGACACTTCGCAACCGCCCTGGTCGCCAAGCAGCAGGCCCCCAGTGGCCCCTTCGCCTTCTACCTGGCGATCTCCCAGCTGCCGGACCTGCTCTGGCACGCGTTCCACTTCCTCGGCCTCGAGCCGACCCTCCCCGCCAACCCCATGATGGCAAGCCTGGACAACATGCAGGCTGAGATGACCTACAGCCACGACCTCCTGCCCACCTTGGGATGGGTGGCGCTCGTCGTGCTGTCCGGTCGCGCCTTCTTCGGCAGCTGGCGCCCTGGCCTGGTGGGCGGCACGCTGGTCGTGGTGCACGGGCTGTGCGATGCCGTGAGCGGTCACACGCACTACCTCTTCGGGCCGGCCAGCCCTGCGCTCGGCCTGGGGCTGTACGCGACCGCCCCGTTCCTGGCCCTGGCCATCGAGGGCGCGTTCATCCTGGCCGTGATGGCGGTGGTCTTCCGGACGGACGCTGCGGCCGGCGTGCGCCGCAGCCGCGCGACGTTGGGGGTCTGGGCGGCGGTATTCGGCGGCGGCTGGGTGACGATGTTCCCGTCGGCCCGCACGTCGGTCGTCGAGTGGACCGGGATGGCTCCCATCGAGGCGCTGTCCGGCACACTGGTCCCCGGCTTGGTGGGGATGTACCTCGCCATGTTCGCTGCGCTGCTCTGGGCCGACGCGAGGCCGACCATTCCGGTCGCTGACGGGTGAGCGGTAGAGCACCACTTTGCCGGGGACGACGTGGTACGTGAGGATCGCGGCCAGCTTGTCCTTGTTCCCCGGCTAGAGCAGGTCGTCGACGGTGGTACCGAGCGCCCCGCAATGCCCGTACCGACCGTCACGTGCCCACGGGACGTTCCGATCTTCCTGGAGTCCCTCGGAGACCGGCGCGGTGCGGTGCCCCCAGAAGGTACGCGGTTCCGAATCCGACGACGGTGAGGCCGAGATTCGCTCGATAAGCTTGCTTATCGCTGGCGAATCGAAGGGCGAGCCTAGGAGGATTCTCGACGAGCGGCCTTTAGGCCGCGCAACAAGTGGAATTCCAAGGGGTCTTTCGAGCGGAGCGAGACGGGCCGGTTGGAATGGGGCACCACGCGGCGGGTGCCGTCTTGGTGCTGACGCAGGACAGCGTGGCTGAAGGCCTGCCCTGGTTCGACGACGCGTGGGCCAAGGCCCGGGTAGGGTGGCGATTCGTGGTCACTGGTCTGGACGCGTGCGTGCGCGGAGAGGTGATGCGCTACCACTCGACGTTCCCGGGGCAGCCGCCCTCGGAGTAGCCTCAGCAGGCCATGGCTTCACGATACCGGGCCCTGCACAGAACCACGAGGTCAGGAGGAGGCAGGTTTGTCCAATGAGAAGGACGGTCCCGTCCACCTGAGTCTGCTTGACGAGGGTGTGCAAGTAGGCTCGCTCGTGATCCGATACACAGGCGCTGAGTTTGTGCCCGTGGAGGACGCAGAAGGCTGGACGCTGCACGGAGTCCATCCGGACCTGATGCGGATGCTCGTCGGGTGGAGCTTCGACGGGACCGCTGTGGCCACGGTGAGCTGCATGGGAAGGAACCTGGAGCGAACCTTCGAGCGGCCGGAGTTCCGGCTGGGCCGCTGGGAGAGCGGGTTGGAAATCGTCAGCCGCTGCGGCGAGTGGCGGCCCGTCGTCGAGCCGCCTGGCCCGGCCGACGCCTTGGACGAAGCCGTTCGAGAGTTGGAGGCGCGCGACCTGCGCAGCGCTGGATGGTTCCTTTGCAGGGCCCTACGGAGCGTGTTCGGCCACCTGGTGCCGGAGCACTGTGAACCCGTGGGCGTTGCGGTGGAGGCCGTCGAGGCCTGGCTCCGCGGAGAGGGGACCCTGGAGTCCTGTCATCGTGCCGTGGATGCACTCGATTCAGCCATGGCGGCGGAGCTGTCGGTGCCACCCGGTGGAACGCTCGGGAACGCAAGTTTTGCCGTATGCAATGCCGCGCTGCTCCTGGCGGGCACCTGTGGCTTGAATGTCATGGGAAGCCGGCCGCAGACCTCGCCTCTGGACCATCTGCTCGATGCGGAAGGGTATGCCGCAGGCAACCCCAACATCCGCAATTCTTGCAGCATGGATGCGCGTCATGCTCATGCCACGCACCTCCTGGCCTGGTTGCCCGCCCACCCGGATCCCGGCGTCGCGGGAGAGCCCGCATAGGTCGTTGGCGACAAGCGCTGCAGCGTCAAGACGACCTGAGGAGCCACGGTTGGGCAGGAAAGGGACGTTCGCCAGACGTTCCGCCCGGGAGGCCCCCTTGGCTGCAGAAGACACGCCACGCCGCATCGGGTCGACAGAGTTGAACCCCTTCGAGCCGAGGGGGCCGGGGTCTGAGAGGAGTCGGGACTTCGAGGGCTGTCGAGGGCGAGGGGCTCACCAGCCAATGTCGTCGTCTCCGACGTTCGCTCCGGCGACGACACGCGGGACGGTGGAACCCCATTCCTCTGGGTCGATGTAGGAACGAAGAAACGTCTGGTGGGTGCGAGCGGCGTACCCGCGGCAGAGCTCGTCCGCCCACGACACCGCCTGCCCCTCGTTGGGTGCGACCACCACGAAACACGCAGGCCACTCATGGTCCTGAGAGTCCGGAGGCAACCGCGCGTCTCGAAACCACGCGACATATTGGTGGTCGGGCACGTTGCGCTCCTGTCGCGTCACCACGTCGACGTGGCAGCCTATCCGGCCGTCGGACATGGGGCTTTGGGGCGAGCACGCCCCCTGCGCGACGTGCGGAGGTGCCTCACTCGTGACGGAGGCGCCTCGGTGGGGAGGCCTTGCGAGGAACGAGGCGGGTCCGGTAGGCTCGGGAAGTGCTTGGAATCACCTATCCGCACACCATGTCTGTCGCAGGACCACCGTCGGATGTGCACCGCCTGCGTGGAGTTCGACCAAGTGCCTCCCTCACAGCCGGATGTCGGGGACCACGGTGCCAACCCCTTTGCGGCTCCGGCGAGCAGCCTGCCGGAGGCCTTCTCGATGGCCTGGCATCGATACGCCGTCACCGCCGGGGGGCTGCTGGCAGCCATCATGATCTGCGACGCCGCCGCCGCCGTCGGCCTGATCTGGCTCGCCATCGTGAGCTACGGCGCCCGGATGATGCTCTTCCTGTTGGGCGGCGGCTTCCTACTGATGGGGCTACCGCTGCTCCTCACCGGACGTCCCCACACGGGCCGCGAGTGGGTCGCCACCGGCATGCTGTTCGTCGGCGTCGTCGTGGCCTCGGGGCCGTCCTTCCTGCTCCTCGCCTGGCTGCAGTAGGCAGGGGTAGGGGGGCGGGCCACGTCCATCCGCCCCGGTGCGAGGCTCGTCGCGGACCTCGAAGGCGACTCGACCGGGGCACGACGGGCTGCCGCCCGAGCAACCCCGTGGTGACCGGCGCGGCCGCAGACGGTACCGTCGATGCAGAAGGAGACATGTCGAGGGGACACCGTGCATCCGGCTGGGGTTGGCCCGTGCTGGCGTGGGGCGCGCTCGCGGGCTGCGTTCCCCCCGAGGCAAACGCCCCGGGCAACGACAACACCATCCCGGCCACCAGCGACGTGATGGTGCACCCCGCATCGGGGTGATCTCGAACTCGAGCGCCCCCAGCCCGGTGAGGCAAGGGGTGGGCCCCAGCTGGAGCAGCCGCGGCCGGCGGCGTCGGCATCGTCGACGAGCTGAGGATCGGCGGAGCGCACGGCCCTCAGGACACCCGCGAGGCTCGGCGTCCGTGGCGGGGCCTCGAGGGAGCGGGGCACGGCGAAGCTCCGCATGTCGTGCAGTTGGCCGGCAAGTTCGGGAGTGCTGGGGGATCGGCCGGGCGCCCCGGTCGTCGGCCTTGTCGTGGAACAGGGCAGCCATCGTGCCTCCGAGGCGTCCCTAGCCTCCGCACCGACGGGCGATCGGATAGGCTCGCCGGAACCTGAGGCAGTGCTCCCGTGGACCCATCCTCGAAGCTGGGGCTTCATACCCATCTCGCCACCTTCGTCCTGGTCGCCCTCGGCATCGTCGACGCGCTGGCCGGTGGGGCCGTGTTCATCGGAGCGGCCGTGACCGCTGGCGGCTTCGCCCAAGAAACCGGCGAGTTCCATGCCGTCGGAGACGGCGTCGCCGGGTTGTTCCTGGTAGCGGGCATCGTCGTGTGGCTGCTGGCCATCGCGAAAGGCGCGCCCGCTGCCCTGTGCGGCATCGGCCTGCAGAGGCGATGGTCGCGCCTCGCCATCGGCGGGCTGGCCTTGCTCTCAGCGTGCTCGTACGCCGTGGCCGCCCCCGTGGGTGCCCTCGTCGCCTTCGACTCCCGGGAGGCCTTCGTCGCGGGGGTGAGCCTGGTCGTCGTGTCGCTGGGGCTGGCCGCTACGGTGCTGGTCGCCGCGGCGATCGGAAGCATCGGCCCGGGGAAGCTCAGCCGATGAAGACCGATCCGATGGTGGTCCTGATGATGGCGTTGGCCGCCGCCGCGGGTCGGAGCCCGGAGAAGAGGGCCCGGCGACCAGCGGACGGATCATCGGCTCGTCATCGACCACCAGGACTGTGTGCCTCGACATCGAGTGTTTCATCGACGACGACTGCAGCGGCAACCAGCAATGCGTGGGGAACTTCTGCCTGCAACGCCTTCTCTGTCCAGCTTGGTCGTCCCCATTCACCCCCCCCATGCCCCGTACTTCGGCCTGCCGCTGTGGCTGCAGACTTCCACGAGGCACGGCATCTTGTGGGCCTACAACGCGGAGCACCTGGCGTGGCTCACGTCGGTGGTCGAAGCCACGCTGCGGGAGAGGACGTCGGAGAGTGGGAACAGCGCCCTGCTGAGCCGGCTGCCCAAGTGGGTCAAGGCAGCCAAGGGTCGGGAGGCCAATGGGCGGGCCTTGGAGCGGCTGCGGGAGCGCCTTGTGGAGGCGTGAGCCCGCCCCCGTCATCGCGAGGTCCGACCGCGGTCCGATGGGGGGGGAGGGACCCCAGATCCAGGACACATCAGCAAGACGCCTGCCGCGTCCGGCTCCAAGGTCCCATGTCCTACATCGATGGGGCGGTGGATTCGGACGCCTCGATCGATGGCCAGGCAACTGTCACGAGTATTTCCCCACCAACTATGCAAGTCGATCCGCATCCCGCCAACGCATGGAATGCGAAGGTCTAGGTGCCCAGGGGCGCCATGTGATTGTGCTCTGTGGGGCGTTGGCGTAGAGCGTTCGTTGGTCTGGGTGCCCGCTGCGGCGGCCTGACGCTTCGCGCAGCAGCGGGTGCAAATCCTCAGGGTTGCGTAGGGATGGATGGCCCCCATGGAGGGCTTTGTGGCGACGCCCCTAGGCCCCTTGCCCACGGGGTGGCAATGAACACGCTCTGTCCTGGGTGGTTGACGTTGACGGCGACGGCGCCTGTGCGACTCCCCCGGGGCGACCACGGTTGGTCCGAGCCCACAGGTCTGGACACCGACCATGTGGCCTTCGTGCGGGACCACGGGGTCAGCTTCCAAAGCAACGTCTCGCCCTAGCTGTCGGGGCCTTGGAATGGACGGCGCCCTTTCCTGTGCATGTGCCGTTCTTCTTGGGCTCCTCGGTGGCTTCGCGCCAGCCCGAGATGTCCTCGAAGACCTATCGCCATGGGCCGCCCCGCATGCGGGGGGGGGCGTCGACACAAAGCGTCACAGGCGACGTTGCATCGAAGGATTACCCGGAAGACCACCGAGGAGTGAACGATGTCTCTGATCGATCGACTGAACGCCATCACCGCCTTCGAAGACCAGATCGACGAGGCCCAGGCCGTGTCGGAGGCCCTCGAGGGGGTCTCCGAGCCGACGCTGCTGCCCGCCATCCTCGCGATGTACGAGCGCAACGCGGAGGAAGACGACTTCGGGGTGTTTCACGCGTTCTCGAACTGGATCGAGGAGCTGGAGCCCGAGTCCGACGTCGCCGGGTCGACGGTGGCGGCCCACATCGCGGCGTCGGTGCACCGTCGTCCGATGTGGAAGACCTGTGAGCTGCTGTCGATGATGGTCCCCGCCGACCAGGCAGCCGAGGCCCTGCTCGGCGCGTTGTCTCGCGACGACCTGACCGAGAGCGGGCGGGAGTGCGCGGCGTCGACGCTGGGCGAGCTCGTCGAAGAGGCCGACCCGCCACTCTCCGAAGCCATGGTGGGCCGGATCCAGGTCGTTCTGGGCGCCTGAGGCCACGTCCCATCATCGAGGAGGGTCGTCCGCGATGGGGAGGGGCTCATCCAGCAGCCCCCTCAACACCTGCACGACCCCTGCATCCGCGTTCGACGGCGCTTCGAATCGCGCCACCGCCTTCACCTGGGGGTGCGCGTCGGCCATGGCGTACGACATCGATGCGGCCTGGAGCATCTCCACATCGTTCAGGTAGTCACCGAAGGCGACCGTCTCCTCCGGGCTCACCTGAAGCAGCGCCTGTACGTGCCGCAGCGCCCGCCCCTTGTTGGACCCGGCGCGCATGATGTCGACCCAGTCGGCGCTGGAGACCACCACGTCGACGCCCTCCAGCCGCTCCGTCATCGCCGGCCCCGCACGCGCCTCCGCCCGACCCGCGTCGAACACCGCCAGCTTCAGCACCTCCGCCCCCGTGGACGCCTTCTGCACGTCGTCGACGACGGTGAGCTCCGGGTAGTAGCGGAGCACCTCGTCCACGAACGACGGGTCGTCTCGCTCCACCCAGGCGACGTCCACGCCACAGACCACCATCCCTACGTCGTTCCCTTCCGAGCGTCGGCCGCGGACCCAGGCGGCGACGGGGGCCGCGACGCCTTCGGGGACTCGATCGAGGAGCAGCGTCTCCTCCCCGCGCATCACGTGGGTGCCGTTGTCGCCGATGTAGATCAGCCCCGGCCGGTCCGCGAACAAGGCCCGCAGCGCCCGCACCGGCCGACCGCTCGCCGGCGCCCACACGACCCCTCGCCGCGCCAGCTCGTCGAGCAGCGGCCACAGACCCTCGGGCACCCGCCCTTGGGCATCGAGCAGCGTCCCGTCCATGTCCACCGCCACCAGCTTCATGCCACGCTCCGTGCTGCTCCGTAGCTTCTGGGGGGCCCGTTCGTCACGACACCACCGGGCCGGTCAGTCCGCCGACACCTTGCCACTGCCGCGGACGGCCACCTCGTGGGCCGCCCCGCCCGATAGCTCCAGGCCACCAGACCCGGAGAGCGTGCCGGTCACACGACCGGTCGCCCGCAGCTCGATGTCGCCCGTGCCCGAGCCGTTCACCACCGCGTCGACGACCGTGAGCTCCTCGCCATCGATGGGCCCACTGCCGGACACCGACAGCTTGGCGCGCGGCGCTTTGCCCACCAGGTCCACCCCACAAGACCCGCTCGTGGAGGCCTCCACGCCCTGCTCCGACGCGATGCCCTCGACCGTCACATCGCCAGAGCCGCTGCAGTGCACCTCCACCGCCGTGATCTGGCCTTCGACCTCCAGCTCGCCCGACCCCTGCAACGTCGCCCTCAAGGGCCCCTGGAGGCTGGCGACCTCGACGTCGCCCGAGCCGGTCGAGGTCAGCTCTAGGCCGTCGAACGCGCCATGCAGCTCCAGGTCTCCGGACCCCCCAACGGACGCGACCAGTGCCTCCCCCTCGAGGCTCTTCACCTCGACGTCGGCCGAACCCGTCTGGCCCACGCGCTGCAGCGAGGGCATCCGGACCATCACCTTGCGATGCACGAAGGTGCCAGGCGCCGAGCTCATCACCAGGTCTCCGTCTGAGACCACCGTCAGCACCGAGCTGTGCTCGCCTTCCCGTGCGAACGCCGTCACCTCGACAGGGCCCGGCGCGACCGTGACGTACACGTCGATGTTGCTGTCCCCTCGCACGCCATCGAATGCCTGCAGCGTCCTCGCCTCGCCCGTCGTAGGGCCCTGAACGTCGATGTCGAGGCGGCCCGGACCCCCGCTGAACTCGGCAGAGCACGCCATCAAAAGCCACCACATCATCGGTCCCCCTGTCGTCGCCACTCGTACTCAGCGCGCGGTGAACTATTGCAGCGAGCGCTCCCCGCCCATCGACCGGCAGGCGTGCACTTCTCGGGGGCCCGACGCGCCGTCGCCTTCCGTTGGGGACGGCCCTCCGTCGCGGCCGCGCGTTTGCGATGCGCGGCGTCGACGCACCTGCGTGGCGGAGGGGCGAAGGATGTGGATCGGAGGATGGGCGGCGTGGCTGTCGTTGGCTGCCGCTGGGGGCCCAGGCGTGGCCACCCAGGTGAAGTTGGCCCAGGAAGGCGACCAGGTGCGCATCCTGGTCGAGGCGGTGGGCGTCGGGCACGGGCTGCAGGCCCACCGGCCGTCCCACGGGGCTGAGGTCGCGCCGCTGATTCGGAAGGGCAGGGTGCGATGGAAGGGCGGTCGAATGGCCGTGCCCACCGACGCCGAGTGGACGTCGTCGCCGAACGCGCTGGCCATGCAGCCCCTGGGCTCGACCTGGTGGGACCTGGGCGAGCTACGGGTGCCCCTGCCCACCGAGGCGCTGGCGGCCGGCACGATCGAGTTCGTCGGTCGCGTGCAGCTCACGCTGGTGGACGAGGGCGTGGTGCGCCTCGAGAAGCATCGCGTGCGGTTGACCTTGAGCGCGTCGGGGTGAGAGAGCCCCGCACCCGTCGAACGGGGGCACCAGCCCTTGGTAGCGAAGGGTGTTCCGGAGCGAGCAGGTGAGACAGATCCCGAGCCCGATCGTCTGAGACCTCCCAGGAGGTCCCATGCTGCTGCTCTCGACCGCGCTCGCCGCCAGCTTCGTCGTCACCGACCCCCTCGACACGCCCCATCCCGGCGCCACCTGCCTCGGCGACCCGTGCTCCCTGCGCGACGCCATCCAGCTCGCCAACACCACGCCGGGCCTCGACGTCATCGCCTTCGCGGTGCCGGTGGCCGAGCTCGCCACGCAGGCCGTCATCACCGACCCCGTGCACATCGTGGGCGGCTCCTCGCCGTTCACCATGGTCGTCGGCCTCGGCAGCGACCGCCTCTTCGACGTGCAGGACGACACCTTCTTGTGGAGCGTGCGTCTCTCCGGCGGCGCCGCCAGCGACGGGGGCTGCATCGCCGCCAGCGCCCCCCTCCAGATCGTCGACAGCCAGCTGCGGGACTGCCAGGCAACCGGTGACGGGGGCGCGATCTTCTCCACCGACGCCGTCGAGCTGACCCGGGTCGGCATCGTCGACAACTTCGCCCAGCGCGGCGGTGGGGTCGCCCTGCGCGGGGGCCAGCTCACGGCCATCGGCACCCACATGGCGGGCAACACCACCGACCACCTGCCCGGCACAGGTCAGGGAGGCGCCATCCACGCCGAGCAGAGCGCCGTCGTGACCCTGTCGGTGAGCCACATCGAGGCGAACCGGGCCGACGAAGGCGGCGGGCTGGCCATCGCCCAGGACAGCGTGGCCTCGCTCGACCAGGTGACCATGGAGGCCAACCTCGCGAGCAGCGGTGCGGCCATCCGCGTGTGGTCCAGCGACGTGATCGCCACCAACAGCACCTTCTCCCGCAACATCGGCAATGGCTTCACGTCTCACACCGACACCGCCATCCGCTACAGTGCCTCCGACCCCACCGCCCACTTCACGGGCGACCACCTCACCTTCTACGGCACCGGCTACGGCATCGATCCCGCCGATCTGCCCCCCGAGGTCGACCCGCCCCCCGTCGAGGGCCCCGGCGGCGGCGGCGGCGACGGCGACGGCGGCGGCGTCTGCGGGGTGCTCTCCATTGGCTTCAGCAGCCCCCCCGGTGCCGGCGCCCCCGATCTGCGCATGCAGAACAGCCTCGGCGCCTACGAGTGCATCGGCTTCGGCGTCGTCGACCCCACCGGCTCCCCGAGCGACAGCGTGTGGACGTCCAGCCTCGACGCGGCCTTCCCAGCCACCCCCTCGGCCCACGCCGGCGTCACCAAGCTCGACCACTACGGCGGCGCCACCAAGACCCACGCCCTGTTCGGAGGGGCCACCGCCGAGGACGCCACCCCCTGCGACAGCCTCTTCCTCGACCAGCGGGGTGCTGCACGCCCCTCCGGTGCGGCCTGCGACGCCGGCGCCTACGAGCGCCAGCATCCCCCCACCGGCATGCCCTGGCTCGACGCCGACCCCGAGCCGACGCCAGTGATCCACCCCTGGTGGTGGTAGGCGGGGCCACGGCCAAGTACGCCTCGCCGATGGGCCGGCGCTCGGGCGGCCGCTCGAGGCGTGACTCACCGGTACTCCTCGGCCACGAGGTCGTAGGTGACCGTGGCGTCCAGCGTCCTCAGACGGTCGCCGACCCCATCGAGCGGCGGCACCAGCCCTTCGTAGCGAAGGATGTTCCGATCGCGGTCGAACACCAGCTCGATGGAGGGCACCCCCAGGGCCACGAAGGGGTCGGTCGGCGCCATCGCGAAGGTGGGCGTGCCGGCGGGGCCGTCCACCATCTGCAGCTCGAACCGATACGAACGTCGCTTCTGCAGCACCACGAAGCGCACGGGGTGGACGTCGCCGGCCACGAGGGAGTCCCAGTGGGTGCGCACATAGCCGAACAGCGTGGGGCCGACGTGGAGGGGGGCACCCGGGGCCTCCACGCGGGTGCGGGTGCGCCCACCCATGGTGGTCTCGTAGACGGCCGTGCCATCCTCCAGGACCTCCACCTGGCCGACCAGGCCACGCTGGGTGTGGATCTCGTGGAAGCCGCGGAGCGCGTAGGTGGGGGAGTGGTCGGCTTGGTGCAGCACCACCGGGTCCCCCGCCGGCGAGAAGGTCACGTGGGAGGAGCGCACCCCCTCCTCGAGGTCGAGCACCCGGCGCTCGTAGCGGTACAGCGGCGCCTCGGGGGCCCCGCGGCGCCGCACGGTGCCCTCGTAGACCAAGTCGACCCCCGTCGACCCCGCCGCCGCCTCGTGCAGGGCGGCCACCGCATCGGTCGGGAGGGGAGGGTGGTGCAGGCACCCCGCCAGGCCCATCGTGGCGACCACGAACCACCGCGTGCACCGCAGCCCCATCCTGCGTCGCCAAGGGTGCACTGGCATCACTGCAGGGTCCGCAGGTAGGCGAGCAGGTCGTCGATCTGGTCGTCGGGGAGCCGCTGCGGGCGCATCTTGGTCCGACCGTCGGCGGCCTTGGCGACGGCCTTGGAGTCGACGAGCCACGCCCGCAGCGCGGCGTCGCTCCACACGGCCCCTGCTTCGTTCTGGGCGCGCAGGTAGGCACCGTAGCGGTACCCCTCCTCGGCCCCCATGGGTCCGTCGACGACCCCGACCAAGGGGGGGCCCCACTTCTTCTCTCCCCCGGGCTCCAGCGCGTGGCAGGCCCTGCAGGTGTCGGCCACGAGGGCCCCGGCCACGGGGTCGCCGGTGGGCTCGGGCTCGGCCGCTCGGGCGGCCCAGGGGCTCAGCAACAGCAGGAACACGACGGGGCGGTGCAGGAACATGGCTCCCTCCAGGGGCTTCGATGACTCCCTCCCTCTGTAGATTTGGGCCCCCATCGCCGCCTTCGCAGATGCCGCCAATCCGATGTCGGATCTGGACAACCGTTGCCGACACCCCCCCAGAGCCCTACAACGCCGGCATGCCGGCACTTCCCCCCCACCACATCGCGGTCGTCAACGTGCGGCCCGCCTACGAGGCTTCCCTGGCCGCGGGGGTGTCCCGCGAGGAGCTCGCAGCGCTCGGCCTGCCCGAGGCGGTGATGTCCGACCCCGACGGGGCGGTCTCCGGAGAGGCCACCTACCGACACTTCGAGCACATGGCGGGCCTCCCGAACTACGCCGACTTCGTGCTCGATGCGGTGCGGCGTCACACCTTCGGCACCCTGGGCGTCGTCGGGCTGGCCTGCAAGACCCTCGACACCATCGGCGAAGCGCTGATGTGCCACCAGCGCTTCCAGCACCTCACGAACCAGACGGCCCGCTACCACCCCAGCATCGAGGGGGAGCACTTGGTGTTTCGCGAGGAGCGATGGGGCGCGCCACGGCCCGGGCTGCTTCGGGTCTCGGAGTACACCGCGCTGGTGGCCCTGCAGCTGCTGCACCTGGCCACCGAGCGGCCGGTCGCGGCGGTGGCGATGCACACCCGGAGCCCCAGCGTCGCGCCGGCCTTGCGGTCGATGTTCGAGGCCTTCCTCGACGCGCCGGTCCATGCGGGGGCCGACCACACGGCCTTGGTGCTCGATGCCCAGGTGCTGATGCTGCCCGTGCAGTCCGCCGACCCCGAGCTCGCCGGCTACTTCCAGGCCCGCCTGCACGAGGCGGCCCAGTTCGTGCCTGGGGAGCCCGAGCTCCTCCGCGAGGTGCGAGCCGCCATCCAGCACGCACTGGCCACGGGACCGCCCACCAGCGGGCGGGTGGCGCGGCACCTCGCCATGAGCCCCCGCACGCTGCAGCGACGGCTGAAGGAGCATGAGGTGGGCTTTGCTCAGCTGCTGGAGCAGACCCGGCAGGGCCTTGCTGAGCGGTACCTGGCCGACCCTGGCCTCACGCTGGCCGAGGTGGCCTATCTGTGTGGGTACCAAGAACAGACGTCGTTCTTTCGGGCGTTTCGGCAGTGGACGGGGGAGACGCCGTCGGCTCGGCGTGCGGTGCTGACGGGTGGTGGTGGGGTGGGGTAGGCGGTCTGTGGGCTACGTCGGGGATCCGTGTTCACCGTTCGACTTTGATCTTCTCGCGGCAGACCACGAGATGCCCACGCACTGGCACATCGGGATGCGGCAGCAGCCCTCTACTCGGTGAACGCACAGGCCCCATCGACGAACGCACACTCACGGTTGGGATCCCCTTGGGTACTCGACGGAGCGCAGGTGCAGTCGTTGTTGTAGGTCGACCAGAACGCTTCGCTCTGGCAGGCGTAGGCGCAGCACTCGAGGTCCACCTCACAGACATCGTCCGCGGCCTGCAGTCCGCTGTCGTCTCCCTCATCGTCGACAGCGTCGTCCCCGCCGCTGCACGCCATCGCCCCCCACAAGATCCACCATCTGAACTGCATCTGTGCCTCCAGGACCAAGGATCCCACAAACCTGGCCTGGTGGTCTAGCGGTATCGCTCACAATCATCCGGCGTTTCTGCGCATCGCTGCGCGATACCGCGAGATTGGTGTTGCAATCTCCTTCCTGCACGTGTTCCCGCACATCTGCAGGAAGGCCGTCGCGTGGAGAGCACCTCCTGGTTCTGGGTCGGCTTCTCCAAGGGTCGCCCCATCTCCAGACCTAGGTGATCCAGCTCGGACTGGTGCCTCTGCCCTTGCAGCGACGGGCCGCGGATCGAGCCGACGTCCTAGGCGTCGACGCGCGCCTCCACCGCATCCAGTCCCGAGGCCTCGTCATCGAGTGCGACACCGCCTCCTCGAGCCTAGGGGTCAACCTGCCAGCAGAGCCAGAATGGTGGCGACATGGAACCGCCCTGATTGCCTGAGGTCCATGGTGCTCGTGTTCCTATTGCTCACCGCTTGCATCGCTGCCCAGCCCGATGGTCCTCCCCGAATCGGAGTGACGGGGGCCGTACCCGACCTAGTGGCGGCCCTCCGCGCGGCTGGCGCCGAACCCGTGGCCATCCAACCCGGCGATGCAGTGGACCTCGCGACCTTCGCTGGCTTGGTGCTTGGGCCGGGGGCCGACATCCATCCCTCCCTGTACGAGCAGCCGATGCACTCGACGACCGTGTTGGTCTCCGAGGAGCGGCAGGAACAAGATCTCGCGCTCGCCCTGGAGGCCATACAGTTCGATGTTCCTGTCCTTGGCGTGTGCCTTGGCGCACAAGAGCTCGTGGTGGCCTACGGGGGGGCCCTCGTGCAAGACCTGCCGAGCCAAGTGGGCACGTCCGTCGATCATCGGGAGCCTCACGCCGTCACTTGGACGGAATCCACCCCACTCTCAGAGCTCGCCACCGAGCAGGTCGTCAGCGACCACCATCAGGCCGCCGATGGCCTCCCAGACAGGCTGAAGGAGGCTGCACGCTCCTCCGATGGCGTGATCGAAGCCTTCTATGCCTCTGAAGGTTTGGTGTGGGGAGTGCAGTTCCACCCCGAGCAAAGCGAGGCCACCCAGCCACTCCTCGACCGATGGGTGAAGAGGGCGACGAACCATGAATCCAAGCCGAGTGCCACAAAGCACCCCATCGACCGTTCGTTGCCAGTCTGCCGGGTGGTCCGAACGCCGTTCGACGAACCCCATCGCACCGACCGGAAGACCCTAGAAGCTCGACTTGGCTCTACGTTCGGCGATCATCGCGCCAGCTTCAAGGCGGGCCACAAGCACGCTGGAATCGACCTCACCACCACCCCGGGCGAGACGGTGCGAGCCATATGTCCGGGGAAGGTGGTCGACATGCACCTCGGCTTTCCGCACAAAACCGTCGTGGTGGAGCACTTGATGGCCGACGGCACCACCCGCTATTCCTCCTACAAGCACGTGACCGACGTAGCCGTGGCCCTGGGGGATCGAGTGCTGTCGGAAACGGCGATCGGCCGAGTCTTCCATGCCGAAGAACAGAAAGAGGCGCCCTGGGGAGTCAACCATCTGCACTTCGAGATGCGGCACAGCATCGCCGACCAGGGATCCGCGAGCTGGCTCTCCATGAGCATGGAAGAGCTCGAAACGTACGCCCTCGACCCGCGCTCCTTCTTCGCACAGCACCTGGTGGGGCCCCCAAACTAGACCGACATCCGCCGAGCCCCCGTGGCTCGCCATCCCGAACGGGCGGACGCGGTTGAGGCTCGTTGGTTTGGGGGAGCACGAATGCACAGGTGCGTACTTGGACTCGCATGGCTTGTCCTGGGAGGCTGTCGGACCCCAGTCCGCCGGCTCCGCTGGATTCCAACCGGCCCGTCTCGCTGCGCTCGAAAGTCCCCTTGGAATCCCACTTGTTGCGCGGCCTAAAGGCCGCTCGTCGAGAATCCCGCTAGGCTCGCCCTCCGATTCGTCCCTAAGAAGCAAGCTTCTCAGGCGAATCTCGGGCTCACCGTCGCGGGATTCGCCACTCCCCGATCGAGGCCCCCTCCCGCCGGTCCGCAGCTCTCGATCAGCCCGCCAGCTTCACCCACACCGGCCACAACACCGCCACACTCCCCGCCATCCACAGCAACGACGCCACCGAGACCAGCCGGTACCGTCTGCGGGCCCCCAGCCGCCTCCGGAGCTCCCCCCGCAGATCTCCAGCCTGCACCTGCTCCCGTCCCGCCGTCGGCAGCATGTCGATCCCCACGATCGAACCCGCGCCACAGTGCACGCACCCCACCACCACCACATCCCCCGCCCGCTGCGGCAACGGGGCCCCGCACTGGCGGCAGAACCACGGCTCCCCCTCCCGGTCCGGCGGCCGCGCGGCGAACGCCCCCGCCACCACCCGCAGCGCCTGCCTGCCCGCCACCTGGCTCCGCAGCAGGCCGACCAAGCCGTAGCTGAACGCCAACGCCCCGACGAACAGCGCCACCCCATCCACCCACGAGACCACGCCGCGCAGCTGGTAAAACTCGTCGAACACGATCGACGCCAGCGGGAACCCCAGCAGCAAAGGAGGGATCGCCAGGATCATCAGGGTGTTCGTGGCCCTCGGACCGGGCTGGCGCACGAGCTCCGCGAGCAGCGCCTCTGACGCTTGCCGGGCCGACGCGAACGTCTCCGCGGCCTGCACCTGCTCCCGCATCCCGTCGGGCATCACGGCCTCGGTGCCGCAGCTCCCACACCGAGCGGTGGCCTCCCCCGTGGGGCTCACCGGGCATCCGCAAGCCGAGCACAGGACCACATGGGGGGGTCGATCGAGCACCTCGGGGACGGCCCGACCGGCGGCCTGATCCGCCAGGTGCTGCACCGTGGACGCCACCGCCTCCAGCGAGCGATGCTCCGACGGGTGGTCGCTCGTGGCCACCACCTCGCCCCCGATCCACAGGGTGGACTCGATCCCGTCGACCATCGCCCAGCGGGCCGCCGGCTCCCCCAGCTGCGACCAGTCATGCCGCGTCGCCCCCAGGGGCCCCCCACGGATCTCCAGCCCCTCGTGGCCAAGCAGCAGATCGCTGGCCCGCTGGGTCCACGCCTTCAGGGTCTGGCCGACCACCGCGAAGAACCACAGGGCCCAGAGGATGCCCAGGGGAACCACCATCCAGCCGGGCAGCCGCGTCGCGACGAACAGCGGTCCAAACGCGACCAGGTGGAGCACCATCATGGGTGTGGTGAACAGGTACAGCGCCGACGCACCGGTCGACAGCGGCATCGCCAGACCCACATGGGTCAGCGGCTGGCCTGGCACCGGAGAGGGTCTGCTCCATCGCTCTCGCCCGACCAGGAACACGCCGTAGAGCATGCCCAGCCCGGGAACCACCAGGAGCGGGATCACGAAGAAGCTGGCCAGCGAAGGCGGGGACTGTTGGGTCCACAGCATCGTGGCATGGCCATCGTCGACGTCCACCTCCCACGGCGGAAGGCGAGGCAGGTCCTTCGCCGCCCGACGGCTCAGCACGCCCACGAAGGGGGGCTTCAGATCCTCACAAGCCGGTGCCTCTCCGCTTCCGAGATGCACCAGGATTTGGCCCGCAGACCCCTCCTGCCCGACGAGCGCCCACGCGACCTGACGGGTCGACACCGCTGGAGCCTGCACGCAGTCCACCTGCGCGTCTGCGATCGAGACCCATGTGCCCCGAGGCGGGTCGACCATCGCCACCGCATCCGCGAACGCGAGGGGCACCGGCGCATCGGGGAACGCCCGGACGTCCCGGACCAGGCCCACCAGCAGTGCGACGCCGCCTAGGCTCAGGCCCAGGCCCACCAGCAGCACGACGAACGCGCCGAAGGTCCGGTTTCCCTGGTCATAGCGGTGGCGGTCATGGTCCACGGACGGACGACTATCCGGTCCCTGTCTAGGTCCGCGGCGGGACGGCTCGGGGGGGCTCTCCCGCAGGTGGCGTCGCCTCGGACCGCCGATCCGCGAGCCTCGACCTCACAGCCAGCCGTCGCTCTTCTTCGCTGGCGTAGGAGAATGCCCACTCTCGCGCACCGCATCCACGTAGTGCTCGAAGTCCATGGTCTGCTCGCAGGCCTTGTCGTGCCCCAGCACCGGCCCCTTCTCGGCGTCCACCCGATGCACGGGCTGCCGGCTGGTGACCGCCTTGGCCGTCTCGCACCCGTCCCAGGGCTTCAGAACCTCGTGCACCACGGCGGTCGCGCTCTGCGAGTCGACCCAGTACAGGCAATCCTCCCCCTTCGGTATCAGGAACCGGAGCGGGGGTTCCACCGTCTGCTTCCATCCGTCCGACGACGACAGGCGGACCACAGCGCGGGGCGAGCCGGGCCGCGACAGTGGCGTCGCCTGGGGCGTGATGTGGATGAGGACCTCGCTCCCGGGCGGCGGCTTGTGCACCCCGGGCCGGGCCACCAGCACCTCGTCGACCCGCAGGACCGTGAACATGCCCGTGACCCCGAGGTCGACCGGACGGCCTCCCTCCGTGACGGGCTCGACCCCCTCCACGTCCTGCAGCGGGATGCGCCGCGACGACACCACCGACCCGAGCACCACCAGGTCCGCGTCGAACCGGTCCGTCGGCACGGGGTCGCCCTGCTCAGACTGGTCCCGGGGGCGCGTGAACATGGGCACGCTGGCTTCGGCCAGCGTGGTGAGCACGAGCAGACTGGCAAGGATCGACATGGGCTGCTCCTGGCTGGCCCGAGGGCCGACATCCATTGTGTGGGGTGGAGCGCCCCGAGTGCAAACCCCAGGCGCTAGCGAGGTGCCGAGACGAACGCGCCCACGAACGTGGCAATCACCGCGACGAAGATCCCGACCGCGGGAAGGTGGGAGTACGCGATCAACACACCCAAGGTGATCGTCGCGAGCACGATGTAGAAGACCGAGGCGCGCCTCGCGAGGGCCGGAGTGGACGAGAACCACGGCATCGCGAAGAGACCCAGCAGCCCGACCGAGGCCATGTACGCGCCCGTCATGAGGTTCAGGCCCTTGTAGAACCCCAGGTAGTTGAGCTCCTCCCCGAAGGAAGGCCTGGCCCTCGCGGTCATCGCCGACCACGCCCGCGACTTCGGTCAGCTGCTCGGGGCCATGACCCAGCAAGCCCCCAGCGCAGCGGCCGCGGCCGCCATGGCGATCGATGCGATGGCCCAACAGTTCGAGGGCAGCGGGTGCCAGTCGGGCTGCCCCGTGACCGCCATCGCCTTCGAGATGTCCTCTAGCTCCGAGCCCCTGCGGCGGGCGACCCAGGCGGCCTACGAGGGGCGGGCCGCGCAGATCAGCGCCCGTCTCGTCGACGACGGAGCAGCCCCGGAGGCAGCGCAGGTCACGGCGAGAGCCCTGTTGGGCGCCATCGAAGGGCCACCACCGCAGTCCCCCCCCCGTGTCTGGCCCGAGCCAGCGGTGACCCAGGCGAGCGAAGCCCTGGCGGAGGCCCTGGGGGGCTTCGCCGTCCAATGCGACTTGCCATCGGTTCCCCCTCCCCTCTCCCTTCGCCCGAATTCCTACATCGAAGGAAACACCCTCTACATGGTGGCGGAGGAGCCTCAAGGCGATCTGGCCCTTGTCGACGAGGCGTTTCGAGACCCGTGGGCCTTCGTGGTGTGGATGGGAGACGAGGGCCACAGTGGGGACTGCATCGTCACCGAGGCCGTCGTGCACTCCGCGTCCGGCCACGTGGTGGGGGACGGCCCCCTCCCCGAGGAGGTCTGGTGCGGGACGCGCCCCTTCCCGGTCGACGACGACGGGGGCTTCGAGGTGCACACGACCCGCCAAGTCTGCCTCCTCCACATCCGCATGGAGGGCTACATCGGCTCCAAAGTCGTGGACCTCCCCGCCGATGAGCCCCTCACAGTGGAGCTGATCCCCGACCGCCCCCGCCCCGACGCGGGACTCGCACAGCTCTTCCTCGACATGGCCGCGGAGCAAGAAGAGGAGGGCCGCAGCCAGGGGATGGTCGACCCCTACGAGGTGGCCTTGGAGCACCCGGACCTGCCCGACGACGCAAGGGCGGTGCTGAAGGCCTGGCAGACCGCATCGGACGACATCCACAACCGGCGTGTGGAGGCGAACCGACACATGGGCGAGGCCTTCCTCGAGAGGAGCGAAAAGGACGACGACGATCCGTGATGGCGACTCCGCGGCGGTCGTTCTGCGCAGTGTCGGCACGACGGCCAGCCGAGCCGGGTGGCGAGCCCTACGTCAGCCAGAGGATGATGCTCCACTGCACCGCGATGAGCCCGAAGGGCACTGCGAACAGCCCAAGAGCCAACAGGGCCGAGGCCCGCGACGGCCAGTGCAGCCACGGCCACCGCAGCGCGCCGAGCTGGAAGGCCCACCCCACCGGGATCAACACAGCCCCCACCACGTAGAACGACCAGCTCACCCAGAAGTACAGCGCGCCTGCGATGGTCGAGATCTGGACCAGCGTAGGGTGCTGCGCCGCGATCTCCTGCTGGTAGCCGCCGAACATCGTGCCCACGAGGGCCGGAAACAACCCCATGAACCACACGCAGACCATCGCGATGCCGAGCCCCATCGTCGTCAGCGACAACAGCGACGTCAGGCTGTGCCGCACCCAGGCAGGCAGAAGCTCGTAGAAGCGTTCGATGCGTGCGTGCACACCCATGACCTCTCAGGTCCTCCGGGGGGCAGGATGGTCCTCGGGGAGGAAGCCGATGCCCCGCAGGAACCGCGCCAGCTGCCAAAGATAGGCGCCCCGGTCGAGGTGGATGAGGTGGCTGCCCGGGAACCAGTGGACCCGGCAGCGCTGCCAGTGCTCCCACAGCAGCCGCGTGTGCTTGGGGGGGGCGAGCCGGTCGCCGGCCCCACCGACCAGCATCAGCCGCGACGGATCGAGGATGGGATCCCAGGTGAGCGGACAGGCCGCCGCTTGCCCGCGACGCAGCGTGGGGATGTCGATGTCGGTGGCCGCGAGCATCGCCCGGATGGCCGCCCCCATCGGGTTCCACTGCAGCACCAGATCGACCAGGCTCGACACCGGCACGATGGGAATGGCGAAGTCCAACCGAGGCTCCACCGCCGCGAGCAGCGCCGACGTGTGCCCTCCCAGGCTCACCCCCGACACGCCGACCCCGGGCACGCCTCGCTCGTCGAGGAGGTAGCGAACGAAGGTGCGCACGTCGCTCACCCCTTGGGCGAAGGCCTCGTTGGTCCACCCGAGCCCACTCGAGAAGAACCCATGCCCAGAGAACGGTGAGATGCGGCGCTGCCGCCGGCCATGGAAGGGCAGCGTGACCAACACGACGTCGCACCCCATGCCGTAGAGCCAAGGCAGGTTGAAGAACCACTCGTTGACCATGTAGCCCTCGGCCGCGAAGCCGTGGATGGCCACGATGGTGGGCCGTGGACCGTTGCGGTGCCGCCAATAGCGGGCGTGGGCGGTGCGGTTGCGACCACGCCGACCCCAGGCATCCCGTAGATCGGGGTTCAGCGGCTCGAAGGGGCTCTCGAAGGTGAGGGCCTCGGCGTGACCGTCCCACGGCCGGAAGCCGGAGAACCCCGGACGCTCCACCCGCACCGTGGCCGGCGGGGGCTCCCGGAACATCGCGTGGGGGTCGCCCGCCTCCGCGATCTCGCCGTAGAAGTCGAGCTCCCTCCGGAGCTGCCCCAGACGCCCCGGGTGGTAACCGAGAGGCAGGGCCGCCCCCGTCATCACCCCAGCGAAGGCGGCCCGGATCACCCGGTCGGTGGCGGCGGTGGCCCGGATGGCCCGAGTGTCGCGGTCCGCGTGAGGCTCAAAGGCCTCGATGCGGCGCCAGAAGTCCACGTCGAGCTGTTCCCACCACGGCCCATCGCCCGAGAGGAACGGCTCGCTGTCGGCCATGGCATGGAGGAGCCGGGAGACGACGGAGGCGTCGGGCTCGCCCGGGGGGTGGGGCTGGGTGGCCATGCCCCATGCTACCGCAGCCCCCCGCCAAGCCGCCGCGACGGACCCAAGACCTACAGGTCCGCGATGGCCTGCAGGGTGTAGCTGCCCGACACGCTCGCGTCGTAGCCCTCGACCACGAGCAGGTAGGTGCCCGGCGTGAGGTCCGCCTGCATCTGGAAGTTGTAGTCCGCGCCGCTGTCGTCGTCGTGGACGAGGTAGGCGCCATCGGCATCGTACAGGGTCGCGAAGGTGTCGGTGGTGCCCCTGGATCGGGTCTTGAAGTCCACGAGGTCGCCCGCATCGCCCTGGATCTCGACCACGAAGGTCTGGACGTCGCCCGCGTCGAGGAACTCGCCCGAGGTGTGCTTGGCCCGGTCGCCCGGCGCGGGGGCCAACACCAAGTCCGCCTCGACCGGGTCGGGCTCGGTGGGGTCCGTGGGGTCCGTGGGGTCGGTGGGGTCGGTGGGGTCGGTGGGGTCCGAGGCATCGGAGACGAAGGTGGCCTCCGGGGCGTGGTCCAGCACGAAGTCCTGGTACGTGCTCACCCGGGCGTAGACCCCAGGGTAGTCCGGGTCTGCGCAGCCGTAGCCCCAGCTCACCACGCCGGCCTGCACCCACTGGGACCCGTCGCTGACCACCAGCGGGCCGCCCGAGTCGCCTTGGCAGCTATCGGCGCCCCCCACATCGAGGAACCCGGCGCAGATCATGCCGTCGGTGATGTCGCCAGCGCCGTACGCGTCCTCGCAGTCCCCCTGGGACACCACCGGCACGTCGACGTACTGGAGCTCATTGGGCGACGACCACGCGCCAGAGCTCAGCGTCCCCCACCCCGAGACGGTGGCCATGTCGCCAGGGCCGGCGAGGCTCGGCTCCGAGACCGCGTCCAAGAGCGCGACGGGGGGCGCGGACGTCGCGCTGTCGAGCCGCAGGAGCGCCACGTCGTTGTCGGAGGTCCAGCTGTTGTAGCTGGGGTGCACCACGATCTCGGCCACCTGGATCCGCTCCCCCGCAGCGGAGAGCTCGGTGATGCCCAGCTCCACCCACACGCTGCTGGCGTTGGAGCCGTCCACGCAGTGGGCCGCCGTCAGGATCCACTCGTCGGAGATGACCGAGCCACCGCAGTAGTGGCTGCCCGAGCGCGTCTGCAGCGACACCTGGTGGGGAAATAGGTCCGCGGGTGCGTCCTGGCCACCAACGATGCGCGGGTCTCCCCGCAGGGACGGGTCGAGGTGGTCCCCTCCGGCGAGGGTGGTGCAGCCGAGAGCGAACAGAGGAACGAGGGCGAGCAGCGGGCGGGTCATGACGGCTCCTGTGGGCACCAGCGGTGCGGTTGCTGCCCACAGGTACGACGCCAAGGGGCCCGCCGGGTGCGACTGGAACACGCCGTTCCGCCCCGTCACATTCCGACACGTGTCCCACGAGAGGAGCCGCCCCCCGCGCCACGATAGAGGCCCGGCGGAGGTTGCCCATGCCCACCCTGATCTGCACCCGAACTTGAAGCGCTTGTCGCAAGGCGGTCGCCTTGCTCAAGGAAAAGGGCTTCGAAGCCACGTACCGCGAGTACACCAAGGACCCGCTCTCCCGCGCAGAGCTCGAGCAGCTGCTGGCCACCCTCGGCCTGTCGGTCCGCGACGTGCTCCGAGCCCGTGACGCCAAGAAGGCAGAGTTGGCCGCGGACGCATCGGACGACGAGGTCCTCGATGCGATGGCCGCGAACAACCGACTCCTGCAGCGACCCATCTTGATCACCAAGAAGGGCGCACGGGTCGGGCGGCCCGTCGAGAACCTGCTCGAGGTGATGTAGCCCCACGGCTACTCCTCGGGCGGCTCCTCCGGGAACGGCCAGGTCACCACATCGGTGGAGAAGCAGTACAGCCGCGCCTCGCCGTTGCAGTACTGGCCGTTGGCCTCGGTCCAGTCGCCGTCGTCGACGTTGGCGTAGCCGATGAGCCCCACCACGTCGGAGTTGTTGTTCCCCCAGTTGTTGCAGTCGGACCCATCGGCGACGCCGTTCTGCAGCGTGCCCGTCCACACGTAGGTGTCGAACGTAGGGAAGTCATCGACCCTCTCGCCCAGCTCAGTGCCCCGGATGGCCGTCGCAGGAAACTGGACGAGCTCCTCCTTCGAGCCGAACACCACTGCCTCGGTCCAGCCGATGCGGTTCCGCCAGGGGCCCTCTCCTTCGATGCGTTGGCGGCCATCGACCTGCGAGCTGGAGAGCCAGGCCCGGTAGGTGCCCGGCATGCCCGCACGCTCGGCGGAGAGCTGGCACTTGGCATCGCCACCGCTCAGCCCACCGAGGCTGCCATCGAACTGGCCGTCGGTCACGAACACGTACTGGCCAGGGGTCGCGTCGGGGCGCTCAGGCCCCGTCGTCGTGGGAAGGGCGGTGTCGTCCTCGCCCCGGCCGCTGTCTTGCACGCAGCGCTCCCGGACCATCTTCCCGCCCACCTCTTCGCACCGGCTCTCCAGGAGCCCGAGGGAAGGAACGCATCCGATCAGCAGGAACCAGAGCATCACAGCACCGAGATCAAGAAGGTGGTGCCAGCCGCGCCGCCGGCCGTCCAGGCCAGGGCTCCAGAGGTGCGGCTGATCTCCCAGGCACGGGACACCGCCGTCGGCGTGGTGTTGCGGTCCACGAGGTTGCGGTTGTGGACCGAGTTCGCCGCCAGGCCGACCGTCGCCGCGGTGAGCACCCCGCTGGTGATCTTCCACCCCAGCCGCTTGGGCCCCTTTCGCTCCCGCTCGACCGCCCCACGCCGAGAGCGCACCGGCTCGGCCTGCAGGCCTCGCCCGAGCACCAGCCCATCGCCACCGACGAGGCTCGGGGTCTGCCGCCGGTCGACCACCTCGACCTGCAGGGTGGCGCCCGCGTACTGCACCGCCTCCTCCAGCGTCACCTCGCCATCGCCATCGGCGTCGCCCTAGCCTTGGGCGGCCCCGAGCACGAGGTAGCTGAACGCGGGCCGCGCTTCACCCGGCAGGGCGCCCGCAAACTGGTCGGCCTGAGCCGCGGTGGCCACGGCCACGGACGCAGGAGGGCCCGCCTGGGCGTAGGTCGGCACGAGGGGCTGCAGGCCCGGCGACAGCGGCTCCCCCGCAGCCGTGAGGCCCGAGAAGCACGTGTCGAGCACCGCGGTGACGGGACGTCCCGTGGCGGCGAGGGCCGTCAATAGATCGTTGCGCCGCACACTGCGATCCGCGAGGGTCTCGGGATCCCCCGAGGCATCCACCCCCACCAGGAGGCCATCGGTGCCATCGAGGGCCGGAGCGCCATGGCCGACGAACACGGCCCACACCCGCCCCGATCCGGCCGTGGCCACCTCGTCGGCCATGCGCGCGATGCGGCCGTTGTTCGCTTCGCTGTCCCGCAGGTAGCGCACGTTCTCGGCGGGCACGCCCCGACCCTCGACGAGGTAGTCGTACCAGGCCTGAGTGTTGTCGGTCGCACCGGGCACATCGGGCACGAGCAGGTAGTCGGCGATGCCCACAATGAGGGCGCTGTCGTCCGCCCCATCCTGGGGCGCATCGGCCAGGGTCGGCGCCAGCGCGGGCCAGGCCGCACAGGCCACCGAGAGCCACCAGAAGGCCATGAGACCATCCTCCCGGCGCGATGTAACCTGCAGCCCTCCGACCGCTGCGTGACGTCCGGCGGCCGCGAGAACCGTCGCCACACCCCACAACCCGCCCACGACAGAGGGGCGGCGCATCGGCATCCTCCGGGTTGCACCGCCGTTCCCAGGCCGAGGCATGTTCAGGGGACCTTGATATGCATGCCTCCGGAGGCTGCCCCATGTTGGAGGCGCTGGCACCCGGTGCCTACCTAGACCTCGAACCCATGTACACGACGCCCGAGTGGCAGCTGTGGCAGGGCACCCGCGCGAGCGACCGAGCCTCCGTGATCTTGAAGGTCCCTGGCACCCACGCAGGAGGCGTGCGCACGCTGGCCCGCTACCATCGGGAGTACAAGCTCCTCCGCGACCTCGACTGCACCTCCGTCGTCAGCGCCATCGCCCTCCACCCGGATCCCACCCACCCCGTCTTGGTCCTGTCCCAACCCAAGGGGAGCGTGCCGCTTCGCACCCTCGGGGTGTTGGCGCCGGAGGCCGCGGTGGGGGTGTGCATGGGCATCGCCAACGCCCTCGAGCAGCTCCATGCAGCCGGCGTGGTGCACCTCGCCGTGTCGATCGACAACATCCTGGTCTCAGCGACCGGCCCCGTCTCCCTCCTCGGACTCGACGTTGCCTCCAGGCTCGGCGACGACGGCCTCGCCCCGCAGCGAATGCACCCGACCTCCTCGGCCTTGGCCACCATGGCCCCCGAACAGACCGGGCGCATGAACCGAGCGGTCGGGCCCGGAGCCGACCTGTACGCCCTGGGCGTGGTGCTCCACGAGCTGCTCAGCGGGGAGCTGCCCCTGCAGGCCGACGACGTCATCGGCTGGGTGCACGCCCACATCGCCGCGCCCCCTCGTCCGCTGCCGCCGTCCATCCCGTCCGCCTTACGGCAGGTGGTGGGCAAGCTGCTGGAGAAGGCCGCCGACGATCGGTACCCCTCCGCACGATCCCTGGCCGCAGACCTCGCCGACGTGCTGGAGCGCCTGCGCTCGGGAGACAACAGCCCCTTCGAGCCCGCACGAGACGGGGTGTCTGCGCGTTTTCGACTCTCCCCGCGGCTGTACGGCAGAGAGCCGGACGCCGAGCGCCTTCGCGCAGCCTTCGAGCGGGCCGCTGCCGGCGGCCGGGAGCTGCTGCTGGTGTCCGGCTGGTCGGGCATCGGCAAGACGGCGCTGGTCCACGAGACCCACCGACCGCTCACCCAGCGCCACGGCCGCTTCTGCATGGGGTAGTTCGACGCGTACCGTCGCACCCCCAACTCTGCCGTGCTGCAGGCCCTCGCGGAGCTTCTCGGAGAGCTCGGGGACGAGACCAACAGCGAACTCCCCGAGCTCCTGAAGTCCAGCCTGGGGCCCCTCCTGCCCGTGGTCACCGATGCCCTGCCCCAGCTGCAGCTCCTGGTCGGGGAGCAGCCCGCCCCATCCGTCCTCTTGCCGGGCGACGCCATGCAGCGCTTCCGCAAGGCGATCCGGGCCCTCCTCGCGACGCTGTGCAGCCCGGACCGACCCCTGGTGCTGTTCCTGGACGACCTGCAGTGGGCGGACCGCTCCAGCCTGGAGCTGATGGCGGAGCTGGTGTCGGCCCCCGAGCTCTCCGGCCTGTTGTTGGTCGGGGCCTACCGAGACAACGAGGTGGCGCCGGGGCACCTGCTCTTCCAGCTCGTCCACGAGCTCGAGGAGAAGGAACAGCCGGTCACTCGGATCGAGGTGGGGCCACTCTCCGCCCAAGACCTCACCGCCTTCGTCGCCGACTCCTTCGGCATCGAGGCGCCCGACCGCGCCGCGGAGCTCGGGGCCCTGCTCCTCGCGCGCACCGGAGGCAATCCTTTCTTCGCCCGTCGCTTCCTCACGACCCTGGCTCGAGATGGCCTGCTGACCTTCGACCTGCATCGGGGTCGCTGGGCCTGGTCGGCGGCGCACATCGCCGCGCGCGGCCCCACCGACGACGTGGTCGCCCTGATGGTCCACGAGCTGGACCGCCTCCCCGCCACCGCCACCCGCGCGGTGCAGCACGCGGCCCTGGTCGGCGACACCTTTGGGCTCGCCGCCGTCTCGGCGCTCATCGGCACCCCACCGGCGGACACCATCGAGGCACTCCTTCCCGCCATCCGCGCCGGCCTCTGTCGTGTGCAGAGCGGCTGGGAGTGGGTGAACCTAGGGGACCAAGCGCCGGAGCTGGTCTCCCTGCATGCCGACCAGGTCGTGCTGCGCTTCGCCCACGACCGCATCCGCCACGCCGCCGTGTCCATGGTCGATCCCGACGCCCGCCCCGCGCTGCACCTGCGGATGGCCCGGTCCCTGCGCCTCCGGGGTCCCGAGCACCTGTTCGAGTGCGCTTCCCACTACCGGCTCGCCAAGGCCCTGCTGACGGGGCCAGAAGAACGCGCCGAGGTCGTGGAGCTCATGCTCGCCTCGGCCACCCGAGCCCGGGCCTCCAGCGCCGCCCACCTCGCCCTGGCCGACGCGTTGATGGCCCTCGAGCTGCTCGGCACCGACCCTTGGCAGGACCACCCGGATCAGGCCCTCCGCGCCCACCAGCTCATCGCCGAGGCCCACCATCTGATCGGCGACTTCGCCGCGGTGGAGTCGACCTGCAAGGCGGCTCTGGAAAACTGCGAAGACCGCCTGTCGAGGGCGCGCCTCCACACCCAGCTCATGGAGCTCTCCGTCAACGAGGGCCGCTTCGACGACGCCCTGCGCGCCATGAGCGACGGCCTCCAGCTCTTGGGCGTGGACCTCGGCCCCCACAACGTCCACGACGTCGCGGCCGCCGCCCCCCGCACCATCGCCACCGCCCGTGCGGGACGCTCCGCCGACGAGATCGTCGCGGCCCACGAGGCCGCCGATCCGGACACCCTCGCGCTCCTCGACCACCTGGGTCGCGCCACCGACACCGCCTTCATGAGCGGGCGCGACTGGATCGTGTCGGTGACCGGTCTGGCCATCCGGACCGCTCTGGAGCGGGGGGTGGCGGTGTCGACCAGCATGGGATTCACCACCTATGGCCTTCTCGACGCGGAACCCCGCACCCGTGTCGGGATCCGGCAGAGAGCCGAGTACGGACGCATCGGCACCCGCCTCGCCGAACGCTTCGGGGCCGACGACTGGCGGGGCCGCTCCAACGTCTCCAACGCCCCACACCTCGAAGGGTCGTTCCACGAAGCGGTCCGGGTCTTCGACCTTGCGAGCCGCTCGGCGTGGGAAGGATCGGCGGTCACCTGGGCCGCCTACAGCGAGGTCCGCACCCTGTTCATGATGCTCGTGGCAGGGGTGCCGCTGGGGCGCCTCAAGCAGGAATCGTCCCTGCGGTACGCCAGGGTGCGCCAGGCCAACCGCATGATGAGCGGCGTCTGCGCCCACGCCCTCGACGCCTTCATCGACGCCCTGGAGAACGGCGGCGAGGAGCCGTGGAGGCTCGGCGCGTCGCGAACCACCGACGCCGCCCTCACCGACGAGCTGATGGCCTACGGCCCCTGGGTCTCCTGCAAGCTGTTCGGCCTGCAACAGCTCCTGGCCGTGATCTGGCAGCGCTGGGACGTGGCCGACGCCGCCGGAGAGGCGATGAAGGCCACCGGGCACGCGCTCCTCGGCATGTCCCACGAGCACCTGCTCCACGTGGGCCGCGCCCTCACCCTCGCCGCCAAGGCCCGAAAGGGGAGCCGGGCGGCCCTCGACGAGATCGGCCGCATCGAGAGGGTCTTGGTCGAGTACTCCGCCTGCAACGACGACTACCAGCCCTCCCTCGAGCTGGTGCGCTGCGCTCGGGCCCAGGTGGAGGGCGACCCCTATGCTGTGCTGGAGTCAGCGGGGCGGGCATGCGACGGGGCCCAGGACGGCCACCAGGGCTACCTCCGCGGCATCGCGAACGAGCAGGCCGCCGCGGCCGCCCAGGCCCTCGGTCGGGATCGACTGGCTCGTGCCTACCGCGACGACGCCATCGATGCGTGGACGGCATGGGGCGCGCTGGCGAGGGCGAGGGCGCTGAGCGAAGGCGTCGGCATGCCGTCGCGACGCTCGACGGCCATGAAGCTCGGCGACGTCGACAGCCTGTTGAAGGCATGCCGGGCCATCTCCGGAGAGCTCCGGCTCGAGGCCCTCCTGGAGCGCCAGCTCGAGTTGGTGATGGAGAACGCCGGGGCACAAGACGGCATGCTGGTCCTCGACCAGGACGGCACCGCGGTCGTGGCCGTCGAGCGTCGGGGGGGCCAGACGACCCTGCGGCGCCGAGCGCTCAGACCTGGACAACCGAGCACCACGATCCTCGACGAGGTCCGGCGCACCGGCCTCACCATCGTCGTCGATGACGCGCGCCTCGACCGACGGTGGGGCTTCGACGACAGCCCCATGGAGGCCCGCCCCCGCTCGATTCTGGCGGTGCCCATCGAAGCCAAGGGCCAACACCTGGGCGTGTTCTACCTGGAGAACCGGGAGGCCACCCACGTGTTCGCGGAGGTGCCCCATGGCACCCTGCAGGTGCTGGTGAGCCAGGTGGCCATCTCCCTCGAGAACGCCTTCCTGTACCGGGATCTGGAGGTCGAGATCGACGTGCGGACGCAGGCCGAGAGCCAGCTTCGCACCGAGCGAGACGACATCGCCGCCATCCTCGAGCACGCACCCCTGCTCGTCTGCAGGGTGGACCGTGCAGGAGGCCTGACCTACGTCAACCCCGCCGTCGAGCGCGCCACAGAGCGGTCCGAGGTCCAGCTCCTGAGCAGCTCGTGGTCCCAGGTCTTCGGCCCCGACGCGGAACACCATCCAGGCCAGGTCCACCATCTGGACTCCACCTTCGAGGGGCGCGACGGCGAACGCGCCGTGGCTTGGACCTGCCTCCGGCACGACGACGACGACGAGCTCCGGTTCGGTACGGACGTCACCGACCGACGCCGCAACGAGCAGCAGAGGAGCACCCTCGAAGCCCAGCTGCAGCGCGCCCAACGACTGGAATCCATCGGCACCCTCGCCTCGGGGCTTGCCCACGACTTCAACAACCTGCTCGTGCCGATCATCGCCTACGGCGACATGCTCCAGGAGTTCGTCGACGACCCGCTCGGAGAGGAATTCCTCGGCGAGATCATGAAGGCGGGCCAGCGAGCCACCCAGCTGGTGCACCGCCTGTTGATCGCAGGACGCAACGCCGAACCCGAGATGCGCGAGGTCGATCTGTCGCCGGTCATCCGCGACGTCGTCGAGCTGTTGAGGGCGTCGCTGCCCGCCTCCGTGGCCCTCCACACCGAGCTCGACACCCAAGAGACCGTGCTCGTCGACCCGTCCCAGACCCACCAGGCCCTCCTCAACCTCGGCGTGAACGCGGGCCACGCGATGGAGGACGGCGGCGAGCTGACCTTCCGGAGTGCGTGCGTGGAGCTCGACGCCGACGAGGCCTACCGACTCGGCGGCCCGCGCGGAACCTACGTGCGCGTCGATGTCGAAGACACCGGCCACGGCATGGACGAGGCCATGCTCGGGCGCATCTTCGACCCCTTCTTCACCACGAAGGACGTCGGCCGCGGCACGGGCCTCGGCCTGTGGGTCGTGCACCGGGCCACCGAGAGCTGCGGAGGCATGGTCGACGTGCACAGCGAGCTCGGCCGCGGCACCCGCTTCTCGTTGTGGTTCCCCGTCGGTGCCCCAGACGTTCGCGCTGCCCCCCCAGAAGCGCCGTCGGAAGGAGGGGAGCACGTGCTGCTCGTCGACGACGAGGCGAAGGTCCTCCGCGCCGTGACGCGCCAGCTGCAGTCCAAGGGCTACACCGTCACCGCTCGCACCACCGTGCCCGAGGCCCTCGAGGCGGTGCGGCAGGGCGGCATCGACGTCGTCTTGAGCGACTACACCATGCCCTCGGCGACCGGCGTGGAGTTGGCTGCGCTGCTGCACGCCGTGCGTCCCGGGCTCACGGTGGTGCTCAGCAGCGGGCGAGGCGCGCCCGTCGAGGCCAGCCGCCTTCGTCAGCTCGGCATCGCGGGCTTCGTCATGAAGCCGGCCACGGCCAGCGAGCTGGGCCAGGCCATCCGAACCGCGCTCGACGAACGCACCGACGCCTGAGCGCGGGGTCCGCGGGCGCGCCCGTGAGGTATCCTTGGTCTTCGGAGCGTCCGATTGCTGCTGCGCCTCCCCATGCTGCTCTTGGTCGCCGCCTGCGGCCCTGCCGTCGATGGCGACGTGCGCCCCTTGCCGGGCCCCCCGAGGGACGCCGAGCCCGCCACCCCCGCGGGCGAGCCCCACCTCCGCAAGCTCACCGCCGACGAGTACGCCCACACGCTGGTCGACCTGTTCGGCGAGGGCTTCGTGCTCCCCACCCGCCTGGAGCCCGACGAGGTCAAGGACGGCCTCCTCGCAGTGGGGGCCGCCCAGCAGGCCATCTCGCCGTTCGGCGTCGAGCGCTACGAAGACGCCGCCTTCCTGGTGGCCGAGCAGGTGATGGCCGACCCCACCCTCCGGGCCCGCGTCGTGCCCTGCGAGCCGTCCGGCCCGAGCGATGCCGCTTGCTTCGCAACCTTCGTCGAGGAGGTCGGCGGGCAGGCCTGGCGACGCCCCCTCAGCGGCGACGAGCGGGACCGACTGGTCGACGTGGCCTTGGCCGCCGGCGAGGTCACCGAGCCCTGGGATGCCCTGTCGTACGCCCTCGCGGCCCTGCTGCAGTCCCCCCACTTCCTGTACCGGGTCGAGACCCACACCAGCGGCACCCTCGACCCCCACGAGCTCGCCACCAAGCTGGCCTACCTGCTGTGGGCCGGCCCCCCCGACAGTGCGCTGCTCGAGGCCGCCGCCACGGGAGACCTCGGCACCCCAGAGGGCCTCGGCGCCGAGGTCGACCGCCTCCTCGCCGACCCGAAGGCCCGCCGAGGCATCCGCGCCCTGTTCGACGACGTCCTCGAGCTCCACGCCCTCGACGCCCTGAGCAAAGACCCCACCGTGTTCGTGCACTACAGCGACCAGCTGGGCCCTTCGGCCCGGGAAGAGACGCTGCTCGGCGTGGAGGCCAACGTCTTCGACGACGGCGGCAGCTACCTCGACCTGTTCACGACCCGCACCACCTACGTCGACCGCACCCTCGCCGCGATCTACGAAGTGCAGGCCCCGTCCCGCGACGGCTTCGGCCGCATCGAGCTCCCCGAGGCCTCGGGGCGCCGCGGCCTGCTCGGCCAGGCCAGCTTCCTCGCCGGCCACGCCCACGCCGTGAGCACCTCGGTCACGCTGCGGGGGGCCTTCGTGCAGGAGAAGCTGCTCTGCCGCGACATCCCGCCACCCCCCAGCGACGTCGACACCTCCATCCCCGAGGCCGACGCCGACGCCCCCACCATGCGGGAGCGCATCGCCGTGCACCTCGAGAACCCGGTGTGCGCGGGCTGCCACAGCATCACCGACCCGGTGGGCCTCGCCTTCGAGACCTTCGACGGGGTGGGCCGTCCGCGGAGCACCGAGAACGGCGTCGTCATCGACCCATCGGGGGAGGTGGAGGGGGTGGCCTTCGCCGACGCCGACGCCCTCGCGGAGGTCCTCGTCGGCCTGCCCGACCTGCCGCTATGCTTCACCCAGCAGGTGATGGCCTACGCCGGCGGCCGCTACCCCATCATCGACGACGAGCCGCTGCTGTACTGGCACGACGACGGCTTCGCGCGGGCCGAGCACAGCGTCCTCGAGCTGCTCCGGGACGTCGCCCTCTCCGAGGCCTTCCGCGCCACTCAGGCGTCCGCCGGCGGTCGCTGACCGGTTCGTCGTCGGGTCGGCGCATGCAGGGAGGCGGCGCGAGGAGCACATCCCGAGGACCTCAGGATGCGGGTACCACAGTTTCCCGAGCGGGTTCGTGCGAAGGGTGGCTAGGCTGGGGTCATGATCACCATGCTCCTCGCCTCCGCCCTCGCCTGTCCACCCAGCCCGCTGCCCTACCTGAGCATCGAGCAAGGCACCACCTGCCTCGCCTTCCCCCAAGACCAGAACCCTCAGGGCACGGGAGGCACCGACTTCGGCTACTACTACGGCCAGTATGGCGAGACGCCCGACCCGAAGAGTCACTGGATCACGCGCATGGCCCTCGAGATCGAGAACACGTGCGCCGACGCCGTGACCCTCCGGGAGCCGGGCTGCACCGACTGCCTCTTCGACGTCGACATCGCCCCGGGGGCCACCGTGGTGATCGACGTGCCCGAGCCCCCCGAGCAGACCGAGGTCGACTACGTGCTCGAGGTCACCGAAGGCACCGCGATCATCGACATCACGGTCACGGCTGTGGGAGGGGAGACCATCCCGTGCGGCACCGGCGACACCGGCGGCACGGAGCCCGAGGACACGGGCCCCACGACCGACACCGACACCGGCGCGACCCAGGACACCAGCGACACCGCTGCGACCGACGACACCGGCAATGGCACCTCCGAGTCGTCCGGATGTGGATGCACCGCCACGACGCAGCGAGCCGGATGGTGGCCCCTCGCGCTGTTCCAACGCCGCTCGATCCGATAGAACCAAGGGGTCTCCTGCTTCGAGGCCCCATGGCAACCCGTCTCTCCCGACGCACCCTGCTCCGCGGCACCCTCCTCGGGGGCACCGCCATGCTCGGCCTGCCCCTCCTCGACGCCATGCTCAGCCCGAAGGCCTGGGCCGCGGGGGGCGGCATCCCCAAGCGCTTCGGCGTCTTCTACTGGGGCAACGGGATGATCCCCGACCGCTGGACGCCCATGACCACCGGTCCCGACTACGCGCTGTCGGACCAGCTCGCACCCCTCGAGGCCATCCGCAGCAAGGTCACCGTCGTCACCGGCACCAGCGTCAAGCTCCCCAACATCGTGCCCCACGGCTCCGGCTCTGCGGGCATCCTCTCCGGGGCCCCCCTGGCCAACAACGACGACGGCGAGGCTTTCACCGCCGCCACCATCGACCAGGTCATCGCGGCATCCGTCGGCGGCGACACCATCTACCGCTCGCTCCAGACCGCCAGCTCCAACTGCGCCGGGCTGTCCTTCAGCGGCCCCAACGCCCGCAACCCCGCCGAGCCCGACCCGTACGCCCTGTACCAGCGGCTCTTCGGCGACACCTTCGTCGAGCCCGGCGGCAAGGGGCAGGTCGACCCCTCCCTCGGGCTGCGCCGCAGCGTGCTCGACGCCGTCATGGCCGACATCGCCACCCTCGACGCCAAGGTCGGGGCCGCCGACCGGGCCCGTCTCGACCAGCACCTCACCGGCGTCCGGGAGCTCGAGCAGCGCCTGGCCCGCCTCGAGGAAGACCCACCCGACCTGGCGGCCTGCGAGCGCGCGGCGGTCCCGCTGGAGAGCTACCCCGACGTCGAGGGGCGCCCACAGCTCCAGGCCCGCAACGCCGTGATGGCCGAGCTGCTCGGCCTCTCCATGGCCTGCGACCAGACCCGCGTCTTCGCCCACTTCTTCAGCCACCCGGTCAACGACCTGCTGTTCACCGGGGCCAGCGCCGGCCACCACGATCTGACCCACAACGAGCCCGGGGAGCAGCCCGAGGTCCACGAGATCACCCTGCAGTGCGTCGAGGCCTACGCCCGCTTCCTGCAGGTCCTCGACCGCATCCCCGAGGCCGACGGCACCTTGCTCGACCACCTCGTCGTGTTGGGCTGCAGCGAGATCAGCCTCGGCCGCACCCACAGCCTCGACGAGATGCCCATCCTGCTCGGCGGCAGCTGCTGCGACAGCCTCGTGATGGGGGAGCACGTCCGCAGCGTCAGCCAGGAGAACAGCAGCAAGGTCCTGCTCTCCCTCGTGCGGGCCATGGACGTCGTGCAGCCCAGCTTCGGCGTCGACGCGGGGGAGGCCACCGAGGGCTTCTCCGAGATCGAGGCCTGACCATGCGCCACCTTCTCCTGATGGGCCTGCTCGCCTGCGGCGCCGACGACACCGAGCCACCCGCCGGGCCCGACGCCGCCTCCGCCCTGGGGGAGTGCGACCCGGGCGGGCCCCGTCCCGGCTGGCTCGTCTCCCACTTCACCATCGCCCCCATCGACGACGGCGTGTCCGAGGGCTTCGACCTCGACGACGGCGCCGATGGCTGCGGCGTCGACGACTTCGTGTCCCCCGACGGCACCAGCGGCATCGACAACGCCTTCGGCACCTTGCTCCCCGCCCTGGCCCTCACCGAAGCCGCCGCCATCGAGCCGTTGATCAACGCGTCGATCAAGGCCGGCAACCTGCTGGTCACCTTCGAGCTCGACGACCTCGACGACCCCTGGGAGGACGCCTGCGTCACCCTCGACGTCGGGCGCGGCGACGGCGTGCCCATGCTCGGGACCGACGGCGAGGTGTTGTGGGGGCAGACCCTCGACCGCGCCGGGCCCGCCGACTTCTCCACCGACGCATCGGTCGTCGACGGCATCACCGAGACCGACCTGCAGCTCACCCTGCCCATCGAGATCTTCGGCCTGCAGCTGGACTTCGAGATGCACGACGGGGCCATCCGTCTCGAGCAGCAGGCCGACGGCACCGTGACCGGCGTGCTCGCCGGCGGCATCGACGTCGCCTACATCCTGCAGGTCGCCCGGGAAGAGAACGTCGACCCCGACCTGGCCGGCATCCTCGAGGTGTTGCTGGCCGGGGCAGCAGATCTGGCGCCGGACGAGAGCGGCGACTGCACCCAGGTGAGCATGGCGCTCTCCTTCGAGACCATCCCGGTGTTCTTCTTCGATTGAGACCAGCACGGGCGGATGAGTACTTGCAGGTCCCGGCGTCAGAGGACACTCTAGACCTCTAGGGAGAGTCCCCATGCTCGTGTTCATCCTCGCCATCGACACAGCACTGGCGTGCGGGGGACTGCTCGGCCCCACCCGCGATGGGGTGACTCAGTCCAGCCAGGAGGTCGCGTTTCAGATCGACGAGGCTGCGAACCAGACCACGATGCACGTCCAGGTGCACTTCAAGGCTCCCGACGACAGCATTGCGTGGATCGTGCCGGTGCAGGGCATCCCCGACGTGTTCCGCAGCCATGCAGACCTGTTCCAGAGGCTCGGCGCAGCAACCCGACCGACCTTCCCCATCGATGGGGTGCTCGACGCATCCTGCCCCGACTACCAGGTGCCCAACATCCACCAGGCCACCGGTGACCACCCGACGAGCACATTCTCCTGGTACCACGACACCGGGACCCCCGATCCCGACCCCGTCCTGGTGTTGGACGCAGACCGCATCGGCCCCTACGAGGTCACGACCCTGGCCGCCGACGACACGGAGGCCCTCACCGACTGGCTCACGGTCCACGGCTACCGCGTTCCGCAGACCCTCGACGATACCTTGGCTCCGTACGTCGACACGGGCATGAACTTCGTCGCCATCCAGCTCGCCAAGGAGGTCAACCACCACTCGGGCACCCTGCCGCCCCTGGCCTTTCGGTACGAAGGAACCACGCCGGTGTTGCCCTTGCAGCTCACCCGCCTTGCCGCGCCGCTCGACATGCCCATGACCGTGTACATCATCGGCGAGCATCGCGGCGTGCCCCTCAACACACGGCACGTTCGCCTCAACGCCCGGGCCATCGACACCTTCGGAGACATCCGCGGGGGGAACCTCGACGACGTCGTGCGCCGGGCTGCCGACGAAGCTGGGGGGCATGCCTTCGCCACCTTGGCCGCCATCGAGGATCCGCGGTTCACCCCCCTCGTCTACCAGCCCGATGCCTACGATCCGGAGAGCCTGCACGGCCTGACCGACGCGGTGGACTTCGTCCTTGCCCTGCCCGCGGCCGGATTCGTCCTCACGCCCGAGGTGGTCGCAGCGCTCGCCCCGTACTTCCCGTTGCCCAGCAACATCCAGCCCGGATCGGAGGGGATGTTCTACAGCGACCCCGAGCGCTTCCGCGATGACTTCGATGCATTCGTGTTCGACCCCGTCGACGTCAGCGACTCCCTCGTCGAGCACGTGATTGTCCCGCGGATGACCGCTCAGACCCTCCTGGACAACGTGCCCTACCTCACCCGGCTCCACTCCTCCTTCTCACCGGGCGAGATGACGGTGGACCCTGAGTTCGGCGTCAACCCAGACCTCCCGCCGGTGTACCCCAGGCAGCCTGTGGAGGTCTTGTTCGCCTGCGACGAGACCGACGGCGAGCGGGCCCGAAAGTCGCCACAGCTCATCACGTGGCTCACCGGGCAGCAGCTATGGCTGCCGTCGCTCGCGGAGATGACGGCCACCCGCACCCTGTACGTCGACTACATCTCCCTCGACGTTCCGGCCGCGCTGACCATCGAACAGATGTCCACGAGCGGCCCGCCAGAGGTCCTGTACGACTACTCAGTGGAGCCGACGACCCCCCCCCAGACCGGCGACACAGCGAGCGACGACACGGCCGCCGAGCCCTCCGGGGGCGACGCGGCAGGCGCCTCGGGCTGCGGCTGCCAGGCTGCGAACGCCCCAGCGTCACTGGGCCTCTTGGCCGGGCTGCTCGGCTGGATGCGACGACGACGGGCGGCCTGACCCCATGGAGGCGCTTGGCTCGCGCCGGTCCCCGTCTCGTTGCCATCGAAGCGAGAAAGCCCCAGAGCCGACGCCATCCGGGGGAGAAAACCCCAGGGCGGGGGCGCCACCCCTGAGTCGACGCCACCCGGGGGAGAGAACCCACACGGGGCGCCGCTTCGGCTGCGACCATCCTTCTAGAGCCCACTCAGCTGGACGCGCCGCCCTTCGGCCGAGCCCGGGACGCCGCCCGCTCCCGCAGCGTCTCGAGCAGCTCGACCCCTGCGTCCCGCCGGGCGCCCCTCCAGCGTCCGTCCGACCCCACGCGCTGCTCCAGGGCCGCCCGGGTGGACGAGCGCCCCACCTGCTCCAGGGCAACGAACAAGCCCTCCAGAGGGGTGTCCAGCAGGTCGAGCAGGCCCTTCTCCACCTGGGCGCGCAGGGCGCCTCGCGGCTTGGTGTGGGCCAGCGACACCGCCGCCAGGCCGACGACCTCCCCATCGGACATGCGCAGGCCCGCCGACACCTCGGACACCGTGGCCGGCAGGAAGAGCGAGTACAGGGCCAGGCGCACCAGGGGTTCCCGCTCTTGATGGAGTGCAGCCCGAGCCTGCTCGGCGGCGAGCCACCCCTTCTGGGCCCCGTGAAGGACGAGCTGCGCGCGCCGCAGCGCCCGGCCCCGGGCGTCCGTCGTCTCTTCGAACCGCTTCCGCCCCGACGTGCGGGCCAAGGCCAGGGCGTCCAGCGCCGCATCCACCGCCGGGAGTGCGCCCTCGGGGACCTGGTCCTGGCCATCCGCCCAGGGGAGCACCCAGTCGTCGCCAATGCAGCACCAGCCCGCCTTCACCGCCCGGAGGACCGCCTCCCGCCCCGACCCATCCAGGGCCATCAACCAGGGAAGGGGCTCCCCGGTACGGATGCAGACCTCGGAGTCGAAGAAGGAATCTCCGGTGCGCAGCCGGAAGGCCAGCGGGTCCCGGAGCGGTCCGACCTCCGCCGGGGGTTCCCCGGAGCCACGGCAGCACAGCATCTGGCCGGCCGTCGGCATGCGCTCCCCCCGTCGAAGGGCACGGCGCTCCTGGTCCGGCGTCGGCGGCATGAACAGCACGTCGAGGGAGCGTCCCCCTGGAGTGTGCCCCACCGGGCTCGCGCCGAAGCCATCGTCAACCATGACTCCAAGCTGCCACAGATGGCGCCCGGATACGAGCCCTACGCTGGCTCGAGCTGGCTCCCCACGTTTCCGCAAGCTGGGACCACCCGTGGGGCTGATCCGTTTCCCCATGTGGCCACATCCCTGGGTACGGAGGGCCGAGAATGTGGATCTTGCTCGCGATCGCCATGGCCATCCCGCCGCCGCAGCTCCCCGACAGAGAGCCCGCGGCCGACTGGGTCGAGCCATGGAAGCACGCAGGCCTGACCCAACGGGACGAGCTCGACGTGGCCGTGCATCTGCAAGCGACGCCCGACCCGAACCGCTGGCGGCTCCAGGTCCGACGCGACGGCACCCCCCTTCGGGAAGTGGCGGTAGAACGCCCCCGCGACGTCGCCGACCGAGAGGAGATCGCCTTCTTGGCCCTGGGCCTGCTGCGGGACCTGGAGGAGGCCCGGGCCTCCCGCCCGTCGGCGCCTGAGCCGCCCTCCGCGCCGCCGCTGCCCCCGCCCCCAAGCCCAGCGGTCGAGCCGACGCCCCCCCCGGCCGCCCCGTGGTTCCGCCTCGACGACCCCTTCGAGGCCCCGATCTCCCACCTGGTGCTGCCGCCCCCTCCCTCCGGTGCCCAGGCGCGGCGGCCCGTGCCCGACCCGAGCGAGGAGCTGCCCGACCTCGCCCCCTCCGAGCTCCTCGCCGACCCCGCCGAGGAGCAGGAAAGCCCGCCTCCTCCCCCACCGCGGCGGTTCGGGCTCCAGGTGGCCCCCCTCACCCTGACCGCCGGCGTCTCGATGACCAACAGCACCTCGGCCCCCGCCTGGCGGGTCGGCCTGCAGGTGCCCGTGCGCACCGGGCACTTCGTGAGCTGGTACGCCGACTTCGGCATCCTTCCAACGACCGAGCTGTTCAGCGAAGGTGACGCCTTCGCATCCACCTTCCAGGGAGAGGGCCGCGTCGGGTTCTCCCCCAACCACCCATGGCTCCACCTGGGGACCCATGTGGGCATCGCGGCCCGCACCTACACCCAGAACGGAGACCTCATCCAGAGCCACCTCGTCCCCCAGGCCGGCGCCTACACCGGGGTGCAGCTCGGGCCAGCCCACGTCGCCATGGAGGTCCTCAGCGACCTGATCCGCATCGACGCCCGCATGCCCGACCAGTCCATCCGACGCGGCGGCACCAGCCACCTCCGCCTGCACGTCGGGGTGCGTTTCGGCCGCCGCGGTGATCCGTTGCCCCGACCCACGACATCCCCTGACGAAACCGAGGAGATGCCGTGACCCTGTGGATGCTGAGCCAGCTCGCGCTGGCCGCCCCCGAGCCAGGCCCCGAGATGGGGTCCGTCGAGCAAGAGCGCCGCTGGCGTCTCCCGCCCGTTCGGCTCGGGGGCGCAGCCGCCTGGCGCACCGCCACCCTCCCCGCCGCAGAGCTCGAGGTCGGCGTGCAGCCCTGGCGGTCCCCCACGGTGTCCCTCGAGGTGTATGCCCGCTACCAGGCCCCCCAAACCTTCCTGTTGTTTGGCGAGGCGCGTCGCGACATGCGGACGTGGAGCGGCACCACCTCGCTGCTCATCCACCTCAGCCCCCTCTCGGCCATCGGGCCCGAGGTCGGGCTCGGGGGCCGCTCCTTCCAGATGCAGTGGTCCACCGTGGCCGTGACCGCCGTGCCCACGGTGGCGGCCGTCGCCCAGATCGGCTTGGTCCGCACGAACACCTGGGGCCTCGCCCTCACCGCCCGGGCGGTCGTCGAGCCGGTGCCCACAAAGATCGCGCTGCCGACCCAGGAGGTCGTCCCGGTCTCCCCGGTGCAGGTCCTGGTCGGCACCCGCCTGCTGCTCGGCCACGGCCGGGTCCACGGGGAGCGGATGTGAGACGCACCACGCCCTCCCTCAGCCTGTTCGTCGACGCCATCGAAGGGGGCGACCGAGAGCTCGACGCCCTCGCGGCCGCATGGCTGCCCCACGTCTACGCCTGGTGCCACCGCCTCGGCGGGCCGGCCCTCGACCCCGAAGACGCCGCCCACGAGGTGATGCTCATCATGTGCCGCAGCCTCCACAAGGTGCACGCCCCCGAGGTCTTCGGCACCTGGCTCTTCGCCACGACCCGAGGCACCCTCGCCAACCATCGGCGCAAGGCCTGGTTCCGAAAGTGGTTGCCCGGGCCCGTGAGGGACCGTCCGACCACCGCGTGGTCGCCGCTGCGCACCGCTGAGGCGGCCCAGGCCGCCGACCAGGTGTGGGATGCGCTGGCGACCCTGCCCGAGGCCCAGCGGGAGGCGCTGGTGCTCTGTGTGCTGGAGGAGCGGTCGAGCCGAGAGGTCGCTGAGCTGCTCGGGGTGCCCCAAGGCACGGTGAAGAGCCGGCTCCGGCTCGGACGACGCGCCTTCCGCGACGCCCTGGTCGCTCAGGGGCTCGATGTGGACGTGCTGCTCGAGGAGGTGGGCTGATGCAGACCGACGACTGGCTGAACCAGCTGCCCCCGCCCGACCCCGACGGCGCCGAGCGCGTGCGGGCCCGTCTGCAGGCCTCTCGCCAGGCCCCCCGCCGCCGGTGGCCCCTCGCCCTGGCCGCGACGGGCGCGGTCGCCGCGGTGGCCGCTGCTGCGCTGCTCACCCTGCGGGAGACGCCCCGCACCGAGGCCCTCGACGCCGTCCAGAGCGTGCATGTGGCCTGGTCGGCCGACGTGCAGCTCGACTACCAGGGCGTCGGCGTGGCCGAGGGCACCCCCGCCGACCTCGTCGTGCAGTGGCAGGAGGGCATCGTGCGGGCCGAGGTCGCCCCCAACCAGGGGAACCGGGTCCAGGTGCGGACCACTGAGGCCGTCGTCACCGTGGTCGGCACCGTGTTTGCCGTGGAGCGGAGCCCCCTCGGCACCACCACCTGGGTGGATCGCGGACAGGTCCACGTGCGCTGCGCCGACGGCACCGAGCACGACGTGACCCCCGACGCCGACGCCGTGACCTGCCTGCCGGTCCGGCCCGGGGCCTTGCTGGGCCGCGCCGACGCCCTGATCGCCCGCGACGCCGAACTCGACATCGTGCTCGACACCCTGGCACGAGGGCTGGACGCCGCCGTGCCTGGGTCCTCCACCGAAGGAGAGCTCCTCGCCCGCCGGCTGGAGCAGGAAGCCCGCGGGGGCGACGCCGCGTCGGCCCAAGGCACCGCCACCGCCTACGTGGCGGGGGGCCACACGCTGCGCCTCGACACCGTCGCGCGCACCGCGGCCCGCTTGGCCACCCAGGATGCTCGCTGCGACGAGGCCGCCGCTTGGCTGGCACGCCTGGACGCGCCCCCCCTCGACGACCGCCTCGGTTTGGCCCGCTGCTGGACCGACCGCGGCGACCTCGAGCGCGCCGAGGCCTTGCTTCGTTCGGCGCGCGGCGCCGGAGAACCCCTTCCCGAATCCTGGCTGCGTTGGCTGGACGCCGTGGAGGCCCCATGATCCTGCTCGCCCTCATCGCCTGCGAGGCGGTCGTGGACTTCCCGCCCCCCACGACCTGGGACTCGGGCGCCAGCCCCACCACCACCACGTCTGAGGAGCCCCTCCACACCCCCCTCGAGTGGGACGCCCGCTGCACCTCCGAGGGGTGGTCCTACCGCCTGCGGGTCGAGGGCTGGGTGGCCGCAGCGACCCTCGACCTTGTCGAGAGCGGGACCGGCGCCCGGGAGCGCCACAGCCTCGGCCGCGCCGCCTCGGACCCAGAGGGCGCCTGGGACGAGCTCGCCCTCGGTCCCCTCCCCGAGGTGCCCGCCGCCGACCAGGCCGCCAACACCTCCACTCGCTTCCCCTGCGACAGCCCGCTGTCGATGGTCGTGCGGGTCGAAGACGCCCGCGGGGAGCTGCTGAGCTGCGCCGTCGCCGGCGACGACCCCGACGCCGCACTCGCCGCCGTCCGCACCGCCGAGCCGGACCTGCAAGGTCTCCGGGGCTGCACCGTCTTCTGACGAGGCGCCCCAACCCAGGCGCCCCGTGGCGCACCACCACCCCAACGAGGAGGACCCATGTCCCGTCGAACCATCGTCGTGTGCGCGCTGATCGCTGCGTGCACCGGAGCCTGTGCCATCGAGAACGAGCTGCAGTACACCGCCACCCTGGAGGCCCCCACCAACGGCATCGCGCTGTCGGAGGATGGCCTCGACGGCACCGCCGGCATGGTGGGCATGACCTGCACCATCGACGCGATGTTCGGCTGCCCCACCGAGGACATCGACCTGCCGACCGACGACGAGCGGGTCATGGACCACTTCCTCGGGCGCACCCTCGGGCGCTCGGACCTCGGCCTGCACACCATCGACGCCGGCGGCTACGACGCCTCCCTCGACGTGCCGGGCGCCAACATCCGCGCCGCGGCGTACGGGTACGACGGCCCCATGTGGCTCGCCGGCGACCCCGACACCGCCTGCGTCCTCCACCTGTCCGACGGCACCGTCGCCGACGCCCCGGACCCCTCCGCGTGCCGCACGGATGCGAAGGTCGCCGTCGACCGCTCTGGCGCCTTCGTGGTCTCCGCCGCTGGCGTGACCCAGCGCATCGACCGCCGCGGAGGGGACGTGCTGACCCGCGCCGGCGACCTGGTGGCCTGGGACGAGACCCTGGGGCTGCTCTACACCGCCGATGCCGGGGGCAAGGAGCTGTGGGCCCTCGACCGCGAGGGCGCGGAGCGTTGGCGGGTGAAGCTGCGGCGTCCGGTGCTCGGGGTCGCGGCACGGGGGCTCCGGGGCGAGGTCTTGGCCCGACTCGACAAGGGAGACACCACCCTGGTCGAGCGGCGGGACGGCACCACCGGGGACCTCCTCGGCCGGTCTCAGATCGGCGCCGAAGACGGCGACCTGATCGTCTCGGAGAACGGCCGCACCCTCGGCTTCGTGCAGAAGGACCGCGTGAGCTTCTTCCGCCTGGCCACCGATCCCGAGGACGACGAGGTGGTCGACGACACCCCGCCGGACTGCATCGATGCAGGGTCGAGGGTGTCTGCAGACTGATCCTTCACCGGGCCGTCCAACCCAAGCCTCGGCTACGCTTCTGTCATGAACGAGCCCAGCTTCCGCGCCCTCCTCTTTCGATCCGACGGCCCCGGCGCCTGGACCTTCGTGGAGGTCCCCGAGGAGCTAGCCCCGCCCGTGTCTGCGGGTTGGGGGCGCACGCCGGTCCGCGCCACCGTCGACGGCCGGTCCTGGGACACCAGCGTGTGGCGCGACAAGGGGGTTCGCACGCTGCTCGCGGTGCCCAAGCGGGTGCGGCGTGGCAAGGAGGACGGCGACGAGGTCGAGGTCGCCATCGCCCCGCGCTGACCGAAGGCCCAGCTCCTGGGCTGCTACGGCGCGAGCAGATCCGTGATGTGGTCGCTGAGCGCCTGGTAGCTGACCGGGTCGTTCAGGTCGTGGGTGGTCAGGTTGAACACGTCGACCTCGACGTTGTCTTCGTCCACCAAGATCACGTCGCGGTAGGTCACGTCCCAGCTGGTCCACACATCGGCCTTGGTGGTGTCCTGCAGCAAGGGCAGATGCCCGAGGGCGGCCATCGTGACCACGCCGGACTCGTGGCCCTCTTCGTTGACCGCGAGCAGCACCAGCTGCCCCGGATGGCTGACGTCGAATTCGTCCTGGAGTTCCTGGAGCTTCCCATACTGGGAGCGGCAGTAGCTTCAAGTGGCGTGGGTGAAGTACCACCCTGAGACCTTCAGGAGGTGGTCGCGAGGACTCACCGCGTCCCCGAAGGTGAGCGACGTGGGGTTCTCGTCGATCAGCGAGAAGTCCGCGACCATGGGGGGCATGGTCGCCGTGTCGGTGGTGGTCGCCGTGTCGGTGTCGGTGTCGGTGTCCGTATCGGTGTCCGTGTCCGTGTCCGAATCCGTGTCGGTGTCCGAATCCGTGTCGGCGTCGGCATCCGTGTCGGTGTCCGTGTCCGTGTCGGCGTCGGCGTCGGCGTCCGTGTCCGTGTCCGCATCGGAGTCGGTGTCGGTGTCCGTGTCGGTGGCAGTCGTCTTGGTGTCCGTGTCGTCCGAACCCCCATCGGAGCACGCACCGAACGGGGCGGAGAGAAGCAGCAGCAGCGGGATTCGACGAACCATGCCGCCAGTCTAACCGCTCCACGTCAGCGTCCGCCGAACAGGGGTAGGGGTAGGGGTCAGACCGGAAGGGGTCCAGAGCGGTAGGGGTCAGACCGGAAGGGGTCCAGAGCGGTAGGACCTAGCTCGGTGTGGTCGATCGTCGGTGAGTAAGGTGTTTTCCCAGCAATACTGGACCGCGGCCATAGTTATCAGCCGCGGATTGGTCCGCTGGCGAGGCGGGACACACCGATAATTCGGGTTTGTCCATCGCATGCCAGTCGTTGACCCACCCTCGAGGTGCCTGGTGGACCAATCTAGGCGGGATATCCCTGGCGGTGGCTCAATCGGACCGGGAAAACCAGCTATGCCCGTAGATCTGGACCACGAGGACGGGCCACGTCACCCCTTCCGGTCTGACCCCTGAGGCCTTCAGACCGTCACCCCTTCCGGTCTGACCCCTGAGGCCTTCTGAGGCCTTCAGACCGTCACCCCTTCCGGTCTGACCCCTGAGGCCTTCACGGGTTCGCCGTCTACGTGCCACAGCCCGTGGAGCTGTAAACGGCAGAGGAACGGCTCTCCTCGCCCGCTCTGGCCTACAGACCCTCGATCCATGTGCGTAGGATGGCGGCATCGTCGGCGGGAACGCCTCCCGAGCCCGGAGGCATGTCGGTGCCGGGCACGTCGGGATCGGCGGTCACCTTGAGGTACAGCGTGGACGCTTCGGGGTCCCCCGGGGCCACGATGAGCTCGTCGTACGCACCCACCACGCCGACCGTCCCACCGACGAAGTCTGTCTCCAGGTCGAGGTTCCCCAGGGCCGATGCGGCGGAGTGGCATCCGAGGCAGTGGGCATCCACCACCGCGAGCGCCGCTTCCTCTGGGGTTCCGGACACCGTGGTGTCCTCCAGATCACACGCCGGCTCGGCGGTGAGGGCGAACAGGTCCCGAGCGCCATCGTCGCAGGCCGCGCTGCAGTCGACCGACTCGCCGTAGCAGGACCCGTCCTCGCCATAGGCGGCGATCACGTCGTCGAGGCCGGCGGGGTCCGCCGCCGCCACGCAGTCGATGTAGGCCTCGCACGCTTCCGTCGCTGGGACCGGGGTGTCCGACCCCTCCGAGGTCCCGCCACCCGAGCACGCGGCGCACACGACGAACCACATCCAGCCACGACCCATGACCACCTCCAGCGCCCCCCTATGGCGCCACGGGCATCGGGGTGCACGGACCTGTCGGCAAGGTGTTTCCTAGGGGGTCAGACCCCACCCCCAAACAACCTCCTCCTCGTTCGTTACCTCCTCGACATGCTTCCTTTCCTCCTCGCCGTCGCCTGCGCCCAGTCCCCCACCCTGCCCGACCACCAGGGCCGACCCATCGCCCCCGTCATGGGCTGGCAGGGAGGCGACTGGCTGGAGCGGGAGGGACGGGCCGAAGAAGAAGCCACGGACCGCATGCTGAAGCAGCTGAAGCTCGCCCCTGGCGACACCGTGGCGGACCTCGGCTGCGGCACCGGCTTCCACGCCCGCCCCATGAAGCGCCTCGTCGGGCCTCAGGGGGTCGTGCACTGCGTCGACCTGCAGCCGGAGATGTTGGAGCGCGCCGGCAAACTGGCCGCCGCCGCGGGCGTCGAGCTGAGCCTGGTGCAGGGAGAGGAAGCACGCATCCCCCTCCCGGACGACAGCGTCGATCACCTGCTGATGGTCGACGTCTACCACGAGCTGCAGGACCCGAGCGCCATGCTCGCCGAGATGAAGCGCGTGCTGGCCCCCGAAGGCACGGTGCACTTCGTGGAGTTCCGCCTCGAGGGCTTCTCGGCCAAACACATCAAGCGCGAGCACCGCATGGCCCTGGAGCAGGTCCGCAGCGAGCTCGCCGGCGCCGGCTTCGAGGTGGTCCGCACCTACGACAAGCTGCCGTCTCAGCACCTGGTGTCGGCCCGAGCCCCCATCTTGTAACGACCGCTCCCGTCCTTCGAGAGAGGGGGGTCGCCCGGCACGCGGTGCGGCTTCCCCTCTCTCAAGGATGCAGTCATGATGCGCTTCAACCCCCCTTCTCGCTGGTGCTTGGCCACCATCGCTCTCACGTTCGCGGCATGCGACCTGCTGGAGAAGAGCGATGACAGCGGGTCGACCGACACCGCAGACACAGACACAGACACAGACACCGACGCGGATGCCGACGCGGATGCAGATACCGACGCAGACGCGGACGCGGACGCGGACGCGGATGCAGACGCCGATGCAGACGCAGACGCAGACGCAGACGCAGACGCAGACGCAGACGCAGACGCAGACGCAGACACGGACACCGATACCGACACCGATGCGGACCCCATCTCCGTGTACGGCTTCGGCTACGAGTACATCGCCCCGAACGACGACTACTTCGACGGGACCGCCAACGGCATCCCGCCCTACAGCTACTCCCGCCACGAGCTGCAGATCATCAACGACTCCGCCGTGGACGTCGTCATCGACTCGATGACCGTGGCGGCCACCGCCGGCACCTTCGGCTCCGAGTGGTCCATCCTCGACGCCAGCACCGGGGCCATCGTGCCCCTCGACCTGTCGGGCACCGTCATCGGTCCCAGCAGCAGCCAAGCCTTCGACATCTACTTCGTGCCCATCGAGTCCGGCATCCGGACCCACGAGGTCTCCCTGAGCTACGACGGTGGCAACGTCTACCCGTTCACCATCACCGGACGGGGACGCGACGCCCTGCTGCTCTTCGAGCACGGCATCAACACCCTCGAGAAGGTCCACGGGGACCCCAACGCCGACACCCTCACGGGCGCAGCCGACGGCGACGGCAACGGCAACATCTACTACAGTGGCAACGTCAACGGCTGGAGCGACGGCTTCTCCGAGAACATCGTCGTGTCCCGCATGAACGCCGACGGCACCCTCGCCTGGCAGAAGGAGTGGGACGAGGACTACGAGCAGCTCCAGCCCGACCCGGGCCAGAACGCCGAGACCGGCGGCTCCACCCACAGCCTCGACGTCGACTCCGGCTACGTCTACGCCGTCGGCCACCGCAGCCAGTCCAGCTTCAACAGCGCCTTCCAGACGCTGGTCATGAAGATCGACGAGGCCACCGGGGACATGGCGTGGTCGGTCGGGTACTCCCCCGAGAACGTCGACCCGCCCGCGCTGGGCTGGCAGAGCAGCCATGGCTACGCCGTGGACGCCTCGATGAGCGACCGGGTGCTCGTCGTGGGCTCCACCTTCGGCGACGCCGAGGTCCTCATCCTCGCCCTCGACAAGAGCGACGGCTCCATCATCTGGTCCAAGCAGCTCGAGGTGGCCGCCGGCCGCAACGACCGGGGCTACGCCGTGGAGGTCGACGACGCAGGCAACGCCTGGATCAGCGGCCTGACCGACGGTCGCGGTCTGCTCGCGCGCTTCACCGGCGTCGACGGCGCCAACCCCCAGGTGGACTTCGTCCAGAAGTGGGACATGGGCACCGGCTCCAACATCAACGCCCTCGACCTCGACGCCGACGGCAACGCCTACCTCAGCCTCGACCGCCGCGGGCTGCCCACCTACCTGTCGACCGCTCGGGTCGACGCCGACGGCTCCCTGGCCTGGGCCAAGACCTTCGACGAGGACTACACCGGCGTCTCGAACAACACGTACATCACCCGGGTCGACGACGACAACGGCACCGTGTACGTCGGCGGCCGCGTCGCCCAGGAGACGGCGGACACCCAGTTCGGGGAAGCCTTCCTCATGCGTCTGATGATGGACGACGGAAGCTACGACTGGGGCACGATGTACTACACGGGCAAGGGCGCCGAGGAGATCGCCGAGCACCGGGTCAAGGGCATTGTGTTGGATGGCGACGGCGTGCAGCTGCTGCTGCAGAGCTACACCGTCAGCTTCAACGTCGATCACTACTGGGGCTACTGGTACAACCTGATGGACGAGCCCCTGGCGGACCTCACCCTCGGGGAGGAGCCGGGCGACGGCGCAGCACTGCTGGTCGACTACATCCCGAACATCGACGACATCACCGGCGACGTCGACTTCCACGACACGGACTTCGCCTACAACGGCAGCAACGTGGCCACGGTGTTCCCCATCGATTCGGCCGGCATCTGGGGCGACCCGCCCGCCAGCGTCACCTTCGAGGAGCTCACCGTGCGGGAAGGCTCCAACCCCGACGGCGACAACGTGCTCATGCGTCTCGAGCTCAACTAGGTCGATCCGGACTCGGTCCGCCGCGTGCCGGCGGGCCGGGCCCCCTCGGGCGGGAGTGCCCCTCCTCCGCCCGGAATCGAGACGGCGGTCCGACCGCGGTCCGATGTGCGGAAGCGCCCCTCGCCGTACGGGATCCCGTGCTCGAACGCGAGGTGAGGGATGTCGGTAGACCATGACGCATGGGTGGCGGAGCTGCGCCGAAGTGCCGGCCCGTTGCGCCGGTTTTGCCAGCGGCTGAGCCATCGGGACGAAGACGCCGAGGAGCTGGTGCAAGAGGCGATGGCCCGGGCCCTCGCCCGCCGGCCCGGCCTCGAGCGCCCGCTGGTGCCCTGGCTGGTCCGGGTCGCCCGCAACGTGCACGTCGACCGCCTCCGGAAGGACTGGCGCGTCGTCGACGGGGACGTGGACGCCGCGGTGGCGCCCGACGTGCCGAAGCCATTCACGCCATGGTCCGGACACGCGGCACGCCTGCTGCGGCAGCACCTCCGCCCCCGGGACCTCGCCGTCGTCTTGCTGCGGGAGGCCCTGGACGTGACCGTGGCCGACACCGCCACGGCCCTGGGCCTCTCCCACGCCAACGTGCGGGTCGTGCACCACCGCGCCCTCTCGCGCCTCCAGGCCCCCCCGCCCATGTCGGTGGAGGGGTCCACGGCCGCGGTCCGGGCCTTCGACGCCTGGGCGGCCCAGCACACCGTGCAGTGCGTGCACAGCCTGGTGGTGGCGGTCGGAGGCACCGCGGAGGCCCTCGCCGTGCCCTTGGCGGACGCGAGCCGGGTCTGGCAGTGGGTCGTCCAGGGCAGTGGCGCAGCATGGACGGTGGCCAGGCGGGGGGATGGGTCGTCGCGGTCTCGGCGCCAGGGGCGCGATCGGGACACCGAGGAAATACGCTGAGTACTCGCACGACCGCGCGAAGCCGTGGCATGGTCGGCGCATGCAAGCGCAGCCCCAAGGGAAGCCGAACCCCGGTGATCGGGTCGGAGCCTGGCACCTCGACGAAGCTCTCGGTCGAGGTGCCTTCGGCTCGGCGTGGAGAGCGCGCCACGACGATGGGCGCGTCGGCGCCCTGAAGCTCCTGCCCGAGGCCCCCGGAGACGAGCTTCGCGCCCTCGCGGCGGTGCGGCATCCCTGGGTGGTGTCGGTGCTCGACGGGGGTGGGGCTCCGGCCCCCTACTTGGTCATGGAGCTCGCCGCAGGGGAGCCTCTCGGCGCCTGGCGAGCCCGGGCCCAGCCGTCCATCGACGAGGTCTTGCCCATCGTTGCTGGCTTGGCGGATGCCCTCGCTGCCGTGCACCATGCCGGCATCACCCACGGCGACATCAAGCCCGCCAACATCGTGGTGCGGGATGCCCAGCAGGCGTGGCTGGTGGACTTCGGCATGTCGGGCCGCCGGGGCGGCACGCCCCTCTACGCCGCCCCCGAGCGAAGGGATGGGCGGCCTTCCGCACCCGCCGACATCTACGCGTTGGGCCTGGTGGCCTGGGAACTCGTGGTGGGGGCGCCACCATGGGAGGACGGCCGGTGGTCCGACCGCTCCGTGCCCCCCGACGTCGAGGTCGACGGACCGGCTTGGCTGACCGAGCTCCTCAGGCGCACCCTGGCAGAGCATCCTGGGGCACGGCCCACGGCGGCAGAGCTCGCCGACTCGTTGTCTGCCCACGGCGTGACGCTCCCCCACCTGGGCCCGGAGCTGATCCGCCGGCGGGCGCGCACGCTCTATGTGTCCCGAGGGCCGGTCGACGAGGCGGTGTCCCGGTGGCTCGCCCAGGGGGGCGCCCTCGGCCTCCACGGCCCCCCAGGAAGCGGGCGGAGCCACGCTCTCGATCGTGTGGCCAACGAGCTTCGCGCCCGGGGGGTGGCGTGGGTCCGCTTCACGCCCGGGCCCCATCCCTGGGAGGCCGCCCGGCTTGCCCTGGCCGACCCCCGGCTCGGGGACCCGGTCCCGCTCCCGCTCGTCGAGTCGGACCCCAAGGTCCGGGCCACGGCGGCGGCCGTGGCCCTCGAGGGCCGCGCGCCGACGCTGGTGGTGCTCGCGGACGACGTCGACGAGCTAGACGAGGGGTCGCGGACCATGTTGCGGGTGCTGGTGCAGCGCGGGACGGTCTCCGTCCTGGCGTCGTCGTCCGACCCTATGCCCGACCTGATGGAGCACTGGGGCATCTTGCCTCCGCTGGGCGACGAAGGGGTCGAGGCCCTGGTCCGAGGCTGCCTCGGCGTGTCCGGAGAGCTGACCAGCCTGCTTCCGAAGCTGCAGGACCATGGCCAGGGCGTGCCGGGGCGCATCGTCGACGGGCTGGTCGCGGCCGTGGCCCAGAGGGTGCTCGTGCAGCGCGCCCACACGTTCCACGTCGACGACGTGCAGCTCGCCACGTTCCGTCCCCCTCGAGATGGCGACCTAGCGGTCGAGCTGAGCGATGGCGCCCGGGCCCTCGGGGCGTGGATCGGCCTGGCGGCAGGGCCCATCCCACAGGGCGACCTGGTCGGGCTGGCGGAAGGCCCACCGGTGGACGCAGAGACCGACCTGCAGTCTCTGGTCGAGGAGGGGCTCGCGCTCCTGGACGCGGCTGGGTATCGCCCCGCCAATCCCTCTTCCCGACGCCTGCTGAGCAGCTGGGCGCAGGCCCCAGAGCGTGTGCATTGCGGCCTGGCCACATGGTGGCGAGGTCGTCATCCTGAGCCTTCCGGACCCCTCGGATGGCATCTGGCCCTCGCAGGGGACGCGCAACGGGACGACGGCCTGTGCGCCGCGTGCGTCGATGCCGCATCCCGGACCGATCCGGCGGACGCCGCTCGTCTAGGGGACCAGCTGATCCGGTCTGGGGCGTCGCCCCGACTGGTGGCCGCCCAGATGGGCGCCCTCGCCGCGGCAGGCCGGGTGGACGAGGCGCTGGCGCTGGCGGACAGCGTCGACGCGAGAGGGCCCGAGCACGTGCCGATCCTCAACCTCGCCGCAGTGCTGCGGTCAGGGGATGACGATGGGGCAGCTCTGGAGCTGCTCGACAGAGCGACGGCCCTGCTTGGAGATGTGCCGCCCCCGCTGTCCGTCCTCCATCGCACCGCCCAGGTCCATCTCCGCGCCGGGAGGTACGAAGACGTGGTGGGGGTCGTAGAAGGAGCGCTTGGCCAGGAGACGCCCACCGATGCCGACGAGATCGGGCACTGGATTGGGCTGCACGTCGCGCTGGCGCAGGCGCGGCAGCACACCGAAGGAGCCCAGGCGGCCCTCGAGGTGCTGGAGCTGGTGGGGGACGTGGGGGAAGGTCTCCCGGCCCGCTCTATGCTCGAGCAGAGCCGAGGGCTGATTCTCGTGGGCGCGGGTCAGCTGCAGGCGGCGGCGCGCAGCATGACGCTCGCAGCAGAACAGGAGGGTCTCTCCCTTCGGGTGCGGGCGCCGCTGGCCAACAATGCCGCGGTCATCCAGTATTTTCTCGGCAACCTGCGCCAGGCCCTGTCCTTGTGGGAGCGGGCCGCCCTGCTCTTCGAGCGCCTCGGCGCCGCAGGCGATCAGTCGTCGGTGTTCTCGAACCTCACCGCGGCCTACGGGGAGTTGGGGCGCTGGGAGCGGGCTCGGCAGGCGGGACGCAAGGCGGTGATGCTCGCGATGGCGGTGGACGCACCGGGCAAGGAAGCGGTCGCGCACGGGAACCTGGGCGACGTGCACTTCGCTCGCGGCGAGCACGCCCTCGCCTCCGAGGCATGGGAGGAGGCGGAGCGGCTCGCCCGCGACGCGGGCGCCGAGCGGGAACTGGCGGAGCTCTCCCGCCGCCGGGCCGAGCTCGCGCTGGCCACCGGCGAGCGAAACGCCACGGTTCTGGCGCGCAAGGCCCGCAAGCGCGCCATGGATGTGGGGCACACCGTCGAGGCCTGCCGTGCTGAGGCCTTGTTGGCTCTGGCGCTCGCGCGAGAAGGGAACACCTCGGACCTCCAGGCCCGTGCCGAGCGGGCCACTCGCCCGCTCCAGGAGGCGAGCGAGATCCGCGCGTTGGCGGAGGTGCGGCTCTCGCTGGCTGAGGCCTGGCTCGAAGCGGGCCAGTCCCCTCGGATGCGAGAGCTCCTGGACCGCGTCGTTACCTACGCCGACGAGGTGGGAAGCGCGCCCCTCCGTCGCCGAGCCGATGCGATCACCGTTCGCTCCGGCACGCCAGGCGGTGGGGACGCGCCCCTGCTCACCCGCTTCCTCGACCTGGTGGCGTCCGTCGCGCGGGAGCGGCACCTGCCCACCCTGCTGGACGCTGTGGCCTCTGCGGCACTCGACCTCCTCGACGCGGAGCGGTCGTTCGTGCTGGTGTCTGAGGGGGGCGAGGTGCGGGTCATGGCCACCCGCCGCCGAGGCGACGCCTTGGAGGGTGATCCGTCGATGACCATGGTGCGCAGGGCGATGTCGGGGCAGCGAGAGGTGATCGCGGGCGACCTGGACGAGCGCGGCGACCTGCGGGGTGCAGCCTCGGTGACGGCCCTCGACCTACGCTCGGTACTCTGTGTTCCCATGATCGACCGCAGCGAGGTGCTGGGGGTCATCTACGTGGACAGCCGTCGCGCCACGACCCGAGAGTGGGAGCAAGCGGGTCGGTTGATGCGGGCACTGGCTGCGCATGCTGCCATCGCCATGGTGAATGCGAGGCACCTCGAGGCGGCACGATCCAGAGCCGCTCAGGCGGCCGAGGTTGCCCACGACATGGCCGGACCCGCCACTGTGGTGCTGTCCATGGCCAATGAGATCCGTGAAGAGGAGCTGGACCGCGAAGCGTTGGGCAAGGACCTCGACGGGGTGGGCAACCTGCTCATGGCCATGCGGGAGCGCTTCCTCACCGATGCGGAGCACACGTTCGTGCCCGTCGACCTGACGGCGCTGGCGGGGGCCGTGGTGGGGCAACTCTCGAGGGTGGCCCGAGAGGCCGGGCGCGTTCTGGCGCTGGATCTACGTGCCGACGCCTGGGTCCTCGGAGATCGCCACGAGCTCGACCGTGCCGTCACGAACCTCATCCGCAACGCGCTCCGCTTCTGCCCCAGGGGCGGCATGGTCACCCTGCGGGTGGACTGCACGGACCATGCCTCCCTGGTCGAGGTCCTGGACGAGGGGGCCGGCGTCCCCGAGCATCTGCTGGAGAGCATCTTCGACCGGGGCGTCCAGGCAGAGCAGGACGGGGGCCACGGGCTAGGGCTGGCGATTGTGCAGCGCGTTGCTGTGGAGCATGCCGGCACGGTGAGCGCGCAGAACCGGACCGACCGCTCCGGCGCCATCTTCCGACTGGCCCTGCCGCGCGTGTCCGCGCCGTAGGAACGGTCAGTCCAGCGGCTGTCGCGCGCCCTCGGCGGCCGCCGGCGAGCCGGCGGGCATGGCCCCGAGCACGGACGCCGTGGAGCTGCCGGCCAACATCCCGTCGACCCCGACGAAGCCGCCATCGGTCAGCTGGGCCCCCACGGCCGAGGAGCTGTCGGGCCAGGTGCCGTGCCCCGCATCCTCTGCCAACAGCACCGCCGTGGCGGAACAGGTGGCCCCGGTGCCCTGCGGCGCCAGGAAGTCGAGGGCGGTGAAGCCCAGGCCCGTGAGGCCCGACCCGTCCACTGCGACGATGCGGGAGGGGAAGGCTGGAACGCCACTGCCCGTGGGGTCGAAGGGGTCCGCCACCACTTCCGTCACCGGGATCAATACGACCCCAGATCCGCCGAGATCCACAGACACCTGATTCGAGCCCACATCAAGCAAGTCCGCGGCGGCTTCGTTGAAGGCCACCCCGATGGGAGAGGTCGTCCCACCCGATGGCGCGTCGGTCACCGAGAAACCCGCAGCCAAGTCGCCCAACACCGGGTCGGTGCCTTCACCGAACTCGAAGCCGAGCACCGCGTTGTCGAAGGTCACGTCCGACCGCAGGCCGGCCACGATGGCGTCCAGCTCGTCGGTCAAGAAGAACGCGCCACGAGGCCGGGACCGGAACCCGTTCGTGCCCACGGCCTCGACCTTGAACGCGAAGGCCAGCGGCCGCTCCTGACCGGACACATCCAACGGGTCGACCGCCGGTCCGCGCACCGTGCACTGCCCGCAGGGCCCGGAGGGGATGCACGAGCCGCGGCCGAGGCCGCCCAGGTTCGAGCGAAGGGTTCCGAGCAACTCCACCCCGCTGGTCACGGGCACGCCCGCGCTGTCGAGCACCGTGAGCTGGGCCGTCGGCGTGATGGTGCCGTCGCCGTTGCGCTCGAGGTAGGCGAGGACCGCTACGTGGTACGACGCCGGGTCCGGGAAGGTAGCCCCCCCGCCGATCAGCCCGGTCGAGCCTGCGATGTCCAGGACCCCGGTGGTCAGTGGATCCCCTGCTGCCCGGAAGGCCGAGACCTCCCCGCGAGCCCCGGCCTGCAAGCCGAACGGCAACCGCTTCGGCGGCACCCCCGCCTCGAGGAGATGCACCGCCCCGCCCGCCGCGACCGCGGACGCCTGGCTGGTGCCGGCGTACAGCCACAGGCCGACCTTGTCGGGCTGTGCGGGGTCGAAGGACTCGGCCGCCACCCCGTCGGGGTAGCCGTCGAAGTTGTCGTCGTAGCTAAGATCGCCACCGGGGGAGAACACGTCGAGGCCGTAGCTGGCGTTCGAGTACTCGGTGCGCGTCAGGCCCGCGGCGAAGGGGCGCCCAGCGCCCGCAGCGACGACGAACGGCGAAGCAGCAGGCCACGCCATGTCCTCCTCGGCGGCGTTGCCCGCCGCCGCAACGATCACGACCCCGTCTTGCCACGCCTCGAAGAGGGCTTGCCGCAGCGGACGGCTCGGCACGTACCCCTCCGGGAAGGCGAGGGAGAGGTTGATGACGTCGGCGCCGTGGTCGATGGCGTGATGGATCCCCTCGATGAGGTGCAGCTCCGTGCCCGAGTTGTCGGCGCCGAGCACGCGGACGGGCATCAGCGTCACGCCCCCCGCCACGCCCTGGACCGTCTTCTGCCCAGCGATGGTGGTGGCCACGTGGGTGCCGTGGCCGTTCTCGTCGTTCGGGTGGGCATCGTCGTCCACGAAGTCCCAGGGGGCGACGATGGCGCTGCGCTTGAGCGACTTGGCTCGCTTGAACTTCCGGCCAGGCCCCTCGTTGTGGTTCTCGTACGCGACACCCGAACCCACCACCGCCACGACACGGTGGCTCACATCGTAGCTGCCCGGCTCCGGAGCTCCTGACCCCTCGATGTGCCACGACAGCGCGGACGCCAGGTCGGAATCGTCGTCGTCGTCATCGCCGTCGTCGTCGTCGTCATCGCCGTCGTCGCCGTCGTCGTCGTCGTCGTCGTCGTCGTCGCCGTCGTCGTCGTCGTCGTCGTCGTCGTCGTCGTCGTCGGAAGCCCCCAGCACCCGACCCACCGGCAGCGCCCCGTCGACTCGGTCGTCGGCCCGGAGGATCTCCAGCAACCGGGCTGGATCTCCGGCGACCGTGCCGAACCCGCTCCGCCCGGTCGCGTCGATGACCTCCAGGCCCAGATCCGCCGCGACCTCGGCCAAGTCCTGACCGTCGCGAACCTGGACCATCACCTGCTGGTTCATGTAGGGGGCTGCGGCGGCCGATGGGGTGTCGACGGCGCTGTCGGGGGGGACAGCGGGCCAGGCCGGGGCGGGATCCGAACCGGGCTCCGGGGCGCACCCCACAAACATCGCGGCCAGAAGCGTACCTGTCATCATGTGGCGCATCGTCCCCCCCCCTGCTCAGGAGGGTACCGGATGAATTGGGCGATCGGCCGTTCCTGTATCCACGGCGAAACCTGGACTCAGCCTCGTCCAGGTGCGGCGATGGCGGCGGGCGGCACTCCACCGACGACTCGTTGACCGAACCTTCACGACCCCACCTCGCGCATCCATGTCGAAGCTGCCTGGAGGTGACGGATGGGCAAGCGATGGGCCGTGGTTGTTGGGGGTGTGCTGGCAGCGCTTGCCATTTGGGGGCGCGGGGCCGAGACGCAGCCTGAGGAGCGACCACGTCTGGTGGAGAGTAGGCCAGCCGCACCCGTCTCGAGGCCCGCGGGTTCCGCGACAGCTCCAGTTGCCGCGGAGCGGGCCCCCGAGGCTTCCGACGCCGAGCCCGCCGAGCCGTACGTGCCGGCCCCGTGGTCCCTCCAGAACGCTGGGTGGGCGCTGGCGACACGCGGGATGGAGGTAGGGCCATGGCAGTCGAGGCACCATGCTGTCGAGGCGCTGTGTGATGTGCCGAGCGGAGCCGATGTGGACGACCTGGAGTCGTGGATCGACACGGTCACTTGGCACCGCGACATCCGTGGCACGTGGGCCGCCGCGCGACGGGCGTCGGGCCCTCGTCGGCTGGCGTTCGTGCAGGCCGCAGCGGCGAGCGAAGGGGTCGCGGACTGCCCGTTGCTCGAGCGGCTGCGCGACGACCTCGCGCTCGGGAGGGAGCTCCCCGTCGTGCCACCAACCCACGGAGACCCCAAGCGCCTCGCGGTGCAAGACGAGCGGTGGCTCGCGCAGCTCCGTGCGGTCGGGGCTGACGGCTAGGGCGTGGCTTCCCACAGCCGGCAGCGAAGGGACCCAGCGTTCAGCCGGCGTGTGCAACGACGGGTCTGCCGCTGTCCTCAGCCGAACCGACGCGTGGCGGCGGTGAGACATCGTCGGGGCACGCCCGTCTCAGGAACCACAGGGGCCCGCACAGTGCGGGCCCAGCCCATCCCTCGACGAAAGGTGCCACCATGTTCCTCACCGCCCTGCTGCTGTCCCTGTCCGCGTTCGCTGCCGAGAGCGAGCCGGACCCGCTGTACGACGTGAGCTGCGACGATCACGAGAAGGCGTGCAAGTACACGGTGGGCACGTTCAAGAAGCGCTGTGACGCCCTGCCGGCCGCGGCGGAAGCCGCCCTGGAGCAAGCGACCTCCATCGACCACACCTGCCAGCTCATGGACTACGCTGCGCCCGTCTGCTTCCCTTGCGACGGGCAGGCCTTCGGGGGCACCTGCCAGGTGATGTGCGAGTCCGAGGACGGAGACGTCTCGGTCTTCTCCAGCAACCAGGACCTGCTGCGGCACCTCTCCTCGATCTTGTTCCCGTCCGATGATCCGTCCGATCCGCCCGGGGAGTGGATCCACACCGACTACACCTACGGCGTGTCCGCCAGCTGTCCGAACGTGAGCGACCCGTGCGGCACGGAGGGCGACGTCTGCTACGTGCCGCTGGGCGGGGCGGGGGCGGTGGCGCAGGTGTACACCTGCATCTTCCCGTAGCCAGCACGTGCCCGACGCGGGTCACGGGGCCCCAAGGCGTCGGTTGGACAGCCCCTCTCGCACAGGCTGTTGAGTCCGCCGAACCCATCCGTTCGGACCACGGCCTCTGTGGTGCCTTTGTGTACCTCTGTGGTGGATTCTACAGCAGCAACCATACGTGAAAGCGGCCGACCCGCCAGGTCTCACCCGAACGGCCTGGCGCAACAGGATGCGACCCACGTCGGCCACCCTGCTTTGAGCAGCCAGTTCACCCGTCCGCCGGGTCGTGCATGCCGGGGTCGACCATCATCCTGGACGGGCAACGACGACAGGCGCCCCCGACCGGCAAGGGTCGGGGGCACCATGGCCTTCGGAGAGCGGAAGGGGTTCACCGGGACGACCGCTCCTCCTCCTCGTGGGGGACGAGCCAGCGGAGGCCGTCGCTGGTCTCGAAGAGCAGCTCCGAGCGGCCGTCGTCGTCGAGGTCGACGATCAAGTACGAGCGCACGGGACGCTCCATCTCCGTGGTGTAGGCGAGGACCCGTCCCTCGGTCAGGGTGACGCCGCGCTCGGTGACGTCCAGCGTCAGCTCCCGGCCCTCCAGCCAGTCCTGGACGCGCTCCTTGCCCGTCCCCATCCCGATCTGCTGCCAGGTCGGCGTGCCCAGGCACTTCTCGGGGGAGAACAGCTCCTCGCAGCGCTGGAGCTTCTGGGCGAAGGACCAGGCGGCCTCCTGGTCTTCCTTGGTGATGTCACCGGGGGCAGCGAAGGCGAACGAGGCGGTGAGAAGCATGGGGACGAACATGATGAACTCCAGTGTCGTGGGGGCAACGCAGGCGGGTTCGAAGGCATGGGGCCGCACTCCGCTGCCTGCAGGGGCGGAGGGCCACACGAAGGGCCGGTTCAGAAGATGGGAAGGGTGCTCACGCGGTCTTCGCCACCCACCCAGCCATAGACGTCCTCGTCCGTGTCGAACTGCACGAAGAAGGGGGTCGGCAGCACGGGGCTCTCGGCGAGGTGCGCACCGGTGCTGTCGGTGAGCTCCAGGTGGTTGTGCCAGGCGATGTTCACCGTGCCCGTCCCGATGCGGCCGAGGAGCAGGGTGCCGCCGAGCAGGTCGAGGTCGTAGGCCGAGTCGTCGATGAAGCCGACCCCCGTGGGGTACAGGTCCTGATCGAACATGCGCACGTTGTCCCGAGGGGCGTCGGGGGAGAGCACGGCCACGCCATCGAAGGCAGGGTCCGCAGAGACCCGCGGACAGCTCCCGCCGTAGTCGACGAAGGCGGCGGACCACGTGCTGCTCTGGGCGTCGTAGCGCCGCAGCTCGGACCAGACGTACCAGCTGAAGGTCTGCACGGCGGTGATGTACACATCCCCGTCCAGGTCGACCGAGAGGTCGCAGAGGGTGGCGAAGGTGCCGGGCAGCGGGATGGTGTCGCTGTAGATGATGTCGTCGCCCGACACGGTCACCGTGGTGATGCCATCGTCCGCCAGGTAGCGAGCGGCGCCTGGGTTCGACGGGTCGTTGGCGATGGCCTGGGGACGGGCGTTGGAGAGCACGTCCCAGTCGCGGGCGGTGCCGTCGAGGTGGAAGGCCGACAGGATGCCACTGTCTTCGATGGTGAACAGCGTGGAGCGGTCGCCGGTGACGGCGTGCCCCAGGGACACCTCGAGGTCGTTCGCGTCGAGCACCTGCACTTCGGTGCCGAAGGAGCAGGCAACGGCCAAGCCGGCGAGCAGCAGAGCGGGGTGGGCGAAGCGGCGGATGGTTTGCTGGGTCATGGGTACCTCCTGGGTGAACAGAAGGTAGGGAGTGGCCCCCCTCGGCACATCGGACCGCGGTCGGACATCCGTCGGACACCAGCTACATCTCGTCGACCACTTCATCGCCGGGAAGCAAGTACAGCTCGACGTTCCCGCGGCCATCGGCCCGGACCAGATCGGGACGCACATCGGCCTCGCGGAGCTTGCTGCGCAGCCGGCGGAGGTTCCGATCCCAGTTCTGACGACGGATGTGGGAGGGCCCGGTCCGCCAGATCTCCGAGGCGGCGACCTCCCACGGCACCGCCGCACCCATGGCCCCGACCTCCGACACAATCCGCGCCGCCATGCCGCTGAGCACCACGGGGGGGCGGTCGGGCCGGAACAGGTGCACGGTGTCGTGGCGCAGCACCACCCGCACCGGGGGGTCGAGGGTGGCCGCGTCGCCCTTCGTGCTGCGGGCCTGCAGATCCGCCAGGACCCGGGCGATCACCGCCACGCCGTGCACGGTGGCCTGCACCCCGTCGTCGAGCTCCACGACGCCCTCGGCCGTGCGCAGGCTCCAGCCGGTGCCCGTGGACCACACCACCGCATCCGCCCCTTCGATGGGGCTGGGCTCCACCCTCGGGGGTGGGCCCGCGAAGACGCTGTAGACGCTCTCGGTGAGCTCGACCACCGTGTGGCCGATCACCAGCGCCAGGGCGCCCCCTTCCACGTCGATGGTCTCCACGACCAGCTCCACGCCCGGCGCGAAGCGGATGCGCTGCCCGGGGCTCAGCACCACGTCGGAGCTGCGGGCCCCGTCGACCTCGAACCAGCGCCGGAGCGCCAGCAGGCGCAGGCAGCCGTTGCGGAGCGACACGAGGGCGTGGGCTTCGCTGACGTGAGGGTCGTCGAGGCGGAGCTCGGCGTGGGCGAGGCGGCCGATGATGCCGCCGGCCGCCACCGAGTGCTGCTCTTCGCCCCGTCGGAAGGTGACAGAAGCCACGGGCTAGCGGCGGGTGCCGTCGCCGCCGTCGTCGACCGTCTGGTAGGAGACCCACACCGAGCCGTCGTCGAGCTCGAGGGTGAGGTCGTTCAGGCCGTCGCCGTCGATGTCGAGCACGCGGTAGCCCACCGCCGGCGAGTCCACTTCGAACACGATCACTTCGCGGTCGATCTCGACCGTGACCGTGCGCTCGTCGGCCTCGATGGTCACGTGGGGCCCGATGATGAGGTCCTGCACCCGCTCCTTGCCCGTGCCCATGCCGATGCGCTTCGACGTGCCGTCCTTGCACTTCTCGCCGTACTGAACGTCGTTGCAGTCCTTCAGCTGGATCTTCAACGTCGGGGTGCCGTTGAGCTCGATGGCCTGTGCCGGCGTGGCCAGGAAGAGAGTGGACAGCAGAGCGGACGTCAGCATACGAAATCTCCGGGTGTGAGCTTGCCATGGCGGATAGCGTGAACGACGAGTGGAAGCAATCGATCGCGGCGTTGTCCCTCCCGGATGCCCTCACCGCAAAACTGCAGCAGGCGACCGACGAGTTCGTGGCGCTCTCCGGCCCCAGCGCTCCCCCCGCCGCCGCCGCCGTGCCCAGTCCCTACGAAGACCTCGGAGAGCTCGGGCAGGGGGGCATGGGGTCGGTGCGACGGGTGCACGACCCGCGGCTGCACCGGCGCTTGGCCCTCAAGACGCTCCGCCCCTCCGCCGACTCCCCCACCGCCCGGCGTCGGTTCATGGAAGAGGCCCAGGTGATGGCGCAGCTGCAGCACCCCGGCATCCCGCCCGTGCACGAGGTCGGCACCCTGCCCGATGGCCGGCCCTACTTCACCATGCTGGAGGTGCGCGGCACCACCTTCACCAAGGCCATCCAGGTGGCCCACGTGCTCGGCGGGGGGCTCACCCACCTCCGCCCCTTGGTCGAGGAAGTCCGCCGGGTCGCCATGACCGTCGCCTACGCCCACAGCCGAGGGGTCGTGCACCGCGATCTGAAGCCCGACAACATCATGCGGGGCCCGTTCGGGGAGGTGTGGGTCATGGACTGGGGGCTGACCCGGGTCACCGACCAGGACGACGCCCCCACCTCCATGCGCGACAGCAACCCGCTGGTGACCCGGGCCGACGGCATCGCCGGCACCCCCGCCTACATGGCCCCCGAGCAAGCGCTGGGCACCGAGGTCGACGCCCGCACCGACGTGTACGCCCTCGGGGGCATCCTCTACACCGTCCTGGTGGGGGCCCTGCCGCGGGGAGAGCGCCGGCTGCTCGCGCTGATGGCCATGCTCGCCTCCGAACCCGAGCCCCCCGTGCCCTCCGACGATGCGGACTGGGGGGTGCCGATGGACCTCGACGACGTCTGCGTGCGGGCCCTCGCGGCACGTCCCGAGGACCGCTACCCCGACGCCGGGGCTTTCGGGGAGGCCCTCGGCGCCTGGCTCGACGGCCACCGTGCCCGGGAGCGGGCCCGGGGTCTGGTGGCCGAGGCCCATGCCCACGACGCGCGCGCTCAGGAGCACGAGGCAGCCGCCGAAGCCACCCGCGTCGCCGCCGCCGCCGCCCCCGACACGGCCGAGGCCCGCTGGACCCTCCTCGACCAGGCCGACGCGGAGGCCCAGGCCGCCGCCACCGAGGCCCTGCAGGCCGAGCGCGCCCTGCGGAGTGCCTTGTCCCACGCCCCCCTCCCAGAGGCCTTCGAGGCCCTCGCCGACCGGGCCTTGGCCGCCCACCGGGAGGCCGAGCGCGGGGGAGATGCCGATGCCGTGCGGCGTCAGGAGCTGTTGCTGCGGGAGTACGGCAGCGAGCGACACCGTCGCTACCTCGAGGGGAGCGGGCAGCTCACGTTGGTCACCGAGCCCGCCGGGGTCGAGGCCGTGCTCATGAAGTACGAAGAGCGGGACTGGCGGCTGCAGCCTGTCGACGAGGTCGCCCTCGGGCCCACGCCCGTCGAGCGGGAGCTGCCGCTGGGGAGCTACCTCGTCGAGCTGCGTCCCGAGGGGGGGGCGGTCGTGCGGTACCCCGTGTGGATCGAGCGGGGGGCCCACTGGGACGGCTGCGCCCCTGGGGAGGCCTCCCCCACCCCCGTGCAGGTCGACGTGCCGCTGGGCGACGGCGAGATCTACGTGCCCGAGGGCCCCTTCCTGGCGGGCCGCGACGACCTGCGGGACGCCGATCTGCACCAGGTGCCCGAGCAGCGGGTGTGGTGCCCGTCGTTCATCGTGATGGAGAACCCCGTCACCAACCTCGAGTTCATCGCGTTCCTCGACCACCTCGTCGACACCGGCCGCGAGGAGGAGGCCCAGCGGCATGCCCCCCAGTTCGGCGGCCAGGCCTACTGGCAGCGGGACGAGCAGGGCCACTACTACCTGGGGGTCGACCCCGACGGCGACACCTGGTGCCCGACCTGGCCGGTGATGCTCGTCGACTGGGCGGCCTGCCGCGCCTATGCGGCCTGGCGGGCCGAGCGGGATGGCGTGCCGTGGCGGCTGGGCACCGAGCTCGAGTGGGAGAAGGCCGCGCGGGGGGTCGATGGACGGCACTACCCGTGGGGGAACAAGTGGCACCCTACGTTCTGTCGGATGCGGGAGTCCGCTGGAGGGCTGGGCCCGGCGCCGGTGGAGGCGTTCCCGGTGGATGCGTCCCCGTATGGGGTTCGGCACTGTGCGGGGAATGTGACGGAGTGGGTGGAGGACCCGGAGCCGGATGCGTTTGCGGTGGTGAAGGAGGGGCGGGCGGTGCCGGTGGTCGAGGTGGAATCGATCCGGCGGCGGTTGAAGGGGGGGTCTTGGATGTACCGAGGCTTTCTGTGTCGGGTGGATGGGCCGGCGTCGGGGTTGGCGACGGTGCGGTTGGATTTTCAGGGGTTTCGGTTGTTTCGGGATGGGTGAGGCTCTGGGGCGCAGCCTGCCAGGTCGCCCTGGCTACTCTTCCGGCTTCGATCCGGGCTCCTCAGGCTCAGACCGGTGCCATGGGGTGGAGGTTCCGCCCATGGCCCACGGGCTGCGCGGATCCGGCCGGTGCTGGGCATCGCGGTCGATCTCGTCATGGAGCCCGAGAACGGAAACTAGGCAGCACCCTATCGGTTGTTGGTGTGCTGCCCTCGTTGGGGGCATGTCGCTTCTTTGTCCGTTCTGAGGGGAGCATCTCGCTTCTTTGTCCGGTTTGGGGGGAGCATCTCGCTTGTTTGTCCGCCACAACGCTCGAAGGCGGACAATTTGAGTAGATGCTCCGGCTGGGGCGGACATTCTGGGAAGATGCTCTGCCTGGGGCGGACATTCTGCGTAGATGCTCCAACTGGGACGGACATTCTGCGTAGATGCTCCGACTGGGGCGGACAATCTGGGCAGATGCTCCACCATCCGCGGACGCTGGGCGATGGCGGTGCCCTGAGGGGAGCGAGCCGCGACTCAGTGGCGAGCGCCCCGATCCGGCTGCATCCGGGTTCTGCGCAGACAGGACCGCCCCCACGACTCCACCGTGGCCAACCTCTTTGACGGACATTTGAGTGGGTCTTGAGCAGGCGCCAGAGCAACTTGGAAACACCAAGGAGTCACCATGAGAACCCTCGCCGTCGCCGCTCTCCTCTGTGCTTGCTCCCCCGCCGACGCCCCCAGCTCTGCAAAGCGAACGGGTGACTCGGCTCCGACCACCATCTCGTCCGTCACCACATCCGACGATGCCCGCCCCACCGACCACACATCCACAGACACACCAGCGACCACCACCACCCCGCCAAGCGAGGCCACGGTCATCGAGGAAGGTGTGGTCCTCGGGGCCGCCGACCTGCTCGACATCCTCTTCGTCGTCGACAACAGCTGCAGCATGGGGGCCACGCAGGATCGGCTCGCCGCCACAGCGCCCGCCATCGCCCCTTCCCTCAGCGCGGTAGACGACTTCCACGTAGGTGTGATCACCGCCGACATGGTCAACAGTTGGTACTCCGGGCGCCTGCAGCGCATCGGGTCGCAGCTGTGGATCGACGAGACCTGCTCCGACCTCCCTCGCGCCCTCGAAGACGTCTTTCAACAAGGCATCTGGGGCGATTTTCAGGAGAGGGGACTCGATGCCGCCATGGCCGCCATCGACGTGTTGGGCGCCACGCGCCACGCAGGCTTCGTACGCCCCGGCAGCTCCCTCCACATCGTGATCTTGTCGGACGAAGACGACGATTCAGCGGTGGGGTGGACCGCATTCGCCGACTGGCTCGACGCGCTCCGGCTCGAGCACCCTGTCGTGGAGTTCCACAGCATCGTTCTGTTTGAGGCAACGCCAGAGAACCCACCGGAAGCACGACCCGGCGAGCAATACCTCCAGACGACCGATGCCGTCGGAGGTGAGTCGGTCGATCTCAACAGCGCCACCTTCGATCTCGACATGCAAGGCCTCACCGACGCGATCACGGACGGTCGCGTGCACTGCCCTGCTGAAGAACCAATGCTCGACACCGTAGAGTTTACCGATGCAGACGGCCTCGTCGTTTCCGACGAAGGCTGGTGGCTTCACGAGTTCACAGGCTGCTTCGTGTTCGAAGAGGGGTCGCAGGAACTGACGCTTCGCTACAAAACGCTCTGACTGCTGCCCTCCCCTCGCCGCCATCTGCTGGCTGCATCCCTGTGCCCATCGTGCCCATCGAGGACTGGAGAGCGCAGCTGAGAGGCCTTTGGATGGAGGAGGCTCGCGAGCTGCTGGCCGGGGCCTTCTGGCAGGTCGACGCAGATGACCTGCCGTGGTTGGTCCGGTCTGGGGGGAGCATCTCGCTTCTTTGTCCGGTCTGGGCGGAGCATCTCGCTTCTTTGTCCGCCACAAGGCTCGACGGCGGACAATCTGGGTAGATGCTCTGCCTCGGGCGGACATTCTGCGCAGATGCTCCAACTGGGACGGACATTCTGCGTAGATGCTCTGCCTGGGGCGGACACCTTGGGCGGATGCTCACCCACAAGCCTTGGCCGCGCGCCATCAGTCGGGAGAGAAGACCATGGGGTAGCTAACCGTGGCGATCCCACCGCCCTGGGGCGCCGGGAAGACCATGCGAAGAAACCGCCCGGCGACGCAGTTGTCCACGGCTGAGTCGATGCCTTCGGAGACCGAGGCCGAGCTCACGGAACCATCGGTCGCGACGGTGAACCGCACGACGACCTTGCCGGCCAGGTCGGGCTTCTTGCTGAGGATGCGTTGGTAGCAGTAGCGAAGCTGGTTCCCGTGCCGACGCAGGACCTTCGAGATGAGGTCGGCGTCCAGGCTGCCGTTCACGATGGGGGGGCGAGGACAGAGGACGAGGACAAGAAGCATTAGGGCCCGCCACGGCCTATCCTAGCTGAGATTGAGGGTGGCCACGACGGTGGTAGGAGAGCCCGGCCGCCGGCGGCGCCCCGCACGCCGGCAG
>Ga0316204_10001112_pt1 | contig 79006 bp, 62 predicted proteins | sample 6monrhotite_MG_2_FD_205661 | JGI IMG/M metagenome (GOLD analysis project Ga0316204, IMG submission 205661) | Microbial mat bacterial communities from mineral coupon in-situ incubated in ocean water Damariscotta River, Maine, United States -... | ecosystem: Environmental > Aquatic > Marine >... | reverse complement strand
TATTTATCTACCGTAAAGAAACAAGGTATTAATAGACTTGATGCGCTTGTTGATTTATTTAACCATAAACCTTTTATCCCAGCCTAAAAACAGCTCAGCCTATTGAACAATAGGCTGAGTAGTTACGCTTTAACTTTTAATATTCGCCATTTTAGCTTGCGTTGAATTAGCTAAATCTTGTGCTGAAAGCTCTATTTCTAAGCCGCGTTTACCACCACTAACGTAAATAGTAGTATAGCTTTCTGCGCTATTATCAATAACTGTTTTTAATGCTTTCTTTTGTCCAACAGGGCTAACGCCTCCTAAAACATAGCCTGTACTTGTTTCAACACGTTTTGCTTCAGCCATTTTTACTTTTTTTACGTTAAGCGCTTTTGCCAACATTTTTAAATTAAGCTGATGAGTAACCGGTACAACGGCGACAGCGAGTGAGCTTTCATCACCATCACAACTGACCACTAATGTTTTAAACACTTGTGAAGCATTAATTGATAGCTTTTCAGCCGCTTCTTCACCATACGAGCTAGCATTGGCGTCGTGTTGGTATTGATGAAGCGTAAAGTTAACTTTTTGTTTTTTTAACAGTCTAACGGCTGGCGTCATATCTTTTTATTCACAATATTAATTTGCTGTGGGTAAAGCCAGTATTTATTCTGCGTGACTGTGCAAGGCAATTCGATTACCTTCGCTGTCATGAATTATGGCTCTAAAACCGTGTGGCCCAATCGCTATTTTGTCTTCCATTATTTTACCGCCATGTTTGGTGGTTTTTGTTATCGCATCGTCTAAACGACCATTCACATTAAAATAAATAAGTGCGCCATTAGTTGAAATTTTATCGGCAGTTGATGGAACCAAACACCCTGAAACATTAGTTTGTGCGTGCGGTAATAAACCAAATTCAAATTGTTCAAATTTTTGCAGCTCTACTTTCCCATTTAAAATGGCGCTGTAGAAATTGGCCGCGCGTTTTAAATCTAGCACAGGCATATCAACCCAATTAATTTGATCTTGCATTTTATCAACTCACTTTTATGATTTAATTAGAAAAGATGGAATGTTTAATATAGCCAAAGTTAATCTTTTCAGCCAGCGATTATTTTATGACATCAAACGTATCTAGGGTACAATGTGGTTAACAATAATAAAGAATTAAATACACAACGCTATGCGCATTATTCATACTTCAGATTGGCATTTAGGACAGTATTTTTATGGCAAAAGTCGAGCTAATGAACATCAACAGTTTTTAAATTGGTTACTTACTCAAATTACTGAACATAGCGTTGATGCGTTAATTGTTGCAGGCGATATTTTCGATACTGGTACACCGCCAAGTTATGCGCGTGAAATGTATTTTGACTTTATTGCAAAAATCACCAAATTACATTGTCAATTAATACTGCTTGCGGGTAATCATGATTCAGTGGCGATGCTAGCAGAATCTAAACAACTTCTTGCTAGTGTTGCCGTAACAGTAATACCTTCCGTAAGTAATTCTGTAAATAATACCGTAAATAATAGTATATCTGACCAAATTATTGCTATAAATGATACCCAAGGTGAAACAACCGCCTTGGTGTGCGCCATTCCTTTTATTCGCCCGCGTGATGTATTAACCAGCCAAGCTGGGCAGTCGGCTAAAACCAAACAGCTAACGTTACAACAAGCCATTAGTGATCATTATCAAGCCAGCTATCAGCAAGCACTTGAAAAAAGATCTCAATTAACCAATAAAGCCATTCCTATTATTGCCACTGGGCATTTAACCACTGTGGGTGTCACCACATCAGATTCGGTACGCGACATTTATATTGGTACGCTTGAGGCATTTCCTGCGAATGCTTTTCCTGATGCTGATTACATTGCTTTAGGACATATTCATAAGCCGCAAAAAGTGGCTAAATCAGAACATATTCGCTATTGCGGTTCGCCAATACCGTTAAGTTTTGATGAAGCAAAGCAAGCTAAGCAAGTACTTTTGGTTGATTTTGACCAAGATAAATTTAAACAAACCACAGCGTTAACTGTGCCAACGTTTCAGGCAATGGCAATGGTTAAAACGTCTCTAGACGAGTTAGTGAGTGATGTAGAAAAACTAGTTGAACAACATCAAGCATTAATAGATAAAAGCCAAGCTAAATTATGGCTAGATATTGAAATTGAAAGTGCTGATTATTTGCAAGATCTGCACAATAAAATTAATGGTTTAGTGGATGATTTACCTATTGAAATTCTTTTAGTTCGCCGTAGTAAAAAAGCGCGGCAACGCATGACTCAGCAAGAAGATAAAACGACATTAAGTGAATTAACTTTAACCGATGTTTTTGATAAAAGGCTCAACTTAGAAACATGGCAAACAGAGCAACAAATATCACAAAAACAGCGTATTTCTAAAATTTTTCAGCAAGTCGCCTCATCGATACCTGATAATAAAAATGGTGGTTCTCAGACAGTTGACCAAAAATTTAACACTGAATCAAGCTCAAGCCCAATGTCAAATCTAAGCCCAAGTCCAATGTCAAATCTAAGCCCAAGTCAAACGGAGCGTAAATAATGAAAATATTAAGCTTACGTTTTGAGAACATTAATTCATTAAAAGGTGCTTGGCAGCTTGATTTTACTAAAGCTCCCTTTGACGCTAATGGTTTATTTGCAATAACAGGTCCTACGGGAGCCGGTAAAACGACTATTTTAGATGCGTTGTGCTTAGGGCTTTATCATCAAACACCGCGTTTAAGTGTTTCAAAAAATCAGAACGAATTAATGACCCGTCATACGGCAAGTTGTATGGCAGAAGTTGAATTTGAAGTTAAAGGGCAAGCGTACCGCGCTTTTTGGAGCCAAAAACGCGCACGCAATAAAATTGACGGTAATTTACTTGAACCTGTGGCTGAATTAGCGAAAGTAGACGGCACTATTATCGCTGAAAAACTTAAAATGGTACGTAGCGAGATTGCTCAAATTACGGGGTTGAATTTTTCGCGTTTCACCAAATCAATGATGCTTTCTCAAGGGGAGTTTGCCGCTTTTTTAAATGCTGACGATAAAGAAAGATCAGAGTTATTAGAAGAATTGACAGGTACTGAAATATACAGCGTAATATCAAAACAAGTTTTTGATCAAAATAAAGAAAAGCAAAACGATTTAAAAATACTGCAAGCAAAAAATCAAGCAACAAACTTATTAACAAGCGAACAAATATCCACTTTAACCTCACAATTAGCAGAGCTAAATGTTCAAGAACAAACATTACAACAAATGCAAAAAAGTAAACAGCAAGCCTTGCTGTGGCAACAAAAAATGGCAGAGCAAAATCAATTGCTTAATCAAGCTAAAAAATCGCTTGAACTTGTTGAACATAAAACTCAGTTGGCAGCCGATGATATTGAACAACTTAAACTAAGTGAGCCTGCAGAGGCTATTCGCCCACAGTTTGAAAAAAAGCAGCAGTTAGCGGTTAACCAACAACAACAAACGCAACAATTAGCTGAACTATCGCAATTGCTGCAATCAAATAAGTTATCCGTTGATCAATTAAGCGTACAAGTCAGCGAGAGCATTAACAATCAACAGCAACAAAATGAAGCCTTTAATAAAACAGAAAATCTAATTGTTGAGCAAGTATTACCGCTAGACAGCGCTATTGGTAATGTAAAACAACAAGTGTCAACTTTGCACGCCGAAGTAATTCAAGTTGAAAGCAACAAAGCAAATATTAGTGAGCAGTTAGCGCGTTCGCAGCAACAAGAAAAAAAGTTAAATCAACATATTAGTGATAAATCAAAATACTTAGCTCAACATCATTATTGTGGGCTAATGGCAGAGCAATTACCGCTTTGGAAAAATCAAATTTCCACGCTAATCAAGCTAAAATTTCAAAGTAATACTGTCGATAATGAGTTAGCGCAAATACAACAGCAACAACAAATCTTTATTCAAGACCAAGCACAACAACAGTTGATTTTAAAAGACTTCAGCGAACAACAAACGCAGTTGTCAGTTAAGTTAAGTGAACAACAAAATCAACAAAATGCGTTATTACATGCTCATGATTTTAATGACGTTCAAGCATTAGTCGCAGAATTGTCGGTACTTCAATCAACGCAGAAAACACAAGCGCAAACTCAGCAAAATGCAGAGCGTTTTAATTCACTTATTACAAAGTACGCGCAACTTAATGAAAAGAAAATATCCTTAAGCAACCTTGTAGAACAGAGTGAGCAACAATTACAACAATGTCGACTAACTTATAGTCAGCAAAAGCAACAAAAAAACGACCTTGAAAAAATCGTAAGTCAACAACAAACGATTATGGCCCTGAGCGATCATCGTGCCAATTTACAAGCAGGTGAAGCGTGTCCATTATGTGGAGCAACAGAGCACCCAGCGATAAGAGAATATCAACAAATAAATGTTAATGAAACACAACAACGTTTATTAGTGATAACGCAGCAACTGCAGATATTAGAACAGCAAGGTAATGAATTAAATCAGCAAAATTCTCAACAAAGCGCACAATTATCGACAATAGCTGAGCAGTTACAACAAAATGAAATTGAACAGGCAACGTTAAATGAACAATGGCAGCAACTGGCGCCTAAATTATTGGTTATTACGCCAAAATTCAATGAGTTTTCAGTTACTGATTTTTCATCCATCGATTTTCTTAAATTTGATGCACTACTAGCGCAGTGCCAACAACGCTTTGAACAGCTAACGACGTTAAATCAACAGTATTACCAACAAGAACAGCAAACAAATGCCATTAAACAGCAGGTTAGTGACAAGGAAAAAGCATTAATTAATGCGAATAATCAGCAAAACAACTTAACTGTAAAACTACAACAAGTTGTGCAAACTATTGCCAATTATAAAGAACAAGCGATAAAAATTAAGCACGAAATAACTCATTTAAGTGATGATGTTTCAACCGCAATTACAGCATTAGGCATCGAATTTTCAAACGATTGGTTAACGTCAGAAACGCAAATAAATGCATGGTTGCAATCACAACAGCAGTTAATAACGCAATACCAACAAACAATGTCTGAACACACTCAGCAGCAACAGCAATTAAACGAATTACAACAGCAAATAGCAGTACAAACCGAGCAATATAACCATGCACAGCAACAATTTCTTTCATGCACGGCACAGGCTGAACAACTACAGCAACAATTGCATCAACAGCAGCAGCAACGCATAGCGCTATTTGGTGAGCAAAATGTTCAACAGGTACGTGAAAATATAACTATGCAGCGACAAGCTATGCAGCAAAAAGTGGCAGAACTGCAAGCTCAATTGTCACAAAAAATGCAATATTTACAGCAGCAGCAAGGGCAACATCAAGCTTGTCAGCAACAACTTGAGCATTTAAATACACAAGTGGTAGATGCAGAAAAACTATGGCAGCAATGTTTAACGGCGAGCGTTTTTAATAACGAATCAGCTTTTATTTCAGCATTGAAAACGCCAGAGCAACGTCAGCAATTACAGCAGTTAGCACAAAGTTTAAAAGATGAAACACAACAATCACAAACGCTGATAACTCAAGCTGAGCAGCAAATTGAACGATTAAGAGCGCAAGAGATAAATGAAGAATTCTCCCTAAATATTTTAGAAGAACAGCTAGAAGAATTAAGCACGCAGTTAAAATCTTTACAACAAAATCAAGGTCAGTTAACGCAACAACTTGAACATGATCAAAAAACACGTAGTCAGCAAAAAGATTTATTAGTGCAAATTGAAAATCAACAGCAACTTGTTGATGATTGGAGCCATTTAAATGGTTTGATTGGCTCTGCTGATGGCGCTAAATTTCGCAAATTTGCGCAGGGTTTAACCTTATCGCATTTGGTTTACTTGGCGAATAAACAGCTTGATAGATTACACGGCCGCTATCAATTGCAGTGTCAAAATAATGAAACTTTAGCCTTAGCGGTTATTGATACATGGCAGGGCGATAGTGTGCGTGATACTAAAACATTATCAGGTGGTGAAAGCTTTTTAGTGAGCTTAGCATTGGCGCTAGCACTTTCTGATTTAGTGAGTGCTAAAACCAGTATTGATTCACTGTTTTTAGATGAAGGTTTTGGCACGCTTGATAACGATACTTTAGAAGTTGCCTTAAATGCGCTTGATAGCCTGAACGCTAGCGGAAAAATGATCGGCGTTATTAGTCATGTTGATACTATGAAAGAACGCATTGCAGTACAAATAAAAGTTAAAAAACACAGTGGGTTAGGTATAAGCACCTTAGATGAACAGTTTAAATTCATCGAACAGACCGTATAAAAAACAGAATAAATAAAATCAGTAATAAATAAAAACAGTAATAAAAGGAACCTTTGTGGCTACTTGGATTTATTTCACGCTGCTTGCTGCAACCATGCAAGCGGTTAGAACAGCAGGACAAAAACAGTTAACGCAACATTTAAATTCAATGGCGACCACAGGTGTTCGTTATATTTTTGCGCTACCTTTTGCATGGATTTATTTACTGTGGATTGTCGATTATCGTCAAGTAGAAGTGCCAGTACTTAACACTCAATTTTTACAATACGCTTTAATTGCCTGTGTGATGCAAATTATCGGCACTGTCTGTTTAGTGGCGGCATTTAAATATCGAAATTTTGCAGTTGCTACCAGTTTAGCGAAAACGGAAGCGATTCAAGTCGCTATTGTTGGCGCATTGTTATTTTCACAAAATTTAAGTTTGTGGGGATGGATTTCTGTTGTGGTGGGCGTTGTCGGAATTATTATCGTTTCAAAAGTTAAATTTACTTACGCCGATGTTTTTCAAAATCCGGGTGCAGGTTTTGGGTTGGCGGCGGGATTAGGCTTGGCGATCACCACCTTACTTATTCGTCAATCAAGCTTAGCTCTAAATACGGATTTAATGGTCAGTGCGGCAGTTACTTTAGTTTTTATGATCACGGTACAATCGTTAATTTCTGTTATATACACAGCGATACAAGATAAATCACAATTTAGGAGTATGGTTATTAACTGGCGTTTGTGCTTTTTTGTTGGCATTACCAGCGTATTAGGGTCTATCGGTTGGTTTACTGGCGCAAGTTATCAAAATGCTGCTTATGTAAAAGCGCTTGGCCAAGTTGAGTTCTTTATCACCTTAATTCTAACCTATCGATTTTTTAAAGAAACCATCACAAAGGCTGAATATGTTGGTATGTTTTTAATTGTCGCCAGTGTACTTATTTTATTGCTTTGGGCTTAGTTAATATCAAAATAGCCTGATAATATAAATTTACTTTATCTTGAAAAATGCATTGTTGAACGCATTCGCTTTTAGCTAAGCTTTTACCTTTTGTTATTTATTGCTATGGTCTCTTATCATTAAAAACAAAAATTCACACACCTTGGCTAAGTAAACTATTCCACTACATAGGTCACATAACAATAAGAGAGCATTTTATGAAACATTATTTATCTAAAACTCTGATAGCAACCGTTTTAACTGGTCTTTTTTCATTAAATGCCGCAGCACAAATACAAGTGATACATGCCGGTAAATTGTTAACAGTTGCAGGACAAAAACCATTAACCAAACAAACTATTGTTATTGATAACGATAAAATAATTTCGGTTAAAAGTGGTTTTATAAATGCAACTGAGTTTGCGAAAGACGCTAAACTTATTGATTTATCAAGCAGTTTTGTTATGGCAGGTTTAATGGATATGCATGTTCATTTACAAGGTGAGTTAGGCCCTAAAAATGATAGTGAAGCGTTGCGTATGTCTGATGCTGATACGGCTATGGAAAGCGTAATGTTTGCCAATAAAACGCTAATGGCAGGTTTTACTACTGTGCGTGATTTAGGAGCAAAGCCAGAGCAGATATTTGCACTACGCGATGGTATTAATAAAGGTTGGATTACTGGGCCTCGCATTATAGCGGCAGGCAGTTCAGTTGCCGTAACTGGTGGTCATGGTGACGTAGATGGTATGAAAAGTGAGTTAATTAAACTTTATACACCTTATACTATTTGTGATGGCCCTTATGAATGTCGTAAAGCCACGCGTAAAGCTATTAAATACGGCGCTGATGTGATCAAAATCACTTCAACGGGTGGCGTACTTTCAGATACAAATACTGGTACTGGTCAACAAATGACAGATGATGAATTAAAAGAAGTAGTTGAAACCGCGCATTCTCTAGGGCGAAAAGTCGCCAGTCATGCACATGCCGCTAACGGTATTAATGCAGCTTTACGCGCGGGTGTCGACAGTATAGAACACGGCAGCTATGCCAATAAAGAAAGCATCAAATTGTTTAAAAAAACCGGTGCGTATTTAGTGCCTACCTTATTGGCTGGTGATACCGTAGTAAGCATGGCAAAAAATACTAATTTTATGTCGCCAACAATTAAAGCTAAAGCTATTCGTGTTGGCGAAGATATGATCGCTAATTTTAAAAACTCATACAAAGCTGGCGTTAAAATCGCTTACGGAACTGATAGTGGTGTTTCTCATCATGGACTTAACGGTAGAGAAGCAGTGCTAATGCACAATGCAGGTATGAAAACGCAAGATATTTTAAAATCAGCAACAGTTAACGCAGCTGATTTAATTGGTTATAGCGAGAAACTGGGCACAATTGAACAGGGTAAATTTGCTGATATTATTGCAACACATGGCAATCCATTTAAAAACATTGAAGAGTTATTAGATGTTGATTTTGTAATGAAATCAGGTGTGGTTGTGAAAAACAAATAATACTGTTAAGTAGTAACAAGTAACGAAGTAAGTTTAAAACCTAGCGACAAATGAATTGTCGCTAGGTTTTTTTATGCTTTATAAAAACAATAGATATTTCACAAAGAATTAAGCGCGCTGAATTTTAAAGACATGCATAAAAAAGCGCGTTAATACTCCTGTTGTTAAGCCCACCCCTAATAAAATGCAGCAAAAGCCAAGAACTATCCATAAGGTTATTTGTTCACTTAAAAATAAATAGCCCCAAAACAAGCCAAAGGCAGGAATTAAATAAGTAACCGATACTGCTTTTGCTGCGCCTAAATTAGCAATTAAACGAAAAAATATTACATAAGCGATACCCGTACATAATACGCCTAATAACAAAACAGCATTAATGGCATCAGTGCTAGGTAAATGCGTCGGCATGTTAAAAAGTGCAAAAGGAATTAACGCTAAGGTTGCGGTAATTTGTGTGCCTGTAGCCAGTGCTAGTGGTTTTATTTCTTGTAAATAATGTTTGGTATAGTTTGCCCCAATGCCATAGCAGAGTGTTGCCCCAAGTACTGCTAAAGTAGGTAACAATACTAATTCGCTGTTGGTTGCTAACTTATCAAACATCAACAAATAAACGCCAAAAAAGCCAACCACTAAACCTAAAATACTAGAAGGATTTAATTTATCTTTAAACCATAAAAAGGCAATTACAGCGGCGAACATTGGCGTTGTGGCATTTAAAATAGAAGTAACGCCAGCCGATAGCGTTAAAGTGGCATAACCAAATAAAACAAACGGAATTGCGGTATTAAAAATACTACCAATAAATATCTTCCCCCAATTATTCTTAAAACCACTTTGCTGGTTTTTGAGTAATACAATAGGTAATAAAAATAGACTAGCAATTAACGTACGTAGTGTCATGAATAAAACGGGACCAAACTCAGGGCTGCCGACACGCATAAATAAAAATGAAGCCCCCCAAATAGAAGCCAGTAAAATTAATTCTAAAGTGGCGGTATTTTTATTCATTTAGTTAAAACCTTTAATGAGCTAATGATTATCAATAAATATTGTTGATAATTATACTTTAAAACAAATAACATACTGGCGCATAACGGACATTTCATTATTCTTATTTTTTATTTCTGATTCGTTATATTTAGTTATTAATCTTTCTGTTCAATATTAAGCACACTAACCTGAGTTAACGAGGTTAATTGCCATTGAATATTTAAATTATAAAGCGCCATACCGTAAATTTTATCATCCAATTTATTTTGCTTATAAGCGGGGCGAGGGTCTTGAGCCAACACTTGAGTTATTAATAACTCAAGCTCTGCATATTGTTGATCAAAACTTAATAATTGCGCTTGCGCATTTGCTGAAAAACTTACCGTTAATTTAGTGGTAGGCTGCGTTTGAGCAAAACCTGCTTGCGCGTTTAATACCGCATCGCTATAAGGAATATAGGGTTTAATGTCTAAAATTGGTGTGTCGTTTAATAAATCTAGGCCAGAAATATTTAGTATTGTTTGCTTATGTGTTGTATTTACTGAGTCTAATTTAACCACTGACATGCCAATAGGATTAGGCCGAAAAGTAGATCGCGTCGCTAAAACGCCCATTTTTTCATTGCCGCCTAAACGGGGCGGGCGCACTAATGGCTTCCATCCTTGGGCTTGTGTGGCATGAAAAACAAAAATCACCCATAAATGACTAAATTGTTCAATGCCACGAATCAACTCATTATTAGCATCTGCCTGCAAGAGTATTTGCCCTTTTGCTGCGGTTACTAAGCCCGGTTGACGTGGTATGGCAAACTTTTCTTTATAGGGCGAGTTTATTGTGCCAATGGTGTGAAAGTTAAATGTGTTAGAAGGCATAAATAGTAACTTTCTTATTGTTCTTGCACTTGATACGCTTTTGCATAGCAGATGATTAATTGTGCGCATTGTTTGGTTTGTGCTTGTGTGCAGCCAGTAAATACAACGGCATTAGCCTTTAAATTATAAGCGTTTCGTCGAGCTTGTGTTCTCGCATCAATTTTATTAGCGGATGCATCACTTATTTTTATCTGACAAGACTCTCCTTCAACGGCAGCAATATATTCTTTAATTTTAGGAAGCTGAGTGTTATTTTTATAAATAGTTACTGAGGTTGGAGCAAAATAATTTTTAATATTTTCTTTATCTAAATTACTAGTAAAACTGTAGTTACTACAGCTAGAAAGTAAAATTAAAAGGCTACTGGAAACTAAAAGAGTTGAAAGATGCTTTTTCATAGAATGTCCTGTATTACGTTTATCTTTAGTTTTAGTTTTTGTTAATAAGACAGAAGGGCTAACAAAAAAGCGGTATTTACCATCCTATACTAGGAAGATAATACCGCTTATATTGCAAGTAATGTCGTTAATTACACTATTTTATTAGCTAACGCGCATACCTGCTTTGGCACCATCGTCTGGATTCAATATCCATAAATCTTTGCCACCAGGCCCCGCAGCTAACACCATGCCTTCAGACATACCAAAACGCATTTTACGCGGTGCTAAGTTGGCTACCATTACTGTGTGTTTGCCAATTAAATCTTCTGGTTGGTAAGCTGATTTAATACCTGCAAATACTTGGCGCGTTTCTGCTGAATCGTCTTCGCCTAAAGCAAGGGTAAGTTTTAATAGCTTATTTGCTTTTTCAACGTGTTCAGCATTTACAATTTTAACGATACGTAAGTCGATTTTAGCAAAATCATCGAAGGTGATTTCATCTGCAATTGGCTCTATAGCGGCTGGCGTTGCTGCTTTCACTTCATTAACCGCTGTTTTATTGCTTTCTTCAGTTGATTTAACTGATTCAGCCGTTTTTTCTTTTTTGCCTTTAGCTTTAGAAGTATCAGCTGTTGCTGTTAAATTTTCTTTTGAAGCATCAACCATAGTGTTAATTTTGTCCATATCAACACGCTGTAATAACGCTTTAAATTTATTAATTTTATGATTGGTTAATAAAGTTTTATGACCGTCCCAAACTAATTCATCATTTAAAAATGCGGCTGTACTCTCAGCTAAAACTGGTAATACTGGTTTCAAATAAATCATTAAGGTGCGAAATAAATTAATACCTAACGAGCAAATGTCTTGAACTTCTTGTTGGCTTTTTTCACGCCGAGCACTCTCATCTTTTATTAACTGCCACGGTTCTTTAATCGCTATGTATTCGTTAACTTTATCGGCAAGCGCCATTATTTCACGCATGGCACGGCCAAAATCACGGCTTTCGTAAAGTTCAGCCAAACGGTCGCCTGCACTCGTTACTTCATCTGCTAGTGCTTGGTTTTCAATGTTACTTGATAACATGCCGTCAAAACGTTTAGTTATAAAGCTTGCACAACGAGAAGCAATGTTAACCACTTTACCCACTAAATCAGAGTTTACGCGTTGAGCAAAGTCTTCAAGATTTAAATCCAAATCATCAATGCGATTAGTCAATTTTGCCGCGTAGTAATAACGTAAATATTCAGGGTTTAAATGATCTAAATAAGTACGACCTTTGATAAATGTCCCTTTAGATTTAGACATTTTAGCGCCGTTTACGGTAACAAAACCGTGGGCATAAACAGAGGTTGGTTTACGGAAGCCAGCACCTTCTAACATCGCGGGCCAAAATAGGCTGTGGAAATAAATAATATCTTTACCAATAAAGTGATAAAGCTCTGCTTCAGAATCTTTATTCCAAAAGCTATCAAAATCAATGTTTTGTTTATCACAAAGGTTTTTAAAACTGCCCATGTAACCTATTGGCGCGTCTAACCAAACATAAAAATATTTGCCCGGTGCATTGGGAATTTCAAAACCAAAGTAGGGTGCATCACGGCTTATATCCCACTGTTTTAAACCTTGTTCAAACCATTCGTTTAGCTTGTTCGCCATTTCTTCTTGCAAGGCGCCGCTGCGTGTCCAATCGGTAAGCATTTGTTCAAATTCAGGCAAATTGAAAAAATAATGCTCAGAATCTTTTAATATTGGAGTTGCGCCAGAAACCACAGAACGTGGGTTGATTACTTCTGTTGGTGAATAGGTTGCACCACAAACATCACAGCTATCGCCATTCTGATCGTCACTTTTACATTTAGGGCAAGTACCTTTTACAAAACGGTCTGGTAAAAACATACCTTTTTCAGGATCATATAACTGAGAAATAGTGCGTGTTTTTATATAACCTTTAGAATGTAGTCGATTATAAATTTCTTCGGCAAACACTTTGTTTTCATCACTGTGGGTTGAGTGATAATTATCAAAGCTAATGTGAAAGTCAGCAAAATCAGCCATGTGTTCAGCACGAACACCAGCGATCATGTCTTCAGGCGTTACACCAAGTTCTTGTGCTTTTAACATAATAGGTGTGCCGTGAGCATCGTCAGCACAAACAAAATAAGTTTCGTTACCGCGCATTCGCTGAAATCTAACCCAAATATCGGTTTGAATATGCTCTAATAAGTGGCCTAAATGAATAGAACCATTGGCATAAGGAAGTGCACAAGTAACAAGAATTTTACGCTTGTTTGAGTTTGTTTTGACGGTATCCGTCGCTGAAATTTCTGATGACATGAATTTATTAATAATATTGATGGTAATCGTGGGGCGAATGATACAAAATTTGCCGTAGTTTTTCATCCCTATTTTTATTTTTGTTTTATTAAAAAGCTTTATAAAGGTATTAATTTGTTTAATAAATTATTTTCCCGTAAAAATGCGTCAAAAAGTAATGGCGCTGCTGCAAAGCTATCAACCGAACTCAGCGAGCAGCAACTAGAACAGCAATCTGTAGTTATTGATACGTTAACTAATTATCGTTCAGAAAATTTTAGTCGTGGCGTTATTGCGGATTGTTTGTCTAAGGAAATAGCGTTCATCAATGATTTAATCACTGTTAAATTATTATTACCATTTCCTTGTGCAGGTGAATTAGACGCGATTGGGAAGTCGCTAAGTACCTCATTAGCTATAAATGTTGATATTATTGTTGAGTTAGCGATAACGCCAGTACGTAAACATGAATTGAAAAACATTGGTAACATTATCGCGATTGCTTCAGGTAAGGGTGGTGTTGGTAAGTCAACTACCGCGATTAATTTGGCGTATGCGTTAATAGCCGAAGGCGCAAAAGTGGGGATTTTAGACGCCGATATTTATGGACCGTCAATTCCAACGCTTTTGGGGGTAAAAAACACGAAGCCTACTTCTGCAGATGGTAAATTATTAACGCCTATTTTATCAAATGGTTTACATGCGATGTCGATTGGTTTTTTAGTACCTGAAGATGATGCGACAGTTTGGCGTGGCCCAATGGCAAGTTCTGCTTTTAATCAATTGTTAAATGAAACCGCATGGCCTGAATTAGATTATTTAATTGTCGATATGCCACCGGGAACGGGTGATATTCAATTAACTTTAGCGCAAAAAGTGCCTGTTGCCGCCGCTATTATTGTTACCACACCTCAAGATTTAGCATTGGCTGATGCCGTTAAAGGCATTGCTATGTTTGAAAAAGTAAATGTGCCTGTTTTGGGAGTTATTGAAAACATGAGTTACCACCAGTGTGATAATTGTGGTCATCATTCGCCACTATTTGGTCAAGGCGGGGGCGAACAAATAGCCAAAAAATATAACACGCAATTATTAGGGCAATTACCGCTTGATATTACTATTCGAGAAGACGCAGATAACGGGCAATCGTGTATAGTTACAAATAGCACTAGTGATTTAACGCAAACGTACCTTAGAATAGCGCGCAGAACTGCAGCTGAACTTTATAATAAGCTTGATGCGCGTAGTCCGCAAACAGCTGAGATAGCCATTAAAGTGTTATAAAAAATAGAGTAGATGAAAGATAAATAGCGTCATTGTGACCTCCGTCATAATGACACTTTGTTTTTCAACAAATGTTTTATATAAGAATTATGTCATGCTGAATTTGTTTCAGTATTTATGTGATATAAATCAAAATGATAATTAACGAAAAATAGAAGAGTTAACATGAGATTATCTGATAAAGATATTGAACAATCCATTCGCAATGGCGATATTGTTATTACCCCAACCCCTGATATTTCAATGATTTCGGGGGTTAGTGTTGATATTCGTTTGGGTAATGAGTTTCGCGTATTTAAAGATCATACTGTCCCTTATATTGATTTAAGTGCGCCGAAGGCTGAAGTGCAAGCGGCAATGAATGCAGTGATGAGTGAAGAAATTAATATTGCTGAAGGCGAAGCCTTTTTTCTTCATCCAGGTGAGTTAGCTTTAGCGGTAACCTATGAATCAGTAACATTGCCTGACAATATCGTAGGTTGGCTTGATGGTCGTTCTTCATTAGCGCGTTTGGGGTTAATGGTACATGTTACTGCGCATCGAATTGATCCAGGCTGGTCTGGTCAAATTGTTTTAGAATTTTATAACAGTGGTAAATTACCATTAGCATTGCGTCCTAAAATGAAAATAGCGGCGCTAAATTTTGAAACCATGTCATCAAGTGCAGATCGTCCTTATAACACTCGAGTAGACGCAAAGTATAGAGGACAAACTGGCGCAGTTGCTAGTCGCATTAGTGAAGATGATTGTTGAGAGGGTATTAGTTAATAATTTATTTTATTGACTAACTATTTTTTCTTTTGGCTCATTCTTATCAGTTAATAACAAAGAATTTTCAAGGGCATTAATTAACATCGCTTTGTCATGATAATGCGGAGTATTAATGCTTGCTAATGGTTGACAAATTATATCTATTTTTTTGCTGGTCTGTTGTTCATTCTGACAAATAACAGCATCTATTGGTAAACTACCGATATTATGTTGGATCCAATTTAATTTTTCATCAATCGACATATCCGCAGCAGGGCTTTGTTCTGCAACAATGTTATCTACAAAAACACATTTACCTTTGCGTTTTTTTAATGCGTTAGAAATGTCTCTAATCAATAGAGGCGGCATAACACTTGTGAAAAAGCTTCCAGGACCTAAAATAATCAAATCTGCGTCTTCAATCGCTTTAATACAAGGATCTAACGACTTTACTGCAGGAGCTAGAATTAGATTTTGTGGAATTATTGGCATTTCATCTACCGATAACTCTCCAACTCGACATCGCCCTTTGGGGTAAAAAGCCATTAAATCAGTGGGCGTTTCAGACATAGGTAAAACGCGGGTTCTTACTCTTAGTAACCGACGTACTAATTCTATCGATTCAAGAGGGCGGGTGTGAATTTCACCTAAGCCGTAAAGAATTAAATTTCCTAAATTGTGACCACTGAGTTCATCAGGACCATCAAAACGAAAATTAAAAAGTTTATTACCAATAGCGTCTTCATCTACTAAATGAGTAAGACAATTTCGTAAATCACCCCAAGCAATTGAACTGGTATGTTTACGTAATCGTCCGGTAGAGCCACCATTATCTGTTGTGGTTACGATACCCGTAAGTTGATTACCTAAGAAGGATAGGGTAGAAAGAACACGACCTAAGCCATGACCACCACCAACAGCAACAACATTAAGTTTTTTTAATTGCATGCAATCTTTTATTAACTTGAAATACTGTTTAGATAATACCTCTAAGTGACTTGAAAGGAAAGCTACTGATTGATTGTGATTTGTGATTGTGTGTCGCCGTATTTTTAATAAGAGTGTTTCTTTTGTTACAGTTAATCGCTGTTTTAATTATTTATATTGGTATAGTTTGCTAAGCTTTTGATAATACAGTTAGATATTCTATTTCTTTAATTTTACCTTGAGATTAATCACCAACTGTTTACATTAACTGATTGATTAATTAAAAAATAATCAATCTGATGATTATCTGAACGGCTTGCTTGTTGGAACGTAAAAAATATGCTTTTATTTAATAAAAAGGTTGACAGTTTAAGGGGCTGTGCTTAGAATGCGCCTCGCTTTCAACAAGTACTAGGTCTACTTATTGGAAGGTACTGAATAGGTAATTTCAGCAGCTTTTTTTCAAGTGTTGATAATACTTGGGGCTATAGCTCAGCTGGGAGAGCGCTTCGCTGGCAGCGAAGAGGTCTGCGGTTCGATCCCGCATAGCTCCACCAAATTTTTGAGTAGTTGTTTTATTGTGAAAGATAAAAGAGTTACTTAGTGTAATTGCAATAACATTCAGTTTAACTGAATGGCTGTTGTTTTATACTGAAACAGTAAGTTTACTTACTGTTAGTTTTTGTAGGATTGATGTTGTTTATCTTTATATGAAAAACACTCAACTTGCACAAAAATAACGAAAAATCTATTGTAGAAATTTTGTTAATTATTTTTGTGTCCCTATCGTCTAGAGGCCTAGGACACCGCCCTTTCACGGCGGTAACAGGGGTTCGAATCCCCTTAGGGATGCCACTTATATTATTCAATAGAATAGATAAGTAGTATCAAGTAATGCAAAAATACATATAGTTATAATATTTTATATATTGTCCCTATCGTCTAGAGGCCTAGGACACCGCCCTTTCACGGCGGTAACAGGGGTTCGAATCCCCTTAGGGATGCCAATTTTAAAAAAATTATTTAAATTGGTGTTATACGATGATATTTAAAATAGTTTGTAGGACTGAAATTGTGACCTTTATAGGTAAAATTCAGCTCGCACAAAATAACGAAAATTTTCTTTATGATGTTTTCGTGTAATGATTTTTGTGTCCCTATCGTCTAGAGGCCTAGGACACCGCCCTTTCACGGCGGTAACAGGGGTTCGAATCCCCTTAGGGATGCCACTTATTCTTTTTGAAAAGAAAAAAGCAAGCGGCATGAAACACCACAAAATCGAAAATAGTTATAATATTCTATATATTGTCCCTATCGTCTAGAGGCCTAGGACACCGCCCTTTCACGGCGGTAACAGGGGTTCGAATCCCCTTAGGGATGCCACTCTCATTTGTGGTAAATTAATATCAAAGTTAATTGCTATTCAGTTTAAATAGCACATAAAAAAACCTCATTTCAGATGAGGTTTTTTTATGTCTAAAATATGATTCGTCCTAAATAATATAAAGTGAGATAATTAATCACTAAACGTGAATTTAATTAGCTCACTTAACAATTATTACCTAATACCTGCTAATACTTAACTGCGTTTTGTAACAGCTTTTGCCAATTCAATAAGAATTTCTTCACTGGTTGTTAAATCGATGCAAGCATCGGTAATGCTTTGCCCATAAACCAATGTTTTGTTCGGTTCTACACTCTGATTACCGGCAACAATAAAACTTTCAATCATCACACCAAAAATAGTTGAATTATTTTGTTTTAACTGTTCCGCTATTGATGTTGCAACTAAGGCTTGTTTAGTATGATCTTTATAACTATTGCCGTGGCTACAATCAATCATAATTCGCTCTGGTAAATTTACACCACGGAGTAAATCACACGCTTTAGCAACATCTTTAGCATGATAATTAGGCTCTTTACCACCTCGTAAAATAACATGGGCATATGGATTTCCATGAGTTTTATATATGCACATTTGACCTTTTTTATCGGGCGAATAAAGTACATGAGACGAATTAGCTGCTTTTATTGCATCGCTGGCTATTTTTACATTACCGTCAGTTCCGTTTTTAAAGCCAACAGGACAAGAAAGTGCTGAAGCCAATTCTCGATGCACTTGGCTTTCTGTAGTGCGAGCACCAATTGCGCCCCAACTGATCAAATCTGAGATATATTGTCCGGTAACCATGTCTAAAAATTCGGTGCCAGTCGGTAAACCTATATCATTAATTTCAATCAATAATTGGCGCGCTAAATTTAGTCCTTTGGCTACTTTAAATGATTTATCGAGATCGGGATCACTTATCAAGCCTTTCCAACCAACGGTAGTTCTAGGTTTTTCAAAATAAACGCGCATCACAATAAATAAATCATCTTTAAATTTATCGTGTAATACTTTTAATTTTCTTGCGTAATCTATTGCGGCAACAGGATCGTGAATGGAGCAAGGCCCAATGATCACTAATAAGCGTTCATCTTTGCCACTGATAATATCTTCAATTGTCTTTCGGCTATCAATAATAAAATCAGCAGTTTTTTGTAATAGTGGAATTTGCTGCGCTAATTGATCTGGAGAGACTAAATTTTCAATTAACGAGGTTCTAAATTCATCAGTTTTAATTGTCATTAAATGTACTTATGTTTTGACGATTTTTCTAGGCGGTTAACATAGCGAAAAAGCAGCTTAAAGCCAACCATTTAAGCTGATTTAAATCATACCTTTTCGTTATAATTAGTATTTATATCTTTGCAGTTTCGTTTCCGTTAATATTTTTGCCGTTATTTCTTCAACCGAGAGCTTTGTTGTATTCAAAAAAGGGATTTTTTCCTTTTTATAAAGTTTCTCTACTTCTCGGACCTCCATTCGACATTGTCGGGCTGAAGAATACTTACTGTTTGACAAACGGTTATCTCGAATATCAATTAATCGTTGTGCATCAATCGTTAAACCAAATAGTTTCTTTTTATGCTTTTTTAAAAATTCAGGGATCTGTAATTCATCCATATCATCTTCAGTAAAAGGATAATTAGCGGCTTTAATGCCATATTGTAAGGCCAAATAGAGTGAAGTAGGCGTTTTCCCCGATCGAGATACACCGACTAAAATAACATCAGCATGTTCATAATTGGTAATATTAGAACCATCATCATTAGCTAATGCAAAATTAACGGCATCAATCCTAAAATCATAACTATTTTCATGAATACTATGGGTTCTGTGAGCTTTAGGTTTTGCTTTTATCCCTAATTGTTGTTCAAGCGGCGAAACAAAATGCTCTAAAAAATTATAAATAATGGCATCACAACTATCGATAACTTCACGAATTTCTGGTTTCACAAAGGTATGAAAAACTAAAGGTGGCTCGCCCGTTCGCTTACTCGACTTATTAATTCTATTTTTAGCCTCAATAGCTTGTTCAAGCGTTTCAACAAATGAAATAGTGTGGTGTTCAAACTCTAACGGAAATAAAGAAAGTAGGGCATGGCCAAAAACTTCTGAAGTAATGGCAGTACCATCGGAAATATAAAATGCCGCACGCATAGTTAAATACTCTTTTTGTAATAGCTTATGTAAACTTTTAATTTTGTTTTTAGTGTTGTCAGTGTAAAATGTATTCCGCTCACTTTAAAGAGCTTTCTTAACTTTATCCTTATGGAGATTTTGTCGTGCAAGAATATGTACTTTGGTATGAAAATTTAGGAATGAACGATGTTGATCGCGTTGGTGGTAAAAATGCGTCGTTAGGTGAAATGATTTCGAACCTATCAAATGTTGGTGTGCAAGTTCCCGGTGGCTTTGCCACTACATCTTATGCTTTTAATGAGTTTTTAGAGCAAAGTGGATTAAACGACAAAATTTATAAATTATTGGATGATTTAAATGTTGATGATGTAAATGCTTTAGCTAAAGCAGGCGAAACTATTCGTCAATGGATTATTGATACGCCATTTTTACCGAAAATGCAGCAAGAAATAGAACAAGCTTATGCAAAACTTGCTGGTGAATTTACAACCGATGCTTCTTTTGCTGTGCGCTCTTCCGCCACTGCTGAAGACATGCCTGATGCTTCTTTTGCTGGTCAACAAGAAACATTCTTAAATGTACGTGGCTTAGATGCTGTTATGATCGCCATTAAGCATGTATTTGCATCACTTTTTAACGATCGTGCAATTTCGTATCGTGTACATCAAGGTTATGATCACCGCGGTGTAGCATTATCTGCAGGTATTCAACGTATGGTGCGCAGTGATATAGCATCAAGTGGCGTTATGTTTTCGATTGATACCGAATCAGGTTTTGAAGATATAGTATTCATTACATCTAGCTATGGTTTAGGCGAAATGGTGGTTCAGGGCGCAGTTAACCCAGATGAATTTTATGTTCACAAACCAACATTAGCGAATGGCAAACCATCAGTGGTGCGTCGTAATATTGGTAGTAAAGCCATCAAGATGATTTACACCGAAAGCCAAGAGCATGCCAAACAGGTAGAAATTGTTGATGTTGATGAAAAGCAATCGAACCAATTTTCATTAACAGATGACGAAGTACAAAACTTGGCCACGCAAGCGGTTATTATTGAAAAACATTATCAACGTCCTATGGATATTGAATGGGCCAAAGACGGTTTAGACGGCAAGCTTTATATTGTACAAGCCCGCCCTGAAACTGTTCGCAGTCGTGAAAGCGGCAATGTTATGGAGCAATTTCAACTCCAAGGCAACGCAGATATAGTTTGTACAGGTCGTTCTATAGGTCAAAAAATAGGAAGCGGTGAGGCAAAAGTATTGGCCTCATTAAGCGAAATGGATAAAATCCAACCCGGCGACGTTTTAGTTACCGATATGACGGATCCTGATTGGGAACCGATCATGAAAAAAGCTTCAGCTATTGTCACTAATCGTGGTGGCCGTACTTGTCACGCTGCCATTATTGCACGTGAAATGGGTATTCCAGCAGTAGTTGGTTGTGGTGATGCAACCAGTAAAATTAAAGCAGGGGATGATATTACGGTGTCTTGTGCTGAAGGTGATACAGGCTTTATTTATCAAGGGAAGCTTGATTTTAAAGTAATTAAGTCTGAAATTGATAATATGCCTGAACTACCATTAAAAATAATGATGAATGTGGGTAATCCTGACAGAGCTTTTGCTTTTGCACGTTTGCCTCATGCCGGTATTGGTTTAGCTCGTTTAGAATTTATTATTAATAAAATGATTGGTATTCATCCTAAAGCATTATTGAATTTTGATGACCAATCTGCGGAATTAAAAGAAGAAATTACCGATATTATTGCTGGTTATAAAAGTCCGGTAGAATTTTATATTGCTAAATTAACCGAAGGTATCTCAACACTTGCTGCTGCTTATTCGCCAGAAAAAGTGATAGTGCGGATGTCTGATTTTAAATCAAATGAATACGCTAATTTAGTTGGCGGTGAAGAATTTGAACCTGAAGAAGAAAATCCGATGATCGGCTATCGTGGGGCTTCTCGCTATATATCTAAAAACTTCCGTGATTGTTTTGCACTTGAGTGCGATGCGATAAAACGTGTCCGTAACGATATGGGCTTTACCAATGTTGAAGTGATGATCCCATTTGTTCGTACAGTAGAAGAAGCTGCACAAGTTATTGAAATTTTGGCTGAAAATGGTTTAAAACGCGGTGAAAATGGTTTACGCGTTATTATGATGTGTGAATTGCCATCAAATGCCTTACTTGCTGATCAGTTTTTAGATTATTTTGACGGATTTTCAATCGGTTCAAACGATTTAACACAGTTAACCTTAGGTTTAGACCGAGATTCAGGTTTGGTTGCACATTTGTTTGACGAACGTAATCCAGCAATAAAAGCACTATTGTCAATGGCTATTAAAGCGTGTAAAGCGCGTGGTAAATATGTGGGTATATGTGGACAAGGTCCTTCAGACCATGCTGATTTTGCGGCTTGGTTGGTGGAAGAAGGTATCGACAGCGTTTCATTAAATCCTGATACCGTGTTACCAACATGGTTGTATTTAGCCGAACAACACGCAAAATAAGCTAAATTCAGCTATTTCATCCAACTTCATTGTTGAATTTGAATGAACTATTAAGAATTTTATTTATCTATAAAGTATTAAATTATAAAGCCTAAGAACCATTTCTTTTAGTAAAGAAATAAAAAGTTCTTAGGCTTTTTTATACACACTAATAAATTAAGTAAATGCCGTGATATACTTTGCCACCTTGTAGAATCCATTTTTCACTTAATTGCTATGTTGCCTCGTTTAGACCCTCAAGAATTAGTTTCTCCGTTATACCAACAATTTGCCAATCAATTATCAAAACAGCGCTTTAGCGGCGATGTAAGTATGAATTATGGGGCGCGATTAGCGGTTGCTACCGATAACAGTGTTTATCAGCAATTACCGCAATTAGTATTGCACCCGCGAAGTCAGCAAGACGTACAATTAATTACTTCACTTGCTAATGAAACACAATTTAACGAGATTAAATTTAGTGCGCGTGGCGGTGGAACAGGCACCAATGGACAAAGTTTAACCCCTGGAATTGTGGTTGATTTGTCCAAATACATGAATCGCATAATTGAAATTAATGTTGAAGAAAACTGGGTAAAAGTAGAAGCAGGGGTGGTAAAAGATCAATTAAATGATTATTTACGACCACATGGTTTTTTCTTTTCGCCAGATTTATCAACTAGTAACCGTGCAACATTAGGCGGAATGATCAATACCGACGCTTCAGGACAAGGCTCATTAGTTTATGGTAAAACTTCAAACCATGTAATTGAATTAAAATCAGTTTTGGCCAATGGTGATTTAATTCACAGCAAAGCGATGCCAATAGCAGACGCTAAAAAACTTGCCGAGCAAGAAAGCAGTTATGGCAAACTAGTTAAACAAGTGTTAGCAAGTTGCCTTGATAACAGACAACTCATTTTAGATAAATTTCCACGCTTAAATCGATTTTTAACCGGTTATGATCTTGAACATGTGTTTAATGATGATTTAACAGAATTTAACTTATCCAGATTAATTACGGGTTCAGAAGGCTCGCTTGCCATTGTTTGTGAAGCTAAATTAAATTTAACGCCCATTGCAAAAGCCAAAACACTAATTAATATTAAATACGATAGTTTTGATTCTGCATTACGTCATTCTCCCCATTTAGTATCAGCGAAAGCAACCTCAGTAGAAACAATCGATAGCAAAGTATTAAACCTCGCCCGTAAAGATATTATTTGGCATTCCGTAAGTGATTTAATTACCAATGTTGATGGTAAAACTATGGATGGTATTAATATTGTTGAATATAACGGTGATAGTGTTGAAGCATTAGCCGTGCAAGTAGAGCAGTTAACAGCACAACTTGAAGTAGAAATAGCAGAGCAACAAAATGGCGTCATTGGTTATCAAGTAACCTCTGATCTCGATAGCATTGGTAAACTTTATGCTATGCGAAAAAAAGCCGTTGGTTTATTGGGCGCTGCAGAAGGTAATAAAAAGCCACTCGCCTTTGCTGAAGACACTGCCGTACCGCCTGAAAATTTAGCCGACTACATTTTAGAATTTCGTCGTTTACTCGACAGTTATCATTTAGATTACGGTATGTTTGGTCATGTTGACGCCGGTGTTTTACATGTTCGTCCTGCGTTAGATATGTGTGATATTGGACAAGAAAAAATCTTAAGAAAAATATCTGATCGCGTAGTTCAATTAACTGCAAAATATGGCGGATTAATGTGGGGTGAGCATGGTAAAGGTTATCGTAGCGAATATAGCCCTGCGTTTTTTGGTGATGAATTATTTACTGAATTACGTAAAATTAAAACCGTTTTTGACCCTCTGAATAAAATGAACCCTGGTAAAATTTGCACGCCGCTTTGTTTAAATGAAGAAGGTGAAGATATTCAAACTGAACAATTAGTTTCGGTAGATGATAAAAAACGCGGATTTTACGACAGACAAATTCCCGTAAAAGTAAAAGAATCGTTTACCGCAGCGCTCGACTGTAATGGTAATGGTTTGTGCTTTAATTATGACGTTGATAGCCCAATGTGCCCCTCAAGTAAGGTTACGCGTGACCGCCGACATTCTCCGAAAGGTAGAGCAGGGCTGATGCGTGAGTGGTTACGGTTATTACAGCAACGTGGCGTCGATATACTTTCATTAGAACAAAAAGTCAGTCATTGGTCAGTTAAACGCTTACTTGATAAAGTGAAAAATAACTTGTCTGCTGCCAATAGCAACGACTTTTCTCATGAAGTGATGGATGCAATGTCGGGTTGTTTAGCGTGTAAAGCGTGTGCAAGCCAATGCCCAATAAAAGTGGATGTGCCTGACTTTAGAGCACGCTTTATGAATATTTATTACTCACGTTATAACCGTCCGTTAAAAGATCATTTAGTTGCGCATGTTGAAACGTTAGCCCCTGCAATGGCATTAATGCCTAAAATAACCAATGCAGTGTTATCAACGGGTTTATACAAAAGCTTCTCTAAAAAAGTGATCGGTTATGTTGATACGCCTTTGTTATCTGTTCCCACGTTAAAACAGCAAACTGAACAACAAGGTTTTGATTCGTTTGATTTAAGTAAGCTTGAAGCATTAAGTGAACAAGAAAAACAGCAACACATTCTAATTATTCAAGACCCTTTTACCAGCTTTTATGATGCCAAATCGGTAACCAGTTTAATGGGTTTAGCTAAAAAATTAGGATTTAACCCAATACTTGTACCTTTTAAGCCCAACGGTAAAGCACAACATGTTAAAGGCTTTTTAGCTAAGTTTGCAAAAACGGCCCAATCGAGTGCTGACTTTTTAAATAAGTTACATTTGTTAGGCATACCAATGGTAGGGACAGATGCCTCATTAGTGCTATGTTATCGCGATGAATATAAACAAATATTAGCTGATAAACGTGGTGATTTTACCGTGCTCTTAGCGCATGAATGGCTTACTGATAACTTAACTACCATTGATATAAAAGCTGATAATAAAGAATCAAACACAAATAACAATGTTGATTTTCAATTATTTAGCCATTGCACAGAAAAAACAGCTCTAGTTAAAAGTGAAGATCAATGGGTTACCATTTTTAAACACTTTGGCTTAAGTTTAAATAAAGTCGCTGTGGGATGTTGTGGTATGGCTGGCACCTATGGGCATGAAGCGGTTAATTATGATAATTCTAAACAGTTATTTGAAATGAGTTGGCAATCCAAACTCGATAAACTTAAACCTGAACAGGTGTTAGCAACTGGTTTTTCATGTCGTAGCCAAACAAAGCGTTTTGCTGGGTTACAAGCACGTCATCCCGTTGAAGCGTTACTTGTTGCTTTAAATAATACTTAGTTAATTAGAATTAAAGCGCGGCTAAAACCGCGCGATTTTATTATAAATAGTTTTGCAGCCAATTATTAAACTTGGCTTGCTAAGTACTCTTCATAGGTACCTGCAAAATCGGTATAACCTTCTTTCGTTAATTCAATCACGCGAGTTGCTAAACTTGATACAAACTCACGGTCATGACTAACAAAAATCAAGGTACCTTCATAAGATTCTAATGCCATATTCAATGATTCAATCGATTCCATGTCCATGTGGTTGGTCGGCTCATCCATTATTAAAATATTTGGTTTTTGCATCATTAACTTACCAAATAACATCCGGCCTTTTTCACCACCTGATAATATTTTTACTGATTTTTTAATATCATCAGCAGAAAATAATAAACGCCCTAAGTAACCACGAACCGCTTGTTCGTCGTCTTCGGGTTGACGCCACTGGCTCATCCAGTCAAACAAAGTCATGTCGTTAGCAAATTCGTATTCGTGATCTTGTCCGTAATAACCGATATTAACGTTTTCAGACCAAGTGAATTCACCCGATGTTGGTTCATAATCCACATCGTTCATTAAGGTACGTAAAAAGGTAGTTTTACCAATACCGTTTTCACCAATGACCGCAATGCGTTCGCCAACTTCAATTAACGCTGATATGTTTTTAAGAATAGGGGTGTCATCGAAACTTTTACATAATTTTTCAATAACCAAGGCGTTACGAAATAGTTTCTTTTCCTGTTGAAAACGAATAAATGGGTTAACACGGCTTGAGGCTTTTACATCTTCAAGTTGAATTTTATCAATTCGTTTTGCACGAGAAGTGGCTTGTTTTGCTTTTGAGGCATTTGCTGAAAAGCGCGCAACAAAGGCTTGTAATTCACCAATTTGTGCTTTTTTCTTTGCGTTATCCGCTAATAAGCGAGCGCGAGCTTGAGTAGAAGCAAGCATGTATTCGTCATAATTACCCGGATAAACACGCAATTCACCGTAATCTAAATCAGCCATGTGGGTACAAACACTGTTTAAAAAGTGTCTATCATGCGAAATAATGATCATAGTTGAATCACGATCGTTTAATGTTTCTTCAAGCCATTGAATTGTATGGATATCTAAGTTATTTGTTGGTTCATCAAGTAGTAAGATATCAGGATCAGAAAATAGCGCTTGGGCTAACAAAATACGTAATTTAAAGCCGGGAGCGATTTCACTCATTAAGCCATAATGTTGCTCAACCGGAATGCCCACGCCCATTAATAATTCACCAGCACGAGCTTCTGCGCTGTAACCGTCCATTTCAGCATATTCAGATTCTAAATCACCGACTTTCATACCATCGGCTTCACTCATTTCAGGTAAAGCATATATGCGATCGCGTTCTTCTTTAACTGCCCATAATTCAACATGACCCATAATAACGGTGTCGATTACGCTATATTGTTCAAAAGCAAATTGGTCTTGGTGTAATTTACCTAAGCGCTCTCCTGTATCAAGCGTTACATTACCTGAGGTTTGTTCTAAATCACCACCTAAAATTTTCATGAAGGTTGATTTACCACAACCATTTGCACCAATTAAACCGTAGCGATTACCGCCACCGAATTTTTGTGAAATGTTTTCAAAAAGAGGCTTTGCGCCAAATTGTTGAGTTATGTTGTTTGCTGCTAGCATTTTTTATCCTGTTATTTCTGCATCAGTTAACAATTTTTTGTCCAATGTGCTCATTTATTGGCATAAACTGCGCGCAATGTCATCGAATTTGCTTTGCTGATTTTGAACTCAAAATATTAAGTTCAAAAATTAAAATTACTTATTTACAATATTTTTTCACATTTTTTGTTTAGATGCTGAAACAAGTTCAGCATGACGGAGATCAATTACTTTTATCATTGTCATCCTATTTTTAACCGTCATCCTATCTTTAACCGTCATCCTGACGCAGGTCAGGATCTTTGTTTATTTTCTCTTTTTACCCGTATTACTCGTAGGGCTTTTACGATCATTAAATTGATCACTGCTAAAACGTGTTAAACCGCGTTTAGCTTTTGGCGTTTTATTTCCGTTGCTATTTGTTTTAGCTGCTTTATCAGACGGTTTAAATGATTTATTACGACCATTTTGTTGTTGTAATTCTGCGCGGCTTTCAGCGGGAACTAAGCATTCTGGGCTGTTTCCAATTAATTTACGTGCTAAGCCCATTTTTTTAAGGGCTTCGCGAATGATCGGCCAGTTGTTACTGTCGTGATAACGCAAAATAGCTTTATGTAAGCGGCGCTGAATAGCTCCTTTAGGCACCGTTACGGTTTCGCTATTTCGGCGAACATTTCGCAATGAATTAATTTCAGTGTGATATAAGGTTGTTGCATTAGCCAAAGGTGAAGGATAAAAGTTTTGCACTTGATCTAATTTAAAATCATTTTCTTTTAACCATAAAGCTAAATTCACCATGTCCATATCAGTGGTGCCGGGATGCGCGGAAATAAAATAAGGGATTAAATACTGCTTTTTACCCGCAAGTTTTGAATAATGGTCAAACATTTCTTTAAATTCGTTATAACTGCCCATGCCAGGCTTCATCATATTATTTAAAGGACCTTCTTCAGTGTGCTCTGGTGCTATTTTTAAATATCCGCCAACGTGATGTTGTGCTAATTCTTTTACATATTCAGGATCTTTTACTGCTAAGTCGTAACGAACACCAGAGGCAATTAACACTTTTTTAATGCCTTTAATTTTACGCGCTTTACGATAAAGGTTAATGGTAGGCGTATGATCGGTATCTAAATGACCACAAATGGTTGGCCACACACAAGACGGTTTACGACAAGTTGCTTCAGCTTTAGGGCTTTTACAATTAAGTTTGTACATATTGGCAGTTGGGCCACCAAGATCTGAAATAACCCCCGTAAAGTTAGGTACTTTGAGCTTAATGTCTTCAATTTCATTTAAAATTGATTCTTCAGAGCGAGACTGAATAATACGACCTTCATGTTCGGTAATAGAGCAGAAAGTACAACCGCCAAAACAACCACGCATAATATTAATTGACGTTTTGATCATGTCGTAAGCAGGTATTTTTGCTTTACCATAAAAAGGGTGCGGTACACGTTGATAGGGTAAATCAAACACGCTGTCCATTTCTTCGGTACTTAATGGGTAAGCAGGCGCATTTAACCAAATACTACGATCGCCATGACTTTGCATTAACGGTTTGGCAGAGCCAGGATTAACCTCTTGATGAAAAATTCGCGAAGCGTGTGCGTATAGCACTTTGTTGTTTTTTACTTGATCAAAAGTTGGCAAATTTATATAAGTATAAAGCCATGGCTTTTTCTTGTCTTGCCATGTTTTATTGCTTTGATACGAACTTTGCTTGGCTAAGACTTGTGTATTTGAGCTTTGATCGGTACTCACGCTAAAATTGGCTATTTGCACAACTTGTGCTGTTTTAGTTACATCATCAGCTTGATCTTGAGCCTCATTTTCTTGGCTATCACAAGTATTTTGTGTGATTTCTTGATAAGGACTAACAATAGGATCAATTTTACCGGGACGGTCAATATCACGTGAATCAACACCATGCCAACCGGGTAGTGCTTGTTTCGTTAAAAAAGCGGTACCGCGAATATCGGTTAAAGTTTTTATATCATCACCGCGGGCAATTCTATGTGCTACTTCAACTAAAGGACGTTCAGCATTGCCATAAATTAGTAAGTCGGCTTTAGCATCAAATAATACCGAGCGGCGTACTTTGTCTGACCAATAATCATAATGCGCAATACGGCGTAAACTGGCTTCAATGCCGCCAATTATAACAGGCACACCTTTATAAGCTTCTTTACAGCGTTGGGTATAAGCAGTTACCGCACGATCGGGGCGTTTGCCACCTTCATCATTTGGCGTATAGGCATCGTCGTGACGCATACGACGTTCAGCCGTATAACGGTTGATCATTGAATCCATATTACCCGCAGTTACACCAAAAAATAAATTAGGTTTACCTAGCTGCATAAACGCATCTTTCGATTGCCAATCGGGCTGTGAAATAATACCAACGCGAAAACCTTGCGCCTCAAGCATACGTCCAATAATAGCCATACCAAAACTTGGGTGATCAACATAAGCGTCACCAGTAACAATAATAATGTCACACGAATCCCAGCCAAGCTCGTCCATTTCTTTACGAGACATCGGTAAGAATGGCGCTGTGCCGTAGCATTCAGCCCAATATTTAGGATGTTCGTATAGTTTTTGCTCGGGTAATGGGATCATAGGTTCTCTTTATTAGCGCTGCGCTAATTCCTCAATTTAAAATTGTTTTAGGTTTTAGTGAAAGCATTCGAAAATTAGCGCGCGATTATAGCAGAAACTGTAAATTACCTAAAGCAGAGTTTATTTTAACCGGTAAATTTTTACCGTATAAAAAGGGATATTGGTCTATTTTGCTTACACATAAGTGTTAATTAATTGTAGACTATATACCCAAACCACCTGAATCCTGCATCTTCAAGTGGCTTGGGTATATATGCTAAAACTCAGTGATCTCAGTATAAAAGGGTCATTCATTTTTTCTTAAAAATAAAAAGACGATAACTATGAAATTAAAAATTATTGCTGCCGCGATAAGCTTTTCGTTAGCAGCTTGTGTGTCAACTTCTCCAATTTCCTCAAAAAACACCATTATTCAACCTCAGGTGGCTGTTGCACCCATTATTGCTGACGCTGCGCTTAATGAAAATGTGACTACCACGATCACTTTAGAACAAATAATGGCTGATCCCGATTGGATGGGGCGTTCACCTCAAGCATGGTATTGGGGCGATGACAATCATTCAGTATTTTACCAACAAAAGCGAGAAGGTAGCCCATTACGCGATCTATTTCAGTTAACCACTTCAGGTGCGCAACAAGGTCAAAGTGAACAAGTAAAATTAGCCGATATGCACATTGCTGCAGATCGAAATGCGGTTGATAATCAAAATAAAACTAAACAAGCTTATATTTTTCAAAACAATATTTTTGTTAAAACACTTAGTACGGGTGACGTTAAACAGTTAACAAATACTTCAGCACAAAAAAGTGATGTGATGTTTTTAACCAACGACAATGTTGCTTACCGTATTGATGATGTTTTTTACGCACAAGATGTGAAAAACAATCAAATAGTTGAATTGTTTAATTTAAAAATGGCGGAAAAACCTAAAGGTTATACTGCGCCTGATTCTTACATTGCGAAAGAACAAGCTAAGTTAATTAACTATATATCGCTGCAAGCGCGCAATGCTAAATTACGTGAACAGCAAGCTAAAGAATTAAAAGCCGCAGATAAATCAATTACACAAACTGAATTTTATTTTGGTAAAGATAAAAAAGTCGCGTATGCGAGTTTGTCACCAACGGGCAAACATTTATTAGTGAGTGTTACTGATGCCAATTCTAGTCGCAGTAAAAGCGATATTATGCCTAAGTATATTGCCGCAGATGGCCACATAAAAATGGCAAATGCTCGTCAACGCGTTGCAGATAATCGTCAATACAGCGAACAGTTATTTATATTGGATGCTAATAAAGGTAAAAAAACGGCTTTAAGTTACAATGTGTTACCTGATTTTGATAAAGATGTACTTGCGAGTGTAAAGCGTGAAAACTATCAACGTGAAGGAAAAAAATACATAAGTAAAAAACAGCCTCGTAATATTGCGATCATTGACGGTTGGAATACCATTCAGTGGAATGCGAAGGGCGATAAAGTAGCTGTTATGTTGGAAGCTTGGGATAATAAAGATCGTTGGTTAACTACTGTTGATGTTTCTTCTTCAAACACTTCACAAAAGGCCACACAAAAAACTACACCTAAATTAGTAACGCAACATCAATTGCATGATGATGCGTGGATCAATTGGAATTTTAATGAATTCGGTTGGTTAAATAACAGTAATAGTTTGTACTTTTTGTCTGAACAAAGCGGATATTCGCAGCTTTATACTAAAGCGCTTAACGGTAAGGTGACCCAGCGCACCTTTGGTAATTTTGAAATTAGTGATGTTACCTTAGGTAATAAAGAACAAAAGCTGTTTTTTAAAGCGAATAAAAAACATCCCGGTATTTATGAAATTTATCAGTTGGACTTAACAGCGAACAAAGTGACGGCGTTAACGGATTTAGGCGGCATGAATGATTATGTGCTTAGCCCTGATAATTCAAAACTATTAATTCAACATTCAACGGTAACTATGCCGCCTGAGCTTTATATACAAAATGCATCAGAAAAAGCACCAGCGACACAATTAACGCATACAGTATCGAAAAAATTCTTGTCTATGCCTTGGGTAGCTCCAACGGTGGTTGCTATACCATCATCTCATCAACAAGAGCATCAAGCTAAACCGATTTATTCAAAAGTGTATTTACCTAAAAACTATGACCAAACAGCGAAAGGCAATCGTGCGGTTATGTTTAGTCATGGTGCGGGTTATTTACAAAACTCACATTTAGGTTGGTCAGGTTATTTTCGTGAATATATGTTCCACAGCATGTTAGTACAGCAAGGATATGCGGTAATAGATATGGATTACCGTGCCAGTGCAGGTTATGGACGCGATTGGCGTACCGCAATTTATCGTCACATGGGTAAACCTGAAGTAGAAGATATGCGTGATGGCGTAAATTGGTTAGTTAAAAATGCCAATGTTGACCGTAACCGCATTGGAACATATGGTGGATCGTACGGTGGCTTTTTAACACTTATGTCGATGTTTACTGCACCAGATTTATTTCAATCAGGCTCGGCACTGCGTTTAGTATCAGACTGGGCTTATTACAACCACGGTTATACCTCGAATATTTTAAATACGCCTAAAGACGATGCTATTGCGTACGAGCGTAGTTCGCCAATATATTTTGCTCAAGGTTTGGCAAAACCATTATTAATAAATGCACCTATGGTTGATGATAATGTATTCTTTCAAGATACGGTGAGATTAGTTCAGCGTATGATTGAACTTGAAAAACAGGACTTTGAAACGGCAATTTATCCAGTAGAACGTCATGGATTTGTTCAACCAAGTTCTTGGTTGAACGAATATAGAAGAATTTATAAATTGTTTGAGAATACACTGTAAGCTCTAACTTAGAATATAATTAAAAGCCCATGAGTGTTGTAACTCATGGGCTTTTTGTTTTTTTTATGATCCAGATTAAGCATTCTTTACTCGCCTTAGTTTAGAATAAATATTATGAATTTCGGTTTGAGCTATCAGTGACATTACAACAAACACGTACATTAACGCGTACCGCCTTCTTCGCATTATTCTTATTTGCGCCAGTATTTGATCTTTTTCGATTTGATTTAACGCTAGGTCACTTTATTATTTTTGGGCAAGCGTGGACGTTAAATGTAAATGAAATTTTAGCTGGAGACAGCCTTGATGCTGCAATACGTATTTTTACCCGTGTATTGTTACCTTTTTTCGTTTTTGTTGGTTTAACAGGTGTGCTTATTTGGAAGTACGGACGTATTTATTGTGGTTGGCTTTGCCCGCATTTTTCAGTGGTTGAAATGTTTAACGAACTAATGCTTAAACAACTTAATAGAGTTACGGTATGGGAAAAAGCGAGTTCACCTAGCAAAGGTATTATGCCTAAAGTTATTGTAGCTTTGCCAAGTATTGCGATGGCGTTTGTGTGGGCGTTTGGTTTATTGGGGTACTTGCTACCGCCTAAAGCATTATTTTATGATTTAATACATCTACAACTAGGTTTTGGTTCAAGTATTTTTTTGATCGCCGCTACTGCTGTTTTTTCTTTTGATTTTATTTTTACAAGGCATGTGTTTTGTAAATATGGTTGTGCGCTAGGGTTATTTCAAAGCCTGATTTGGATGGCAAATAATAAGGCAATGGTGATCAAGTTTGATCGAGAACGTGCTAAAGCTTGTCGAGATTGTAGTATTTATGATCCACAAAAAGCATGCGATGCTGCGTGCCCAATGCGCTTGCCAACACGTAATATGAAACGCGCTAAATTTACGTGTACTCAATGCGGTCAATGTGTGTCTGCTTGTAGTAAAGTGCAGGGCGGTAGTGACAAAAGTTTACTTAATTGGGTATCAGGTGAGGCAGCTGTTGAAGTTGACCGCGGTGCTGAAAAATTTAAAATAGATGTAGTTAGCATAGTTGATAGTAAAGAAATTAATGAATCTAAGAGCATTGTTGACCATAATCAAAAAGCCAAAGGGTAAAGTAAGTCATAATAACAGCATAATTACCAAGTTCTAAAAACAAGCCTAAGTAACTGATTGCAAATATATAACGAAGGCGTTATTTTTTATTAAGCTAAAAGTTGAGAATTTCCATGACGGCAGTCAATCTAAAAACGCCAATAAATTCAGCAGAAAATGCCAATGTAGGCATTGAACAAAAAAATCAAAAGTCATTATTTTATCAAGAACAAAATAATGAAATTTCTTTATTTAATTATGCGCATCAACATCAATTACCCGTTTTAATTAAAGGGCCAACAGGTTGTGGTAAAACCCGTTTTATTGCGCACATGGCGCAAAAGCTCAATAAACCTTTATATACCGTGTCTTGTCATGATGATTTAACGGCCGCTGATTTGGTTGGCCGTCATTTGATTGGTCCTAATGGCACGTATTGGCAAGACGGCCCGTTAACCAAAGCCGTACGTGAAGGCGGTATATGTTATTTAGATGAAGTGGTTGAAGCGCGCAAAGATACCACTGTAGTATTGCATCCGCTTGCTGATGATCGCCGTATATTACCTTTAGAACGCACAGGCGAATTACTTGAAGCGTCTCCTGATTTTATGTTGGTAGTGTCTTATAACCCCGGTTATCAAAATTTACTAAAAGGTATGAAACCAAGTACCCGACAGCGTTTTGTTGCCATGCGTTTTGATTATCCAACTAAAGAGTTAGAGCAAGAAATTATAATTAAAGAAACCGGCGCAGAGCCTCATTTAGTGTTTAAATTGGTTGAACTAGCGCAAGCCTTACGTCGTTTAGAACAGCATGATTTAGATGAAGTTGCTTCAACGCGTTTACTTATTTATGCCGCCAAAATGATTTCTTCAGGCATGAATCCAATAGACGTTTGCCGTTGTTGTTTAGCTGAACCGCTTTCTGATGATATTGAAACTGTGAATGCGTTAATGGACGTAGCGAAAATATATTTTGATGAATAGCATAACTGCTGATATTGATACAGCTAATGATAAAAAAGTAGCGAATAACATTTTGTTAGAAAAAAAACTACCGGGCGATTTAGCAATGTGGTTTTTTATATTGGCTGAACTTAGTGTTTTTGCCATATTTTTTATCGGTTTTGCCGTGGCAGAACATTTACACGCCGATATGTTTGCTCAAAGTAAAGCGCAAGTACATCCCATTGCAGGGTTAATCAATACGTTAGCGTTGATCACCAGTAGCTTTGCGGTAGCATTGTCATTACAAGCTATGCATCAAAACAATGCAAAATTAGCGGTAAGGCGAATTATTTACGCATTGCTAATTGCGTGTATTTATTTAGTGGTGAAAGTTTGGGAATATCAAACTTTATTTAATCAAGGGTTTGATATTGAAACTAATACTTTTTTCACTTTGTATTTTTTGATCACGTTTTTTCATTTAATGCATGTTCTACTAGGCATGGTGATTTTAATTTATATCGCTAAAAATGCCGCGCAAGGCAATTATGAACATTCAGACAAGCCATCAGTAGATGCGCTAGAAAGTGATAATCAAAACACGATAGCTGGTTTTGAATCGGGGGCTTGTTATTGGCATATGGTTGATATGCTATGGATTGTTTTATTTCCACTGGTTTATGTTATTTAAGGAGCTGGAATGATCACCGTAGTACAACAATTTAAAGCATGGCTTCTGCTCGTTATATTAACCATCTTATCTGTGTTATTAGGCTCATTCTTTAATCTAAAAATAGCTAATCATTCATTATTCATCATTTTGGTAATGGCTATTGTTGTTCTAAAAGGGCAACAAATTATTGGTGTTTTTATGGAATTGAGTTGTGCGCCGAAAAAATGGTATATGCTGTTATTAAGCTATATTATTATTGTACCAAGTGTCATCGCATTCATTTATATTTGGTGATGTTCTTTTATAAATAAGTAATTGATAGGGATAAAGGTAAAACACATGTCAAAAAATACCCGTTCGTTATTATCTTCACCTGTTACTTATCAATCTTTATATTTAATGAATTTGTTATTATTGCCGGGCTTGTCTTTTCTTTATTTACTGTATTTATTATTTTACCGCGAGCAAAACTCTCGTTTGGCTAGAATTCACTTGATTCGAGCGGTACAAATTTCGATTATTGCGGGGGTTATGATTATTTTAATACCACTGTTAATTATTTTTCTGTCACCTCAGTTTGAAGCTTCAGTAATGATCATGATATTTTATTTTGTCACCTTACACGCCTGCTTTGTGTTAATTGGCATGTTCAATTTATCGCGCGCTATGGCAAAAAAACTACCAATATTTTGATCTAGTTCAATATTCCCTTCTTTTTAGTAACAATTTGACATACATAGTGAAAAACTTGATTTTCATCAAGATCTAACTTATCCCATGTAGGCTATCATTGGTTTGCTTTAATACTGTTTGATAAGGGAAACATTATGTCAGAAAGCTTTACTAAGGGTATGGCACGAAATATTTATTACGGTGGAAGTATTTTCTTCTTCTTAATATTTCTTGCATTAACCTTTCACACTACAAAAGAGATGCCTAAACGAGATCATCGAGAAAACTTAACCGAAGCAGTTGCCCGCGGTAAAATGCTATGGGAAGAAAACAACTGTATTGGCTGTCACACATTACTTGGTGAAGGGGCTTATTTTGCACCTGAATTAGGTAACGTTTATAAACGTCGTGGCGGCGCAGCCGGTTTTAAACCATTCTTTAATGCATGGATAAAATCACAACCATTAAATATTCCTGGACGTCGTCAAATGCCTAATTTTCACTTAAATGATCAAGAAATTGATGATTTAGCTGAATTCTTAAAGTGGACATCTGAAATGGATAATAATAACTGGCCACCGAACATAGAAGGGTAACGACGTGAATACTTTAAAATATCAATCACAAGCTGTCGCAAAACCTTATTTCGTTTTTGCGCTGATCTTATTTGTAGGACAAATTTTATTTGGTTTACTTATGGGAATGCAATATGTTGTCGGCGATATCGTCGGTGGCTTAATTCCCTTTAACGTTGCCCGTATGGTGCACACTAACTTACTTATTGTATGGTTATTGTTCGGCTTTATGGGCTCTGCTTACTATCTTATTCCTGAAGAATCAGAAACCGAGCTTTATAGCCCCAAATTGGCTATGATCCTTTTTTGGGTTTTTGCTGCTGCGGGTGTTGCTACCATTTTAGGTTACTTATTAGTGCCTTATTCAACGTTAGCTGAATACACTTTTAATGACCTATGGCCAACCATGGGACGTGAGTTTCTAGAACAGCCAACCATTACCAAATTAGGTATTGTTGTTGTTGCTTTAGGCTTCTTATTTAACATTGGAATGACTATTCTAAAAGGCCGTAAAACAGCGATTAATATGGTATTAATTACTGGTTTAATTGGTTTAGCGGTATTTTTCTTATTCTCTTTCTATAACCCTGCTAACTTAGCATTAGACAAATATTTCTGGTGGTTTGTAGTTCATTTATGGGTAGAAGGTGTTTGGGAATTAATCATGGGTGCTATTTTAGCGTTCGTATTAATCAAAGTAACGGGTGTTGACCGTGAAGTCATTGAAAAATGGTTATATGTGATCATTGCAATGGCACTAATCACCGGTATTTTAGGTACAGGTCATCACTTCTACTGGTTAATGACTCCTGAATATTGGCAGTGGGTTGGTTCAATTTTTTCTGCAATGGAACCGTTACCATTTTTCGCTATGGTGTTGTATGCCTTTAATATGGTTAACCGTCGTCGTCGTGAGCATCCTAACAAAGCTGCAACTTTATGGGCATTAGGTACTGCGGTAATGGCCTTTTTAGGTGCAGGTGTTTGGGGATTCTTACACACATTAGCGCCAGTAAACTACTATACACATGGTACTCAAATTACGGCTGCTCATGGTCACATGGCTTTTTATGGTGCTTATGCCATGATTGTTATGACTATAATTTCTTTCGCTATGCCTAAAATACGTGGCATTGGTGAAGCAAACTGCAATAGAGCGCAAGTTTGGGAAATGTGGGGCTTTTGGTTGATGACGGTTGCTATGGTATTTATCACACTGTTTTTAACAGGCGCTGGTATTCTACAAGTATGGTTACAACGTATGCCTGAAAGTGGTCAAGCTTTAAGCTTTATGGCTACACAAGACAAACTAGCAATATTCTACTGGTTACGTGAACTTGCTGGTGTAGTGTTTTTACTTGGTTTAGTGGCTTATTTAACTAGCTTTTTTATCACAGAGAAAAAAGTAGCTGCTTAATTTAGACTATAAATAAGTTTGAATTTTAGTCTTAGTCTAGTATTAAAGCCGTGGTATTTACCGCGGCTTTCATGTTTAGGGAAGTTTTAGGAGAAACAATTGGATACAACATCAGAAAAATTAACCAACAAAAAGTATTTTTTACAGAAAGTTGCTAAAGTTATCAGTATTTTTAGCGTGATTGCTGCAATAGGGAGTATTGGGTATGTGTTACTTGCCAATCCTAGTGATGGTCTTAAGCTTACGTTTGGTGTTGTGGCTTTTTTCTTTTCAGCCATGAGTGTAGTGTTGTTCGCCATTGGAAATGCAAATTTGCCTGATTTATCTATTAAACTTAAAAAAGATTAAATCGATTTTTTAAACTAAACTAAATGTAACTTAGTTTAAAGTTGCTTAGTTTAAAGTTGCTTAGATTCAAGGAAGTTACATGCCGTTAAATGCAATGTCAAAGTTAGAAAAATTTGAAAGTATCGGTGGTAGAGCAAGTTTAATTGCAATTAATAAAGTGTTTTATGACAAAATATACCAACACCCCTGGTTAAAGCAATATTTTGAAAGAATACCACAAGAGCATATAGAAATTCAGCAAGTAGACTTTATGCAAAAAGTGCTTGGTGGTAAAAATATCTATGTTGGAAAAGCGCCACCAGTTGTTCATACACATATGTTTATTCCCGAAGAGCTATTTGATGAACGTAAAAAATTGTTATGTGAAGCTTTTGAAGAAACTCATGCCCATCCAGAACTTGTTGATAAATGGTTATCATTAGACGAATCTTTTCGACGGCTAATTGTGAAAAAAGCAGTCACTGAGTGTGTACGGCGTTTCAAAACAGATCCTATCTTAGATTTTCCTGATCCGAGAAAATAAATTCAACTTTTAAATTCATTTTTCATTGACTTATATCACAATCATAAACTAACAAAGTGCTATGCTAACGCTAGGTTTTATTAAATTAATTAAGACACTATGGAAGAATGGGTTGGTGGTATATGGCATAAATATATCACCCGTAAAGCAAGTACTGATTTTATTCACGCAAAAGTAGAATTTACTGAAGTAAGTAAATCTGTTGGCCTTGTTTTTCGTGCGTTAGGTGGTAATAGTGTAAAACGTGTTGAAGCGGCAAGCCCACAAGATTACTTAGTGCGTCGTAGTTTTTTACAAAAAATATCAGGTGAAAATCAACAAACTAGCCTTGCATGGCAAGACGATGAAAGTTTGCGATTACCACAATCTCTTGCTGTATTTCCAAGCAAAACGCTAAATCGAGATCTTTATCTTTGGTTAGCTGTACTTGCCGCACATCATCAAGGAAAATTTAAACATTGGGCAATTGACAATCAGGCTTTGGTGGTTGAAGTTCTTAATAAATATCCCTCTTTTAAAACACGTTATTATCGTTTAGCCGAAGCTTTTATTGAAGCACGAGTGAACAATAATAAATTATCTTACCAAGAAAAAATGATGGAACTTGCCATTGTTGAAGCTATTTTGACTCCGGGGTCAGTAAAACATTTTCCTGTCGTGAATTACGCACCACAAGCGGTGTATTTATGGCTTTATCCGTCAGCATATATAAATCCATCAGTGCTTCCATCGCAAGATGATACAGATATTAATGAACCACAAGAACAGAAAAAAACGGCAGATAAAAAAGCGAAATCTAGTCGTAAAAAAGCCGAACGTGTTGATTCGTGTGATGAAAAAGATGGCATGATGATTTTTCGTCTTGAAAGTATGTTTTCATGGAGCGAGTTTTCAAAACTTGATCGTGGCAGTGATGATAGCGATGAAGATGATGAAGAAAACCAACGTATTGCAGAAGACTTAGACAAAATAACCTTAGCGAAAAATCAGCAACAGCAAAAAAGTGCCCGCATTAAAATAGATTTAGATCTACCGTCAGCTTCTGAAGATGACATACCTTTAGGAGAGGGTATTAAATTACCTGAGTGGCATTATAAAAAGGCACAATTAGAAAAAGATCGCGTGTTATTGCAACCTATGTTACCTAAAAATGCGATAGCCAAACCATTACCTACCAAATTACGCAAACAAGCAAATATGATTAAGGCGCAATTTGAACAATTACAAAGCGTACGATATTGGTTAAAAGCGCAAGTTCAAGGTGAAGAATTAGATTTAAATGCTTGGCTCGATCATCATATTGAGAGCAAAATCACCCCAAGTGCTGAAAAAGGTCTATTTCAAAGTTTTCGAGGCAATCACCGAGACTTATCGTGTTTACTGCTTGCCGATTTATCAATGTCGACTGATGCACATATCGACGATAATAACCGCGTTATTGATGTAGTACGCGACAGTATGTTACTTTTTGGTGAAGCATTAGAGGCTGTTGGTGATAATTTTGCAATGTACGGATTTTCATCAGTAAAACGTAGTCACGTACGGTTTAGCATACTTAAAAACTTCAATGAAGTTTATACCGATAAAGTGCGTGGTAAAATTCAAGCCATAACACCAGGATTTTATACCCGTATGGGCGCGGCAATTCGCCAAGCAACTAAAGTGATTAGTGAGCAAAAATCCACTCAAAAATTAATGCTTATTTTAACTGATGGTAAACCTAATGATATAGACCATTACGAAGGGCGCTTTGGTATTGAAGATACACACCAAGCGATTATAGAAGCGAAACGCCTAGGCATTAAGCCTTTTTGCATTACTATTGATCAACAAGCGGAAGATTATTTACCTTATTTATTTGGTAGTAGCGGTTATACGGTTATTTTACGACCCGCACAATTACCTGTTCGTTTACCTCAACTGTATCACCAACTAACAACTAATTAACCAGTAACTAATACCTAACTAATTTAATGAAAAAGCTAAGTAAGTTATATGAATTCAGAAAAAAAACATTGTTTATATTGCCAAACGCCTAATGATAATGAACAAACCAATTGTGCTAATTGTGGTATGCCGCTGAGTAATAAAACGGTTAAACAGGGTAAAATAAGTTTTTTTGTTAAAGCTTTTTGGGTAATAGTTTTATTTTGCGCCATTATGATGTTTTATTTACCACGCTAAATATTAACTTTTTACTATACTTTTGGGAGGGCAAGTTTGATTGTAAGAAATTTTCTTAGCAATAAGCTTGCAAAATCATCACTGTTATTATTAATATGTCCAACTGGTCGGACATTTAAAAGGGATATTTAAATAATAATAATAAAAAATAGGTATTAATCATGGTATTAAAAGTCGCCCATAAAGTCATTATTGGCTTCGCTGTTATTTTATTGCTGTTATTGTTTTCAAGTATCAGCTCTATGGGGATATTAAGCGATATCAAAGAGTCGACTTCAAAAGTTGATAATTTTGCTTTGCCTATTCAAAAGTATGGTAATAAAGTTCAAAAACAGCTATTAAATCAAGCAAAATCTTCCGCACTTATTGCAACTAAATCTACTAGGAATAGTGTTAAAAAATTGCAGCTCGAGTTTGATAAACAAGGAAAATTATTAGATAAAAACATAGTAAAAATTGATGGTTTGTTACAAGTTTTTCCTAAAATAAAGAATTTATCTCAATTTAAAAAACATTATACTGATTACAAAATATCGGTGGCTAATATGTTTTCTTACCGCACAGCTGATCTGAATGCAATTGAAGAGTTAGCTGTACAACAAAAAGCACTTTATGATGTTTTAGATGAAGCCAGTGCCATATTAGGTGATTTATCTTATTTAGAAGATTCAAAAAATCAACGAAAAATAGACCGCATTGTTGGATCTGCAAATCAAATTGAAGGTTTTCTTTTTAATTTAACGGATGCATCTAAAGCCATTATTTCTATTAATAATATTGATGAAGTAAAAAAATCACAAGAAACAATTAATTTTGGCATTGATAATATTGTTCAAAACCTTACTTTTTTAACGCGATTGGGCGAAGACTATAATACTGACGGTTTAATTGAACAATTCGTTGATCAATTCAATAAATCTAAAGCAATGTTGAAAGGGAAAAACAATCTGTTTTCTATGAAAATAGAGCAGTTAGAGCAAAAAAATGGGTTAGAAAATGCATTTCAAAAATCTGAACAGCATATAAACTCGGCCATTTCTGACATTGATTTATTCTTACAATTAGTCGATAAAAATGTAGAACAACTACAAGCTGATGTTTTTGATAATGTCGCTCAGGGTAATTCAGAAACACTTGTTATTTTAGTTGTATTATTTATTGCCGGTGCAGGTATAGCATTTGCCACTATCCGAGCAATGATTAAGCCATTAAGGCGCATTAACAAAGTATTATCTTATATTGCGAAAGGTGATTTATCCCGTCAGCTAACAGTTAAGTCTGACGATGAATATGGTGAATTATCAAAAAGTGTCAACTTGGTCGTCGCTGATTTACGTGCATTAATTTTAAATATTACCGATAACACCCACTTATTAAATACAGCGGCAGAACAATCGAGTGATCAAATTGCGCAAGTATCTGATTCTTTGTCACAGCAAAAAGAAACCATTGAACAAGTCAGTGTGATAACCAATGAATTAGGTCAAAGTTCAGATCACATATTGGCTAAAGCTAATAATGCAGAACAACAAATGACCAGTGCATTAAAGCAAAGTGGTGAACTTGAACAAACGGCAAATATTACCAATGAACGAATGAATAATTTGGCTACAATGCTTGATAATACAACCGAGGTGATGTCAGTTTTAAAGCAAGACTCAGCTAATATAAGCGGTATTTTAGAAACAATTAGAGGGATTTCAGACCAAACAAATTTACTTGCCTTAAATGCTGCTATCGAGGCTGCCCGAGCTGGTGAAACAGGGCGAGGTTTTGCTGTTGTGGCCGATGAAGTACGCTTATTAGCCAGTAGAACACAAGAGTCGGCTACTGAAATTCAACAAATGATTGAAGCACTGCAGAATCAAACAGAAAAAGCTGCACAAGACATTACGAAAGGTAAAGAAGAGGCTAATAACTGCCAAGAGCACACTAATCAACTATTGAAAATATTGTTGCTTATAACTCAATCTATTGAGCAAATGCATGAAATGAGTAGTGAAATTTCGTCTTCTGCCACACAACAAAATAGCTTGAGTGCCAATATTGATCAAAGCATCTTATCGATAGTCGATTTAAGTCAACAAAGTAGTGATAAATCGTCTTCAACCTTAATCTACAGTAAACAAGTAGCAGAGCTTGCCAGTAAACTAAATGAAGCTATCGGTACTTTTAAAATATCTTAAGTGATTACAATGCTGTTTATACCAATTTGATTAAATTAAATAACACATACAGACAAATGTAAAATGATAAATAGAATGTTATTTTTAGGGATAACATTCTATTTATTTAACTTTTATTTAAGTGCCATTTAATCTGTAATCACTTTAATTAAAGTGTTTCTTTTGCGATTAAATTTTCCTTTTCCTGAACCTTAAAGCTGTTCATTTTTTTGTTCCAAATTATTGATGTTGCTATACCAGTTACCGCTAAACTCCACACAATAACTGCTCCTGACGGTAAATCAAATAATGCAGAAGCGGTAAGTCCTAACGCATAAGCAAAAGCGCCCAGTAAAAACGCATAACCTAATTGTCGTTTGCCACCAAGCTTTCGCATGACCAGAGCAGGAATAATTAAGCTAGTAAATACCAAATACACACCAACTAATTGCACTGAAACGGTTACCGCAACAGCAAACACTAAGTAAAATGCACTTGGAAATCTATCGCCAATTTTCAAACCAAACCAACTAAATAATAACGCGGCATAAATAACAGCCGCAGGAATTAATTGCTCGTAAGACACCCACAATATTTGCCCAACTAATAAATCTTTTAAGTGTTCTCCACCATGGGGATTATTAGCAAGCAATAATAAAGAAAGCGTTGCGGCAAGTACAAAAAGTACACCAATTAATGCTTCTTGAATATCACCAAAACGTTTTTCGGTCCAACGTAGCAACATAGCACCCAAAATCGCAGTTGTTACAGCCGCCATTTGAACTTGCCATGGGTTAGAATCCCATCCAAATTGATCAGCGGCAATAACGCCAATCCCCGCTATTTGTGCCACGGCTAAGTCAATAAAGATAATGCCGCGTTTAAGTACTAATCGCCCTAAAGGTACATGGGTTGAAAGTACTAATAAACCAGCGACAAATGCCGGGCCTAAAATAGATAAATCAAGTGCTTGCCAATTCATAGTTATGCTCTTTGTTATAATATTTGTTTTGATTAATATGCTTTAATTAATGTGCTTTTTTAAGCGCATTGGTTAATAAATCAAACGTAATATTGTATAAGCTAAATAAATCAGTTGCTTTATCTGTTCCACCAATAGTAAACGGTAAAGTTACGGTTGGTATGCCACTACGTTGTGATAACCATCTTGAAGCGCGATCATCTTGATAACCTGCATGAATAATTACATCAGCTGGGTTTTGTTTAAATTGAGAAACTAAATCAGACAAATGCCCAGTTGTTGGAGGAATACCTGGTTTTTCTTCAATTGTGGCAACTTGATCAAACTGGCCAAAATCCATTAAGTAATCCCAACTAGCATGCTGAACAATTAAACGTGTACCTTTTAAAGCACGCGCTTGTTTTTTCCACGTTTTCATTGATACCTTCCAACGGGCTAAAAAGTCATCGGTTTTACTTTGATAATAACTAGCATTAGTTGGGTCAATGGTTTTCATACGTTTAACAAGCGCTTTAGCTACTAACGCTATATTTTTAGGGTTTGTTTGTACATGCGGATTACCCGCAGCGTGAACATCCCCTTGGCTACGGTCAATCACTTTAGGCATTCCCAAAAGTTTTACATGGTTTGCAGCAAAAAAATATCCGGGTTGATTAACCGCTATTTTTTCATTACTTGCTCGGCGTAATAATACCGGTAACCAACCGACTTCTAAATCAGCACCTGAGCACACTAATAAATCTGCATTACGCATTTTTGTTATTAGGCTAGGGCGGGCTTGTACTTGATGTGGGTCTTGCATACCAGTGGTAGCTGAAAAAGTAGTAACTTTGTCGCCACCTAATTCATTAGCTAAAGCTTGCCATTCTGGTTCACAAGTAAATACATTGATATTGGCAGATGCAATATTTACTTGCCCTAACACTATCGCTGAACAGATCAACGAGATTTTTTTAATTAATTTCATTATGTTACCTATTTTATATTCTGTACTTTAAGTATTTGTTTATATTTTATCGATAATTATTTAGGCTTAGAAGCTGTGTGCACCATGAGCACCAAAAGCGGCTATATATTGCAATATAAATACATTATTGTTTTCACCGTTAAAAGCGTTTTTGTCAACTTGTAATCGAATGCGGCTAAATTCACTGTTAGACCAATCAAGCATTACTGAATTTTGTTTTGGTGAGTGCTTTAGCGCATCTAAAAAACTGCCATTAAATTGGTTGGGTAATGTGTCAGAGCTTAATTGTGAAGTACGTAATCCCACACGCCATTGACGAGAAAAACGATAAACACCCTCTAAATACCAACCGTCTTGATTTCTATCAAGTGATTCATTGGTTAAGTTAGTGTCACTAAAAGAACCTTGTTCGTTACGAGATAAATATTCACCTTGAAGTTTAAATTCTCGATCTGCACGGTTACCATCAGGTGCCCATTTATAAATAAAGTCGGCGATGGTTAATTTACTTGTACCAGTAAAACTATCCCCTAAACTATTTTCACGGCCACTAACATCCGCATGCAAATAAGACAAACCAGCGCGCCAGCTTTGTGAGCTACCAATATCACCACCAATATGAGAAAAAACAGTCCAAACACCTTTGCCAGAATTGCTGGCACCTGCCGCAGGAAAACTATCTCCACGATACAACTCAACACCAGACTCCCAATAAAGTTGGGTTGGCGCTAGCCAAGTTGTTTGTATACCGTCATCTCCAAATTGACCACCTAAAAAGGCTTCATAAGGTAAAGGGCGATTAGCAAAGTCATCGGTATGGGTGTGCTTATTTGCTAAATAGCCAATATCAGAGAAAAATCGACCCGCTTTTATATTAAAACCGTGACCTAAATTAATGGTTTGAAGATACGCTTCTTCAACATTGGCACCCTCATTTCCAAAAGAAAATGTTGTACTGGCAAAAAACTTATCATCAACATTAGCACTCATATTTAGTTCTGATTCGGAAAGTTGTAAACCTTGTTCGCCAGGGCCAGATTCTTCACCTAGAAAAAAACCAGGTAAGGCATATTCAAAATTGTCGTTGTAATTTACATAACGACCATTTAATACAACACCCACACCTGGGTTAAACGTATTAGCTGCCTTTTGATTACCTTTTTGAGAAACATCAATAGCTAATTTTTCTACATTTTCTTGAGTATCATCATTTATATCTTCAGCATCGGCTAAGCGAGATTCAAGCTCTGCTATTTTATTTTGATAGTCTTTCTTTAATTGTTGTAATTCAGTTTTTAATTGATTTAGTGACGGTTCATTTTTTTGTTGCGCCGCAAATAATTCGCTTGAACTTGCCGTAAATAAAAATGCAGACAAAACTAGGGTTATTTTGTTAAATTTCATTGTTAAACTTCTTATAAATATTTTTTATGAATAGCCATATAAGCGATACGCAGAACGTATAACTAATAGGAAAATTGAAATAGTAAAGGTGGAACACTTAAGCTTGCGGAGGCCCGCGATTACCAACCGTGATATGAGGGACGGTTAATAAACTGATAAATGTTTTTTCAACAATGAAACTGGTTTGTATGACTGGAGCAATAGATAAATTATCGCTCAATACAAAAGGAGTGTGATTAAAATTAGATAAACATATTCTACATTGGTGGTCGTGTACTAAAGTATGTTTTTGAGCGTGAACTAATGAAATAGTCGAATATAACTGCAATATAGTAAACAATAAAATCCACACCAAGCGCTTGTGCGCAAGTTGTTTTATTTTATAAGCAGTAATGTTATTCAATTTTTTTGCCTACGGTAAATTAGAAGGTAACACTGAAAAGTGCGGTTATAGTAAAAAACCTGGCTAGATTTAGCAATGATTTTTACTGGAATCCAGAGGTTAATTTGTTATTTTATGTAACGCATTATTAACAATGATGAATTTAATTTTAATAAGGGATTTTTATCAACCTCAAAATGATATTACTGATTGTTACAAAAAGGGAACTTATTTTGTTTTTTTCTTTTTAAGCCTTTTTAATTGTTTTTTTTGCAGCACTTTTGTAATAAAGCATAATTTCAAAAACTTTTTTAATCCTTAAAATGGTACGAATATATCGTACCTATTTTTTGTTGATTTACATCATAAAAATTTAAGACAAAATATTAAGCGTTTAAATTATTGATTAAGATCATAATAGTAAAGCTTTATTGCCTGAATAATACGTCCAAATAATGTAGTTGGATTATCAATTTAGGAAATAGTCATGTTTAAAAAATCACTCCTTGCCATTGCTCTGGCAAGTTCCCCAGTATTGTGTGCTTATGCTGAAGTTATAGATGATTCAGTTGTACCTAGTGATAACACAGAAACTATTGTTGTTATTGGAAAAGTACCACGTGTTGCAAAAGACGTTGTTGGTGCAGTATCTATTATCGATAGTAATACTATCGACAATCAATTGATTCATGATATTAATGATTTAGTGCGTTATCAAGCTGGAATAAACGTAGTTAATTCTGGTAATCGTTTTGGTAGCTCCAGCGTTTCTATTCGTGGTATTGGTGGTAATCGAGTAGCAACTGAAATCGACGGAATACCGGTTGCCGACCAATTTAGTATTGGTAGTTATTCTAATTCGGGTAGAAATACCATCGATTTTGATTTAATCAAACAAGTGGAAATTCTTCGAGGCCCTGCATCAAGTATCTACGGGAGTGATGCTATTGGCGGTGTACTTTCTTACGTAACTAAAAAGCCAAATGATTTATTAAGCGAAACCGATAATGATGTTTACTTAGGTGTAAAAAGTGGCTATTTTTCTGTCGATAACAGCAAATCAATTTCGTTAAATGGTGCTTTTGCTAAAGAAAAATCTAGTGTGTTATTTTCTACCGTTTACCGAGAAGGACATGAATTTGACCACAATGCATCGGAGTTAGCTAAAGATCGTCAAGATAATGATAGTCGTTCATTTTTAGTTAAGTACTTTTATGATTTAACCGACGATGATCAACTAAGCGTTAGCTACGATTATTTTCAACGTAGTGCTCAAAGTGATATAAAAAGCTTTATTGGTGTTGGTAGATTTAAAAGTACTACCGGTTTAACTGGTGATGATCAAACAACACGAAAAAACTTCTCAGTTAATTATGAATTTGTAAATGATAGTGATTGGCTTTCTGGCGGGGTATTACGGTATTACGACCAATCAACCAACACAGAACAGTTAACAGACGAAACACGATTTTCACGTGGTGTAAATTATTTTTACGATCGTGATTTCTTCTTCAAACAAGAAACTAATGGCTTTCGAGCCAATTTATATGCCAATGTTAACACTTCTAATTTAACACATAACATTGGTTACGGTTTAGAGTGGAGTGAAAGTAAAACAACAGAATTACGAAACGGTTTAAAAACCAATTTAGATAATAATACCAACACTTCAAATATATTAACTGAGCAGTTTCCCTTACGTGATTTTCCTATTTCAAAGGTAACTGAATTAGGTGTTTATATAAATGATAAAATTATTATTGATGGTAGTGGGTGGAGTATTATTCCAGCACTACGCTATGATAAATACAAATTATCCCCCCAAGTTGATGATATTTATTTAGAAGATAACCAACATACTAGTGTCGTAAGTATAAATGAGCACAGTCTTTCTCCAAAACTGGGCGTTAATTATAAATTAACGGATTCAAGTGACATTTATTTTCAATTTATTAAAGGCTTTAGAGCGCCACCTTTTGAAGATGCTAATATCGGTTTAGATATACCCATGTTTAAAATTCGTGCTATACCTAACCCTGATTTAAAATCTGAAACAACTAATGGTTATGAAGTCGGTTATAGTTTTAACGATAATCATCATAAACTTAATGTGGTTGGTTTTTATAACGATTACAAAGATTTTATACAAACTAAAGTTAATTTAGGTTTTGATGTTGCAAGCCAACGTGTTTTATTTCAATCTCAAAATATAGACAATGCAAAAATTTATGGCGTTGAAATGAATTATCAATATTCTTTAACTGACGTGTTTACTGATAATGATGCATTGCATGCGTATAGTAACTTTTTTATTAGCAAAGGCGAAAATAAAGATACTTCTGCGCCATTAAATTCAATCGAACCAAATCAAGCGTTAGTTGGGGTTGAATGGTATAGTCCGGCACAAGATTATTCTTTGGCATTACATGCGAGCTTTGTTTCCAGCAAATCAAACATTGATGAATTAGATGATCCTGAAAAAGTATTATTTAGAACTTCGGGATACGTTACATTTGATTTTATTGCTAATTACGAAATAACCGACAAAATTGTAGTTTCTGCTGCGATAAACAATATCACCAATACAAAATACCATCGTTGGTCTGATGTTAATGGGCTTTTAGTCAATGATCCATTGTTGGATTCTTTAACAGCTGCAGGCACGAATGGTTCGTTACAAGTAAAACTATATTGGTAGATTGTTCCGTTGTTTATTAGTTAACCTATCTTTTATCAAAATTGCTAATGAAAATGGTTTTTATTAGCAATTATTTCTTCTTTATTTTTGTGACATATATCACAAACAAAACCTATAAAAAACAGTCTGATAAATAGGGTTTTTCGCTTAATAATTGAGTTAGATCAAACTCTTTTACGCAACTTTTTGTTTTATTTTAAAAGTTGATCTACATCAGGTTATTAACCTCTTTTTTAGCTGATAGTTAGCGTGTTGTTACATTTATTTACAGTTTTGTATCTGGCTTTCCATTCTTGATTAGCGCATTAGCCAAAATTAAGGAACTGTTTAGCAAAAAAATTAATACAAAAACACTCAAGGAAAATACTATGAAAAAACTAACCATCGGTTTATCAGTGATCGGTTTGGCTATTGGTATGGCTACTAGTGGCTTAAGCTTATCAGTTAATGCTGCAGAGCCAACATTGTCAAAGGCAGATTTTGAAAAAGCTCAGCTTCATTATTTTCAGCGTTGTGCTGGTTGTCATGGAGTTTTACGAAAAGGCGCAACAGGTAAAAATTTAGAGCCTAAGAATACGTTAAAAAAAGGCCAGAAACGTTTAGAAAAAATTATTAGTTATGGTACTGAAGGTGGTATGAATAACTTTGATGATATTTTCTCTAAAAAGGATATTTCTGACTTAGCTACTTTTATTCAGATGACACCACCTGTTCCTCCTGAAATGTCTTTAGCGCAAATGCGTACGCACACAAAACAGTTTATTGCACTTAAAGATTACCCAACTAAGCCACAACATAACCTTAATTGGAACAATTTCTTTATTGTTATAGAACGTGATGCAGGTACTGTTGCTATTGTTGATGGTGATACAAAAAAAATCGTTACACATATCAACACTGGTTATGCAGTACATGTAATAAAGGGTACAGAACATCATAATACTCAACATGCGAAAGACTTAGGTCGTTTTTGGTTTACCATTGGTCGTGACGGCAAAGTAACTAAAATTGATTTATGGCAAAAGCCTGAAAAAATGTTAGTAGCTGAAACTAAAATGGCTTATGACGCACGTGATATAGCGGTATCTGGTGACGGTAAATATGTAATTGCTGGCGGTTATTGGCCTGCACATTTTGTAATTATGGATGCTGAAACGCTTAATCCATTAAAAGTAGTCTCTACTCGTGGTTATAACACCAAAGGTGAATTTGTAAATGAAGCGCGAGTTGCTGCAATTTATACCACACCAAACTCTCCTACGTTTATGGTTGCAGTTAAAGAATTAGGCCAAATGTGGCAAGTTGATTATACCGATCTTGATAATTTAGATATTGTTCATATTGATTCAGCTGAATTTTTACATGATGGGTTCTTTGATCCTACAGGTCGTTATTTCCAAATTGCAGCGAATGCTTCAGGAAAAATGGTTATTGTTGATACTAAAGAACGTAAATTAGAAGCAATGATCGATGTAGATGTACTTCCACATCCAGGTCCTGGTGCTAACTGGATAGATAGTAAATGTGGTCCGGTTGGTGGTACAACACATTTAGGTACAGGTTTAGTAACTGTATGGGGTAATGATCCTATGGGTCATCCTGACTTTGCTTGGAAAAAATGTTACGAAGTTGAAACTGACGGTGCTGGTGCATTCATTCGTACTCACGAAAATTCAAAATATGTTTGGGCAGATCAGCTAAAAAACCCTGAGCCAGAAATTCAACAGTCTGTTCAAGTATTTGATAAAAAGACTCATGAAATTGTTAAAACCATCCGTGTAACTACAGATCCTGGGAAAGTAGCTTTACATATGGAATTCAACAAAGGTGGTAGTGAAGTTTGGGTTTCTGTTTGGAATCGTAAGGAAGCAAAAAAAGCTATAGGTGAAATTGTAGTTTATGATGCCAATACGCTTAAAGAAATATACCGAATTAAAGGTTTAACGACACCAACAGGTAAGTTTAACGTTTTCAACCGTGTAAATCACAAAACCTAAATAATCATTATTTAGTAAAGTAAAATAACGAACATAGCATTAATACTATGTTCGTTAACTTTTTTTGCCTAGCATTAATCTCTTAGAGTTCATTATGTTAAAAAACACAAATCAAAAACCAAGCTTTAGGTCACGTCGATTAATTCTTGGAACCACGATTTCTGGTGCTGTTCTGTTCTTTTTTGTTGGAATTATATTCTGGGGTGGATTTAACACCGCCATGGAAGCTACCAATCAATTAGAATTTTGTACCAGTTGTCATGAAATGGAAGCCAATGTGTATCAAGAATACAAACCTTCCATCCATTATTCTAATCGTACTGGTGTACGAGCTATTTGTTCAGATTGTCATGTTCCACGTCCTTGGATCCATAAAGTTGTTCGTAAAATTCAAGCAACCAAAGAAGTATTTTCATGGTTAACTGGTAAAATTGACACAAAAGAAAAATTTGAAGAACATCGTTTTGAACTCGCTAAAAGTGTATGGCATGCGATGAAAAGTACCGATTCAAGAGAATGTCGAAATTGCCATAATTTTGAGTCTATGAATCCTGAATTTCAAAAACCGCGAGCGCGGAAACAACATTTAAATGCTTTCAAAACAGGTCAAACTTGTATTGATTGCCATAAAGGCATAGCTCATCACGATGTAAGAAACAAGCTAACAGACGAAGAACTTGAAGTTCTAGAAGCGCCAAATCCCGAATATATTCGTGAAGTACCACAGATGTATCTTGATGGATTGAAACGTGCTGAAGCAAAAGATGCTGCAAAAAAAGTAGCTGAAAAAACTGAAAAAGTGGCAGTACAAGCCAAAATTGATGCGGCAGTTGCTAAAGCATTAGCTAGCGGAATAAAAGTAGTTAAAGCAACTAAAACCTCAGTTACACAATCAAACAATATTAATGTTGATTGGAGTAAAGCAAGTACGAAAGATATCACTATTTTTTACCCTGGAGTCGCCTCGATGGAATGGGTTTTAGGTCGTCGACATGGTGGGAAACGTGCTTTCACAAAAGGCGATCGCTGTGTTGAATGTCATGATCAAGAGACTGCTGATATCGGCCGTAATATCGTTACAGGGGAAAGTAAGAAAAAACTTGAACCAACGGTTATTCCAGGTAAACGAGGTAGTATTGCAGTAACGATTAACGCTAGCCATGATAATAAAAATATGTTCCTGAAATTTAGTTGGGAAGACGGTGAACACCATGATGTACCTTTTGTTAAAGGTGGTAAAATGGATGTTAACAACCCAATTAAACTTGCTTTTATGGTAGCGACAGATGATGTTGAATATGCTGATAGAGCGGGGTGTTGGGGAACTTGTCATGCTGACGCTAAAACAATGCCATTTGCTCCTAATAAGGAAACATTAGTTGGCTCAGATATAGCAAAACGTTTAGACTTTGGGTCTAATGATAATATAGGCGTGACTAAGTATATTAAAGAGTCACGCACTAAATTAGAAATAAAAGGTCGAGGTGGTAAAGCACTTGGTGGTTGGGATAAATTAAAATCGACAAACGAAGTGAAAACTTTACAAGATGATGGCAAGTATATGGATATTGTTCGCTATAAAGCGGGTGAAAAAATACTTGAAGATGGCCAAATTTTGTCTGAGCGTATTATGCACGGTGGTCAAGGTGCAGAAGCGAACGCTACGTTAAATAATGGTATTTGGAGCGTGGTGATAAAACGGAAACTTAAATCTGTTAACGCAGGTGACGTAAGTATTGAAAAAGGAGCCGTATATAACTTTGGTTTTGCGATTCATGACGATTACAGTAATGGTCGTTTTCATCATGTATCATTAGGTTATAAATTGGCTTTAGATAACTCAGAAGCAGAAATAAACGTAATAAAACAATAATGCTGTTGGCTTAACTTAAATGTCGTTCTTATTTTTTGAGTAAGAGCGACTTTTAGTTTTAAATGGTTAAAATAATTAAATTATGGGGGTGATTACAATGGAAAAAATAAAGGTTTTAGGCTTGTTATCTTTATTCTTATCAATGAATGTCTGCGCAAAAGAAGTTCATATTGATATATATAAATTTGCTTTCACTCCCTCTCAAATAACGGTTAAACAGGGAGATACCGTTATATGGACAAATAAAGAAAAACGCCAGTACCATAGTGTTTGGTTTAAACAATTATTTAAAAAAGAGCCTGACTATTTATTTCCCGATGAAGTTTATCAGTACACTTTTAATAAATTGGGTAGTTTTCCTTATGAATGCGGTCCACATCCACGGATGAAAGGAGTAATTAAAGTCGTTGTGAATAAATAATTCCAATAAATTACCCTCAGTCCATCCTGAAAAACACGAAACTATACAGCTTAATTTTTATAGTTTCTCACATGCCTTAAATATATCGTCATTAGCTTCATATGCTGATGATTTTATTTGCAATAAGCTCAGTAAAGAAGAAAAAATATTATCATGGCTAAACGTCTTTACTTTAGCAATATCAGTTAAACAACGTTTATCAATTTTATTATTCTGTGCTGTTTGCCAAAATAGCATAGGGATCTCTATTTGCTCTTTGGGTGCAAATGCATACGGAAAACCGTGTAAATACGCACCACTTTCACCTAAAGATTCTCCATGATCTGAAACATATAACATCGTACCATTTATATTTTCAGGCAAGTGTTGAAGTTGTTCAATAATTTTAGCGAGCACAAAGTCAGTATAAGCAATGGTATTATCGTAAGTGTTAATCAATTGTTCAGAACTACAGTTTTGAATATCACTACGCTGACAATCAGGTGAAAATTTCGCAAATTCATGTGGATAGCGTCGATAATAGGTTGGACCATGAGAGCCAATAGTGTGAAGTACAATTAACGTTGTTGCTGAATTTAATTGAGTCAATTTTGTGTTTAAAGGTTTAAGTAGAGCTTCATCAAAACAATAATCTCCATCGCATAACGGATTTTCTTTATTAGTCGGTATTTCTATTGTTTCAATGCGTTTACATACGCCTTTACAACCACTTTGGTTGTCTATCCACATTACGTCGATATTTGCTAATTTAGCGATATCCAGTAAATTCTGTTGGTTATCAGCTACCTTTTTATTGAAGTTTTTTCTATCCAAAGATGAAAATAAACACGGTAATGAGGTTGATGTTGCGGTACCACATGAAGTCATATTTTGGAAATAAATGGGGTTATAAGCGGGTGTATAAGCATTCGTATTACGTTTATAACCATTGTAACTGAAGTTCATTGCACGAGCAGTTTCACCAATAACCAAAACAATTACGTTCTTTTTAGTTGTTTCAGTAATTTGCAATACCGGCTTTGGGTCAATAATTTTAAATTGAATTGGGGCGGTGAAAAATTTATCTCGAATAACTTTGTAACCACTATCAATATATTGGATAGGGACAATGTATTTTTTTAATTCATGATTATTACGGCCAAAAGCCGCGTAATTTGAATAGAAAAAGTAAGCAATGGTTAAAAATAATAATATCGCGCCGCCAATTAGTTTTACCCTTTGCACAAGTTCTTTTGTAAAGGGTTGGTAGTTTATTTTAGCAAAAGCAACTAAACATGCAGGTAAAATGCCTGAAAATAAAAAGAATAATACCGCTTCAATATTTAAATACATAAAAGCTTCAGCATTATCTGTTTCAACAACGTTAATCATCATTGAGTAATCAAAAACAATACCGTAGGTAAATGTTGCATAAAAAACTAATGACGATATTAAAGTTAGGATTATAAGTGCAGGTTTTAATAAATATTTAACTGAAAATAAAGAAAATATTATTAATAACAAGCTTAATAAAAGAAATGGTACGGTAAACATGAAAGTATTACTGTGTTCTTCTAAAGCGAGTAATTTAGTAAAGGCCAAAGATAAAAAAGGTTGATTAAATACGGCAATAAAATAACAACTGAGTAAAATAATTAAGGTGTTCGCAGAAATTGGTTTTTTAGCCATAAATTGTGTAATTTTATTGATCATAAGGTCTCAGTTAAAGCTTACACTCATTCTAATTTATCACGTAGCATCAATTAGAATAGGTATAACTAGTCAATTTTAAAAAGTAAGTGTGTGTTATTAAAAAGTTTCTTTTGCTTGTAGGCGTATTTCAAAACCGCCAAGCTCGGGATTATCGGAGAAAGGCTTCGCTAAGTCAATGTGAACTACACGACCCATTGAAGCATGAGTGGAATATATTCTCGCTCCAATACCGATGGAATAGAGCCAGCCATTATCAATGTTTTCAGTAATGTCATTGTTGCCTGAGGTTTTACCCACATCTATAAATATAGTGCCTGCCAGTTCGAATAATTTATAAAGATTAATGTGCGGATAATAACGGAGCTCAGAGGTTATTTTTAAACTGTTTTTGCCATGTTGATACTGCAGTGGAAATCCACGCATACCGCTATCGCCACCTAAAGTAATAGGCTTGTCAATATATTGATTATCGCTAACAACCGTTGTATTGCCGAGATAAAAATTCCATTGTTCAGATAAATGATAAAATAATTCAGCATCTATTTTAGCAAAAAATCGGTTTGCACTATTATCATAGATGTCACTTGCAAAATAAATATTAAGTAATGCTAAACTTTCGCCATTAACAGCAAAGCCCTTACTTATATTTGAGCGCCACAAAGCCCAAGCAGAATTAATTTTATTACCATCAGCAAGCCCTAATTTTGCGTTAACATGCCAGCCAAAATTAAAATCTTCGAATTGAGTTACTAAATGTATATTGGTGAGTTTTTTAAAGTCATTTTCAATGTATTCAACGTTAAACCAAGGATAAAGGTAATCTCTATCTTTCGGCAAATTAATACTATTTTGAATAAATTGGTCTGTTTCTATATTGGCAATATTAACTGATTTATTGTTGGTAAGTATTTTAGGATTAGATATATTGAAAGCATAACCAGTATCTAAATAGCTAAATTTGTGTTGATCTTGGGTTAATCCAAGACTAAACCGTAATGTATCGTCATTATTTGAGCTATTTAGCCGATCACTTAACCAAGCATAATTAACGGTGCGATAATTAATGTTATGGCTGAAAATTGTTGTACTTTCATTATTTTGATATATTGTATCGTTTCTTTTTTCATTATTAAAACCTATTTTATAGGCATATGCTGTATCTAAACTGACGAAGTTTTTAACCACAAATAGTGAGTTTTGTTTACCATCGTTATTATCTGATATTCGAATTTTTACTTCAGAATTTTGTTTTAAAAAAAGAGGGATGATGGTATCTAATTTATAACCTGTGCGTTGTGCGTTAGAAAAAGATTGAAATTGTGCATCTATACCTAATCCTAATAAATTTCTGTCTTTAATACCGACACTATAAGTGTTTACACCACCTTTTCTCCCAAAACTTATCGTTGGGGTTAATGACCAATTATCCCATGTTTCAACATTAATGTTTTTTAAGCTTTTATCGGCACTAACTTTTGCATCGCGAATATATTTTTTTGAGCGTAAATGACGTTCTAATTCAGCTAAATCAGTTTTGTTTTTATTACACTTATTTAAAAAGAAAGCAGTTTCATTTTTCAAAGTGAATTTTTTAGTCGTAATGTGCAGTGCATTTGCCCAACGATGAAAAAATAAAATATCTTTATCGTTTTCGTCAAAAATGGTATGGGTTTTAAAAGTAATATTTTGATTTGAACAATTTGTATTAACTGTTTCAATAGTTGATGATTTAATTGGTCTTGCTGGCTCATTTGCAATCGTAGAGAAACTTAATGCAAAACAAAACATGTAAAATAAACGGAGAATATTATTTTTAGATATCAAAAAAGTAGGATTGAATAATAAAATCATCAGTATGGCAAATTCTCAAAGTTAAGTTAAGTGACGTTAAATAGTGAAAGTTAACATCGTAAGTTGTTACTCGAATTAGGTTCAGAATAACTCATAAACAGATAATAGGAATAATACTTATTTCACATTAAAGAAAACTTAATTATTTTGGGAATTGATTAAGTGTGGCATTTTACTTCTCCATTTTGATAGTATTTTTTCATAAGTTCCATCTTTATGAATACCATCAAGTTGTTCAGTTAAAGACTTTAATACTTTTTTGTCTGTAGTTAAACTACAGGCTAAATGAAAATCAAGAGGTAAATTTTTGATCTCAATAACACGTTGTATTAAGTTTGTATCTATATCAGCAAGTTTTGCTCTATGAGTAATAGTAATGTCATCAGCGATAATAAAATCAATTTCAGGTCGCTGTAGTAAAAGTTTAAGCAATGATTGAGTATGTTCAAGAATATAAAGATGTTTTCCCTCAATAAATCCATTTTTTAACATGCCCAAATGTGTTGCATCATTTTTATTAACAGCAATAATATATTTTTTAAGATCATTGAGCGTTTTTATATGTTGGCTATGATCATTACTCTTTAACCCCCAAACAACCGCATTATTTTTCTCAGTTATCGGACCAATCCATTTAAACATTTTTTTACGTATAGGAAGTCTGGCGATTGAAAAAATACAAGTGTTAGATTTATTTAAGGCTAAATTATAAGATCTCACCCAAGGGTATAATGTTAAATTGTAGTTGTAATGGCTACGTTTTAAAGTCTCCAAAACTACTTCAGTCGCAAAACCAGAAATAGTGTTATCTGCATTGATAATTTGATAGGGTGGTAAATCTTCAGTAACGAGAGTTACGCTAACCTTATTTGCATTTGATAAAGGGATTATTGTCAAAAAAAGTATTGTTACACTAAAGAAAAAAAACAAATATCTATTCATTAAACAAAACCTTTTTGTTTGATAGCCATTTCTCTATTATTTTTTTATCTTCACCTGATTTTTTCAATTGAAAAATTGCAGTTCTTAGTTTGTTTATCACCTGTTTAGAAGTTGTATTGCTACATGCAACATAAAAGTTTAACGGTGCCCTGTTTAATTTTAAATAAGCCTTAAATAAATTTGGATCTAAGTGGTCGAGTTTTGCTCGGTAGGCGAGGGTTAAATCATCAATTAAGATCAAATCTATATTTTTACGTAAGTACAGGAGTTTTAATAAGGAATCGGAATTATTAATAACATAATAATTTTTAAATTCTATAAAACCATTTTTAATCAATATCTGATAAGTAACATCGTCTTTAAATACTGCCGTGATGTAGTTCTTAGCGTCATTAAGTGTCGCTAATTTGATGTTTTTATTTGATTTTAACCCAATAAAATAGCTGTTTGTAGTTGCAATTGGAGCAACCCATTTAAATAAATGTTCCCTTTCTTTTGTTCGGGCAATTGAAAAAATACAAGTGTTTTGTTTTTTTTGAGCAATATTATAAGCGCGAGCCCAAGAGTACATTTCAAAATGATAACTATAGGATGTTTTATAAAGTGCAGCTTGAACGATTTGAGTGGCAAAACCAGTGATCTTGTTATTATCATCTCGCATTTGAAAAGGAGGAAGGTTTTCAGTTACCAAGGTTAGTTCAATACTATGACAGAACGGTATTAATCCAAAAAAAATAAATAAACAAAAATAATTAGTTAAATTATTCTTTTTTGCTTTTTTAGCCACACGCACAAATTATCTCAATAATTTAATTAGGATAATTTCATAATAGTAGGCAAGTTTAAAACAATCTAATTTTTAGTTCGTTATTTGCTCTTAACTTTAATCAATCTACCATTGATTTAGCCATTGCTTCGGCTACTTTTATGCCATCAATACCTGCAGATAAAATACCTCCAGCGTAACCGGCGCCTTCTCCTGCAGGATATAAACCTTGAGTATTAATACTTTCAAAGGTTTCTTTATCACGCGTTATTTGAATAGGGGATGATGTTCTTGTTTCTACCGCAGTTAAGGTAGCCTCATCATTTGAAAAGCCTTTGATTTTACGGTTGAAAGCTGGAATCGCTTCCCGAATAGCATCAATCGCGTAGCTTGGTAGGCTAGTACTTAAATCACAATAGGTAACTCCCGGTTTATAAGAAGGGATAACCTCGCCATGTTCACCGGTAGCACGACCCGCTAAAAAATCACCTACCAACTGTACTGGAGCATCATAACTATTGCCGCCTAGAACAAATGCTTGTTCTTCTAATTGACGTTGTAATTCAATACCAGCAAGCACGTTTTCTTTGCCATCAATTTTAGGGAAGTCTTCAGGGGATATACCCACCACAATAGCACTGTTGGCGTTACGTTCGTGACGAGAATATTGGCTCATACCGTTTGTTACCAATCGGCCTTCTTCAGATGCTGCAGCGACAACCGTACCTCCGGGACACATACAAAAACTGTATACCGAGCGACCACTTTTACAGTGATGTACTAACTTGTAATCAGCTGAGCCTAAAATTGGATGGCCAGCATTTTTGCCGAAACGTGCTTCATCAATTACGGATTGTTCATGTTCAATACGAAAACCAACTGAAAAGGGCTTCGCTTTTATTGAAACGCCTTTATCAAAGATCATTTTAAAGGTATCGCGTGCGCTATGACCAATGGCTAGCGCAACATGATTTGTTTTAATAAACTCACCCGTTGCCAGCGTTACGCCTTGCACTTTACCGTCTTCAATTTTTAAATCGTCAACTCGTTGAGAAAACCGAATTTCACCGCCGAGTTCAATAATGTTATTGCGCATTTTTTCAACCATAGTCACCAATTTAAAGGTGCCTATATGCGGTTTACTTACATACATTATTTCTTCTGGTGCGCCTGCACTAACAAATTCCGTAAGCACTTTACGGCCATAATGTTTAGGATCTTTTACTTGGCTATAGAGTTTGCCATCAGAAAAAGTTCCTGCGCCACCTTCACCAAATTGTACATTTGATTCAGTATTTAATATCTTTTTTCGCCAAAAGCCAAAGGTGTCTTTCGTACGTTCTCGTACTTCTTTACCGCGCTCTAATATTATGGGTTTAAAGCCCATTTGAGCCAATAATAAGCCAGTAAATAATCCACAAGGACCCATGCCAATAACAACAGGGCGCTCAGCATTTTCTTTAGGTGCTTCAGCGACAAAATGATAGCTGGTATCAGGACATTTTTTTACTTGTTGATCATTCTCAAATTTAGTTAATAATTTTTCTTCGTTTGCTGAGTCTTTAATTTCGACGTCAAGTGTATAAATAAGCGTAATATTGTTTTTTTGTCTGGCGTCATAACCACGTTTAAATATCGTATATTCGACTAATTGCTCTGCATCAATTTGCAATTTAGATAAAATTGCTTGTTCTATAGCTTCAGTTGAATGATTAAGATCTAATTTGATATTGGTTAAACGGAGCATGAAGGATTTTCACTTAATTTATAATATACGTAAAATTGCCGACATTTTACCTGAACAACTCATATAGAAAAACAATTTCATTTGAATTTTATGATCACGCAGGTATGATCATAGTAATTATTTATTTTTCTGATGATGTTATGGCCTTTGTAGTAACAGACAATTGTATTAAATGTAAGTACACCGACTGCGTAGCGGTTTGCCCTGCGGATGCTTTTTTTGAAGGTCCTAATTTTTTGGTAATTAGCCCAGCTGATTGCATTGATTGCGATTTATGTCCGGTGGAATGTCCCGCAGGTGCAATTTTTCAAGAAGATGAAGTGCCACCTGAACAAAAAGAATTTATTCAACTTAATGAAGAATTAGCTCAGGTATGGCCGCGTATTACGGAAGTTAAAGCGCCACCTGATGATGCTCAAGAATGGGATGGAGTACCGAATAAAATTAAACATCTTATTATTGAATAAATAATTTTATAGCGACATTATTTTTCTTTTGTTATGATGCGCGCCGAGCCAAGGGGTGTGAATGTTAGTTTAACTAACTTCACTGAGACGTATAACGAACCCTTTGAACCTGAACCGGATAATACCGGCGTAGGGATGGCATTGAGATCGCTTGTTTATTTATACTTGTTAAGCATTTTTTTGAATGTTCTGACAAAATATATTAAATAAAACATTTTAAATTATCGCCTCCATGTGCCGGATCCCATAATTTTAATTAAATTAAATGAGATCCCCAATGATCCTGTCAAAAACGACACTTTCTCTCGCAATAAGCGCAAGCTTTGCCTCTTTCATCACCTTTGCTGATGATTTACCAAAAACAAACAATATTGAAGATCCAGCAGCGGTAGCTGAACTTGAAGTCATTACCGTAAATGGTGATTTTCGCCAGCATAATTTACAAAAAACGGCAGCTTCTTTATCTGTACTAACCAGTAATGACATTACTAAACGTAATGCGCAAAACCTTGAAGATTTAGTAGCCATAGCCCCCAATGTTAATTTTTCTAGCGGCTCACAACGTGCCCGTTATTATCAAATTAGAGGAATTGGGGAGCGTAGCCAATTTACCGCGCCCATTAATCCATCAGTTGGTTTGATTATTGATGATATAGATTTTTCGGGTATTGGCAGTATTGCTTCAACCTTTGATGTACAGCAAACTGAAATATTTAGAGGGCCACAAGGTACGCGTTTTGGCGCGAGTGCCATGGCTGGGTTAATCAACATTAACACCAATGCACCAACTGACGAATTTGAAGGGCAAGTACAACTAAAAGCAGGAAATTATAATAGTTATGGTGCAGGCCTTGTTTTATCAGGACCAGCATCAAAAGCAGTTAATTATCGATTCGGTGTTGAACAATATAACAGTGACGGTTTTATTGAAAACACCTTTTTAAAGCGTGACGATACTAATAATCGTGATGAGTTAACTGTGCGTGGTAAATTAGCGATTGTAGCGAGTGATGATCTTACCATTGATTTAACGGCTTTCTATTTTGATTTCAATAATGGCTATGATGCATTTTCACTTGATAATAACCGTAAAACTCTATCAGATCAGCCTGGCTTTGATAGCCAAAAAACTACTGCGTTAGCGAGCAAATTTAGTTATAGCGGGTTAATTTATCACGATTTGATCATTACCTTAACCTATGCTAATTCAGATCTTGGTTATGGCTATGACGAAGATTGGGCTTATGTTGGTATTTCAGCCCCTGAAAATATAAAAAGTCAAGATTTCGCTTATTGGGAATATACTTCAACCGATCATTATTTTAGAGATCGCCAAACATTTACGACTGATATTCGTGCCGTTTCAAAAGTAGGAAATGAACTATTTAATGGTTCAACTGCTTGGATCGCTGGTTTATATATCAAACAAGAAAATGCTGATTTAACGCGTCAATATACTTACTTAACCAATGATTTTTCATCTGATTTTAAAACAAAAACCTATGCCGCTTATGTGCAATTTGATAGTCAGCTAAATAATAAGCTAAAATTAACTACTGGTTTACGCTTAGAACAGCGTAATGCGGATTACCAAAATTCTGATTTACAAAGTACTAATCACATTGAAAGCGATGTATATCGTGACATTACTGACAACATGATTGGTGGCAAAATAGTGTTAGCCTACCAACAAACTGAGAATACTTTATGGTACGGTCAAATAAATCGCGGCTATAAAGCCGGAGGGGTTAATACGGATGGTACATTAAACTCTGAATTTAGATTATTCTCACCTGAATATGTTTTGAATTATGAAGCAGGCTATAAAGTTAATTTATTGAATAATCGAGCTTATTTACGCGCTGCAGTTTTTTATATGGATAGAACTGATGTGCAAGCAAATAGCTCTAAAACTATATTACATGAAGGTGGTAATAGTGAGTTTATCGCTTATATAGATAATGCAACAAACGGTACAAACAAAGGTATTGAACTTGAAAGTGCATGGCAAATTAATGAAAACATTGAGATCTACGGTGGGCTAGGTTGGTTAAAAACTAAGTTTGGTCATTTTATTAATGCTGAAGGTGCAGATTTGACAGGAAGAGAACAAGCGCATGCACCTAATTACCAAGTAAACTTAGGCATTAATGTTAGCCCGAATGAAAATTGGTTAGTTAATGTATCTTTTGACGGCAAAGATGATTTTTATTTTTCTGATAGTCACGATGAAAAATCGAAAAAAGTAGAATTGTTCAATGTATCTGTTACCTACATGCAAGATAACTGGCAGATAAAGCTTTGGTCACGTAATCTGTTTAATCGTGATTATGCAACGCGCGGCTTTTATTTTGGCAATGATCCTCGCGATGGTTATGCAGCTAAACAATATACCCAATTAGCTGAGCCATTAGTATTTGGTGCAACCTTAGATTATCAATTTTAAATTACAGCTATTTATTTTAGTTAATTGAGTTTTTAATAATATAAATGAATATTACCCTGAACTTGTTTCAGGGTCTTACAGATGAGAAATGATGATGCAAATATCAATTGAATTAAGCTTATATCCGTTGGCTGAACAAGCATTCAAAACAGAAATTTGGCGTTTTATTAAAAGATTACGTCAAATTGAAGATTTAAATGTCGTGACCAACGGTATGAGTACCCAAGTCTTTGGCGAATATGATTTGGCGGTTAACTCGGTAATGGCCGAAATCAAAAAAATCCATCAAGAGTTGGGCGCTGCCGTTTTCGTTTGTAAGTTTATTTCAGGGGATAGATCACAAGTTGAGCCCGAAAGTTAATGAGCGCACTATTTGAATATTACGCTCAATTACCTTTTGCAGAACTCATTGCTGTTATCTTATCTCTTGCCTATGTCGTATTAGCAACAAAAGGCAATAATTGGTGTTGGCCGGCGGCCTTTGTTAGTACAGCTATTTATACAGTGATCTTTTACGATGTTGCCTTGCTCATGGATAGCTTTTTAAGTGTTTATTATATGGCAATGGCTATTTATGGTTGGTATTGCTGGCATCATGCTAGAAAAACATCATCTAGTCTGAATTTAAAACACTTAGAGAATATTAACAATAAAGATACGCTCACAATTATCAGTTGGTCGTGGCTGGTACATGTTAAAATTATCGCCGTTTTAATCTTAATTAGCTTAGTATTAGGCTTTGTAATGGCAAACTATACTATTGCTGCTTTTCCTTATTTAGATAGCGCTACTACGGTTTTTGCTATTTTTACCACTTACTTAGTAACGCAAAAAGTGTTAGAAAATTGGCTTTATTGGCTAATAATTGATTTTGTTTCTATTTACCTTTATTTAGAAAAAGATTTACAACCGACAGCTGCTTTGTTTGCTCTGTATGTGGTTATTGCGTTATATGGTTACTTTCAATGGCTTGCACAATACAAAAGTCAATTAGATCCAGCTTTAGAAACTTTAGCTGAAAAAGGTTGATTTGAACTATGAAGCATTTAGTCCAAAAGCTTGCTAACTTGGAATGTTTTGATAATATCAAGCAAATTTGTGCAATAAAATCTGGCTTAAGTGCGCATTCATTTAAAGTGCAAACACAGCAACGATTATATTTTGCTAAATATATTGGTGAAAATGATAATTCAAAAGTAGAAGTTCAATGTAATTTAGTTGCAGCAATTCATGGCTTATCAGCTAAAGTAATTTATACAAATAACGAGTGGCTTATTTGTGATTTTATTCAAGGGAGTGAATTAGAACATGCCTCAATTTGTTTAGAATCAAAATTACGTATTGCCCTTTCATTAATGGTTAAATTCCATCATTTAGAAATCGATTTACCTCCTTTAAATATTTATCAAGCCATTATTAACTTGCTTAATCCACTGTATTATCGAACTGCACAAATTGAACAATTAACGAACATTGCCCAACAAATATCTTCGAGTATTGAAGTACAACCAAATTATGTATGTCATGGTGATGTTAATTTTTCAAATGTATTATTAAGCAATAATGCTAACATTATTGATGTTGATAATCATAACACTGCGGGATATCTCGTTGATTTTGAATGTGCTTGTAAAGCAGATGTCGAATTTGATTTAGCGATGTTGTTAGCGATTAATAATCCCGACAAAGCCTACCATCGAGCCGTTTTTCACATTTATGAAGAGTATGCTAGTGAGTATAATAACGTTAAAATAAATCATGATTTAGTTATGCGTTACCTTGGTTTTTCTCATTTAATCAATGCGTTATGGTTTTATAACGAATTCAAAAAAAATAATGATGAAACATCATTCAAACGTGCACATAAGCAATTTATCTTATTCGATTCCTTAGCTATCTTTAATGACAAACTTAGTGAACAAATGAGATAAGCCGCGGCATTGTTACGATCAAAGGTAATGTTAATTACAGCAACCTCACTCATACTATAAGTTAATATATATCTTCCTTGGATAAGTTGTGAATTGGAAAGAACTCGTTGAAAATAAAAATCGTTTCTTCTGGATACTGCACAGTGCCGGTTGGTTAGGTTTTGCGTTAATTCATTATCTGGGTTCACTACTGCATGATCTACGCGATATTTTTGTTGTTATTATATTTTTAAATGCCTACGCCGGTTGGTTGTTCACCATTCCGCTTCGCTATATTTATCGCCGAGCTTGGAATTTATCACCGTTAAAAATTGCCTTAGTAGTTATATTTAGCTCTTACTTTACAGGGACATTGTGGCAAGTAATAAAAAATATCAATTTATGGGAGATATATAAGCATGGTTATAAGCCCGATTTTTGGCTGTATTACACTCAAAATAGTGTTTGGTCTTTTTATATTATATTAAGCTGGAGCGGTTTATATTTTGGTATAAAATATTATCAAATGTTGCAATTAGCCAAACAAAATGTCCTTCATGCAAACACTGTAGCTCATCAAGCACAATTAAAAATGCTTCGTTATCAATTAAATCCTCATTTTTTATTTAATACGCTTAATGCTATTTCTACGTTAATTTTAGTGAATGAAAATCAAACAGCGAATAAGATGGTTACCAGATTAAGTGAGTTTTTACGTTATTCGCTTGATAAAGATCCGATGAAAAAAGTAACATTAACCAGCGAAATACAGGCACTTAAATATTATTTAGATATTGAAAAAGTACGTTTTGAAGAACGTTTAAACGTGATTTATAAAGTGAATCCGATATGTGACAATGCCTTAGTGCCAAGTATGATTTTACAACCATTAGCCGAAAATTCGATAAAGTTTGCGATTGCAGCGCAAGAACAGGGCGGTTGTATTACCATTACTATTGATAAGTTTGGTAATGATCTTCTTATTGAATTGGCTGATAATGGTCCGGGAGCCAATATAAAACAAGGTAATATTTATCGTGAAAATGGTGTTGGTTTGGTTAATACAAAAGAGCGTTTACAAGCGTTGTACCCAAATAAATTTTCATTAGTTGTTGCAAATAACTTACCAAGCGGTGTTAAAGTAAACATTAGAATTCCATATCAAGTCGAACAGCCATCATGACCTTAACTTTAAAAACAATAATAGTTGATGACGAGCCATTAGCACGCAAAGGCTTAGAAGTTAGATTGCTCGCTTATCCTGAAATACAAATAGTTGCACAATGTCCCAATGGTAAGGCTGCTGTAGAATTTCTCCACGAGCACCCTGTAGACTTGATGTTTCTTGATATTCAAATGCCTAGTTTAAATGGCTTTGAAGTTTTAGAGCAACTAATTTTACAAGGTATAGAACTCCCCATTGTTGTCTTTGTTACCGCTTTTGATGAATTTGCGTTAAAAGCATTTGAAGTGCACGCACTTGATTATTTACTGAAACCTGCTGATGAAATTCGTTTAGCTCAAGCTATTGATAAAATTCGTTTTTATCAGCAAAGCAAAATAAATAGTGATCATCAAAATAAACTTGTGCGTTTAGTCAGTGATGTTACTGGAAATAATTGTCAGCAAATAATGGCTGAGTTAGAAAGTAACAAACCGATAATGTTAGAGCAATATTCTGATATTTTACCAATTAAAGATGGTGGTGAAGTTAGTCGTGTACCCATTAAAGAAATAATTTGGATTGACGCTGCCGGTGATTATATGTGTGTGCACACTGAAACAACGACTCATATTTTACGTCAAACCATGAAACAATTAGAAGAAACACTTGATCCACGCCAATTTGTGCGTACCCATCGTTCTATTATTGTTAATCAACAGTATGTTGAAAAGTTTTGTAGCCAATTAAACGGTGAATATTATTTGATCTTAAAAAATGGTAAAGAATTAAAAGTTAGCCGTAGTTATAAAGACAAAGTAAAACAGCTGATGTCATCTTAACGTTTAATATTAGAACCAGAACCATTGCTTTTTGTTTGAGCTGAAATTGCAAGGATGTTATTTTGCGCCGTAATTAAATTTTTATTAACTTGTTTTTTATGTTTAATAACTTCTGATAATGAGGGATAGGTAATTTCATGATTTTGTTCCCCGATCATCACATTAGTTTTTCCATCAATTATTGCTTGCACTGAACTCACTCCCATTTTTGTCGCTAATATTCGGTCTTTAGCTACCGGTGAACCACCTCTTTGAATATAACCTAAAATGCAGGCAGTACAATCGGTTTGAGTCACTTGTTTCAAATCAATGGCAAGTTGGTGTGCACCGCCTTCCCATAAATTTTCAGCTATCACAATAATATAACTAGAATGACAAGATTTTTGAGCTTTTTTAATATCTTCAGCTATTTCGATAAGTTTTTCATTTTTGTTTTCGGATGAAAAATTTTCAAATGATAAAACTTGTTCAGCGGCACAAGCAACACCAACGTTAAAAGTTATATGACCACTTTTACGTCCCATTAGCTCAACAATAAAAACACGCTCAAAAGCATCGGCAGTATCACGAATTTTATCAATAGCTTCAATGGCCGTATTAACGGCTGTAGCGAATCCAATGGTGTGATCAGTTTCGTCAATATCATTATCGATAGTACCGGGAATACCTATAACTTGACCTGTCCAATGCCGTTGTAATTTTAATAAACCATTGAAAGAACCATCACCACCGATCACTATTAACGCATCAATGCTGTTTTTAATTAAGGTGTTGGCTGCTTGTTTTATTCCATCCTCATGATAAAAATCTTTACAGCGAGCACTCTTTAACACAGTACCACCTTGATTAATAATGCCATGTACTTGTGCAGGTTCAATATTGAAAAATTCTTGATTGATTAAGCCGTTATAACCATGTTTAAAACCAATAACGTCAATTTGATAATGATACGCGGCTAACACAACGGCGCGTATTGCGGCATTCATACCGGGCGCATCGCCACCACTGGTTAATAAACCTATTTTTTGAATTGAGGGCATAGTTTTTAACGTGATAAATGTAATTGACTAAAGAATAAGGCTTTTATACTGAAAAGTTAAGAATAATGTTGAAAAAATAAAAAGGCAGCCGAGGCTGCCTTGATTAAACGTAAATAAATAGCACCATGCTTACAAGGTATTAACCTTGTAAATGCGCTTTCGTTATTTTTAACACTTTTAAGGTGTTTGTTGCGCCAACTGTTTCCATTAAGTCGCCGTGGGTAAATATTACGGTGTCATTAACTTTTAATTTAGCTGTTTTTAATACTTCTTTTAAAACAAGATCAGATAATTCTGAATAATTAGCATCTGTTGAGTCAAAAAGTACAGGATAAACACCGCGATAAATAGCGGTTTTATTTAACGTTTTAGCATGGCGTGACAATGAGTAAATAGGTAAGCCAGACGTAATACGTGACATTATTTTACTGGTATGTCCCGACTCTGTTAAGGCAATAATCGCTTTAACACTATCTAAATGATTAGCCGCGTACATAGCAGAAAGGGCGATAGTTTCAGAAATTTCAGAAAACATCATTTCAATGCGATGATGTGATGTGTTAACTGAGCTATGCGTTTCAGCCCCTTCACACACTTCAGCCATTGCTTTTACGGTTTCTACAGGATATTTACCTGCTGCCGTTTCTGCGCTAAGCATTACGGCATCAGTGCCATCTAATACCGCGTTGGCTACATCCATAACTTCTGCACGGGTTGGCATAGGTTGTTCGATCATCGTTTCCATCATTTGTGTTGCTGTAATAACAATACGATTTAGTTGACGACAACGCGCAATCAAATGTTTTTGATGTCCTACTAACGCAGCATCACCTACTTCAACACCTAAATCTCCACGAGCAACCATACAAACATCAGAAGCAAGAATAATTTCATCCAATACTTTTCTGTCGTTAACGGCTTCAGCGCGCTCAATTTTGGCAACCAAACGTGCATCACAACCAGCTTCTTGTGCAAGTAAACGCGCTTCTCGCATGTCACTCGCATCACGAGGGAACGAAACGGCTAAAAAATCCACCCCTATTTTTGCGGCAGTTTTAATGTCTTCTTTATCTTTAAGTGTTAAAGCAGGTGCTGTTAAACCGCCACCTTGACGGTTAATACCTTTGTTATTAGATAATGGACCACCAACGGTAACTTCAGTAAATACTGAGCTTCCTTTCGTTTCTAAAACGCGTAATTGAACTCGGCCATCATCAAGCAATAAAATATCGCCGCTATGAACATCTTTTGGTAAAGCTTTGTAATCTATACCAACCTTTTCTTGACAACCTTCACCTTTAGCAAGTGTAGCATCAAGCTCAAATTTATCACCAATCGCTAAGCGAATAGGACCATTTTTAAAGGTTGACACTCTGATTTTTGGGCCTTGTAAATCGCCTAAAATACCAACATATATGCCTAGTTCAGCTGATAGTTCTCGAACAAGGTTGGCTCTATCAATGTGATCTTGTGCACAACCATGTGAAAAATTTAAACGAACAACATTAACACCCGCTGCTAATACTTCTTTTAATACGTTTCTTTCGTCAGTTGCTGGCCCTAAGGTTGCAACAATTTTGGTTCTTCTAGGCATGAAAATCCTTACTTTTATAAATAATGGGACTAATAATAAACATTCGGCTATTCTTTTCTTTCGAATCGAGAACTGCGTAAGCTATCTTTTACTTTCTTTAAATTATCTCTAAATTTAGAGCCACGTCGCAACGTAAAACCAGTCGCAAGAATATCAATAAGGACTAATTGAGCGATACGTGAAGACATTGGCATATATAAATCAGTATCTTCTATTACATCAATCGATAATACGATATGACACTCTTTTGCGAGTGGTGTACCGTCTTGAGTTATTCCAATAACCGTTGCGTCATTTTCTTTGGCTAAGTGAGCAACTTCAACTAGCGATTTAGTCCTCCCTGTATGGGATATAACAATAACCACATCTCCTTGAGAACTATTAATAGCACTCATTCGTTGCATTAATATGTCATCAAAATAAACAACAGGAACATTAAACCGGAAAAATTTATTCTGAGCATCATGAGCGACAACAGCAGAGGCTCCTAAGCCAAAAAATGAAATTTTATTCGCTTGAGTTAATAAATCAACGGTTCGATTTATTACACTTCCTGATAAACTTTTACGGGCCAAATCAAGATTAGCCATGGTTGATTCAAAAATCTTATCTGTATATTCATCAGCACTATCGTTTTCGTCTACATTACGATTAACATAAGGTGTGCCTGTCGCTAAACTTTGTGCCAAATGCAATTTAAAATCAGGATAGCCCTTAGTATCTAATCGTCTACAAAAGCGATTAACTGTTGGCTCACTGATATTTGCTTGTTTTGCTAATGCGGCAATACTTGCGTGAATTACCGTATTTGGTGAAGCTAAAATCACCTCAGCTACTTTACGTTCAGATTTACTAAACGTATTAATTTCGTTGGTGATCTTTTCTAATATGTTCATTCTACGATCCCAGAATTTAGTTAATTGTAATATTTTTTCTATTTAAATAACATTAATTATGAAATTTTATTTCATATATTGAGCCTAATATAATGCATTTCACTTAAAATTTGCAAATGTTTAATAAATAATCATTCAAATTAGTTTGATTTTATCACGTAAGCATAAATAAATTGCGGTTTTGTAATAAAACTACAAAAAGTTCTTTACTGATGAAGCAACACAAGCTAAATTAGTCTAAAATGTAGTTAAGTTACATAGAATTTATTTGAGATTAAACCTTATGAAAAAAGTAGATTGTCAAACGGCTAGCGATATCGTTATTTTTGGCGCTGCGGGAGATCTTTCTCGACGAAAATTATTACCCGCATTATACCAATTAGAATTATCAGGTTTGCTGCATGATGACAGTACCATTATTGGTGTTGCTCGTACCGAACATAATAAAGAGTCATTTGTCCAATTAGTCTTGGATAATTTAAATGAATTCGTCAGTGAAGGTTTAGACGATGAGGTTGTTAATAAGCTTATCAACCGACTTAGTTATCAAAAATTAGATTTTAGTACTACCAGTGGTTTTAAAGGATTAGCAAAATCTTTAGCTTCAGGTAATGGAACCCGTGTTTATTATTTTTCAACTCCTCCTGCTGTGTATGGTGCAATTTGCGATGGTTTATCTGCAAGTGATTTAATTACAGATAAAGATCGCGTAGTAATGGAAAAGCCAATTGGCCACTGTTTAGAATCGTCTAAAGTAATCAATGATCAGGTTTCTCGATTTTTCAACGAAAATCAAATTTATCGTATTGACCATTACTTAGGAAAAGAAACGGTACTTAACTTATTGGTTCTGCGTTTTGCAAATTCATTATTTACCAGTAACTGGGATCACAATTGTATTGACCATGTGCAAATTACCATTGCTGAAAGTGTCGGTATAGAAGGGCGTTGGGGTTTTTACGATGGCGCTGGCCAAATGCGCGATATGATGCAAAATCATCTATTACAAATTTTATCTTTGGTTGCCATGGAGCCACCAGCAGATTTAAGTGCCGATAGTATTCGTGATGAAAAACTTAAAGTGTTAAAAGCGTTACGTCCGATCAATCGTAGTAACGTAAGAGATAAAACAGTACGAGGCCAATATGCCGATGGCTTTTTAAAAGGTAGTGCAGTTCCTGGCTATTTAAACGAAGAAGGCGCTAAAACCAATAGTAACACCGAAACTTTTGTTGCTATTAAAGCAGAAATTGATAATTGGCGTTGGGCTGGAGTACCATTTTATTTGCGTACTGGTAAGCGTATGGCGCAAAAACACAGTGAAATAGCAATCCACTTTAAAGAACAACCACATAATATTTTTAGCGAAAGTTTTAGTGATTTACCTGCAAATAAATTGACCATTCGTTTACAACCAGACGAAGGAATGGAATTACAGGTGATGAATAAAATTCCTGGTATTGCGTCTCAAATGAATATTCAAGAAAATAAACTTGATTTAAGTTTTTCTGAAACCTATGCAGATAAACGCGTTATTGATGCTTACGAGCGCTTAATGTTAGAAGTGTTAAATGGTAACCAATCATTATTCGTTCGCCGTGATGAAGTTGAACAAGCTTGGCATTGGGTTGATAGTATAATTGATGCATGGCAAGCCAGTAATGACAAACCAAAACCTTACGCTGCGGGATCTTGGGGACCAGTATCTTCAATTTCGTTAATTGCCCATGACGACCGTCAGTGGGATGAATAATGTATCAGATAAACGAGTTTGATAATCGCCAATCACTTGATAATAGCTTTGCAGAGCAAGTGGCTCAGTTATTAACTACAGCGATTGAAAAAAAGGGTAAAGCAAGCATTGCAGTTTCTGGTGGTTCAACACCAAAAGGCTTTTTTAATGCTTTATCTAATAAAGAACTTGCTTGGGATAAAGTGACTATAACTTTAGCAGATGAACGTTGGGTTGATGAAAACAGTGATGCCAGCAATACCCGTTTAGTGAAAGAAAGTTTATTACAAAATAATGCTTCAGACGCTACGTTTTTTAATTTAAAAATCACTAATGAGCTTAATAAAGCAACACTTGAAATATTAAATAAGGATGCGGCACAAATACTTCCTTTAGATGTGCTTATTTTAGGAATGGGTGAAGACGGTCATACTGCATCACTCTTTCCTTGTAGCGAACAAATTAACGAGGCTTTATCGTTAACCAATAGTGCTGAATTAATGAGTGTTCAACCTAAAACAGCGCCACATCAACGGATAACGTTTAGTTTAGCGGCTTTATTACCATCAAAAAACGTGTTCTTGCATATTTGTGGTGAAAGTAAAGAACAAGTATTACAAAAAGCGCTAAGCGATGAAAACGCCTTAGAAATGCCGATTAGAGCCTTTTTACATGACGATAAGCTTACAACTCAAGTTATGTTTGCTAGTTAATCGAGACTAACTAGTTTTAGTTTTATTAAGTAGATGAATAAATTTAACAAGTTTTAACACCTTTTAAGGTAAGAAATAAATTATGAAAACAGAAATTGTAGAAATAACCAAACGAATTATTGAACGAAGTAAAGGTACTCGTAAAGCCTATTTAGCTAAGATTAACGCGGCAAAATCAGCTACCGTTCATCGTGCAAGTTTGTCTTGCGGTAATTTAGCTCATGGTGTCGCTGCCTGTGGTCAAAATGACAAAAATAAATTACGCGGGTTAAATCATACAGATATTGCCATAATTTCTTCTTACAACGATATGTTAAGCGCACATCAACCTTATCAAACCTATCCAGATATAATTAAAGAAGCGGTTGAAGATGCAGGTGGTGTTGCCCAATTTGCGGGTGGCGTACCAGCAATGTGTGATGGTGTTACTCAAGGCCAACCGGGTATGGAACTTAGCCTAATGAGCCGTGATGTTATTGCCATGGCTACGGCTGTTGGCTTATCTCACAATATGTTTGATGGTGCGGTAATGATGGGGATTTGCGACAAAATCGTCCCTGGTTTGTTAATTGGTAGTTTAACCTTTGGCCATTTACCCACTATTTTTATTCCGGCAGGCCCTATGCCATCTGGCATTCCGAATAAAGAAAAAGCGCGAGTTCGCCAGCAATATGCTAACGGTGAAGTTGGTGAAGATGCATTATTTGAAGCAGAATCGGCGTCTTATCATAGTGCAGGGACTTGTACTTTTTTCGGCACTGCAAATTCAAACCAGTTAGTGGTTGAAATTATGGGCTTGCATTTACCCGGTGCCTCATTTGTTGCTCCTAACACACCACTTCGAAAAGCATTAACTAAAGCCGCTGGTCGTCAGGTTACACGTTTAACAGAGCAGGCTGGTAATTACACACCTATTGGCAAAATGATTGACGAACGGTCAATTGTTAACGCGATTGTTGCTTTATTAGCGACAGGTGGGTCAACTAATTTAACCATGCATATTATTGCTTTTGCCAAAGCTGCGGGCATTATTGTTAATTTTCAAGATTTTAATGATTTATCTGATGCCGTACCGTTATTAACTAAAATTTACCCTAATGGACAAGCAGATATAAACCACTTTCAACAAGCGGGTGGCATGGCGTTACTATTTAAAGAATTAATCAAAGCAGGTTTAGTTCACCAAGATGTTGAAACTATTTGCGGTTCTGGTTTAGAAGCCTATACCAAACAACCCATCATCGATGAAAAAGGCGAACTAGTATGGGTTGATAGTGTTGATGTTTCCGGTGATAGCGAGGTTATTGCAACAGCAGAACAACCATTTAAAGCTGACGGTGGCTTAAAAGTATTAAAAGGTAACTTAGGAATTTCAGTATTAAAAACATCTTCATTACGCCCTGGTAGTTTTACTATTAAAGCACCTGCCGTAGTATTTGAAGATCAGCATGAATTACAAGCTGCTTTTGATAACGGTGAATTAGAAAAAGATTTCGTTGCCGTTGTTCGTTTTCAAGGACCAAAAGCCCGTGGCATGCCAGAGCTTCATAAATTAACGCCGCCACTTGGCTCATTACAAGACCGCGGTTTTAAAGTTGCCTTAGTTACCGATGGCAGAATGTCGGGCGCATCAGGCAAAGTTCCAGCCGCTATTCATTTATGTCCTGAAGCTTTAGATGGTGGTTTAATCGCAAAGGTACAAAACGGCGATATCATTAATGTAGACGGTGAAACAGGTGAATTAACCTTAATGGTAAGCGAAGTAGAATTAGAGAAGCGTGAGCTGTCTAAATTTAATCTTAATGGCCATCATCAAGGTATGGGACGTGAGTTATTTGGTTTTATGCGTAAAAACTTAAGTACCGCTGAAACGGGTGCTTGTTCGTTATTTGACGATACGGAAGGTTAATACAATGACAATTGAAACCGATAAAATAATGAATGTGGTTGCCGATATTGGCGGCACTAATATTCGTCTTGCTATAGTAGATATAAATAAAAACCTTACGCAAATTGAGAGTTATCAGTGTCGTGATTTTGCTTCTCTAGCCGATGTTATACAACATTATTTTAATGTTAAGCAAATTAACGATAGTACTATTAATGCTTGTTTGGCAATTGCATGTCCTGTTGAAAATGATCAAGTGATCATGACCAATATGTCATGGGTTTTTTCTCAACGAGAATTAAAACTTGCCCTTAATCTCAATAATTTATGGCTGATTAACGATTACACTGCAATTGCTCATGCAATTCCATTATTAACTAATGATCAAAAAGTTAAAATTGGTGGTGGCAAAGCAGTAGCTAATACACCAATCGCGGTATGTGGTCCTGGTACTGGCTTAGGCGTTGCTAATTTAGTGAATGTTGATAATAAATGGGTTTGTTTAAGTGGAGAGGGCGGTCATGCCGACTTTGCGCCAGTAAATGATCTACAAGTTAAAATACTACAATTTTTATTAACTAAATATCATCACGTTTCATACGAACAGTTATTATCTGGTCTTGGTTTAGAGCAAATCTACCAAGCATTACACTCTATAAACGAACTTGATTTCACACCATTATCAGCACAAGAAATATCAAAAAAGGCGTTAGATAATAGCTGTGAACAATGCCTTGCGACACTTCAACATTTTTGTAAAATTCTCGGCAGCTTTTCTGGCAATTTAGCCTTAACTGGCGGCTGCTTTGGTGGTGTTTATATTGCTGGTGGCATAGTACCAAGATTTATAGAATTTTTTGAACAAAGTGGTTTTAGAAAGTGTTTTGAACAAAAGGGACGCTTTTCTGATTATAACCAAAATATTCCAACGTTTGTGATCATTGAATCACAACCGGGCATGCTGGGCGCTAGTGCTTATCTTTGCCAACAATTATCAATTACGCCGCAAATTTCGAACTAAACAGAGGATTTATGAGTTTATCTAATCAATCAATTAGCCCTATAGCCAACCAATGGCAAATATCCCCGAAAGATTTATTTTCTATGGGAAAAATTGTTCCAGTACTGGTTATTAAAGACGTAGCAGACGCCTTACCTATTGCAGAAGCTATTTTAGCCTCAGGAATAAAAGTGCTCGAAGTTACCTTACGCACTCCTTCTGCATTAGAAGTGATCCGTGAAATTGCCACTCATTTACCGCAAGCCATTGTTGGCGCAGGTACTGTAACAAATGCCAAAATGCTTCAACAATCTCGTGAAGTAGGCGCTAAATTTGCTATAAGCCCTGGACTAACAAAAGATTTACTTAAAGCGGGTCAAGAAGGCGATATTGCTTTGATCCCAGGGATCTCATCAATATCTGAGTTAATGGACGGTATTGATTATGGTTACGATCACCTTAAATTTTTCCCTGCCGAAGCTTCTGGTGGTGTAAATGCAATTAAATCAATTGGCGGCCCATTCCCAGACATTAAATTTTGCCCAACTGGCGGCATAAATATTAATAACATCAACGATTATTTAGCGCTTAAAAATGTCGCTTGTTGTGGCGGTTCATGGCTTGTTACAGACGAAATAGTTAAAAATAAAGATTGGTCTACTATTACTCAATTGTGTAATGAAGCTATCGCTAAAACGAAATAATTTTTTCATAAATCCTTTACCTCGTTAATTTTAAACCAAGTAAGTTGTATTTCAGCTTACTTGGTTTTTTTATATTTTCAGATTAATTTAACTAACGTGTAAAGGGTTTTACAATATTAAGTTCTAATTTCAATTGTGAATATTTTGGATTATTAATAAATATTCTTAGATGTAGTTAATGATCTTTATATACTTATAACATTGTGTAATTATAGCGGAATTTATTAAAAACAAAGGAATTTTAATGCTTGGTATTTTAAAAATCGGCATACTTAGTTTGTGCTTATTTGTATTTAACATTTTTGCAGCTCAAATTGAACCACTGAAGATAAAAGCAGGTTTATTGGAAGGGATTAATGAACTTGATTTTACCTATAAGCTAATAGAGTTCAACGCTGATGGTAAACACAGAATGTTCACTTTAGGCATTACTAGTGCTTTTAGCAAAATGAAATTCCGACAATTTAGTGATGATGATATAAATTGTAACATCTCAGAATGTACTATAAATATAACGAATCAACAAAATCCTGATGATAATACACGCCTAATCATTGCTCCATATTTAGACAAATATTTCAAAGTAATCGAAATTAGTACTAACCAATATGGCCAACCTATATTTACTCAATCATACCAACTGGATAAGCAGAAAAATACATCGACTGTTCGCGAATTTCTCAATATGAATGGGAAACGGATGGGATCACTAAAGTCTATTCCTAAGAATGAGTTTTATGGATTTTGGTTAGGGATATTAAATATCGATGGTAAACCTGAACTGCTTTCTCTTGAAGCACATCCAGACAGTACTTCATACTTTATTCGATTCGTTAATGGCCAAAGTGTTACTAATAAAACAACTTTTACGCCTGATAATGTGACAAAAAAAGGAGATGTTATTTATATAACTACTGAACATAAGACTTTTGCCAACAAATTATTAATTCATAACAGCAACTCTGTTCTAGAGGGTTATATGTATTCTAGTCATAAAGGAGTAACACTTCAGAAAGGTAGTTTCCGACTATACCGTATGAAAGAATAGGGCTATATTTTTAAGGAATTGTTATGAAAAAACATTTATTTTTGCTTTTTAGTATCACCGTTCTTGCGGGGGCGTTTTTCTTATTTAGAAATAATACAACAACAAAAAACGCGGTAAAAGTCGATAATTTAGAGAAAAATAGTGAAATAATTTCCCTATCTACTTTAGTTCCGAATAATGTAGGAATAAAGGACAATATTACAAAGAATACATCACAAAAAGTTAAAAATGTAGAACCTCAATTACTGATAAATAAAAATGATTATATAGACGATAAAACACTCAAAAAAATTAAAGATACCTACGCTAAAGTAAATGAAGATTTTTCAGTTAGTGGGTTTTGGGTATCACAAGTTGGATACAATGATAATAACGAACCTATTTTAGAAGTACTAAACAACCACCATCTAAAGATGGTGGGTTAAAAACTGCGGACTGAAAGTCCAGCATTTCGGCTAAAGCCGATTACTCCACTTCAAAGTTGTCATTTGGTTTGCGCTCAAAGTGATGTTCCA
>Ga0316204_10001110_pt1 | contig 79101 bp, 72 predicted proteins | sample 6monrhotite_MG_2_FD_205661 | JGI IMG/M metagenome (GOLD analysis project Ga0316204, IMG submission 205661) | Microbial mat bacterial communities from mineral coupon in-situ incubated in ocean water Damariscotta River, Maine, United States -... | ecosystem: Environmental > Aquatic > Marine >... | reverse complement strand
GAATGCTCTCTAGTGGTGAGGTGCGCCGTGCTTTATCTCGCTTGGCGCGGTGGCCACTTATGGCAAAGCGGTGTGCTTCGTCGCGTACATTAAGTATTAAATGAAAGGCTATGGAGTCATCGGGCAGGTAGAGGTCTTCTCTACCATCGCTGAATACCAGTTTCTCCAGGCACAGTTTACGCCCTTCTCCCTTGGCGACACCTATTAATAGTATGTCGTCTATTTGTAACTGATCCATTACCTCTACTGCCTGGCGCAGTTGCCCTTTGCCGCCGTCTATTAATAGTATGTCGGGCATTTTGGCATCGGACTCATTACTGGCTTTAGACTTTTTCAGCTTCGCATAGCGGCGCTGTAAGGCCTGGCGCATGGCGGCGTAGTCATCACCGGGTTCGATATTTTCTATATTAAAGCGGCGGTAGTCCTGCTTGTAGGCACCTTCCAGGGTAAACACCACGCAGGAGGCTACGGTGGCTTCGCCGGAGGTATGGCTTATGTCAAAGCACTCTATGCGTGTGGGCAACTCTTCTAAGCCCAGTACTTCCTGCAGCGCCTCAAAGCGCTTGAGCATACCGGCGCGGGAGTTTAGCCGGGCCTTTAGAGCGGTTTCTGCATTGTTGGTGGCCATTTTAAGCCATTGCGCCCTGTCACCGCGTACGCTGTGGCTGAGTTTTATGTTGTGCCCCATGTGTTTACTCACCGCCTGCTGCATAGCTTCACTGTCTTCTAAGGGGTGGCTGAGTATTATTTCATTAATCTTTTGCTGCGTGCCCTGCTGTTGTAAGTAGTACTGGGAGATAAACCCGTTAAGCACTTCTGATTCACTCATCGCCTCGGGCAATTTGGGGAAGTAACTGCGGTTACCCAAATTACGCCCTTCGCGAATAAAGAAGATTTGCACACAGGCCTGTGGGCCATTGGTGTAGCAGGCCACTATGTCGACATCTCTATCGTCGCCAGAGATGTACTGTTTTTCCACCACTTTTTGCAACATGCGGATTTGATCACGATAGACCGCGGCTTTTTCAAAATCTAAGGCCTGTGAGGCGGTTTCCATCTTTAACACGAGGTCTTCTATTAGTTGGGTGCTTTTTCCCTCTAAAAACAGCAAGGCATGACCGATGTCTGCCTGGTAGCGATTTTCACTGATATAACCCACGCAAGGCGCAGTACAGCGCTTTATTTGGTATTGCAGGCAAGGCCTTGAGCGGTTTTTAAAGTAGCTGTCTTCACACTGGCGAATTTTAAATAGCTTGTGAATAAACTGCAGGCTATCGCGCACTGCACCGGCACTGGGGAACGGCCCAAGGTAGCGACCTTTTTTACGCTTGGCTCCGCGGTGCACGACAATTTGCGGGTAGGCATCCTGATCGGATACATAAATATAGGGGTAAGATTTATCGTCGCGCAGCAAAATATTGTAGCGTGGCTGGTGCTCTTTTATCAGATTAGACTCCAGCAATAACGCCTCACTTTCGGTGTGCGTAATGGTGGTTTCTATGTGCTGAATTTGTTTTACCAGCGCCTGGGTTTTTGGCGATAATCCGGTTTTTCTGAAGTAGCTAGAAAGTCGATTTTTGAGGTTCTTTGCCTTGCCCACATACAGCAATTGTTGCTGCTCATCGTACATACGATAAACACCCGCATGGGTGGATACATTTTTTAAAAACCGGGTTGCATCAAATGCAGGAATTTGGGTTTCTATGGGGACTTCTTTGGGCGTTTCTATGGGCGACTCAGACATGGCCTAATTTAACCACAGCGAGGTGTTTGGTTCACTCGGAATTTGTGGCTATGGGTATTTGATTTATCCGATTGGCCATTCAGTTTTGAGGCCTTTACTCACAGCCGACTCACCTGGCTGATAAGGCACTAAAAAGCGCAAATGACAAAATACTGACGCGAACCCAATATGTTCCACGGCACTTTAATCGCCTGAAAAAACACAAAAAACCCACTTGAACAAAACTATAATAAGCTTTAGGTGTACCTTATAACTTATTGATAATAAACAATTCTATATTTTAAAGTCTCGTCCACAGCTGAAATACGCAGGCTAAAAACAAAAACGGCCCGCTATTATTGCAGTTTTAACTGCTAGCGGGCCGCATTTATGTTATTTTTTATTTAAGAAGTTTAAGTAACTTATTGTTTTATAACAATTACTCTTCGTCTAACAATCCGTGCTTAATCGCCAGATGCATCATTTCTACATCATTTGAGACATCTAGCTTTTCATGCAGGCGTTTACGGTAGGTACTGATGGTTTTTGGGCTTAAAGAAAGCTTCTCAGAGATCATATTGGTGCGCATGCCGCGGCTAATCATAATTAAAACTTGCAGCTCACGCTGTGACAATAAGTCTACAACTGAGCCCTCGCCCGGCAACATAGAAAGTGCCATTTGTTGCGCAATGGCCGGGGCAATATAGCGCTGCCCTGCATGTACTTTTTGAATGGCACCAACCATCTCTTCTACCGGGCAACCCTTGGTTAAATAGCCGACTGCGCCGGCACCCAAAATTCGTCTTGGCAGTGGCCCTTCACTGTGTACGGTGAGCACAATAACTTTGCATTCGGGGTGGGTTTTACTGAGGCGACTGGTGGCTTCAAAACCGCCGATTCCTGGCATATTAATATCCATTAGAATCACGTTGGGTTTTGTCTCTCTAACCTTCTCTAAGGCCTCTTCTCCACTACTGGCTTCTTGCACAACTTCTATACCAGCCTGGTCTTCTAATAACCGTCTTAATCCATAGCGAATTAAATCGTGGTCATCTACCAGCATGACTTTTATATTAGCCATGGACTTTCTCCATTTCATTGGGGGTTTGTTTTTCGTCGAAACATCCAACTCTGTAAATGAGCATACCTGCTTCTTATGCGTATCCTACACCCTGTAAGACACTTTACCAATATGTTATATAAACATTAATGCGGTCAGAGCATTCTCTAAAAGGGTCATATAGGTCATAAATCCGCTCAATGTATTCATGATAATTACTATCTATACTAATTTTACTAAGTGAGATACTCTGATTTCATAAGATATATCAGGATTTTTTCGCAACATAAATGACAATAATAACCCCCAAGTTGACATAAGTTTATGTGTACACAACTAAAGCAAAAGCTATTCACACCTATTGCCCTGCTATCCCTGCTATCCCCTTCTATTTCCCATGCCCTAGATACAAACGATTTACTTAACCTGTCGCTCAAAGAGCTAATGAACATTGAAATTGATAGTGCCAGTAAAACCAGCTCTACCGTTGGCGAAATACCCGCAAGTGTCGTTATTATTAGCCGCCAGGATATTAAGCGTTATGGCTATAGCAGCCTGGAAGAAACCTTAAATAACATACCCGGCATGTACATGACCGAAGACTGGGCCTGGTTTGGCTCCGTCAATTACGGGGTCCGCGGCCTTTATTCCAAGGGCAATTTCGACAATATGGCTATTCTGGTTAATGGGGTTAGCCAGATGGAGGACGGCAAACGCAGCTATCCACTAGAAAAAGTGAACGTACCGGTGCAGGCCATCGATCGAATTGAAGTTATTCGCGGGCCTATGTCTGTCATTTACGGATCATCTGCCTTTTTGGGTGTTATTAATATCATTACCAACCTCCCTTCTGCAGAAGGTGAAGACAATATCATTAGCTTTTCGGAAGGTGATTTCAGCTCACAAAAGAAGTTCGTACGATTTTCCGGGCAAGAAGGCCTGTTTTCATTTGTATTTAACGCACAAAACCAGTCAGCGGCAGGCCCAGATCACCGCTATTCCGACTTAATTACCGACACATCTACGCTACCCGCAGACTGGAACCTAAGCGGTGATGACAAAACCGTACTAGGTCATGAAAGTCAGTATTTTGATTTTTCTGCACAATTTAAAGATTTAAAGATCTTTTTCAGTCATGTTAATGCCAGCTCCAATGTAGTTGATAGCCAGCCCGGAGTCGGCAGTGGTTCTCGCAGTTTCACTAGAGCCACCAATGTTTCTGCACATTACATAAAACAGATTAAAGATAATCTTCAATTCACGGGTAAAGCCTCTTTTTTTTATAATAACTACTTTTTAGATGAAGAATTTAACTTCACTGGATTTTTCTCTAATAATCAGAGCACAACTGAAGCACAGGAATATGAGCTTAATTTAATCTGGATACCTACTGATTCACTAGAGGCCACATTCGGTGTAATGCGACGCACGGGCCAATATAAAGCCTATGATGACTACCCTACCTTTGCTTTAGACAATAACGAAATATTGGTAGATGAACAGGATGGTTTAAACACCAACGCACTATTTACACAAATAAAGGTAAACGCGGCAGATGACCTAACTATTGTTGGTGGATTGCGCGCAGAGTGGCAGGAAGATTATAAAATTACAATTTACAAAGATAATATAGACATCAATAATCAAAATAACTTAAGCAAAAATTATTCATATGATGACATCCACTATACACCACAGCTTTCAGGTATTTACGACATATCAAAAAAACAGCATTTTAAATTGATGCTCAGTGCAGGAGAAAAAGCACCCAGCCCTGTAAATAATTTCTCTATACTCGAACTTGAAAAAGATGCGTTCAAGTCTGAGAGAACGCGCTCTATTGAAGCCAGTTATATTCTGGCCAAAGAAGACTTGTTTCTACAGATTAGTGCTTTCCACAACAAGGCCAGCAACTTAATAATTGGCAGTGCCATATTAGAAAATAATGTTTTTGTTAGTTCCTTAGATAACACTGGTGAAATAGAAACATTAGGCCTGGAACTTACAACCACCGCCCAGCTAAGTCGTTCCTTAAATATTAATTTTGATATTAGCCTGCACGATGTTGAAGACAAAACACCTGGCTATGAAAACATTGATGCCGCCTATGCGCCAACTACTATCTCTAATTTAAGAACGACATATAGCTTTAACAGCGACACGCATTTAAGCTTACTTGGTCATTACACTAGCTCTGTTTTACCTGAATGGAAAATTGCGGACACTGGAAATACACTTGAAGAACGAATTAGCAATGGAACAAGAACAGGCAATAAGATAGAGGCCATGAGCAGTGCCGATTTAAACCTGGTAGTTGAAAATGCTTACGCTAAGAATTTAGATATCAGTTTAAAAATTGGCAACATCACAGATGAAACACTTCGCTACCCGACCATTAATAACCGCGCCTTTGATAAAGGTACGATTGGTATGAACAGGCATGTATTAATGACAATTGAATATGCGTTTTAAAGTAAACGGCGCGTTTTATTACCACTTATTGAAAGGATGTTTAATTAAACTAACATTGTAATAGCGTGGATCTGTGGTTACTTCTTCACCTATCCAGTCTGGCTTGATAACCGCTTCATCCTCACTGCCAAGCTCGACCTCGGCAACGACTAAACCTTCATTATCGCCATAAAACTCATCTATTTCCCAAACATGGCCATCCCGCTTAACAATAAAGCGTGTTTTATCAATTTGTGGCTGGTTACATAATTGGTCTAACATTTCCTCCGCTTCATCTAATGGAATCTCATATTCGTATTCCATACGGCGTATATCTAGCGTGGCGCTTTTAACATTAATATTGGCTTTATCACCCTGTATGCGAATACGTACAGAGGCTTTATCGATTATGCCCATATAACCCTGGCGGATTCGGCTACTTTTCACCACTTCATCTCGCCAGGTATCATTGCTGAGTAAAAACTTTCTTTCGATTTCTATAGGCATACCTTAACCCCTTCACTTACCTATTTATTTTATTGGTGCTATCTTCTAACGAGCCGCCCTGCCGTACAACATAAAAATGATGAATAAAATAATGCACAGTTACTTTAATCTCGACCCCGACCTTATTTACGTTAATCATGCTGCGGTTGCCCCCTGGCCAATACGCACTGTTGAGGCGGTACAGGAATTTGCCATACAAAATGGCCAGGTGGGTTCTCGCCACTACGAGCAATGGCTAAAAACTGAGCAGGCATTAAAGCAGTCTCTCGCCACACTCATAAATGCACAATCGGCGGATGAAATTGCACTGCTTAAAAACACCTCCGAGGGGCTTTCCATTATCGCCAAAGGCATTGACTGGCAAGCCGGCGATAACATCGTTATTAGTAATCAGGAGTTTCCGTCTAACTTTATTGTATGGGATGCATTAAAACGTAAAGGCGTAGAGCTGCGCATCGCTGATATTAGCAACCAAGATGACCCAGAACAGGCCATCATTGATAAAATGGACATTAACACTCGGTTGTTAAGTATTAGCGCGGTTCAGTATGCCTCGGGCTTAAAAATGGACTTACCTCGATTAGGCCGTGCCTGTAAAGATCACCAGAGTCTGTTTTGCGTGGACGCCATACAACAAATAGGCGCGCTGCAGTTTGATGTTCAAGCGATCAACGCTGACTTTGTTGTCGCCGACGGGCATAAGTGGATGCTCGGGCCTGAAGGGCTAGCTCTGTTTTACTGCAAGCAATCGAGTATGGAACATTTAGAGCTGCAACAGTTCGGCTGGCACATGGTTGAAGACCTCTCGGACTTTAAAGCCATGACAAACTGGCAACCCGCGAAAAATGCGCGACGCTTTGAATGTGGAAGCCCAAATACCCTCACTATTCATGCCTTACACGCTAGTATTGGCTTGCTACTTGAACTTGGAATGGATCAAGTCGAAGAAAGAGTGCTAGGCAATATTCAATCACTAATCACTCTATTTAAGTCTTTTTCTGATATTACGATATTAAGCCCGCAAAACATGCAGCAGCATGCAGGCATCTTTACCTTTAAAAAACAGGGTGTAGATAACCAGAAGCTCTACGAGTTTCTGGTAAAAAAAGGTGCTGTATGTGCCTTACGTGGCGGTGGAATTCGCTTTTCTCCACACTTTTATAACCACACTAGCCAGTTTGAGCAGTTAGCACGCTGGATTGAAACGTATACGTAGCTCACATATCCCGTCCTTTCTTGTTCTTTTATCGGTAAAAGAGCCGTTCATTGACTAAACTCTATAGATATAAAAAGGTGTATCTAACGCCCCCCTATTAATTGCATCTATTACTTACGTGGAGTTCATGTCACTGAATATTTTCAGTCAAATACAGAATGCTATATGGGACAAAATCGTCTGCTGGTTAAGCTCTAACCGCGACGTTACAAAAATGCCCATGTCGGATTTCGATCGTCTACGATATGAGATACGCCCCGGTGATGTGATTCTTGTTGAAGGCCGTACGCCGGTTAGTGAAATAATTAAAACCATCACCCTTAGTAGCTGGACGCACTCTGCTATTTATATTGGACGACTGCACAATATTGATGACCCGGTTTTACGCGAATATATACAAAAGTTTTATGATGGCGAACCCGATGACCAGCTCATTATTGAATCACAATTAGGCGAAGGCACGATTGTTGATAATATTCGTAAATATAAAGATGACCATTTACGTATTTGCAGGCCTACCAATATTACACGCACCGATTCACAAAAAGTTATTGCTTATGCCATTAATCGATTGGGCAGCTATTATAACGTAAGACAAATTTTAGATTTGGCACGCTTCCTTTTTCCCTATGCGCTTTTGCCAAGACGTTGGCGTTCTAGTTTGTTTGAACATAATGCAGGAACGCCAACGCATACTGTTTGTTCTACTATGATGGCCGAGGCCTTTGCCTCTGTGCATTACCCAATACTGCCCGTACTTCATCGAGATGAAAACGGCGAACTCATTATGTACAAGCGTAATACGCAACTTATTACACCAAAGGACTTTGATTACTCACCTTATTTCGACGTTATTAAGTACCCTATTTTAGATTTTGACGAATTATCAATTTACCAAAGAATGCCCTGGGGAAAAGACGGTGTAGAGTTAAACGACGAGATTGATTTAAAAGCCAATGCAATAGCTGTGAAACTAGATAATGATAAAACAAGTGAAATGGATAGCACCACTAATGAAAACATCAGTACTTCCGATACAAGCAACAACTCCGTTAAAGCCAGTTAAGTTAGCCAAGCAAAAGAATAAAATTAAATATATGAAAAATAATTACCCAACTATTTATTCACATTTATCAGGAGAGCTGTAATGTTAACCTGGATTATTATTTTTATAGCAACCATAGGTAGTGCAGCCTATTTTCGATTACCGCAAATTATTTGGAGCGCGGCACTTGGTGTTGTTTTATTTATATTTACGTTTTCTGGTATTGCCAGTTTACCGTCGTTAGTAATTTTATGGGCTTTATTTCTAGTAGTAGTGGTACCTATAAATTTACCGCAGATACGTCAAAAATATATTTCAGAACCTTTGCTAGATGTTATGCGCAATGCCATGCCAAAAATATCTCAAACAGAACAGGAAGCTCTGGATGCAGGAAAAACCTGGTGGGAAGCAGATTTATTTAGTGGCAAACCCGATTATTCAAAAATTCGTGACTTACCTCCTGCAAAATTAAGTGATGATGAAAAAGCATTTTTAGATGGCCCCGTTGAAGAACTCTGCGCCATGTTAGATGACTGGACAATAACCCAGGAGGATTATGATCTACCAAAACCTGTTTGGGACTTTTTAAAACAACATAAATTTTTCGCCATGATCATTCCTAAATCATATGGCGGTTTGGAATTCAGTGCACTTGGTCATTCAAGTGTGGTGATGAAAGTTGCAGGAAGAAGTATTACCGCTGCAGTTACCATTATGGTGCCTAATTCATTAGGCCCCGGTGAATTATTAATGCACTACGGCACTGAACAACAAAAAGATTATTATTTACCGCGTTTGTCCAGTGGCGAAGAAATTCCCTGTTTTGGTTTAACTGGCCCAGAAAACGGCAGCGATGCGGGTGCAATGTCGGATATCGGCATTGTATGTCGCGATAGTTTTAATGGCGAAGACAATGTTTTAGGCATTCGCCTTAACTGGGAAAAACGTTATATAACATTAGGCCCCGTTGCAACCGTATTAGGCCTTGCATTTAAACTATATGACCCTGAACATTTGCTTGGTGAAAAAGAAGATATTGGCATTACTCTGGCGCTTATTAAAACGGATACACAAGGTATCGATATTGGTAATCGTCATTTCACATCTAACCATATGTTTATGAATGGCCCTAATCGCGGCAAAGATGTTTTTATCCCTATAGACTGGGTAATTGGTGGCGAAGACTACATTGGCAAAGGCTGGACCATGCTTATGAATTGTCTGTCTGATGGTCGCGCCATTTCATTACCTGCATTGAGCACCGGTGCTGGTAAAAACATGGCACGTTACACAGGCGCATACTCTCGCATACGTAAACAATTTAAAACACCGATTGGTTACTTCGAAGGTGTTGAAGAGGCACTGGCTGAAATTGCGGGCAATAGTTATATTATGAATGCGGCTAGAGAACTCACGCTTGCGGGATTAGATAGCGGCGAAAGTCCTTCGGTTATTTCTGGTATTGTGAAATATCAAATGACTGAACGTATGCGTCACATCGTCAATCACGCGATGGACATTCATGGCGGCCACGGCATTTGTCTGGGCCCCAAAAACTTCATAGGTCGTGCCTATCAGGGTATCCCCATTAGTATCACCGTAGAAGGTGCAAACATACTTACGCGTAGCATGATTGTATTTGGGCAAGGCGCATTACGCTCTCACCCCTTCTTATTAAAAGAAGTGGAAGCGGTTAAACATCCAGATAGAGAAACTTCAATTAATTTATTTGATGATGCTTTATTTGGGCATATTGGTTTTATTATTAGTAATTTTTTCCGTTCACTCTGGTTAGGCATAAGTGGCGCGCGCTTTGTTGCTGCACCGGGTAAAGGAAAAGTTAATTATTATTACAAACAATTAACTCGAATGAGTTCTGCTTTTGCACTTTTATCTGACGCCTGTGTTTTGATTTTAGGTGGCTCGCTTAAACGTAAAGAAAAACTATCTGGCAGGCTTGCAGATGCTTTATCTAATATGTATTTAGTGACTGCCCTGCTTAAGCATTATGAAGATCAGGGAAACCATGCTGACGACCTGCCTTTATTACAATGGGCATGTGAAGATTCATTATTTAAAACCCAGGAAGCAATGAAGTCTGTTTTACGTAACTTCCCTATTCCTATCGTTGGTAAAATTTTAAATATGGTTATATTTCCACTCACCAAACCTTATGGTGGCGCGAGTGATAAATTAGGCCATAAAGTTGCACGCCTGTTACTTACACCCTCACCTACCAGAGACAGATTAACCAAGGGCGTTTATTTAACCGATGACCCTGATGATGCAATGGGTCGCATAGAACATGCCTTAAATAAAGTACTAGAGGCCGAAGATGCCGAAAGAAAACTTCGTGACGCTGTGCGTATTGGTTTAATAAAAGCAAAAGACTTTGATACAGCAATACAAGATGCCATTAAGCAAAGCATAATAAATCAGGATGAGGCCGACAAAATATCCGCCGCACATACTGCAACGCTCAACGCCACAAGTGTTGACGAATTTAGCCATACAGGATGGAAACCTCAATGAGCACACAACGCGATGTTTATATAGTTGATGGTAAGCGCACACCTTTTTTAAAAGCAAAAGGAAAGCCAGGACCATTTCTTGCCTCTGATTTAGCTGTTGCTGCTGCAAGACCACTGCTATTAAAAAATAGCTTTAATCTTGATGCATTAGATGAAGTTATCGTGGGTTGCGTTATGCCTTCTGCCGATGAAGCGAATATTGCTCGCGTCATCGCACTGCGTTTAGGCATCCCTCAATCAGTCCCTGCATGGACAGTACAACGAAACTGCGCATCGGGTATGCAAGCGCTCGATAGTGCATACCATAATATTCAAACTGGTAAAGCGGACTTAATTCTTGCCGGTGGAACAGAATCAATGAGCCGTGCTCCTATCCTGTATAACGACCTAATGGTGAACTGGTTAAGCTTAATAATGGGCGCTAAAACTTTTTCTCAAAAAGCCGCCGCATTTACAAAATTACGCCCTGCTTACTTCAAACCCATTATTGCTTTAGTCCGCGGGCTAAGTGACCCTATTGTTGGTTTATCCATGGGGCAAACCACGGAGGAAATTGCTTTTCGTTTTGGTATTACACGTGACCAAATGGACGCCTTTGCAGTAGCCAGCCATCAACGACTTGGTGATGCGACCGACAATGGTCATCTGGAAGAATTAGAAGCCATTTATGACAATGCCGGTGCATATTTTGATTTCGATGACGGTATTCGACGAGACTCTTCAATTGAAAATCTTGCCAAATTAAAACCATACTTTGACCGTAAGTACGGCATGGTAACGCCAGGCAATAGCGCTCAAATTACAGACGGTGCAGCAATGTTATTACTGGCCTCTGAAGACGCTGTAAAAAAACATAACTTACCCGTACTAGCTAAAATAAAAGACTCTGAATGGGCTGGCCTTAATCCGAGCCAAATGGGACTTGGACCTGCTCACGCAATGGCACCTATTATGCAGCGTAATAAATTTAGTATTTCCGATATCGATAACTGGGAAATTAACGAAGCCTTCGCAGGCCAGGTACTCGGCTGCATTGAAGCCTGGAAACATGACGAGTATTGCCAGGAGGAACTGGGACTAGATAAAGCCCTGGGTGAAATCCCCCATGACAAGCTTAACCTTGATGGCGGCGGCGTTAGTATCGGCCATCCTGTAGGTGCGAGTGGCGCAAGAATAGTGTTACACCTTGCGAATACTTTAAAACGCAATAATGCAAAACGTGGCATAGCAAGTTTATGTATTGGTGGTGGCCAGGGTGGTGCAATGTTGATTGAAAGCGCCAGCTCTGTGGGAGAAGCATAATGTCATACAAAAACTGGATTATTGAAAAAGATAATGATGATATTTGCTGGTTGCATCTGGATGTTGCTGACTCAACTACCAATATCCTCCGATTCGATGTGATTGATGAATTAAACGATATCATAAATGATTTAGCACAATCTTTACCCTGCGGAATTATTTTTGTAAGCGACAAGAAAAACGGTTTTATTGCAGGTGCAGATATAAAAGAGTTCACTGAAATAAACACCGTAGAGCAAGCCAGAGAAATGTTACACCGCGGCCATGAAATCATGAACAAGATTGAGAGCCTGCCCTGCACAACTGTAGCAATGATTAATGGCTTTTGTCTTGGTGGTGGCATGGAACTCGCCCTGGCCTGCACTTACAGAGTGATGCTTGATGACAAGTCTACACGTATTGGTTTGCCTGAAGTTAAACTGGGTATTCACCCTGGCTATGGCGGTACCGTTAGAAGCATCCAGAAAGCCGGGCCTCTCGCAGCAATGAACATGATGCTTACCGGTCGTTTATTACAGGGCCGTGCTGCTAAAGCTATGGGACTGGTGGACGACCTTGTTCCTTTGCGCCAGTTAAAAAGAGCAGCGCGTTATTTTGTATTAAACAGACCACATATAAAAGAGCTTGCTCTAAAAGATAAAATAATGAACCACCGTTTGGTGCGACCTATTATTGCTGGAAAAATGCGCAAGGAAGTTGCAAAAAAAGCATCCAGAGAACATTACCCCGCGCCCTATCAAATGATTGATTTATGGGTTAAGCATATGGATAACCCACAACGTATGCTAGAAGAAGAAATTGAATCAGTGGCTAGCCTTGTTACTAATGACACGGCTAAAAATTTAGTTCATGTTTTCTTTTTACAGGAAAAATTAAAAACACAAGGTAATAAAAAAGATTTCAAACCGATACATATACATGTGATTGGTGGTGGCGTTATGGGTGGAGACATTGCAGCATGGTGCGCCTTACGTGGATTCAAAGTGACCATACAGGATCAAAAACCTGAAGCACTTGCTGGCACTATGAAACGAAGCATGACGATGTTTAAAAAGAAATTCAAAAAAGATAAGCGCTCAATACGCGAATCAATGGATAGATTAATACCCGACACAAACGGTATTGGTGTTGAGCATGCAGATTTAATTATTGAAGCCATTTTTGAAGATAAAGACGTTAAACAAGCTCTTTACAAAGATATTGAACCACGAATGAAAGCAGGCGCAATACTCGGCACCAATACCTCTAGCATTCCTCTAGAAGAGCTGGCGACCTGCCTGGATAAACCGGATCGTTTAGTCGGCATTCATTTTTTCAATCCAGTTGCCCTCATGCCTCTGGTTGAAATTGTACGCGGTGAAAACACCAGTGATGAAACTATGAAGCAAGCACTTGCGTTTGGACGGCAAATTGACAAGCTTCCTCTACCGGTTAAAAGCTCTCCCGGCTTTCTGGTTAATAGAATTTTGATGCCCTATTTATTAGAAGCGGTAGAAATGGTGGGAGAAGGTATCGCCGCAGAAATGATAGATAAGGCAGCACTGCAATTTGGCATGCCAATGGGGCCTATTGAATTAGCAGATACAGTTGGCCTGGATGTTTGTAAATCTGTTGCCACCATTTTAGCCGGTACAGAAAACTTAAACTTACCTAAAAAAATGCAGCATATGGTCGACAGTGGAAAGCTCGGCAAGAAAACCGGTGAGGGATTTTATAAGTGGATAAAAGGTAAACCACAAAAGGATAAGAATGCAAGCTATGGAAATTTACAGGAATTACAGGACAGAATGATTTTACGTTTCTTAAATGAAGCAGCAGCTTGCAAACGTGAAGGTATCGTTGATGGTGATGATTTAATCGATGCTGGCATTATATTTGGCACAGGATTCGCACCCTTTCGAGGTGGCCCATTACACTATATTCAAAGTAAAGATAAAACCGAGTTACACGAACAACTCAATCAATTCAAACAAAGATATGGCAATAGATTTAGTGCCGATGAAGCCTGGTTGAGCCTGTAATATCGTTTAGTAAAAAACAATAAAGCTGAAATATTTTTAGAGAAAATAGATGAAAAGACGTAGTTTTATAAAAACTTCGAGTTATTTTGCACTTACAGGCTTATTCCCTGGCGCTGCTTATTCAGCTTCAAATAAGTCAATTAACAAACCACTTATACTCGGTGTATTCCCTCGCCGAAATACAAAGCTTACGTTTAAGCTTTATTCCCCTATTGCAAACTATTTAAGCACTACATTAGATAGAGATGTAAGACTGGTGTCTGCTAAAAATTTCAAACAGTTCTGGCAAGGTGTAAAAACACAACGCTATGACATAGTTCACTTTAATCAGTACCATTATATAATTTCAAATATATTGTATGACTATCAGGTAATTTTAAAGAACGAGGAATTTGGCAAATCAACCATTGCTGGTGCCCTTAGTGTACGCAAAGATAGTGGAATTAACTCAATTCAGGACCTTAAAGGCAAAACCATACTATTTGGTGGCGGTAAAATGGCAATGCAAAGCTACATTGCTGCTAAATGGCTGTTACATGAAGCGGGTTTATCTGAAGGTGATTACATAGAAAAAATTGCCATAAATCCACCCAACGCAATTATTTCAACATTCAACCATCAGGCTGATGCTGCTGGTGGCGGTGACGTTATAATGCGACTTAAGTCTGTAGGCGAACAAATTGATATGTCTAAAATGAAAATTTTAGCGTCTACGGAGCAATTAACTCATTTACCCTGGGCGGTAAAAGGTAGCCTGGATACGACATTAAAAACCGATATTCAAACGGCACTTAGTTCTTTAAGTGCAAACACAGCTGGACTTTCGATATTAAAAACCGCCCGATTAACAAACTTAATACCTACAACAGATACAGAATTCAACAAGCATAGAAAAATCATCATAGATGTTTATGGTAACGACCTAGGTATTAGTCAATTTAAATAATGTTAAGTAACTCCCACTCCCAATCTATAAGTCGTCAATTTATTATTATCATTGCAGGTATTATTACGCTTGCTTTAATCACTAGCGCCTTTTTTCAATATCAAAAACAGAAAGAAAATGCTTACAACAAACTAGTCGAAAAAGGTCAATCGATTGGGAAACTGCTAAGCAGAATTTCTATCGAAGCTCTATTAATATATGACAATCATTCATTAAATGAATTAGCCATCAGCACGACCGAGCAAAATGAAGTCATTTATACTATTTTTCTCGACAATGAAAAAAACACTTTAACCAGGCACCTCAACAAATCGGACGCTTTCATCAAGCAAGCCATTAGTACATATGGAGATGATGATTTATTCAAAATTTTACAGATCCTGGAAAAAGACAAAAACATTTTACATTTAAACTTTCCTGTAATATTTAACAACAAACAACTTGCTGAAATAAGAATCGGTTTTGACAAACGACCCACTCTAAGTGAGCCATTGAACAATTTGGCCATTGATCTATCTTACAGTCTTTTACTTGGACTCTTTATTGGTATAGGAATTTATATTGGTTTTAGAAAAAAGATTTCCCGCCCTATAAAGAAGCTTATTAATTCAGCTAATGAAATATCCAAATTCAACTTCGAGCACATCATTTCATTAAAAGGTCACAATGAAATGTCAAAATTAGCCGACGCATTAAATTTTATGCGACTCACCTTAAAAGAAACTGTTGAATCAAAAGATAAAACTTTAAAGCATGTAGAAGAACTTAACGCTTCACTTGAAGCTCGTGTTAAAGAACGCACTACTTCACTTGAGAATCTTAACAATCAAATTACGCATCAAGCCATGCACGACCCTCTAACGGGTCTACCTAATCGCTTACTGGTCATAGAAAAACTAAACCAGGCAATCGAGTATTCAAGTAGAAACGGAACAAAACTCGCTGTATTCATATTAGACCTGAACAACTTTAAAGAAATAAATGACACCTTAGGACACCCAGAAGGTGACCTTGTACTTAAACAGGTTGCCGAGCGCATCCCTTCTGTTCTACGAGCTAGCGATACCGTCGGGCGATTAGGCGGTGATGAATTTGCGATTGTATTACCTGATATAGATGACAAACACGCCATGGATGTTGGTAATAAAATTTCCAATATTATGCAATCTGCCTTTAATCTTAGTAACCAGACGGTAAATGTTGGCGTGAGTATTGGTATCGCCTTATACCCTGAACATGGTGCAGATCAATCTGATTTAATACGCCATGCAGACGTTGCCATGTACCACAGTAAACAACATGGACATGGCACAACTATTTATCATGCAAGCATTGATACGCATACACCCTGGCGCCTAGTTCTAATGGCAGACCTTAAGGACGCCATTGAAAACAATAATTTAGAGCTACATTATCAGCCACAAATAAACTTAGGCAGTAAAGAAACATACAGTGTAGAAGCTCTTCTAAGATGGAATCACCCACAACAAGGCTATTTATCACCGGACCAGTATATTTATATTGCTGAAAATTCGGGACTCATAAAAGACCTTACCCGTTGGGTTTTAAATTCTGCTCTTTTACAATGGAGTAACTGGAATGCTGCTGGCCTTAGTGTAAATATCTCCATTAATATTTCTGCCAAAAACCTAGCCGATCCTATCTTTCCAGACACTCTCGAAAAACTCGCAAAACAGCATAATGTGCCATACAAAAATATAACACTGGAATTAACTGAAAGCACAATCATGACTAATCCTGATCAGGCTCTCAAGCTAATGAATAATGAAAAGCTTTCTGAAATTAGATACGCAATTGATGATTTTGGTACAGGGTATTCATCCTTGAGTTATTTAAAAAAACTTCCAGTGCATGAAGTTAAAATAGATAAGTCGTTTGTGCTCGACATGAACACTAATGATGACGATGCAAATATAGTGCAATCGATAATACAATTATCACACAACTTAGGTTATTCAGTTGTGGCTGAAGGTATTGAAGATGAAGGAGCTCTTAAGTCTTTAACACAGCTGGGTTGTAATTATGCACAAGGATATTATATATCAAGACCTATCCCCGCCTCTGAAATACCCGACGCAATTAAACAGATTAACGCGCGGTTTTAACTTAGGCACAATCCATTGATGCTTTCACACATCGTAGTGTTTCATAATCAAAACAACCTTCAAGAAACTCAAACAAAGGCTTGAGTTTCTTCGCTTCATCTCCCAATTCAATAATTGCATTTTGAATAGTGGCAATGTCTTGCTCTGGTATTTTTAACACATCAGTAAGCTTTAATTGACCCAGTTCGATTAACCTAGCCAAATGATTAACCACCGTCGTTTCAGTTAAGCCACGATGTACAGCAATGCCTTTAGCATCCATACCACATTTAAATAATTGAAATGTTTCATCTACAGTATCGGTTTTACTTGACGAGCCTTGTTGATCATCATGTTCACGAAGAACCGCCAAAAACTCATCACCGTAATTTTCTAGTTTAGTCGCACCGACACCACTCACACGTGACATTTGATCATGCGTGAGTGGCATACGATCCATCATGTCCATTAAGGTTGCGTCGTGAAAAATAACAAATGGCGGCACACCTAATTCTTCAGATAAACGCTTTCGAGTTGCTCGTAATACTTCCCATAATTGATTATCAGATACTGCAATTTTTGATTTAGACTTTTTAGATTTTGTTTGTGTTGTTTGCTTTCTTAGGTGCAGCGACTCCTCACCTTTAAGTACTGGGCGACAACTTTCGTGTAGCAGCAAACTACCGTGCCCCTGTACATCTACTGTTAATAAATTCCGCGTGATTAATTGCCGATATAAATTGCGCCATTGTTTAGCATCTAATTCTTTACCTACACCAAACACGCCCAATTTATCGTGTCCATTATTAACCACTCGATCATTAGTTTTACCTAACAATATATCGCTTAAGTAGGTGACGCCAAATCGCTGCCCTGTACGATGTACACAGGACAATGCTTTTTGTGCGGCGACGGATGCATCCCAGGTTTCCACAGGGTTCAGGCAGGTATCACAATTCCCACAAGGCTCTGGCAAGTCATCACCAAAATAATTTAATAGTGACTGACGCCTACACGTGGTGATTTCTGAAAAGCCTAGCATTGCATCCAGTTTATGCCGCTCTACTCGCTTATGCGTTTCATCGGCTTCGGATGACTCCATCATTTGCTTAAGCATAATGACGTCCTGTAAGCCGTACATCATCCATGCATCTGACGGTAATCCATCACGCCCTGCACGACCCGTTTCCTGATAGTAAGCTTCTATGCTTTTAGGTAAATTTAAATGCGCAACAAATCGCACATCGGGTTTATCTATGCCCATACCAAATGCAATGGTCGCAACAATAATGACACCATCTTCAGTTAAAAAACGTTGTTGATTTTGCTGCCTAATCTGTTGCGATAATCCCGCATGATATGGCAAAGCCTTTAAACCTTTTGTGCTCAACCACTCTGCGGTTTGTTCAACTTTTTTACGTGACAAACAATAAACTATGCCCGCTTCATCTTCATGTTCATTTTTAATAAATCTATACAGTGCATCACGCGCATTACCGGAATTTTCTGCAACGCGGTAACAAATATTTGGGCGATCAAAACCAGACACATAACACTCTGCATGCCCAAGAGATAAACGAGAAATAATTTCCTGACGGGTTGCGTCATCAGCAGTCGCCGTTAAAGCGATACGTGGAATATGCGAGAAGCGCTCATGCAAAATAGATAGCTTGATATATTCCGGGCGGAAGTCATGCCCCCATTGAGATACACAGTGTGCTTCATCCACGGCAAATAGAGCAATTGAGGCACGATCGAGGATATTTAAAAAGCGTTCAGTCATTAAACGCTCTGGTGCTACATACAGCAGATCAATTTCGTTATTTAATAACTTCGTTTCTACTTCTTGTGCCTCAAAACCATCTAGCGATGAATTTAAAAATGCTGCACGGACACCCGCCTGTTGCAATGCAGACACCTGATCTTGCATTAAGGCTATTAATGGTGAAATCACAATGCCTACACCATCGCGCACCATAGAAGGTATTTGATAGCAAAGTGACTTACCCCCACCCGTGGGCATTAAAACAACCGCATCTTCCCCGGCAATTAGTTGATCAATGATCTTTTGCTGATGGAATCGATATTCGGAGTAACCAAATGTGGTTTGAAGGATTTGCAGTGCGGTTTCGGACATTGGGGAGGTTTGGTTGTTAATTAGGTGTTGGGACTTTACTTGCTGGGCCAGTAGATTGCTAGCCCTACTATGGCTAGTACGACGATTAGGATAATGAGTTCGATTAGCATGGTTACTTAAGGGTTATTCATTATTATATTAATAGAAGAAACTCCCCCACAATCACAACGCCTATTAATCATCACTAAAATAAACCCCAGGAATCCAGCTCTTCTTCACCTTGGTGGTCTTCTCAAGGTCTACCTCATCTTCATTAATAAAGGTAAAGCTATTCCAGCCCACCCTTATCACATCTTTATGGTGTAACAATTGTTTATCAATTTTTTGCTCATTCACGTATGTGCCATTTGTACTACCTAGGTCATTTAACACATATTGGATATCGCCATCTTCTCCCTTCAATAAAGAAATAGCTGCATGTTCCGAACTTACGGCTTTGTCGTCAATAATGATGCTATTTGTCGCAATACGACCAAAATTAAGCCCGTTATCGGTAAGTTCGAAACGGTTTGCAACCACGCCATCCACTAGCTGAACAATTGAAGCCACATCTACACCTTTAATTAAGTCTATGAATTGGGAGATAAAATCCTAAGCCCTTAAATGAATTCATTCAAGGGTATTGATTTAAATTTGCTGGCTAAGTCTGTATAATGCGCGCGCATAAAGAGGGGTATATAATAATTTACAAATGTGCTTATGCATTAATTTGCTAAATATATATAAGTATTAAAATACTTAAATTATATTGATATGAGTCAGTAAGTTATATAACACACCTTTATATAATCTAGCCGTTTTTAGTGTTTACTAGCCTGTAACTGTTGTATACGGACTTTCTGGTGATCTTCAGACCAGTGGTTCATACAAGAGTTCAATCGCTGATATAACTTTAAACACACCTTTCACTTGGCTAACTAACCTATTGAAATATATAGGTTTAAAATAAAAAGAAGGTGTTTGGATAAATATTAAACTGGTTTTCTTGTACCCCATTTTTAAGGAATATAAGCCAGTACCTGTTCAATATTTGTTCTACACATAACTTGCCAAGTGTTAGCAAGAAATTTTTGGACTATATAAAACCTGCTTATGTAGATTTTATGCAGTTCCTAAATGGGGTTGCTGCTCGCAGCATTTAATTCACAGAGGAGACACTCTCGTGCAAGCTTCGCTTGATCAGAAGTATAACTTTGAAATCATCAAAGCGTTTTCAGTAATGTCTATTGTTTACCTTGTGGTAGGCACTGGTATTGGTGTGCTTATCGCATCACAACTAGCTTGGCCAGTACTGAACTTTGATATTGCCGAACTAACATTCGGTCGTTTACGCCCATTACATACTAATGCAGTCATTTTCGCATTTGGTGGTAGTGCCCTGATGGCAACATCATTTTACTCAGTACAGCGTACCTGTGGTGTGCCGTTATGGAGTAATAAGCTGGCATGGTTCGTATTTATTGGCTGGAATCTAATTATCGTTGGTGCGGTAATTACTCTACCTTTAGGTATTACTCAATCTAAAGAGTACGCGGAACTTGAATGGCCATTTGATATTGCCATTGCGATTGTTTGGTTGTCATACACATTTAACTTTGTAATGACGATTGCGAATCGCAAGACTAAGCATATCTATGTTTCTAACTGGTTCTTCCTGTCAATGATGGTCATGATCACGTTATTACACGTGGTTAACAGCCTGGCAGTACCGGTTGATATGTTTAACTCATATTCAATCTTCTCTGGCGTACAAGACGCGATGATTCAATGGTGGTGGGGCCACAACGCGGTAGGTTTTTACCTAACAGCGGGTTTCCTTGGCATCATGTACTACTTCGTACCTAAGCAAGCAGGTCGCCCTGTTTTCTCTTACCGTCTTTCAGTTATCCACTTTTGGGCACTGACATTCGGTTATGTATGGTTAGGCGCTCATCACCTTCAATACACAGCATTACCTGACTGGACTGGTTCAGTTGGTGCCGCTATCTCTCTTGCGATGATCATTCCTTCTTGGGGTGGTGCTATCAACGGTATGATGACGTTATCTGGTGCATGGGACAAACTACGTACGGATTACGTTTTACGTTTCTTGATCGTATCTCTAGCGTTCTACGCGATGTCTACGTTCGAAGGCCCGGTTATGTCATCTAAGACAGTTAATGCACTGTCTCACTATACTGACTGGACAATCGGCCACGTACACTCTGGTGCTTTAGGCTGGGTTGCTATGGTTGCTGCCGGTGCGTTATACCATTTGGTAATGAAGCTTTGGAATACTCGCATGTACTCTGCAAGCCTGGTTAACGTTCACTTCTGGATGGCGACCATCGGCGCAGTTGTTTACATTATTGCAATGTGGGTATCTGGCATCATGCAAGGTCTAATGTGGCGTGACTACGATGAGTTCGGTACATTGACTTATACGTTTGCAGAATCAGTTGCGGCTATGCACCCTTACTACGCAATGCGTGCAATTGGCGGCCTGATCTACTGGATTGGCGGTGTTGTAATGCTTTACAACGTGATCATGACTATTCGTATGGCAACAGCTACTGAAGCTGCTAAGCCTGCAACAGCCACAGCTTAAGGGAGGACTGAATAATGTCTGATAATAATCAAACTGGTCCTATCCAGAAAAAGTTTGAAACCAATATCGTAGTGATGATCCTTATTACTCTAGGTTTGGTTTCTGTTGGTGGTATTGTTGAAATTGTTCCATTGTTCTATCTCGATGAAACAATGGAGCATAACCAGCACAAAGAAATTGTGTGGGATCGTCAGGAAGGCCAAACATTAAATGATTGGCAGGCTGGTGACGGCGTTCGTCCATACAAGCCATTAGAGTTAATGGGTCGTAAAGTTTATTTACGCGAAGGCTGTTACCTGTGTCACTCACAGATGATTCGTCCTTTCCGTGATGAAAAAGAACGCTACGGTCACTACTCTCTTGCGACTGAATCTATGTACGATCACCCATTCCAGTGGGGATCTAAACGTACTGGTCCTGATCTAGCTCGTGTTGGTGGCAAATACTCTGATGAATGGCATGTGTTGCACTTACGTGCACCACGTAGTGTAGTTCCTGAATCGGTAATGCCTAACTATGTTTGGTTGGATGATGCGACTATTGACCCTGCAACGACAGTAAAGACGATGGAAGTTATGCGCGATATGCCTATTTCTCCTGTTCCTTACACTGCTGCTGACATCGCTTCTGCTAAAGCAGAAGTTGAAGGCAAATCTGAAATGGATGCACTAGTTGCTTACCTTCAGGTTCTGGGCACAATGGTTAAGTTTGACGAAACCAAAGACTACCGTTAAGGGGTACGCGTAAATGTCTGACTTTTTTGCTACAGATTGGGCTGCAATGACACTGAATGACTGGGCGGGTCTCATCATCACTGTTGGCATCTTTTTTCTAATGATTTGGGCTTACGTTTACGCGTTTCATCCAAAGAACAAAGAGAAACTTGAATCTCATCGTTACGATGTTCTAAATGACGATGACATGGATTCAAACTCACAGAATGGGGACTCAAAACAATGAGTGAAGAAAATAAATTTCCTGGTGAAAATAACACCGGTCATTTCTGGGACGACGATCTACGCGAACTAGACAATGAGCCACCAACCTGGTGGACCATTGGCTTCCACGCAAGCTGGATTTTCGTAATTTTGTACACACTGCTATACCCTTCATGGCCAATGATCGACACGCACTTTAAGGGCTTGTTGGGTTGGACGTCTATTGGTGAATACCATGAAGACATGAAGTCGATAGAAGCGGTACGTGCACCTTTCGAAACTAAAATAAAAGACATGTCTGCTGCAGACATTGTTGCTGATGAGCAGCTAGTAAAATACGTAGCTGCTTCCGGCAAAGTTTTATTTGGTGACAACTGTGCAGCCTGTCATGGTGCGGGCGGTCAGGGTAACGTTGGTTTCCCCGTACTGGCTGATGATGACTGGTTATTCGGTGGCACAATTGCAGAAATTGAAGCATCTATTGTTGGCGGTCGTCAGGCGATGATGCCTGGTCATGCTGCAATGCTTGACGATGCAAAAGTAGATGCACTAGCAACAGCAATTATTAATGGCAATATCTTAGAAGAACCTGCTTACATGGAAACCGGTTGTGTTGGTTGCCACGGTGGTGATGCTAAAGGTTTGTCATTTATGGGCTCAGCTAACTTAGCTGACAGCATTTATCGTTTTACTGCGCAAGATCAATTAGCGTCTGTAAAACACACTATAAAATATGGTGTAAATGATGCGTCAAATACTGAAACTCGTAACGCAGTTATGCCGGCTTTCGGTGGCGGTAAACTGACAGATACAGAGATCAAAAAGTTAGCTGTTTATGTTCATAAGCTAGGTGGTGGGCAATAAACCTATCATAGAAAGATCAGCAGCTAACTGAGGGCCTGTGATTCGCTGAATAGTGATGACATATCATCATTGCTCAGAGTCACACAACTCCCTCAAACCAGTTACTTTACTGTTTTCGTCTACTAAGCCTAGGGAGGTGTATTATGGATGCAGTTGTAATTGGTTCAATCGCAACGGTGGTTGCTACTGTTATTGTGCTAGTTGGGTTCCTTTGGTACTGGATTAGCAAGATAATTCATCATCCACCCTCACACGATTGAGCTGCTAAAATAAAGGGGCCTTGTGCCCCTTTATTTTTACCTAAAATTCACCTTGTATTAAAATATTATGATAAAGTGATTTTTATTAATTTTTTAGCGCCTTCTCAACTTCGGCATCTATAATTAATAAAGACTTCTTAGGTCAGTAAGCAACGATTAATCTAGCTTAAGTGCGTATTGACTGAATATGTAAATAGTGTCGGAGAGCTCAGTGGATCAAAAAACAGACGGTGCAGTAGTAAAACCTGAGATTAATGTCGAAAAAAGTGCTGCTGAGTTATACGAAGAAGCCGACCACTGGCACGTTAATACCGGCGATGAGATTATCCACGCCAAACGCATGCCAGGAAAATTCCGTGATCTCAAATGGATATCCATGACGGTATGGCTAGTTTACTTTCTAGGCCCTTACCTTCGCTGGAACGATAAGCAGGCTGTTCTGTTTGACGTACCCAATCGAAAATTTCATATTTTTGACATCACTATACTGCCACAAGATGTGTGGTTACTTGCCTTAATACTTTTATTCTTTGCTATTGCGCTCGCAGCCGTAACATCTGTTGCGGGCCGAGTATTTTGTGGCTACTTTTGTTTCCAAACCATCTGGACAGATATATTTACCTATATAGAAGAAAAACTTGAAGGCTCCCCTGCTAAGCGTCGTAAATTAGACAGTGCGCCATGGACCTTTCAAAAAATTCGCTTAAAAGTAATTAAGCATAGTTCGTGGATTGCCATTGGTTTTATTACAGGTGTTTCATTTGCCGCCTGGTTCACTGACGCTTATCAATTGTGGGAAGAAATATTCACTCTTAATGCTGGCTTATTTGTTTATGTGCTATTAACTGCTTTTAGCATTGGCACCTATATTCTTGCAGGTTTCATGCGTGAACAAACCTGCTTCTGGTTATGCCCTTATGCGCGTATTCAAGGCGTTATGTATGATACGCAAACCATCTTACCTACTTATGACATTGAACGCGGTGAGCCTCGCGGAAAACTAGCCAAAGGCCAGCCTATTGAAGGCAATGGTGACTGTATTTCCTGTAATCAATGTGTTGCTGTTTGTCCTACAGGTATTGATATTCGAGGGGGACAGCAAGAAGGTTGTATTACATGCGGCTTATGCATAGATGCCTGTGACTCTGTAATGGAGAAAATAGGTAAGCCGCACGGATTAATTCGTTACGCATCACTCGATGAAATGCACCACATAGAAGTAAAACCCTTTTTCAAACGGCCTCGCGTTTTGATATATTTGGGCATTATTATATTTTCTATTATCGGCATTCTTTATGGCTTAACTCACCTGGGTACATACGACCTAAAAGTCATTCATGAGCGCCAACCTTTATATGTTCAAATGAGCAGTGGTGACATACAAAATAAATATGATTTAAAAATATTGAATAAAACCGATGAGCAAATGAACATCAGTATTGTGGTTACTGGGGCAGAAGGTATTACGACTCAGGGTATTCGTGAAAAAATGACGTTAGCACCCAGTAAGTTAACCACATTTCCTGTGTTTATACGTATTCCCAAAAAACATATACTGAAAGAACGTACACCTATTTATTTTACAATTGAATCATATCAGGAATTTGGTGACTCACTTGAGTATCAAAGTATGTTCTATGGACCAAGAATGTAACTATTTCTATAGGTAAAGATTAGATTATGAGCGAATTAACAATGAAGAAAGACCAAATATCACAAGACAATCCAAAAGCCATGAAAAACCCATGGGTTCTTGGCTGGCTATCGTTGCTACTTGTAGTACTCGCGGTTAATGTAGGCTTTATTACATTGGCGATTACTACAAACCCTGGGCTTGTTGATAAAGACTACTATGAAAATGCAAAGGACTACGAAGAAAATTTAATTAAGTACCGCAATGCTCGTACGGCATTGGGCTGGAGTTATCAGGCTAATTTCCCATCTAATCCTATAATTAATACAAGGGAACTATATCGCGTAAGTGTTGTAGATAAAGTTGGCCAACCTTTAACTGCTGCTACGATTAAACTAAACGCTTATCGTCCATCTGATGCATCGGCTGATTTTGAGACAACATTATCCGAAGTAGGCGCAGGCATTTATGAGGGCTATGTGACTTTCCCTTTAAAAGGCATATGGGATATCACAATAAATATTGCACGTGATGAAGACCGTTATGACTTTACACGCCGCGCAAGTATCGTAACTGAATAAATACTAAGTACTGCGCCACATCGCTGTATTTAATAGAATTTTAGGGTATTCACAAAAAATTATTGCGAATACCCTAAAACATAAAGCCACACCTACCTATGACCCAAGCCTCCACCATTTCAGATTCCAGCTGTTATCACTGCGGCCTACCCGTTAATGATAAAAATCGTGTCAAAAAAATAATTCAGAAAAATGAACAATCTTTTTGCTGCCACGGTTGCAGCACTGTGTGTGAAATGATTTATGACTCGGGTTTAGAAGGATTTTACCAACGCACACCTGATGGACAACTACTAGCACCTCCTCCCGAGCCACCACAGGAAAGTAAACTTTACGATATAGATGAAATTCAGAGTGAATTTGTTCACAATATGGGTGACATACGTGACATACATTTAATTGTTGAAGGCATTCATTGCTCAGCATGTGTCTGGTTGATTGAACGCAGCCTTTCTAAAGTACCAGGCATACTTGATATAAAAGTAAACTTAGCTAACAAGCGCTTATTTATTCGCTGGAACAACACGCAAATAAAAGTTTCGAACATTATCGAACATCTAGGTAACATTGGTTACGCCGCAACTCCATTTAATCCTGAAACCGCAGAAGGCGCTATCCAGAAACAAAACCGTTCTTTGTTATTGCGCATGGCATTTGCCGCTTTCACAATGATGAATTTACTATGGATATCAATCGCCTTATACAGTGGTGCTGATGATGGTGAGTTCAAATCACTATTTCATTGGGTAGGTTTTGCCTTGGCAACACCTACTCTTCTGTATTCTGGCTGGCCTTTTTTGAAAGGTGCGTATACTGGTATACGCCATTTAAACTTAACTATGGATGCACCTATAGCCATAGGTGCTGTAACAACTTACAGCTATTCTGTATTTGTAACCTTGAGTAATACAAGTGTCGGCGAAGTTTATTATGATACGGTCGTTAACTTTATTTTTGTAATTTTAGTTGGGCGTTTTCTAGAGGCAAAATCAAAACGCCATGCAGTAGCTGCAACACAACGCTTAATGGACCTGCAACCACGTGTAGCAAATGTTATTCGTGATAATGAGACGCATATTGTACCTATACGTGCCATTCAACAAAATGAAACCATTTTAGTAAAACCCGGGGACAAAGTTCCCGTTGACGGTATAGTTATTTCTGGTGACTCATCAGTTGATGAATCTTTATTAAGCGGTGAATCGGCACCTGTTAAAAAAGTTTCGGGTGATGCATTATCAGCCGGAACGGTTAACCTCAACAACACTTTAACCGTTAAAGTAACTGCGACACTTCGCAATACCTCATTGGGTAAGATCATAAGTCTCGTTGAAGAAGCTCAGGCAAGCAAAGCGCCCATACAATGCATTGCAGATAAAATTGTTCCCTGGTTTGTTGCCATCACTTTAAGCCTTGCTACGTTTACCTTTATATTCTGGTTTAATGACGGCATTGAGATTGCTTTACTCGCGTCAACATCTGTTCTTATTATCACCTGCCCTTGTGCATTCGGTTTAGCAACACCTATGTCAATTGCAGTTGCATCAGGACTTGCTGCACGCAATGGACTGCTTATTAAAAATGGCGCTGTTCTAGAATATCTTTCAAGTATCAATCATTTTGTTTTTGACAAAACAGGTACGCTTACTGAGGGAAAAATGCGTGTGAAGGAAATTATTTCTCATACAGACACTAGTGCTGTATTACGTAAAGTTGCTCATTTAGAAAGTTTATCCGAACATTCAATTGCAAAAGCCATTGTCTTAGAAGCAAAAGAAAAGCATCATTCTATTGACTCTACAAAAGTCAGCAATTTCAACAACTCACCTGGCCATGGTGTAACTGGCTTATTTGAAAATGAAACTGTTTGTGTTGGTAATTCAAAATGGCTTGAAAAAAACAACATATCACTTGATTCAGTCTTTATTGAACATGCACATACCCTTGAGTCCCAAGGCATAAGTTGCGTGCAAATTGGAATTAATAATTCACACATAGGTTTCATAGCTATTGCTGATAAATTACGCGCTGATGCAATAAAGCTTATCGAAAGCCTACGTAATAGTGGCATTGAACTCACTCTATTAAGTGGTGATAAAAAAGCTGTAGCAGAATCGATTGCTAACGAACTTGGCGGCATGAATGTAATTGCCGAAGTGCTACCCAGCGAGAAAGATAAAGTTATTCAAAATTTACAAGCACAAGGTCAACAAGTCGCTATGATTGGTGATGGTATAAATGATGCTCCAGCGCTTATACGCTCTGATGTTGGTATTGCCATTGGTTCAGGAACCGATGTTTCTATGGAAAGTGCGGATATTGTCTTACTTAGCACTGAACTAGATAAAATTCGATTGGCCTCCGCACTCTCTCGTAGAACACTTCGAACCATAAGACAGAACATTGCTATGTCGATAACCTATAATATAATAATGATACCACTTGCAATGATGGCCTTTATTACTCCATTATTTGCAGCCATTGCAATGCCTTTAAGCTCTCTGGCCGTTATAGGCAATGCCGCACGCATACGAACCTTATTTACTACAAAAGATTAATACTATGGACGTTATATACGGTTTAATTCCACTTATGATTGGCCTTGGCCTAATAGGTGTTGTGATTTTTATATGGTCAGTTCGTAGTGGCCAATACGATGACCTAGAAGGTGATGCTAATCGTATCTTAATGGATGATGACGATCCCTTATTACCTGAAAATCAGAAAAAGAAAAACAATGATAAAGTAATGCCAGACGCAGATGATAACTAAGCTTTAAACTAATCAATTGAAAGTATTATGTGTGTAACTACCTACACCTCTATTTCATCAGGTTCACAATAAACAATAACCAGTTAGAGGTTAATGCTATAATTTGCAACCTGCATTATTAACCGTGAGTATAAGACGTGAGTAAAGAAACCTTAGTTTTTGAGGTCAATCAGAAAAGTTTTGATCAGTACGTACTATTAAATTCTCATAAAATCCCAGTGATTGTGGAGTTTATGGGTGTATGGTCTGGCCCCTGTGTTGCAATTGATCTTCTTTTTTCAGGTCTTGCTAAAGAATTTGCTGAACAATTTATATTTGCCAAGGTTGATATCGACGAACAGCCAGAGTTACGTAAAGAACATAAAATAGAAAACGTGCCAACACTGATGGTGTTTCAAGATGGCAAACTTGTTCGCACGGAAACGGGTGAATTGAAGGAAAATGAAGCCCGCGCATTACTTAAAGATTTTGACATATTTCATCAGTCAGATTTAATGCGAGAACAAGCAAGAGAAAAACATATAGCGGGTGATACACCTGCAGCAATCGTGCTACTTTCTGAAGCAATTAAACAAGACCCAGCGAATACACGTATTGCTATGGATATGGTACAGATATTCATTGATATTGGTGAACTAGAACAAGCTAACAGTTTGTTTACCCGATTACCTGAATCTGATCGTGAATCGGAAGTCGGAAAATCCTTAATTAGCCAATTAACATTTGCATCACTTGCAGCAAAAACTGACAGCATGGAAAACTTACAACAACGTTTATCTGTAAATGCTAACGATTTTGATGCTCGATTTGATTTAGCACTACGCCTCGTATCTAAATACGAATATTCAGAAGCAGTAGATAACTTATTTCATATCCTACAAGAAGAAGCTGAATATAAAGATGGAGCTGCGAGAGAAATGATTATTGTCGTTACTAAAATGATTGCATCATTTGATAATGATTTAGCACAGGATATCCGCCGGAAGCTTGCAAACCATTTATCTGGCTAACCAGACGACTCGTCTTTACAGGTAACGACGCATCCATTTGTACACTAATTACAATCAAATATTTATTTAGTTAGCTTAATGAATTAAAAACTGAGCAAATTATTATAATAAAAAATCAATAATTATTAATTATTAATAAAGAGGATATTTAATGAACATACACATTTTTAATAAAGCAATTCCACTTTGCCTGTTAATTGGTACAGCATTACCTGGCATAGCAACCGCATCACCAGAACTATTTGGTAAAGCCAACTTGTCTATCGCTTCATTAGAAGATGATATTGGCAGCTCAACTGCAGTAACTAGCCACTCTTCAAGAGTTGGCGTTAAAGGCAGCATCGACACTAAAACTAGTCTTGAAATAAGTTATCGTTTTGTATGGCAAGTAGACATGAGCGACGATTCTAAATCTTCTGATGACCATTTAAAGTCTCGCGAGCAATATGTAGGCTTAAAAGATCATTGGGGTGAACTTCGCATCGGTAGACATGATACGCCTTACAAAAAAGCTGGAAAAAAGAATGTAGAGTTTTTTAGCGACTCTTTTGCAGACTGGAATAACATCATCACGAAAAAGCATGACAAAAGGGCTGATAGCTCGTTGTCTTACTATAATGCAGTAGGCCCTGCTAAAGTCAGCTTTATGTATGCAGGTGGAGACGATTCAACTACTGGTGAAAATGCCGGTGATATTTTAAGTGCCGCAGCAGATATGAAATTTGACGATATATCTTTTGCACTTGCATACCAGGATATTGATACAACGGGCACAGCTACAAAAGTAGTTTTTGGATATAAACTTGGTGACTCTAACTTTGGTATCGTTGCTGAAAATATTGAACCTGAAGTTGGTAATAACGACACTACCAATACAATGTTCAGCGCCAAGCATAAGCTTGATAAATATACTGTAAAGTTTACCTATGGCGTGGCTGAAGCAGCTACTGGCAACGACGACCCAACAATGACTGCGTTGGGCGTTGATTATAAAATCGACTCTAATGTTACATTATTTGCATACTGGGCAGATGGTGCCGACGGCGGGTTAGCTGCTGATAGTGATCTAGCTGGTGAAGCAACGGTTATTGCAGCGGGTATAGTAGCTAAGTTCTAAATTTAACACTTTGCACTTACGCTTATCACAGCCAATTGAAAATATTTTCTTTTGGCTGTTTTTAATTGCGCAGCATAAATCCCTGCAACCTAATTATTCAGATTTCTTCTGCTTAATATCTATATACCTACTTAAACTGTTGTTTTAATTAATAACGTCTATAATTAATTTCAATAAAGTTAGGATATATATTTCAGTGTCTGAACACCATTCAATTGGGAAATTTCTCAACCTGGCTAGATTAGAGCCACTCATCGGAATAGCCCTAGTCTGCCATGGCACGCTAATGCTCTCTCAACTCGGTGGCAAAACAGATCAATGGGCTTTAATTTGTTTAGTTGCACTATTGTCATTGCTCGCTTTTCTACCTCAATTTAAGACTAAAAACAGTGTTCAGGCGAGAGCCATTTCATACACTCTCATCACCGCATACCTGATACTTACAACTGGTGCTAGCAAGAGCTTTTTCTTACTTTGGTATTTTGTCATCATCAGCTACTACCCATTAGTCCTTGGTGCTTTTTGTGGCGCGTCCCTGATAATATTCATCAGTTTATTTTATTTGAGCACGCTAATATTCCAGACTGTAGGCTTACCCGCAAGCGTAGTAATTGCACGAACTGTGTTACTCACCTTTATAGGTGTACTCTCATTTAATCTGTCTTATCGACTACGTTCATTTGACGCTTTAGAGGTGCTTGCAAGCACAGATAGTCTGACCGGATTAAAAAATCGTCGATACTTTTTTGAACTCGCTAATCTCGAATTTACTAGATCACAACGATATGACAGCAATCTATGCATGGTCATAGCAGATATTGATAATTTCAAACACATAAATGATACATTTGGACATGCGCAGGGTGATGAAGCATTAAAGTTATGCGCTGATATTTTAACTAAAGGAACACGTAATATTGACATTGTTTGCCGATTAGGCGGTGATGAGTTTGCAATTCTTTTACCCAATACTGACTGGATGCATGCCAAGGAATCAGTCAAACGATTACAATATAATCTAAGCAACGCACAATCACGCAATACTGATACACAAATTAAACTAAATATGAGCTTTGGTTTAGCTGAAATAAGCGATAGCGTAAATGATATAACTGAATTATACAAAAATGCCGATCTGGACATGTATAAACATAAGTCAAAATCACATAAAAAAGCCTGAAATAAATTATATATTACAGGCTTTTTATTTCACTCATAAACTATAAAGCTTATAACTCACCTGCTTCATCTACATCTGAAATCCAGTAGTTCCCTTTCCCTCGAAAGGAGCATTTCAGATTGCGTATATTCTCAAGCATGAGTTTCGCCTGATCATTCTCAAGAACAATATCAACTCGTACCTGTGGAACATAACCAACAACTTTATCTCTTACAGACAAAAACGCATCGCGCTCTAATTGCGCACTATGTTCTTCTACATGTGAAAACACAAATGTATTTAAGTGCAGGCTTCGTAAACAGTCTGCCAGTTCTTGTTGCAATGATGTATGTACGATCATCGTTAATTTTTTCATGATTTCACACCTGCATTTTTTTCTAGTTTTTCTTCTACCCATAAATATAAAGCCGGTAAAAGAATTAAAGTTAATATGGTTGATGTAAATAAACCACCAATAACAACTACGGCTAAGGGACGTTGTAATTCAGATCCCGGACCTGTGGCTGCTAACAATGGCAACAAGCCAAAGCTAGCAATTAAAGCAGTCATTAATACTGGTCTTAATCGACGTTCTGCACCCTGCTTTACTGAATCAACAACACTCAGGCCACTTTGCCTTAATTGGTTAAAGAAGCTAACCATTACAACACCATTAAGTACTGCGACACCAAACAGTGTTATAAAGCCAACCGACGCAGGTACTGATAAATATAAGCCCGATAGATACAAGCTAATTACGCCTCCAATCATTGCGAAAGGAATATTTAGTATAATCAAACCGGCCTGACTCAAGGAACGGAATGTCATAAACAGCATTAAAAATATCAACACTATTGATATAGGTACAACCATACTCAAGCGCTGCGCTGCACGTTGCTGATTTTCAAACTGGCCACCAAATGTAACTGAATAGCCTGTAGGTAAATCAATGTTATTTTCAATATTGGCCCTTACTTCATCAACAAAACCAACAACATCACGTCCCTCAACATTTGCCTGCACAACAACCTGGCGTTTTGCCGACTCACGAATAATTTGTACTGGCCCATCCTGAATAGAAACATCAGCCAAATGCCCCAGAGACACCTTATTCCCATTAGGTAATGTAACTAGCATTTTTTCTATGGCTTCAGGTGAGTTCCTATACTGCTCTGCATAACGCATAACAACACCAATACGACGATCACTCTCTAATAATTCAGTTACTGTTATTCCACCAACAGCGGCTTCAATTAATTGATTTATATCCTCAACATTAACGCCATATTTAGAAATAACTGGCTGTTTAATATCTATCTGCAAATACTGCTGACCAGATATATCTCCACGGAACACATCGACTGCACCCTCTGAATTATTTACGAGCTTCTCAATTTCAATTGCTTTTTCTTCTAGTACAGCTAAATCTGTACCATAAAGTTTTATCGCCATTGCAGATCGAACACCCGTTAACATTTCTGAGACACGCATATCAATCGGTTGACTAAAGGCATAATCAATATCTTTAAACTGTGCCAGTTTATTACGTAGATTTTCATGGAATTCACTTAAGTTGATATCCCACTCTTCACGTGGCTTAGTAACCAGAAAATAATCGGTTTGGTTCAATCCCATTGGGTCCATACGTAATTCATCAGTACCCGTTCTTGAAGTTACACCTGTCACCTCTGGTAATTCCATTATCGCTTTCTGGATAGGCCCATCCATTTCTAAAGATTTTTCTAGCGTAATATTTGGATTTTTCTCTACCAACAAAACTGTACTTCCCTCATCCATTAATGGCATAAATTCTTTACCAATGTGAGGAAATAGAGATAAGGTAGCGACCAGCGCAACGACCGAAATACCAAGCGATTTCTTTGTATTATTTAGAACCCAGTTCATAACCGGCAAATAAATACTCTTTAATAAATTTATTAATCGACCTTCGTTATGTTCAGATTTTTCGCTTACCTTCATTAAAAAACTAGCCATCACTGGAATAACTGTTAATGACATGATTAATGATCCAACTAAAGCAAAACTAATGGTTATTGCTAAAGGCCTAAACATCTTTCCTTCCAAACCCGTTAAACTAAACAAGGGAAGAAAAACTGCAATAATAATTAATACACCCGATATAACCGGTACCGACACCTCAAGAACAGCACGGTAAATTAAATGGAGTTTGCTGACACCTTTAGGTGCCTTACTAAACTGTGTATGAATATTTTCAACCACAACTACAGCCGCATCCACCAATATACCAATAGCAATGGCGAGGCCACCTAATGACATTAAGTTTGCCGATACACCGAACTGACCCATCATAATAAACGTGAACAGCACAGTTAAGGGAAGAATAAGCGCTACGGTTAGTGCACTCCGAATATCTCCTAGCATAATAATTAAAACTAGAAGTACAAGGAGCACTGCTTCAGCTAAAGCCTTTTCAACTGTCCATACAGCGTCGGTGATAAGATCTGTTCGATCATAAAATGATTCAATGCGAATATCTTCAGGTAAGGTTTTTTGCAACTCTTGCAACGCGAGTTTCGTTGCTTCAACTGTACTCAGACTATTTGCACCTTTGCGCAACAACACAATACCGGTAACGACTTCTCCCTCACCATTTGAATTTACTGCCCCATAACGAGTCATACTACCCGTCTGAACATTCGCAATATCTCTTATATGAACGGGTAAACCATATCGAGTACGTACCGTAATATTTTTTATATCCTCAATATTATTTAGCTTACCAACAGTACGAACTAATAGAACTTCATTATTACGGTTAACGCGATCGCCACCAGCATTTCGATTATTAGAAGACAGTGCTTTTTGCACTTCATCAATACTAATACCATGCTTTACCAATAAATCCGGCTGAATAACCACTTCAAAATTCCGTACTTCACCACCTAGTGAATTAACCTCGGCGACACCATCTACTTTTCGTAAATGCGGACGTACAACCCAGTCCTGTAAACTGCGTAACTCCTGATTAGTATATGTATCACCGATTATACGATACATAAAAATTTCACCCAATGGGGTTGTAATCGGCGCAAGCCCACCTTCAATACCCGCAGGTAAATCAGCCCACACCTGATTAAGTCGTTCAGTTACCAGATTTCTCGCTAGATAAATATCTGTAGCATCATCAAAATCAACCACTATTACACTTAAAGCATATTTGGTAGTTGAACGTAAAACGGTTTGCCCTGGAATACCCTGCATTTCCATTTCTACCGGAAAAGTAATGCGCTGCTCAACTTCCGTTGGCGACATTCCCGGTGCTTTAATAATAATTTGTACCTGTGGTGCAGAAATATCTGGAAACGCATCAATTGGTAATTGTTTAAATGACCAGTAACCACCAACTGAAATACCTAGCGCGATTAATACAATCATTAAACGTTGTATTAATGAAAATCTTAAAATTGCAGCAACCATTTTATAACCCATCCTTTGTTGTTGCGTTAAACTGTATATCACCATCTGTTATTAAATGACCGGCAAATAAATGAATATCCGCCAATTCCGCATGTGTCTGATACAATAGATCTAGATAACGTATGCGTGAATCAAAGTATGTATTTGTCGCATCTACGAGTGAAAGCATATTTAACTCACCACTAGTAAAGCCCTTATTTGTTAAATCCAGTATTTTTTTCGCCGGCTTAAGAACTTTCTGCTTATAATTACTCGCTTGCTCAACGATGTGATTGGCATGTGTAACACTGCGTTTTAAATTAATTTGCAGTTCACGTTTTAAACGTTGTAATTCGATACGCTGCTCATTCGCCTTAAATCCCGCCTTACTCACCGCTGAACTTTTACGATCCTGAAGTGGAATTTGAACATTAAGCATTAATGAATAAACATCTTCTCGTCCGGATGCAAAACTGTCTTCAGATCGACTCAAACTAACCACAGGATCAGCTAACTGGCTATTACGTGCAACTTCTGTATCCGCATTAGCAGACTGTAAGCGCTGCTGTTGCGCTACAAGCTGGGGATGTCTTTCCTGAAAACTAGACAAAAAATTAACTGAAGGTATTTTTTCTATCATCTGCAATTCTTCAACAGAGATCTCAGTATCTGAATCTAAACCAAGAAGCTTGGTAAATTCATTTAGCGCTTCATAATATTTACCTTCGGCATTACTAACAGCCTGATTCGCTTCTTCACGTATAACACTAATTCGCATTGTCTCCAGGGGTGTTAAGTAACGTACGACTACACCCTGCGACTTCTTCTCTAGCGCCTTACTTAGTTGATTAGCAAATGCCAGGCGTCTTTCCATTAATGCCATATTTGCTGACGCTAGTTGTAATTCATGAAATACTTTAGAAACACGTGTCTGCACTAGTAGCTGACTGTATTTTTGTAAAGATTGTGCTGATTTAAAATTGGCCTCAGCAGATAATTTTTGATTTTCCAATCGTGAAATAGGAATTGCTTGACTGATGGTTACATCCGTCAAATCGTATCCACCACGACCATCATCTTTACCTAGTTTATTATCTACTCGAAACTCAATACTTGGATCTGGCCATAGGCCGGACATCTTCATGTCCGCTTCAGATGCACCAATTGTCGTCATTGATTTTTTTAATTCGGGTGCAACCGTCATCGCCTGTTGAATACTAGATTCGAGCGTCCATTGCTGCATTGTCAGCTTCGTACTATTTGCAGCGATCGATTGACTCGACAACATACCTAATGAAACCGTAGCAAATGCCACCGTTATAACTTTATAAAACATGTAATACTCCCAACTGCTGAATATAAATTCAGCATAAGACGTTAGCCTTTTAGCTAACAAATAAATTTATTTGAAATTTGGAAGTTATTGCGGCGGAGCGCGCAGCGGTGGAGTGCCCTGAAATGGAATATAGGGTATTTGTGAATTACTAACTCGTAATCGTGTAATTCGTATACAGCGTTGTACAATTGCAGCAACGCCGATAAGTAGTAGTATAAAAAACAGATTAAATGATAGTTGTTTTATTTTTAAAACACCATCTGGGCTAACTGTAATTTCATCAGTCATGCCATCGGTTACTATGTTAGATGCAAGTGAGCTGATAGAAACAGATGAACCATGATCAGCAATTGATGCTGCCTCTTGAGTATGGATATGCAACTCAATTGATGTCAGAAACAGCAATGCACTGATCATATAAATGACCAGCATTTTTACAGAGAGCTGTTTGTTTGCTGTTTTCATAACTAAGGCGTTAGACCCGAATAATTTGAATAAGTTTAACTTAATTTCTGAAATATTAGTATATCCTAATATTTCAGAAATTATAACCTATGAGCTCGGCTTTTGACGACTCACTTGCTTCAATATCTGAGCCAGCTGTTTAGTCGCAGGCCCTGCCTCATCAACATTCGTATACATTAAATATAATATGCTTGTATGCTTTTGCCCCTCTGCTAAAGGTAGAAGTTTAAGTTCTCCCTGCGCTATCTGCGACTCAATTTCCGTTTCCGGCAACCATCCATAGCCAAGACCATTACTGATGACCTTACTGGCTGACTCAAGACTAGCAACAGCCCATCGATGTGACTCATTCAACCACCCCGAATCGACTCCTTTACTGCCCGAGTCACTTACAACCACATGTGTTTCACGATGTAGATCACTAGTCGTTATACTGCGTGATAATAAGTGCAACGGATGCTTTGGGTGAGCTACAGCCACAAAATTCACCTGAATTAGCTCTTCACCTAAGTAACCTTTCGGTACAAATGGACTAATCACTAAGTCGGCTTGACCGTTAAGCAATAATTCATCCGCACCTGACAAAACAACTTCCTGCAATTTTATTCTAGTCTCTTTGCTTACTGGCTCGAACTGCTTAAGTGCCTGCATCAAACATCGTGTCGGAAAAGCAGCTTCCACAGCTAAACGTATCTCAGCTTCCCATCCTTGCTGTAAGTGCCGTGCCTGCTGTTCTATTGCACTGGCATCGTTGATCAGCTGTCTAGAACGTTGCAACAAAACCATACCTGCGTCGTTTAATACGGCTTTGCGCCCTTCTATGTGCAGTAGTTGAATGCCTAGCTGCTCCTGTAAGCGCTTAACTGCATAACTAACAGATGATTGGCTACGGTGTAACTGCTCTGCTGCCTGAGCATATCCACCGTAATCGATGACAGCCTGCAGGGTGCGCCATTGATCCAGACTAACTTTTGGAATATTCATGCCACTTAATATACATCTAATTATTAGATATATAAAGACTATATTATGCGCTTTTATATCAAATAAATAACATCATAATAGTCACCATCAAAACAAATTTAAATATCAACACACAGGTGACGACAATGGAAAAAATGACTGACTTAACTGCAAGAATCTTATTAGGCTTGATATTCGTGATGGCCGGCATTAACAAACTAGGTGCTGGCTATGCCGGTACAACGAGCTATATGGATAGCATGGGTATACCAGGTGGACTATTACCACTGGTAATCGCCCTTGAAATACTCGGGGGAACTATGATTATTCTGGGCTTTAAAATTAAATGGGCAGCATTTGCTTTAGCAGGCTTCACCCTGTTAGCTGGCATTATATTCCATAGTAATTTTGCTGATCAGATGCAGTCTATTTTATTCATGAAAAATCTAGCCATTAGTGGTGGCTTATTGCTGCTAGTTAATTACGGCGCAGGTGTGCTCAGTATAGATAAAAATAGAGCCTAATAATATCCACTTTCAATATCATAAAATGTATATTGCCGCTTCATACATTGGAGCGGCATTGAGTAATTAAAGGAACACACTATGGGTATGTTAATCAATGGCGAACTCGCCAACAGCTGGTTAGATAAAGAAATAGAAGAAGGTGAATTCAAACGAATGGAATCTTTTTTTCGTCACTGGGTAACAGCTGATGGCAAAGCAGGCCCAACAGGCAATGCTGGATTCAAAGCCGAGACAAATCGATACCATCTTTATGTATCCGAAGCTTGCCCCTGGGCACATCGTACTGTAATTTTTCGTAAGCTTAAAAAACTAGAAAATATAATTGGTATTTCTTATGTTGAGGCAGAGATGCTGGATGATGGCTGGACATTTACCACTAGCGGAAAGTATCAAGATAACTTATACGCATTAAAATATGCCTATGAGCTCTATCAAAAGGCCGATAGCAATTTCACAGGTCAAATTACCGTGCCTATTTTATGGGACAAAAAAACCAACACCATTGTGAACAATGAATCATCTGAAATTATTCGTATGCTGAACACTGCATTCAATGATTTTACTGATAACAAAACAGATTACTACCCAGTAGAAATTCAAAAACAAATAGATGAAATTAACCAGCCCATATACGACAATATAAACAATGGCGTTTATCGTTGTGGCTTTGCGAACACGCAACAAGCTTATGAAAAGGCTTTTAACCGATTATTTGATCAACTAGATAAAACAGAAGAATTACTTTCAAGGCAGCGCTACTTACTAGGCGAACAAATAACCGAAGCCGATTGGCGCTTATTTACTACATTGGTACGTTTTGATGCAGTGTATGTAGGTCATTTTAAATGTAATTTGAAACGTATTAGTGATTATCAGAATATATCCAATTATTTACGCGAGCTTTATCAGATACCAGGTATTGCAGAAACAGTCGACATTGATTACATCAAGCGTCATTACTATTTTAGTCATACCAGCATTAATCCTACGCAAATCATTCCTCAGGGACCATTACTAGATTTTACTAGTGCACATGATAGAAATAGAGATTTCTAAAAATTTAAACGTTTCAATAATCATGCTTAGAAGGGAATAACTTTAAGCTGAAATTGATAACGGGCATCTAGAATGATGCCCGTTATAATCAAAATAGTATATAAAACCTTTTGATGTAGATTTAATGTTTCATCAGCCAACTATTAACCTGTGTCACAAGTTCTGTATTTTTATTGACGAAAAAGTGATCTGCACCTTTTACTACTTGCTGTGAATAATTATTATTTTTTGAGCCTGCATCTTTTCTCATCTTCGATGAAGAAAGCACATAATCCAGATCTTTTTCTCCATATAAATCTAGCACCGGTAAATTTATATTTTGCAATGCTAATACAGTATCCATTCGTTTGTCATCACGAGGCCCGGGCATGCCTATTGCAACAAATGAGCTTATTGCTGAATTTTTATTATTCGCCAAATAATAAGCCGACATGGCAGACCCTAAACTATGTGCAACGATGGATATCTTTTTAATACCCTTGGCCTGTAAATTTTTTACCGCGGCATCAATCCGTGGTGCCACCTCATCAAACAAGGGAGCATATTCGTGGTATTCAGCCTCATTGCGCAACACGGGCATTTGAATTGATAAGGTAGCCCAGCCATTATTAGGCAGTTCTGTGCGTAACGGAAGAATCACTTCTTCCCAATTAGGATGTACGCCTGAACCATGAATAACGATCACACCTCCCCGCACATTATCGGTTGCAGATTCTGTATATATGGCAAGCGCTTTATGCTCACCTAAATCCAGCCATTCTGCCTCGCCATCTATTAAGTAATCGACTACCTGATCAACCCAGCGTTTTTCTTTTTCTAAATCAGATGCTTGTACAACATTAAACGTAGTAAGCATGAGTAAAATTAGTGGCAGAGTAATCACTTTCATAACACATTCTCTCTAATTAGATATCTTTAAAATACAGAAAGTCTAACAATCTACATGAAATAAAACATTATTAATTTCATGATAAAAAGCGATTTTTCGAACTTATTAGCACATTAACCCTGAATAAGCCTATGCGCACCAAAGAAACCATATTTTAGATGCTAATACAACTTGTAAGCAATCTCACAACATAGACGTTTAAAGTACCCATATGATTTCTAGTTTTACGTTGGCGCTTATAGCGTGTACATTAAATGACTATATATTAAACTCTCAAGGTAAAACTATGAATATTTTAATGGTATTAACATCCCACGACCAGTTGGGTGAGACTGAGTTTAAAACCGGCTTCTGGTTAGAAGAATTTGCCACGCCTTATTATATTTTTAAAGATGCAGGCGTTAATATCACTCTTGCTTCACCGAAAGGCGGACAACCACCCTTAGACCCTAAGAGTGATGAAGCGGACTTTCAAACAGAGGCGACGCATCGCTTTAAAGATGACAAAGCGGCTCAAGACGTACTCGCAAACACACATCAGCTATCTGGAATTTCTGCCGATGATTACGATGCCATTTTTTACCCTGGTGGCCATGGTCCGTTGTGGGATTTAAGCAATGATTCAGATTCAATCGCACTGATTGAAAATACTTTTGCAGCAGGTAAACCTGTTGCAGCGGTATGCCACGCACCTGCTGTTTTGCTGAACACTAAAATTGCTGATGGTTCTCCCCTGCTTAAAGGAAAATCAGTGACCGGTTTTAGCAATACCGAAGAAGATGCCGTAGAACTTTCACAGATTGTTCCTTTCTTATTAGAGGATAGCTTAAAGGAAAATGGTGCGACTTATACAAAAGGAGAAGACTGGAGCTCTTATGCTGTTAAAGATGGCCTATTAATTACGGGGCAAAACCCGGCTTCATCAGCTGCAACTGCAAATGCTTTATTAGGACTGCTCCAATAAGTTGGTGTCTAATTAACCATAAATAGATAGCGCCTTACTTAAGGCGTTATCTAACTAACTATAAAAAATCTTCAATAAACCAGGCAGAAAAAGAGTGCCTGCCGGTAACATTGGCTTTTTGATAGATTGATGACGCCTGCTGACGAATTGTTTTTTCTGCTGTACCTCGCAAGATAGCGATTTCTTTCAACGATAATCCTTTAAGTAACAACAGTCCTACTTCTTTTTCACTTTTTGACAATCCCCAATCTGAAAATTGGATAGCCATAATATCAGCGAGTGTTTTACGGGCATCAATTAAACGAGCATTATCTGGTAAAGGCAGATTACGCGCGTCTTCGAGTTGCTGATTGAGTGCATTGATTTCACTACTCTGTATTCTAATATTTTGAATTATCCATGCAAGGGCAGTCACCGCCACTATAAGCACAATACCCTCCTGAATCACATGTGCTGTTTTTACACCATGCGTCAAATCGGATATTAAATCACCCGCACTTGCCAATATAACTAATAAAAAAATAAGTACTGTCACAAACTCTTTAGTAAAAAGCCGAAGCATCAAATCCACCCTCAAAAATGCAAAAAACGTATAGGACATATGTCCTAAAAAGCCCTATTTAGGGCATCTGCCCGATGTATTCACCCATGTAGAGCACGATAATTATATTACGATGAATATTTTAGAGTAACAAACTATGAAACAAAGCACATATGTATGGGATCCATTAGTAAGATTATTTCATTGGAGTTTGGTACTCGCCTTTTTAATCAGTTATCTTACTGGTGATGAGTTTGAAACCATACACACCTATTCTGGCTACCTAATATTAACTTTAATCTCTGTGCGTATCATATGGGGGTTTATTGGCACAAAACACGCGAGATTCAGCGACTTTGTACGTCCTGTTCCCGTAGCTATAAATTATCTTCGAGGACTTCTCACTGGAAATGCAAAAAAATATACCGGACACAACCCGGCGGGTGGATTAATGGTATTAGCATTATTAACGAGTATAGCCATTACTGGAATAACAGGGCTTAAGACCTATGGCGTGGAAGGTCATGGACCATTAGCATCAACTCCGATTGAAACTGTCGATCAAGCAGTACTTAGCTCAATGAAAACAAGCCCTACACCAACGATATCAAAAGATCATGACGATGACGACGATGATCACCATAATAACGGTAAATCCAGTGAACATGATGATGACGAAGACGAGTTATGGGAAGAACTACATGAGTTCTTTGCTAACTTCACAGTATTATTAGTCATGCTGCATATATTAGGTGTTTATATTTCCTCCTTTGTGCATAAGGAAAAACTGGTAAGTGCAATGATCACAGGATACAAGGAGTCTGCGAAGAAATAACGTAACATATGGAATGTTTCCACCCTTATAGCCCTGTACTTCTCATACAGGGTTTTTATGATTGAGGGCTTACCAAGGCTTAAGTTAAAAAATGACATTATCAATAGATGACAAGGAATTCACCAATTACATTGTAGATTTAATGCAAAGTATTGGGCCTGTAAATGCCAAACGCATGTTTGGTGGCTATGGAATATTTTTAGATGGACTAATGTTTGCCTTAGTGAGCGATGGATTATTGTATTTAAAAGCCGACACTGAAAATAAAGAAAATTTTATTAAAAACAAGTTAGATGCATTCACCTATATGAAAAAGGGCAAAGAGTGCCATCTTTCTTATTTTCAATCACCTGAAGATGCTCTTGAGGACACCGACATTATGAATAGCTGGGCTAAATCGTCTTATGCCGCAGCTTTAAGAGCAGCAGCAAAAAAGAAAAAATAAATTATCTATATTGATAACAAATTTTAGTCTTTTTCAGCAAATGAAATAGCACCTACTCCAGTACCTCGAAATCTTACTATCGCTATTTTTCCTTCCTCATCTTTTAATGACAGCACTTTACCCTCTTCGCTTTCATCGCCGATAAACTCTGATTTTTCTATTATCGGATCACGTTTTAATAATGACTCGGGTGCCTTCACATTTTTTGTACCCCAACCATCTGGTTTTTTCGTCTTATTAAACGCAGTGACTGCCAGACTAAATTTAGCCTCTAATTCAATCATTTCATCCAAATTGTCTGCGTTGAAGCCGTTCAATAGTTTTTTTATAAACTCTCTATCAAAGTTCTCTTTTAGCTTTTTAGCTAAGGCATAAGGCTGTGCTGGTAACGCGCTTAAACGTATGGGTGCTTCTGCAGCTGGCGTTCGTGGTTTGGGTTTTACCCGCTCTTTCCCCTCCACATAGGCCGCAGCTTTTTCAATATAAATTTCTTCTGGGTTTTCCTGTATCGCACGGGCAAGACTAGCCCCCTTAACATCATCCCATTCTCGTTTTGCAACCACTGATGGAGATACGCCTTCATCCTTAGCCATTTCGAAGAGACAATTTGCGTGGCAATGCTGAAAATAATCTTTAATTACAGGTGTTAATGATAAATAGGCTTCAATCTTTTCCATGCCACTTTTACCCGGGTAACCTGCGCCAAAGGGTGGCTTTGCCTCTATGTAATGACGTAAAGACTTGAAAGCAACGCCACTTTCATCATTTAACTTTTTCCAACCCTCTACTTTACAAAAAAGCGCCATTGCCTCGGCGAATTTTTCTATTTGCCCACCTTTTTTAATCATTTCATGCTGGGTTTCTACTGTGTTTTCTTGATTTGCCATAAGGTTTGAATTCTTCAGATAATAAGGATTAGTATGTATGGAGTCATAGCTGAATTGGCTATAACTCCCCACATTTTACATTGTAAGTAGATTTTTAAAACAGCTTATATGCAACATATGTGAAATATATTATTCAAATACAATGACTTATATGATTATTAAATAATCAGCACGCATATTGATCATGCCTGTCTAATTACACTTTAATAATTACATAAAGTATCTGCAGCTCAATATTGAATTGATGCTGATCACAATTAGGCGTATTAGCTATTCGCTATAATCGATATATACGCTAAAATCCTTATGCATATAAATATGGATCAATACACTGTCTAGCAAGGGACTCAATAAGACTATGAAGCATACCAATCAAGGCAGTAAAAATAACACGCTGCTAACTCCAAAAGATGTTGCAAATCAACTAGGCGTTTCGCCAGTAACCGTACGTGTTTGGGCACAGGAAAACAAGTTGCCCTTTGCCACAACGCCAGGTGGACATAGGCGATTTAACCAAAGCGATGTCGATAAATTTTCACAGCAACATGGTGGACGTAAATCATCTGCATATTCCATCTTAATAGTTGATGACGACGAACAGCATGCCGAACTTCTATCTGAATATTTTAGATACATGACGTTAGACGTTAACACCTACATTGCACACGATGGATTTGAAGCAGGACAGCTGATAAGTCAGGTGAATCCCGATTGTGTATTACTGGATTTAATGATGCCGGGTATGGATGGATTTTCTGTATGTCAGCGTATCAAAGAGGATTCTGCGACAAAGAGAATTCGAGTGATTGCAATGACCGGATACAACGAACATGAAAACATACAACGGATATTACAGGTAGGCGCAGAGAGATGCCTAAGTAAACCCATTAACAGAGACACTATTAACGAGCTTTTTGACTAGGAATTAAAATTAGATCTACACCCGATCAGGGGCTGTCAATTTGAGGCATGGTAAATGCTGACTGATGAAGTTAATAGATTACAGATCTATTGCGAAGTAATTTGGACTTGATCGTAAAGAAATACATATATTTAACTTTTAGCAGAACTAAGTCTACAGGCACAAAAAAGGGGCATTAAGCCCCTTTTTTTAACAACTTGCTAACAATTACTTCTTTTTAGCAGTGCTTTTTTTAGCTTTCTTCTTCGCTTTTTTCTTAACAGCAGGTTTTTTAGCTGCTGGTGCAGTAGCTTGTAAAGACTTTAATAAAGCATCTGAACGCTTAGTAACTTCTTTTGTTTCTGCTTTTACTGCAGCTGTCTTAGCTTTAGTATCAGCTAGCTTTGCTTTTAACATTGCTAATGGATTTTTTGCTGCAGTAGTTGTTTTTTTCTTCGCTTTTTTCTTTACGGCCATTTCTTACACCAAGTATTAATTGAAAGTCGCTATCATATTCTTTTTTGTACAAAAAGCATACAATTTATTTTAGTTTAACCTGTACTAAAGTTTCTCTTAGCTATATGCATTTTTATGTGCACTTAGAAACGTGTATTTTTTAGCTGAATTATTTATGAGCTAAATTTCAGCCACTACAGACATAAAGCCAATTTTCTTGTTAAAACTTCACACCCAATCCTGATGTTTTAAATACTTTTCATACAATTCTGCTTCAGCACTACCGGCTTCAGGATGCCAGTTATAACGCCAGCGGACATTAGGCGGCATCGACATCAAAATTGACTCAGTTCGTCCACCTGACTGTAAGCCAAACAACGTGCCTCTATCATATACCAGATTAAATTCGACATAACGACCACGGCGGTACAATTGAAAATCTCGTTCGCGCTCACTAAATTTTATTGATTTACGCTTTGCTACAATAGGTCGATATGCCTTGATGTAACTCTCAGCAACGCTCTGCATAAAGGCAAAACTTTTCTCAAAACCCCATTCATTTAGGTCATCAAAAAATAGTCCCCCAACACCACGAGGCTCATCACGATGCTTCAAATAAAAATATTCATCACACCATTTTTTATATTTGGGATATACATCATCACCAAATGGTAAACAGGCATCTTTAGCCGTTTGATGCCAGTGTTTCACATCATCATCATTGCCATAATACGGCGTTAAATCGAAACCTCCACCAAACCACCAAACTGGATCTTCGCCTTCTTTTTCAGCCACAAAGAAGCGTACATTGGCGTGTGACGTAGGCACATATGGGTTATGTGGATGAATAACCAGAGAGACCCCCATAGCCTGAAAAGATCGTCCAGCAAGCTCAGGACGATGCGCAGTGGCAGAGCCAGGCAGACTGTCCCCATATACATGTGAAAAATTTATTCCTGCGCTTTCAAACACGGCACCGTTTGCCATGACACAACTTTTTCCACCACCACCCTGCTCTCGTTGCCACTCATCTACTTCAAATGTTTTTGCACCATCTTCTTCAGCTAATGCATTACATATATTTTGTTGAAGTTGCAGTAGGTAGGTTTTAACTGCTTCAATATCAGGGATTGTGTTGGCTTCGCTCACTTGAGGTATTCCTGTTAGTTTTATTTTTATATGACGCTCTATTTACCAAAGCTAAACATGCGCCGTTAAATTATTCCGCTGCGGGTCCACTTCTTAATGGCTGAACCAATGTATCGAATTTCTTCGGCTCAACATACTGAATCACTTCTTTGTTCTCTTCGCTTAACGCAACATCAATGCCCTTTTCAGGATATAGCCAATGAATTGCATCGCTGCTTGAATCTGCCACTTTCTCTACCGGTGTACCAAAACGTTTTTCAATGAGTTCTGCACTTAGGTTAATAGATGGCAAATAGGTAATAGACGCGATCGGGGCATCACGTACACGTTTTGCATCCTCAGATGATAGCGTTACCTTGCGTGTGCCACTACCCAATGTTGCAATGCGCGCACCGCGGTTGAATATACTTTCAAGCTCTGCTTGTGGCAAATCTATCGACATAACCATTTTAGATTTTAGGCCGCCAGTTTTTACTTCACTAAAGAAGGCTTCAATAACTGGTGGTGTATTTTCAGCACTAAATAAAGTTATCTCAGCGACTTCTTTTAACTGCTGTTCAGCCTCACCTAAAGTGGATTGGCCTACAATCAAACTGAATACCTGCGTGTGACCAGATTGGAGAACTTTTACTTGCCAGGGAAAGCCCGCATGCTGTGCATTAGGATCTTTAAGTGTTGTTAGATACACACCTGCCAATAATGCTAACAATGTGAAACCTAATACCTTTAGGAAGACGTGATTAGTGAACATTAAAGCACCTGCTCTTGCTTTGACTCGCTCATTTCTGGGAACTCTGACTCAATAGGTGTTAATGCATTTTCTGGAAAACGTTCAGCTACCCATTTTGGTAACATTGATTTTTTTGCCTGATGCAAGGACTCAGATTCAAATACAATTAGTCCCAGTACAGTCACCATAATTGGCAAAAAAGCGACGCCACTAAAGGCCCAATGCTGTGGTTTCATATCACCACCTGATACCCAATAAATCAGCCCAAGTACTATGCACATCGCCGTCAACATCATGAGAAAGAAACCACTACGTCGAGCCGCTATTTGCCAATGTCCGCTGACATACCATGTAGCATTTTTTTTAGCACGACGCGCACCCCAAAATAAATATACGAGGCTCACAAAAGAAAAGATAGGCACAATAACGATGTACTGGATGAGAGAACTTGCGCTCAATATAGCTACAAAAACTAATACATGATTAAAGATTAAATTGGTAAGAAAAACTTCATGTGGGACACGTGCTTTCTTGAGCTCTTCTGGCGAAATATCGTAAGTCATGGGTACAGCCTATGGTGTTACAAATCGCGCTCATTATAACATTAATAAACGCTTAATTACTCCCTATAAGCCAGTTATCAGCGTGTAAACAGACGATGATAATTGAGTTTGCTTTGTTCAGCGATAGTTTCCACGCTACAACCACGTATCTCAGCCAAACACTCCGCCACATGCCCAACCCAACCAGGGTGATTTTGCTTACCTCGATGTGGAATCGGCGCCAGATAAGGCGAGTCGGTCTCAATTAAAAAATGATCCGCAGGCACCTGTCGTGCTACTTCTCTTAAAGTCGCTGCATTTTTAAAGGTAACGATGCCTGAAAACGAAATATACATACCCATATCTATCGCCTGTTTCGCCATGTCCCAGCTTTCTGTAAAGCAATGCAGCACACCTCCACAGCCTTCAATATTACCTTCTCGTAGAATATTTAACGTGTCTTCTTGTGCATCTCGAGTGTGGATAATCACTGGTTTATTTAGCTCGTTTGCTGCTTGCATATGCACTTTAAAGCTAGAGACTTGCTGTTCACGAGATTCTTTAGAGTAGTAATAATCCAGGCCTGTTTCACCAATCGCCACTACTTTAGGGTCACTACCCAGTTCTATTAATTTTTGCAATTTGACTATGTCGTCTTGCGCATCGCAGGGGTGCACTCCGACTGAAATATCAATATGCGGTTGTTCTTGCACCAACTCTTTCATTGCAGGGTAATCTTCAAGATTAATCGACACACAGAGCATGCGCTCCACCTGCCCTTGCTGAATACTGCTGAGTAAATTAGTAAAGCTGTTGTCGAAATCTTTCAAATCAATGCGATCTAGATGACAATGTGAATCAATAAACATGGAATTAACTTTGCGGGGAATTGATGAACGATAGCAGGTGACTAATTAGTTTGAGCCACCTGCGATGAGCATTACATAGTATGAGTTGTACGGTCTGACTTTAATGCACCGGCAAGATAGGTCTCAATTTTGGTCCGTGTTGTACCATTATCTTGAGGCCCGAATTGCACACCAATACCAGATGCTTTATTACCTTGAGCGCCAGGCGGTGTAATCCAGATGATTTTACCTGCAACAGGGAGACGCTCTTTGTCTTCCATCAGTGTTAACAGCATAAATACTTCTTCACCTAATCCATAGGATTTATTGGTAGGTATAAACAGCCCACCATTACCAATAAATGGCATATAAGCAGCATAGAGTGCCGCCTTGTCTTTAATGGTGAGTGATAAAATCCCTTGTCTCGGTGCGCCGCCTGCAGCCATGTGTTATACCCGTTTTAATTGTTTGTGCCATGATAATAGCAAATCTTCCCATAACAGTTGAGTATTCAGTGGGATAGATTGCAATTGTTTTTGTTTAATTAACTGATCTTGGTACTCATATAGACTTTGAATGCTCGACCTGTCAACTAACTTCGCTAGTTCTGACCGATATGCATCATGTACCAAATCTACCTGACTACCGCATTGATGCAATTTAATCAGATCCTGAACCCAGTCGTATAACCAGTTGAGCATATAATTCAATGGTAGCTTATGTAACTGCTCAGCAAGCTCAACAAGTGGTTGACCCTTGGCTACCGAGAGCAATGATTGTATTAATAAGCGATGATTTTCCAGTAATTCAGACTCTTTTAGCTGCATTGCCAATAATGGTGCACCATGTGCCAAACTTAGCAATTCACTCGACTGCCCAATTCCCTGTTCTTCAAGCCATTTAATGGCCTGTTGAGATTCTGGAATCGTAAAATGAATAAGCTGACAACGTGAGCGCACCGTAATCGGTAGCTTTTGAGGGTTAGAGCTAACCAATATCAAAATAGAATTGCTCACAGGCTCTTCTAAGGTTTTTAACAGGCTGTTTGATGCATTGATATTCATATCGTGCGCATCGACTATTACCACCACCTTATAGCCTCCAAACTGGCTTGTTAAAGTGAAGCTGGCAGATAACTGTCGTATATCATCAACCTTAATAGCTTTCCCCTTATCTTCTGCCTGCACAGTGAACATATCGGGGTGTGTATCGGCCTCTAGTAATTTGCAGGATGAGCAAACACCACAAGCCGAGCCATCTGCAGATTGATTTTGGCATAACAGGCTGTGTGCTAATTGCAGTGCAAAATCCTGCTTTCCTAGCCCTTCTGCACCAACCAGGAGTAGCGCATGGGGTAACTTATCCGCCTGCTGCTGAAGCTGAACTTTTTGCCACTGTGTTTGTTGCCAAGGGTAATTCATGTAGAAATACTTTATATATCTGATTGTAATAAGGTTTTTTAATTTGTAGATCTTACTATTTGCATGATCAAACCACCATAAGCAATGGATTTTAAATAGCTTATTCCGTTAATCTGAATTTTCTTATCGGTAGATAAAAAAACCAACATGATAACTATACTTTATCTGATGCTTCGGTAAAGGATATCAGGATTTCCCCCCGTCGATAGGCATCTGTTTTTATTAACAGTCAGGAGACCATAATTATGATGTTGAATGTAGCCGGCAAAAGCGTAGAAACAAATGAACAGGGTTTTATCAGCAACCTTGCTGAATGGAGCGAAGACTTCACAGAAATCATAGCAAAAAATGATGGAGTAGATTTATATAATGATCATTGGGAACTCATACTTTATTTTCGCGAATATTACGAAGAAAATCAGGTGACCCCAACTATGCATAAAGTTGTGAGAGAGTTAGGCAAGAAAGACGCCCACTTCCATGACCAAAAAGCCTATGAGAAGCATATTTATAACTTGTTCCCTAAAGACCCAACTCATGAAGTCTGTAAACTAGCTGGCTTACCTATGCCACAGCCAGATGACTAGTTTTTTCGATATGATTTGTTATAGCTAAAAAAAAGCACCCTACCTGGGTGCTTTTTTTCTGATTTTTTCATCATCATCTGAATAGTCGATTAATGCATTAATCGACTTTTTCTTACAAGCTGACGCACTACGTCATACTCATCATCATTAAAAGTAACAAACCCTTCTGTTTGCATATTTTTTAATAACTCTCTACCACCCACTGTTTCACTTAAAGAAGAAAACATATTTATTAACTTGTCTCTATCTATTTGATTAACTCTAGAATGGATAACTAGAGAAACACTTGGAATATTTGAAGATTTCAATATCGTTTTAAACTTTACATTAAACTCACTTCCCAAAATAAATGGGATGTAAGATGGCGTTATACAAGCACTTACTTTTTTATCAACCACCTTACGCAAACAAGCATCTACTGTTTCATTTTCTGAAAAGGTCACATCTACACCGGGCACTATTCCCTGCTGGATGAGAGCTGAAACTGACAGGCTAACTACTGGCACAAAAATAGGTGGTGTAGCAATAACTTTTCCCCTCAAATCATCTGCGGATTCTATAGGACTATCTTCGAGGGTGACGATCAATGCCGAAAAAGGTTCTTTGACTTTTAATTCGGCAATATAGTTTTTCTTGTCTACGGCAACTGGATACCAGAACGGTGGGATCAAAGCAAAATCATAAATTTCATTATTTAGCTTATGAATAAAATTTCTATGTGATAATTCAGTTGTAAAACTTGAATGATTAGTAAGAATAGAATTCACACGGTCGTTCAGCGGCGCATAAATATTATGCATGAGTTTTTTTGACAAGTATGGAAACACGCCGAATGTATACTCACTATCCGTTTGCCTTTCACCTGCAACATTAGGCAATGATTGAAAGAGGACAACAAATGAAAACAATAATTTTATAATATAATTAATTTTCACAACCTTCTCTTAAAACTTCAACAAGCCAAAGCCAATAAGTACACTCGTATTTAGCCTAACTTTTAAACACCTCGCAACTTTAAGAGTAGCATAGTTCTATATACTCATTAAATTAATAAGATAGAAAGCGTTTATCAATATCAGAAAAAACAAGAATCGCAATTATCAATCTTTAGAATCTGACATTGCCATAGCAATGTCAGATTCTATTTTACATAGGCTGAACAATAGTAAAGGCACCTCGAATTTCACCAGGCTTGTAACCAACAGCTTTATCAGTCGGATAAAGCTTATTCAGCTTACTAGAAATACTAGAATCAATATTTTCACCATGACATTTAAGACAAGGCATTTTTTGTAGCGGAGGCATACCGATAGCCTTCATGAAACGGAAGTTCTTCTGGCCTTTTTCATCAACGACTTCAAAGTAAGCCATATTAGCTGGTGATTCACCGGCAGCACGACGCTTTTCAAACCTCTTCAGCACCGCCTCTTCCCAGGCGTCTGGTGCATTCGCAGGATTACGTAACTTCAAGCTAGTACGCCCAACTTTCCATTTGTGTTTTTCAGACATATTTGCTGCAATAGACGGTGCACTCTCATTACAAACCTTAATAGCCTGCACAGGACCGCCTTGTTTCATTGCTGTTTTCATTTCCATCATAAGCTGCCCCGCAAACTCCTGAACAACTACCTTACTCTGTTCCGCACGAACTTGATTACTGTCACTAGCAACGCTTACACTAAGAGGTGCTAAACACAGCAAAGTTATTGCAATTAATTTTTTCATATACGAACTCCTATAAACATAAATATATAAATTACAGATTTTCGAAAATTGTTTTAATCTGATTCTGTACTGACACCAGATCGCCAGAGGCATCAACTGTTTTCATTCTCGACGGGTCTGCTTTCGCCCTTGCAAGATAGGTTTCTCTTACCCGATTAAAAAAGGCGTCGCGTTCCTGCTCAAAGCGATCCGGCGCACTTCTTTTACCAGCACGTTCTCGCCCTACTTCAACTGGCGCATCTAAAAGAATCGTTAGGTCTGGTCTTAAATCACCTAGCACCCAATTTTCCAGACCTTCAATGCGCTTTACATCCAGCTGTCTTCCACCACCCTGATAAGCATAAGTTGCATCTGTAAAACGATCACACAATACCCATTTACCATTATCCAGTGCAGGCCTTATAACTTGTGCAACATGCTCTGCACGTGCTGCAAACATTAGCATGAGTTCTGTATCGTCAGACATGCCTTTGAAGTCTTCCCCAAGAAGCATAGCGCGCAGTGCCTCACCCAATGGGGTCCCACCCGGCTCTCGAGTCTCTATATATTCAATTCCTTGTTCATCTAACATAGACTTTATGAATTCCATATTAGATGTTTTACCTACGCCTTCTGAGCCTTCTAGAGTTATAAACATAGGGCGAGTCATTTCTGCATTCCCTCACTACCTTCAAGGGTTATAAATAGTGGTTTAGTCATTATGCTATTTCTTTTTTATTTTGCGTTGATGAACATCAACAGCGTGCTCATGTTCTTTTAAAGTTTTTGAGAATATATGTCTACCCGATCTATCTGACATAGCGACAAAGTAAATATATTCCGTTGCATCCGGATGACTAACCGCATCAAGCGCACCCTGCCCTGGCATCGCTATTGGTGTAGGCGGCAAGCCTTTTCTTGTATAAGTATTATATGGCGTATCTTTGCGTAAATCCCTAAAACGAATATCACCTTTATAGCTATCTCCCATACCATATATAACCGTAGGGTCTGTTTGTAGTCGCATACCTTTTCGTAAACGATTGATAAACACGCCAGCAATTTGTTTACGTTCTTCCACATTCGCACTTTCTTTTTCGACAATAGATGCAAGTATCAAGGCTTCATAAGCTGAATTTAACGGCAAATTGACATCACGAGATTCCCAGGATTTTTCTAGTCGTTGTTTTTGCTGCTGATAGGCTTGGCGCAATAAATCCACATCACTCATATCTTTATGAAATCGATAGGTGTCTGGAAAAAATCGACCTTCAGGATGTTCTCCGGGATATCCCAACGCCTGCATAATTTGTTGCGGATTAAAGCCTTTCAAATTATGTTTTAAATGAGGTGATGCACTGACTTGCTGCATCAACTGTTTAAAGGTAATGCCTTCAACCAGGGTCAAACTGTATAAACGAACTTTGCCTTTTTGCATTTGTCCGAAAAGCTCTAATACGGTCATATCTTGATTAAGCAGATACTCACCAGCCTTCAGCAATCGAGCACTACCTGTCACTCTTGCCCAAATTGAGAAGTACACACGATTAGTAATAATATTTTTCTTTTCGAGGTCGCGGGCTAATACTGATACACTGGTACCTGGCGCGAAATTATAATATTGCTCCCCATCTACATCCAGTTGTTTATTTAGAAAAAAATAAAAATCAACTGCAACGGCACTAGACAGAATAAAAATTAAACCCAATATTTTTTTCATCATAATATTTCTTCAACTAAGCACTCAATGAATTGTTTATGCTTGTCTGCATTGTTTTTACTTGTTCAGCTATAGTGAAGCTAAATCGCTGATCACCTGCTAATATTTTAGTGACCGGCCAAATACCGATTAAGCTATTAGTTATGAAAATAGAATCCATGTGTAAAAAATTCTGCTCACTAATATCTATCACATTCACAGGAATAGCACTTATCTCTGCCAGCTTCATAATATGATGTCGCATTACACCTGCGACACCCGAACTTTGTAAAGAAGGCGTATAAATTTCATCATCTAACACACAAAATACATTACTCATTGTGCCTTCAATAACATGCTTATTGTGATCCAGCATAAAACCTTCTGCTATATGTGCATCACTCCATTCATTTCGCGCCAACACATTATCTAATCGATTTAAATGTTTAATACCAGCCAACGCTGAATTCACGGAAATGGGTGTCTCGCATAAACAGGCCGTTACGCCTTCCGAATTATTTTCAGCATAATCGGGCCAATTATATACAGCAGTTATTCTACTAGTCGCATCATTATTTGCATACGCATAACCTCGACCAGAAATACCACGTGTCAATGTGAGCTTGATAACTGCATCACCAGATAGGTTTAATTTTTTTATATCATCAAGCCAGTAAGATTCATCCGTTATAGCTAATGACAAGCGCTCTGCTGAGTCTTGCATTCGTTGCATATGCTCATCCCACAACTGTAGCTGACCATTTTTATAAGCAACGGTTTCGAAGATACCATCGCCATATTGAAGCCCACGATCAGCTACATCGATATTGCTTTGCTCACTTCCATTTATGAATATTTTATTCATTTTTTACGATTCCCTGTTTGTAATGCATGGATAAGTCCTTTTGCTTTTGCTCGTGTTTCATTTAATTCATTTTCTGCATTTGAGTCTACTACAATTCCACCGCCTGCCCTAAATTGCAGCTTGTCGCCATCTCGCGTAATGGTACGAATTAGTATATTTAAATCCATGCTGCCATCATGATTTAAGTAACCCAACGATCCAGTATATGCTCCACGCCCTACCAGCTCTAATTCAGCAAGTATTTCCATACAGCGCACCTTTGGGCAACCCGTAATCGTTCCTCCGGGGAACACTGCTGCAATAAGTTGTCCCGGTGACATGTTTCTACGCACCGTACCACGAACATTAGATACGATGTGGTGCACATGCTGATAGCTTTCTAGTACCATCAACTCATTTACTTCTATGCTACCTGGCTCGCAGACTCGCCCTAAATCATTCCGCTCGAGATCAATCAGCATAATATGTTCTGCACGTTCTTTAGGGTGTGCTAGCAACTCTACTGACAGCCCCTCATCAGTGGCTTTATCTTCTGCACGGGGTCGCGTGCCGGCTATTGGGCGTGTTTCTATGCTGCCATCTTTAAGCTGAATTAGTCGCTCAGGAGATGAGCTAATAATCGCCTTGTGGCCTAAAGTCACCAACGCATTAAATGGCCCAGGGTTAGATTGACTGAGCTGATGATATACACTTGCGTGATTAACTTTAGAGGTTAGCTTTGTTTGCCAACGCCGTGACAGATTAACCTGGAAGACATCACCATCTACAATGTATTTGTGTAGTTTTTCATGTTGCCTAAGATAATCAGCTTCATCATCTTCTAGCATTCCATCTATACCGAACGCCTGCTTATAAATTTCTGAGCTTATTTTATCTTGTAAATCGGATTCAATTCTCTCTACGCAATCACTAAATTTAGCTTCGCAGACAATAAAGGCCTGCTGCCTATGCGCATCAATAATCACAGCGGCTGGGAATCGAGTAGCAAATGCCACAGACAAACCATCTTCTGCTGCTGGCAAAGTCAGCCCTGTTTCAATTTGCTGGGCAAGTTCGTAACTCAGATATAAAAACCAACCTCCCGTAAAAGGTAGTTCACTCTTATTCTCAATATGCGTTTCTGCTTTCCAGGCTACATCTAATTGCTCAAGAAAGTTATCGTTACTACTCGTAATGGTTTGCTGAGGACAAGCGAATAAGATATCAAAGCGCGCAATATCATTATTATCATCACCACAAATTGCAGTTTTATTGCTACTTAATAAATGTGGATAACGTTCAGGATTATTGGCATGAAGCGCCAACAGGTCTGGAATAATAGGAAGGGCCTTAATAATCAAAGGCTGTGGCATGTGCTTTAAAGCTCAAAGGTAATAATAGTTTATTAGCCCTCCCGACTGTTAGTAACAGATCGAGAGGATAACAATTATATTTTCTTAAATAAAATAGAACCATTTGTACCACCAAATCCGAATGAATTTGATAGTGCATATTCCATTTTCATATCACGTGCAATATTAGGTACGTAATCCAAATCACAATCAGGATCCTGATTATCCAGGTTAATTGTTGGTGTGGCTACCTGATCGTGCAAACTCATTACTGAGAATACTGCCTCGATTCCACCCGCGGCACCTAATAAATGTCCCGTCATAGATTTAGTGGATGTAACCGCCAATGATTTAGCATGATTGCCAAACGCGGCTTTAAGCGCTTGAGTTTCTGCTACATCACCTGCAGGCGTGGATGTGCCATGCGCATTTACAAATTCAATTTGCTCTGGATTAACACCCGCATCTTTCATTGCATTAACCATGCAACGCGCCGCACCCTCACCACCTACTGATGGGCTGGTCATGTGGTAGGCATCACCACTCATTCCAAAACCAACCATTTCAGCGTAGATTTTAGCGCCACGTGCTTTCGCATGCTCATACTCTTCAAGCATCATTACACCTGCACCGTCGCCTAGTACAAAACCATCACGATCTTTATCCCAAGGGCGACTTGCTGCCTCTGGGTTATCGTTATTGCGCGATAATGCACGAGCTGCCGCAAAACCACCCATACCTAAAGGAGATGATGCTTTTTCAGCTCCACCAGCAAGCATCGCGTCTGCATCACCATAGGCGATCATACGCGCAGCCAAGCCCACACTGTGAGTACCGGTTGTGCAGGCCGTTACCGGCGCAATATTAGGTCCCTTAATACCGTACATAATTGAGATATTACCGGAGATCATGTTGATAATTGTACCCGGAATAAGGAAAGGTGAAATTTTACGCGGGCCACCTTTGTTTAAAGCATCTTTATTCTTTTCAATTAACGGAAGCCCACCGATACCCGAGCCGACAGCAACACCAATACGCTCTGCATTTTCTTCAGTAATTTCAAGACCTGAATCTTTAATTGCCTGAGATGCTGCTGCAACACCATAATGGATGAATGCATCCATTTTTTTCAGGTCTTTCTTAGGAATATACTCCGACGCATCAAAATTTTTCACAGTGCAAGCAAATTTAACGGAAAATTCAGCAGTATCAAAATCTGTAATGAGTGTTGCACCACTTTTTCCCGCAAGGATACTATCCCACGAAGATTTTAAATCATTGCCTACAGGTGACACGATACCTAAGCCGGTAACGACAACGCGACGTTTAGCCAAGAGTACTCTCCAGGTTAATTAAATTAATGAGCACTGTGTATTTAGATGAGCTTGATAAGAAATGCTCTGTGTAGCTAAATCACAGTAACAATTTATGGCAGAGGTTTGCAAAGCAATAAAATCACCCCGCATAAACAAAAAAAGGGCGGGCACTACGCCCGCCCTTTTTCAAAGGACTCTATTAACTGTTAGCGTTAACGTAATCCAATGCTAGCTGAACGGTAGTGATTTTTTCAGCATCTTCATCAGGAATTTCACACTCAAATTCCTCTTCCAAAGCCATAACCAGTTCAACGGTATCTAATGAATCAGCACCTAGGTCATCTACAAAAGAAGCTGCATTAGTTACTTCTTCTTCTTTAACACCTAGCTGTTCTATAACAATCTTGCGAACGCGTTCTTCAACACTGCTCATGGATGGTTCCTCTCGATTACGAATATGTTTGAGCTGCGCGGTATTTTAGTGAATAACGCCACAGACTACCAGTGATTTTTTTAAGCAATTTAAAAAACCAGTATATCTATAAATATCAATAAGTTACATTAAGCTTTAATAGCGAAGCATAACGTTATGGCATATACATACCACCATTAACATTAATGGTTTCACCGGTTATATAGCCTGCTTCAGGCGAAGCAAGGAAAGCCACTGCATTTGCTATGTCCTGTGGATCACCTAATTTGTTTAATGGAATTTGAGCCGTTAGTGCATCTCTTTGCTCTTCAGGTAACTCACGCGTCATATCTGTATCAATAAATCCGGGTGCAACGGTATTAACCGTAATATTACGCGAGCCTATTTCACGGGCTAATGATTTACTAAAACCAAGGATACCGGCTTTTGCAGCTGAGTAGTTTGTTTGTCCAGGATTCCCGGTTAAACCAACGACTGATGCAATATTAATAATGCGGCCTTTACGCGCCTTCATCATTGGGCGTACAACCGCTTTCGACAATTTGAATATAGATGTCAGATTAGTCTGAATAATGTCATTCCACTGATCATCTTTCATCATCATTAAGAGGTTATCTCTTGTGATGCCGGCATTATTTACAAGAATGCTAATTGCACCAAATTCATCTTTTATAGCCTTAATAACAGACTTAATAGATTCGTCGTCTGCAACATTTAAGCACATGCCCTTGCCACCCTTAGGCGACAGGTATTCTGTAATTTTCTCTGCGCCACCATCTGATGTCGCGGTACCAATTACCGTTGCACCTGCAGCAGCTAGCGTTTCTGCAATCGCTTTACCAATACCACGGCTCGCACCTGTCACTAATACGATTTCATTTTCTAAATTCATAATTTTTCCTAATCACTGATGTCTTTGCTTACTAAGACAGAGCTTCTACTGTGCTATCAAGGCTAGCTACATCATTAATTGTATAGTGAGCAACCTCTTTGTTTATTCTCTTATTTAAACCAAGCAGTACTTTACCCGGCCCACATTCGATTGTTGCTTCAGCGCCTTCTGCTATTAGCTTATTAACTGTATCAACCCACAATACTGGATTATGTAACTGCTTCACCAATGCTTTTGTAATATCGGAAGGTCGTGTGTATGCCTTCGCAACTACATTTTGAAAAACAGGAATCGTCGGCTTAGTGACTTTAATTTCTGCTTTTATAAAAGCGGCTAGTTTCTTTGCAGCACCTTCCATTAAATTCGAATGCGAAGGCACGCTGACTGGTAATTTTAATGCACGTTTAGCGCCGGCTTCTTTAGCCATTGCCATGGTGATTTCAACCGCTTGTTTATTACCCGCAATAACAACCTGACCAGGTGAATTAAAATTAACCGCTTGTACTGCGTAATTATCATCGCTGGCAGTTTTACAAAGATCTAGTATCACTGAATCTTCAAGACCCAAAATAGCCGCCATTGCACCAACACCTTCAGGCACCGCTTCCTGCATCAACTTGCCACGTTGTGAAACTAACTTGACCGCATCTTCAAACTTCAAAGAGCCTGTACATACGAGTGCCGTATATTCGCCTAAGCTATGGCCGGCGTAGAACGATGGCTCCACTGAAATTTTAGATTTCAAAATCTCATACACAGCCACACCTGCCGTTAACATTGCAGGTTGCGTTACTTCGGTTTTATTTAACTCTTCAGCAGGGCCTTCCTGAACTATTTTCCATAGGTCATAACCCAACACTTCAGATGCTTGCGCAAATAATTCAGTAACAACTGGATAAGCTTCGGCTAGCTCTGCCATCATGCCAATAGATTGTGAACCCTGTCCTGGAAAGACACATGCAAATTTCATAGATTTACCTTTTAATTTAAATTTCTGAATTCTTTATTTTGTTCAGATTGTTTCAATAAGCTTTTAATGTTTAATAACATACTAACTTATAGTGCAAGATGGACAGCTAAAGCCCCAAAACATCTTGCATATCGTACAAACCTTTTTCTTTATTTTGTAGCCATTGAGCCGCACGCATTGCGCCCTTCGCAAAAGTCATTCTACTGGATGCCTTATGTGTAATTTCTACGCGCTCACCTTCTGTAGCAAACATAACAGTATGATCACCCACCACATCACCAGCACGTATTGTCTCAAAGCCGATGGTTTTTGGATCACGTGCGCCCGTATGCCCTTCACGTCCATACACGGCACATTCTTTTAAATCACGGCCTAATGTATCTGCAACGACTTCGCCCATACGTAATGCTGTGCCTGAAGGCGCATCCACTTTATGACGATGGTGTGTCTCTATAATTTCGATATCGTAATCTTCGTTTAAAACAGAGGCCGCCATTTCTAATAGCTTTAAACATAAATTAACACCAACACTCATATTGGGCGCAAACACAACTGCAGTTTCTTCTGCTGCCTGTTGAATAAGCAACTTCTGCTCATCGCTAAAGCCTGTGGTTCCAATAATAATATGTTTTTTATTTTCTTTACAGATCTGTAAATTATGTAATGTAGATTCAATTGAAGTGAAATCAATTAAGGTATCAAAATCGTCAACCACACTGGCAATATCATCAACCAGCTTTACATTAAGTGAACCAACGCCTGCAAGCTCACCTGCATCGGCACCAATTAAACTAATACCAGGTCGTTCAATTGCTGCACTTAATCCACAATTTTCAGTTTGCTGGCAGGCCTCAATTAAAGTTTTGCCCATACGACCAGCAGCGCCGGTAATTGCAATTCGTAACATGTAATTTCTCTTAAAATTTAACGCTTAAACTCAATAAATAACTTTATAGGCTAATGTAGGCGAAGCCTTTTTCCTGATGCTCTAATAAATCAGCCGCACCAACTTGTACAATTTCTGCAAAATCATACAAGTCGTCTTTATCCCAGCCCAATGAATCAAGTGTGTTCCCGCAGGCATGAAACTGCACACCATAACTAGATAGACTTTTTACAGATTGAATATTTTTTTCAGATACAGGCCTACTGGGAATTTTAGCCAGCAAGTGAATTCCAGGTCCAAATACAGTTACCACTACGGTTATATTATCGTTATATTTTCTCAGCATTTCACCCACTGAAAATAACACTCCATCGTGATACTTCTCATTACTCTTATTTAGCTGGTAAATAACATTATGGTCTGTAGGATCACCTGGAAAACGTAGGTCCTCTGCCGATTCTGTAGGTGCCTGCTCAGCAGCAGCATGTTTACTGACAAAAACGCCAGCCAACATACCTGCTAATCCTGTGAGTAACTTTCTGCGTGTCGTCATGATTATATAATCCCTATCAGAGTTTCATGTCATCAAAAAATTTCTTAACCCCATCCACCCAGGAACTACCCTGTGGGTTATGATTTTTATTATCACCATGCATACTATCATCAAATTCTTTAAGCAATTCTTTTTGCTTAGCCGTTAACTTAACCGGTGTCTCAATAACAACCTTACATAGCAGGTCACCAATGGCTCCACCACGAACTGGCTTAACACCCTTTCCTTTTAAACGGAACATTTTTCCAGTTTGTGTTTCACCTGGAATTTTCAATTTAACACGTCCATTTAAAGTAGGCACTTCAAGTTCACCACCCAGAGCAGCTGTTGCCACACTGATAGGCACCTGACAATGCAAATGACTGCCATCACGTTCGAAAATAGCGTGTGGTTTAACATGCATTTGTACATATAGGTCACCCGGTGGTCCACCGTTCTCACCCGCTTCACCTTCACCAGATAAACGAATACGATCACCATTATCAACACCTGGTGGCACTTTAACAGATAGCGTCTTACGCTCTTCTATACGCCCCTGGCCATGACAATCATTACATGGGTCTGAAATAGTTTTACCCTGACCATGACAATGTGGGCAGGTTTGTTGTACAGAAAAGAATCCTTGCTGCATTCTTACCTGACCAGTACCACCACAGGTTGTACAAGTTGTGGGTGATGATCCTTTCTTTGCACCTGTACTATCACAGGTTTTACATGCAACTAGCGTAGGTATCTTTATCTTTGCTGTTTTGCCGCTAACCGCATCTTCCAGACTCAGCTCCATATTGTAACGTAGGTCTGAACCACGGTAGGCACGACTTCGTCCACCGCCACCTCCGCCACCGAAAATATCACCAAACACGTCACCGAAAATATCACTGAAGTTACCGTTGCCTGCGCCATAGCCTGCACCACCGGCAGATGGATCTACACCTGCATGGCCGTACTGGTCATAGGCCGCACGTTTTTGCGCATCAGATAAAATATCGTAAGCCTCTTTAGCTTCCTTAAATTTTTCTTCTGACTCTGGGTTATCCTGATTTCTATCCGGGTGATGCTTCATCGCTAAACGTTTAAAGGCCTTTTTTATAGCCGCTTCGTTTGCGTCTTTGCCTATACCCAGAACTTCGTAATAATCTCGTTTTGACATACTGATAGCGTCTCTTAAATTTCTACTTCTTAAGTTACTCTACTTAAGAAATGTTCTTATTACTGCTTTTTGGTCATAAAAACCATTAGGTTAAATACACGAAATGCCCGGCTTAAAAAACCAGGCATTTCGTAGTGGCGCAATGCCTAAGTATTTAACTTATTTATTGTCTTCTTTAACTTCTTCAAACTCAGCATCGACCACTTCGTCATCGGCATTAGCTGCTGCATCCGCACCAGCATCCGCTGCGCCTTCTGCTGCACCTTCTTTCTGCTGTGATTGAGCGTAAGCCTTTTCAGCTACCTTGCCAGCCACTTCAGTTAATGCCGTTGTCTTAGTTTCAATAAGCTCTTTATCGTCACCTGCTACTGCTTCTTTCAATTCAGTAATAGCGGCTTCGATTGCAGTTTTCTCGCCTTCATCAACCTGGTCACCCAGATCTTTAATCGATTTTTCTGCAGAGTGAATTAAGTTATCCGCTGTGTTACGCGCTTCAACTAATTCTTTCATCTTGCGATCTTCGTCCGCATGAGCCTCAGCATCTTTCACCATTTGTTCTACTTCTTCATCCGATAAACCTGAAGACGCTTTAATGACGATTGATTGTTCTTTACCTGTTGCCTTGTCTTTAGCAGACACATTCAAAATACCGTTAGCATCGATATCTAAAGATACTTCGATTTGTGGAATACCACGTGCTGCAGGCGGAATGTCCGTTAAGTCAAAACGACCAAGTGACTTATTACCAGAAGCCATTTCACGCTCACCTTGTAGTACATGAACCGTTACTGCTGCCTGGTTATCATCTGCTGTAGAGAAAACCTGTGATGCCTTAGTTGGAATCGTTGTGTTCTTCTCAACTAGTTTGGTCATTACACCGCCCATAGTTTCGATACCCAATGATAAAGGCGTTACGTCTAGTAACAAGATGTCAGTAACATCGCCACCTAGAACACCACCTTGAATCGCAGCACCCATTGCTACTGCTTCATCTGGGTTCACATCTTTACGTGCTTCTTTGCCGAAGAATTCTTTAACCGCATCCTGTACTTTAGGCATACGGCTCTGGCCGCCAACTAAAATAATGTCATCGATATCGCCAATACTTAAACCGGCATCTTTCAATGCAACTTTACAAGGCTCAATCGTGCGCTCTACTAAGTCTTCTACTAGTGACTCAAGCTTTGCACGCGTTAGCTTAATATTTAAATGCTTAGGACCTGATGCATCAGCTGTGATGTAAGGTAAGTTCACATCTGTTTGCTGGTTAGTAGAAAGCTCAATCTTAGCCTTCTCAGCACCCTCTTTAAGACGCTGAAGTGCTAATGGATCGTTATGTAAATCCATGCCATTGTCTTTCTTAAACTCGTCTGCAAGGAAATCAATCAAACGCATGTCGAAATCTTCACCACCGAGGAATGTATCGCCGTTAGTTGCCAATACTTCAAACTGGTGCTCGCCGTCGATATCAGCAATTTCAATGATAGATACATCAAATGTACCACCACCTAAGTCGTATACCGCAATAACGTTATCGCCCTTAAGTTTCTTGTCCATACCGTATGCAAGTGCTGCAGCCGTTGGCTCATTGATAATACGCTTAACTTCTAAACCAGCAATTTTACCCGCATCTTTCGTAGCCTGACGCTGTGAGTCATTAAAGTAAGCAGGAACCGTTACAACCGCTTCTGTTACTTCTTCACCTAGGTAATCTTCGGCAGTTTTCTTCATTTTTTGAAGTACACGTGCCGAGATTTCAGGTGGCGCCATCTTGTTACCACGGGCCTCAACCCAAGCATCACCATTGTCTGCTTTGATTATTTTGTAAGGCACTAATTTAATATCGCGCTGTACAACTTCTTCGTCAAAACGACGACCAATTAAACGCTTAACCGCGTACAGTGTATTTTCAGGGTTAGTTACAGACTGACGCTTTGCAGACTGGCCTACCATCACATCATCACCTTCTCCGAAAGCAACGATTGAAGGCGTAGTACGATCACCCTCAGAGTTTTCGATTACACGAGGTGCGTCACCATCCATAATTGCGACGCATGAGTTCGTTGTACCCAGGTCGATGCCTATAATTTTGCCCATCTTTCTTACTCCAATAAATCTTAAATTCTTAACTTATCCCCTATATAGGGACGGGTTTTTATATTTCAATACTTTAGGTAAATAAATATGCCGGAAAAGCTTATTCAGCCGCCTTAGACACCATTACCATTGCCGGGCGAACCAAGCGATCATTTAACAGGTAGCCTTTTTGCATAACGGCCATCACCGTATTCGGCTCTAACTCAGCATTGGGCTGCATAGACATTGCCTGATGGTGATCCGGATTGAACTTTTCACCTTCAGGATTTAGTTCAACCACATTGAATTTTTCAAACAGGCCAGCCAGCATAGTCAGGGTCATTTCGCTGCCTTCACGTAAACTCTCCAGCGTCACATTCTCTTGCTGTGATGCACTCACACCCATTTCCAGGCTATCTTTAACACCTAGTAGCTCAGTAACGAATTTTTCCAGCGCAAACTTATGCGCATTTTCCAAATCTTTTTGAGTTCGGCGACGAATATTATCCATCTCGGCTTTAGTACGTAGCAACTGATCCCAGTTCTCCGTAGCCTTTTTTTCCGCCTGATCCAGGCGCTCCATTAGCTCTTCTGCTGAAAAGGCCTCACCGGCTGTTTCATTAACCGCTTCCAATACTTCATCAGACTGCAAATCATCCTGCATATCTATCGGGTTATTATCGAGGTTTTCCTCGTTTGACATCGCTAAATCTCCAAAAAATTTCTACTGAAACGCATATGGGGACAGTGTTTTAAGATTCAAGTGAAAAAGTGAGGGTATTTGAAAAAACAGGCTTATATAAATGTGGTTTAAAAACCGAAATTTAGACACAGAATACCCTCACTCATGCTGAATGACCGCTTCTGACGGTGAATCCAACTGGTCGACACAACACATGTTTAAACCTTTGTGCGCGCGCTTCAAGTCCTGGCGTCTTTATACGCAGCTCACTTGGGTGGGCGAACCCCGCCCATAAATACTAATTGAGCAAAAACAGAAGAGGAGTATTGATTAAATAGTCGGCCTACCGACTTTAAATACACACTTTTCTGCAAGCAATCCCATATCTCATTATTTTACTCAGCCGTGCATTTTATGCGCGTTCGATAAGCTATTTACAAGACTCCATCTTTATAGCTCAAATAATAATAGTGCTGCATCAATCAAATGAGGACAAGTGATAAAGCAGACAAATAGAATAATCTAATATATGCTGAATTTTTAACCAATTACTATATATAGTAAAGCCAAGATATGCTCTTAACAAATATACTCAACTTAAGAATTTCAATTCTGATATCACTATGTTTTGTAGTAGGTAATGCTTCTGCGAATAATTTAGTGAATAAAGAGTCACAGTGGCTTAAAAATTTATATGGATATGCATTGTTTGCCAATGCAGCCTATCTGAGCAAGTCAGAAATGGAAAAAACGTTGAGCTCTTCTGGGTATAAGTTAACAAAATATGGCAAGCTCCCCGGTTATGGAGTAGGTTATTTTTTGGCTACGAACGACACACTGAAGCAGCAGATTCTTGTAATACGTGGCACATCAAATATTGAAAATGCCATGGTAGATGTTGCTTTTAACCTATTGCCGAACAAGCATACGGGTATCAAGTTGCATCAGGGTTTTGCTTTGGCAGCGGACCTCATTTACGGCAGCGTTAAAAACGATTTAATAAAAAACTACAGAATTAATACTACCGGGCATAGTCTCGGTGGTGCGACCGCACTCATTCTTGCTATGTATATTGATACGGATGGTTTGCATTCAGGTAAGGTGGTTACTTTTGGGCAGCCAAAAGTAACCAATATCACCGGTAGTAGAAAGTATAGCCATCTCGATGTAACACGAGTAGTGATGCCAAAGGACATGGTGCCACTGGTTCCACCACTGGATCCGATGGATATAACGAGTATGGATATTTACTGGCACTCAGGGACAGAAGTTTTATTACGAGATTCGAATACGTACTCTCTACTAAGTGGTATCGAGAGTATGATGCGAGCAACTGATTTTTTAGATGAAATGATTAGTGAAAAACATTTGCAGCAACATTATATGTCACTCTACATTAAGTCACTTTCTCTGAAACTCAGAAACCCACAACGCATACCATATAAAAATAGTTTTAATATAAACAGCTTATTTGGCCCGTAAACAATCAGATACAGATTTGTATACCTGAACCACAATCAACAGCGCGAGCCTTCCCATGAGAAAACTCGGTGACAGATGTAACAACAAATCAAATACTACATTTTTTGAGCATTCAAGTATTTTAGTCATTACACTAAAGTCATACTTCAATACTATCGACATAAATATCTAATGATAAACTTAAAAAAACAGTTTAAATAGATACATTAATGAACTATTCTAGACATGTATAGTCACAATTTTAAGACTTACTTAATGCAATAAACTCACCTAGAACCGAAGAAATGAAACCGCATCAAAACTGGACAAGACTGCTTATTATATCCCTGATGTTTTTGGGTTATGCTGCAATTGCATCTGAAGCCAGTCATAATATCGATGCCGAAACCGAAACACACAGTTATGTGATTGAGGCTCCCTCTTCCGTATTTACTGATGACCCAGAACCCAACGAGCAACCCACACTTCCTAGTAACAGTCCGTTACCAATAAACCCTTTTCATACTAATCTATATTTTTCACAGCCATTAATAGTTGCCACAGACTCCCTTAAACACAAATCTTTCACGCCTCGCGCACCTCCCTCGAATATTTAGCAACTACACAAAAAACTTTTTAATTACACGCGTTAATCATAATCTTCATACGAATTATTCGTAGGATATCTGATACGTTGTGCGCAAATAATAGTGGGAAATATGAATATTCAAATATCCATACGCCATATGATAGCGTCATTAGTAAACAAGAAAATGATTCTAGAAATGTGTTATGAAATAAAGAACAAGTATAAATCAGTTAATAAAATCGACATTAAAATTGAAGACATTAATGGGCCATATAAAACCGGAATTGATAAACGCTGCCATTTAACGGTACGGGGAAAAGACAATCTAGCATTTGATATCGACGATATTGATAGAGAGATTAATTGTGCTGTAGACAATGCGTTCTACCTATTAAAAAAAGCATTAAGAAAACACTCTCATCCAAATAATAGACATTCACATAATACAATCTACAGCCACACTAAAATAAACAGGTACTAAAGATGAACAATACAATCAATGCAACTAATGACTCACTAGAATTTAAATACAGCTCTGAAACAAAAACCGAACTTAAAAACAGCACCTTATTAACAGAAACTGAAAACACACCTACTTCGTTATGGACAAACGTATGGTACGGGTTAGGCATGCTGGCATTTATTTTATTACCTGTATACACCCCAGGAATTACTGTAAAAATAACTGTAATAGGCGTTTTTTCTCTAATAATAGGCGTATATCTTATAGCAGGCATATCATTCTTATTAAGGACTAAAAGATCTACTGTGCACCGGAATAGACGCAAACATCGATAGAACTATCAAAACACTAAAGTTTTATTTTAATCTCTAATTAATTATATTATCTATGAATTATTTAAGTAAATATTATCCTATAAAGCTGACACCAATAAAACTCATCCTACTTGTGTCAGCATTTATAGTACTAACCGGAAATTTTACATTTTTTACCCAAGTTGAAAAAATTTATCCTTCGAATATAAATAATGCCATTTTTTTTATATCACTCGTATTTTTTCACTTTAGCTTATTATCATTATTAATGATCACATTAACTCTATGCTTACCTGTGCGAGTTGTCGTAACCATATTTATTTTTCTAACCGCAGCTCTAGGATACTACTCAGATCAGTTGGGTATTATGATTGATACTGAAATGATCAGAACAATGTTTGAAACGAATATTTCTGAGACTGCTGACTTACTTAATACTGGATTTATATTGCATCTTTTGTTACACGGATTAATTCCTGCAATAATAACTTGGTTGATCCCACTTTATAATTTCAAACTTACTAAGCAATTAATATACAAAGGAAAATCAGCTTTTATATTAATTTTTATTATTTTTACATGTATATTTTTAGCAAGCGATCATTACGCTAGTTTTTTTCGGGAACACAAAATTCTGAGAAATTACATGCACCCTACTGCGAGCATCCTTCATTTCGCTCGTTATATAAAACAAGAGCTTAAAGCTTCTGAAAAACACGATTTTGTAGGCATAACAGATAATATAGAGAAATCTATTTATGATAGACATTCAGAACTTATTATTATGGTAGTTGGTGAAACAGCAAGAGCCGACCATTTTTCACTCAACGGCTATGAGCGTAAAACGAACCCTAAACTCGCAATGGAAAAAAACCTTATCAGTTATAGCGATATATCCTCTTGCGGCACTTTAACAGCACTGTCAGTTCCTTGCATGTTTTCCAATAAGGGGCGTGAAAAATTTGATCGTGATGCATCACATTATACAGAGAATGCTTTAGATTTATTAAAGCGCGCTAACGTAAATATTCTTTGGCGTGATAATAATTCTAGCTCAAAAGGTGTTGCCGATCGTGTTCCTTACGAGAATTATCGCTCATCGAAAAATAATAAATCATGTGATATTGAGTGTCGCGACACAGGCATGATCGAAGGATTACAGAATTATATTAATAGCCATGATGGAGATATTCTAATTATCTTACATTCAATGGGCAGCCATGGCCCAGCATACTTTAAACGTTATCCTAAAGGATATGAAAAATTTACACCTGCGTGTAACACTTTAGAGCTTTCAGAATGTAGTCACGAAGAAATTATAAATGCTTACGATAACACTATTCTATATACCGACTATTTTTTATCTAAAATAATTGAATTATTAAAAAACAATTCAGAAAAGCATGAAACGAGTATGTTTTATGTGAGTGATCATGGAGAATCATTGGGTGAATCTGGATTATATTTACACGGAATTCCTTACATGTTCGCTCCAGAGACACAAACCAAGGTTCCCATTATTATATGGGCTGGTGATTCTGCAGATATTGACATTAAAAAAAGCATTCAACTTAAAGATGTAAAAAACTCTCATGATGCAGTATTTTATACGCTGATGAATTTATTTGAAATTCAAACAGATATAAATAATGTTGCCGTTCCACCACTGGTTTATTATAAGGAAGAGTAAAAAATTTAAATATTGACACTACTATAGCTAACTTTTTTATAGAGATATTATATATCATATCTCTTCAAGACACTCTCGAAAGCGAGGAATCATCGCTCCATTAATTCCTCGCTGCATCATAGAATTTTCGTTCAGTAATTATTTCAACAATCCATTCGCCATAAGCAAGCCCGTTGCACAACTTATATATTTCTTATAATCATTAGCACCCTGTTGGTTTGCGTTATCTGAATTAGACAGTAGAACCTGTGCCATAGATTCTATAACTGGGCGACTAGCATTCATTTCTGGGTATTTCTGCCACTCACTATTAATACGCTGCTCTGCCTGTGCTCCTACTAACGCGCCACAAATACTTACCACCTCACTTACCATAACCGTATTTTGGCTTGAAGAACTACCACCCGAACTAATACAGCCAGTAATAATAATTGGAAATAAAAAAAATACTGCTAAATAACGTGTAAATTCTTTCATGTTTATCCTTTTAGAGTGCAATCAATAGCAGGCTTATTATATAGACATAATAAGCAGATCGTAATACATACTTGATATATGCCCATTGATTTAACATTCTTTAACACTTCATTAGCTGACTTCTATGCCGTTTATCCTGTAAACTATATTTAAAGTTTATTAACTAAATCCACCCATTTACTAGGTATAATTTAGTTAATATCAACGTATTATTTTCCATCTACTAATCACACAATTAGGTAACCATACTATGAAAAAGCTCATCATAGCGCTAGGCATCGTCAGCGTAGCAACACTCAACGGCTGCACAACCTTTGACCCTTATACTGGTGAAGAAAAGACAACTAATACAGCAAAAGGCGCTGGAATAGGCGCAAGTGCAGCCATGGTTCTTTCATATCTGGCTAATAAAGACAAAAGCTCAAGTGAACGTAAAAAACGTCTACTACGTGACGCTGGCATAGGTGCAATTGTTGGTGGTGGTACTGGCTACTATATGGACACTCAGGAAGCTAAATTAAGAAAGCAATTACGCAACAGCGGGGTTAGTGTTGTACGTGATGGCGATAACATTAACTTAATCATGCCAGGCAATATTACCTTCCCTAGCAATGGCAGCCAATTAATGTCTGGTTTTTACGATGTACTTGATTCTGTTGCACTTGTGCTGGAGGAGTTTGAGAAAACCACCATTGTTGTAGCTGGATACACTGATAGCAAAGGTTCTGAATCGTATAACCAAAAACTATCTGAAAATAGAGCCAATGCAGTTGCTGCATATTTAAAGACTAGAAAAGTTAACGAAGTACGTTTTGATACTGTTGGTTTTGGTGAAAAGAGCCCTATCGCCGATAACAACACAGCAGAAGGACGGGCATTAAACCGTCGCGTAGAACTTTCTCTAATACCAATCGTCGAATAGTTAAGTTCTACATACTAATATAAAAAGGCCACAAATTTATTTGTGGCCTTTTTAATACAAGCAAGCTAATAGTACTTATTATAAATCTTCTTCATCAGATGATAACTCTAATAGTGATATTGTCTGCACAGCATTACCTGCAATACCTCTAATACCCCCATACATATCCGTCGTATTTAACAAAACTTTATCGAGCTGCTTTTCACGCTTTTTCCATATACTCCGCATAGCGCGCTGCTCAGAAATCAGGTCAGATTGCATTTGTGTAAAGCCTTCAACAATGGCTTCTATTTGCAATTTAAACTCATTACTCGTAAGAAAATCATAAAGCATACCCATCTTATCGCCTTTGTTTTCCTGCGTAACAATCGCACTACTAATTTTTATAATAGATTCACGCAATACGGTGCACAGACCTTTAAATTCATCATATGAGCAGATCCATACACCATCTTTTAAGCCAAGGCGCTGCATATCAGATGGCATCACCTCAGTTACTAGCACACCAATATTGGCATTTTTCTCTCTAATATCAGCCTTGAATTTTTCAATCCACCCCACCTGAAATGATTTAGATCGCTTACTTTCATAGTAAATTGTTCCACAGTTTTGATGCGTTCGCGTATTCACTATTTGCAGACAATCGGCGCCACGTTCACCTTTTTTGATTTCTTGCACTGTATCTAAAGGAAATTTTTCTGCCAACCATTCTTCAATAGCCATCTCCTGCACTTCACCTTGTGTTTGCATTGAGCCCTGCTCATGCTTACGCTGCATCTCTTCGGTGAGCGACTTTTGATCCGCCAGCTTTTTTTCCAGCTCTTTAAGTTTTAATTCATTTTTATCGCTTTCTTCTTTCTTAATTCTTTCTTTTTCTTCCTGTAACTTTCTGTTTAACTCTTTCTCAGACTCTGCTTTTAATGATTCTTCAAGTTCGTCCTTTTCTCTTTTAAGTTTTTCAAACTCAATAGTTGTTTTATTTAATTCTTTAATCTTTGATGATTTTTCATCCAGCTCATCACGTAGTGAGCTGAGTGCGCTCGACTGCTCTTCTTCAGCTTCTGCTTTTAATTTTTTCTTTAAGGCCAGCTCTTTTTCTTTAACCTTTGCCTTAACTTCATCAGTAACTTTCTGAGCTATCTCTTCCTTCTGTCTGGCTTTCTCTTCTAGCAACGCCTCCCTTTCCTTTTCTAACGCTATAGACTGGTTATCGAACTTTTCTTTTTCTTTTTTGAGCTCATCTCTGTATTCTTTTTTAAGCTGCTCATCAACCTGATGATACAAAATATCATTAACATCTATTTCTATACCACACCCGGGGCATTGTATTTTGCTCTTTTCCTGACTCATATTTTTTCCTACAGGTAACACCAATCAAAAATCATCCAATAATGGTATTTATCTTGATAAATATTATTCTGACACTAATTTTATTTTTATCTTCTCACCAGAAAATTCGATAGTATCACCAGAGATAATCTTCTTGCGTTTTCGGGTTTCGACCTTGCCATTTACCTTAACCAGACCTTCACCAACCACTAACTTCGCTTCTCCGCCACTCGGCACCATGCCTTCAAATTTAAGGATTTTATAGAGTTCAACCGGCTCCTCTGTAACTTCAACTTCTCTCATTTATAACTACTCATTGTTATTTCTACACAGCAAATGCTGAACTTCGTTGAATTATACGCTGCAATGCAGGCTTAAGCATTTAATACCGTTTACCTATTTTGTTGAAAATGTTCACGGCATATTATTCAGAGTTCATTGAGTGTCTCTGCCGTAGTGAGAAGCATTTTAAATTTAATTAATCAGGGAAGTGCCATCATTTACAACACCGATATTTCCTGGCCCCATGTACTGCTAAATTACTTCGTACCCTTTTACGTCGCCAGCTATAGCGCGGCGAAAAATGAGCTTTCAAGGTGCGCACCTAAAATATCCTCAAATGAAGGTATTAAATAGTGGGTATCATGAGGTTTAGTAAAGCTATGCCACTATATAAGCCCACAATATGCATCGCATTAACGTCGTCTGTGGCATTAAAAAAGAAGATAATCCATAAATAATTCACGATATCATTTAATTACCTCCTAATATCAGCTTCCCAAAATATTACTCCAAATGTAGAATTAGCCCCGCTTGTATATTCTATGGCCTGAATGTTGCTTATAGGTTAATAAACAATGGGCTTAAAATTACAAATTACCCATATCAATACAAACTAACCCCTTTATTTATAGGCAGAGGACATCTAATGAGTGGAAACCAATCACGAATGCAAGCCATTGCACAAATCACTAATCGTGCACCAAAAGAGAGCAAACTAACTGCTCCACTGAGCGAAATCTGGGCATGCGATGTTTTTAACCTTGCGACTATGGAAGAAGCACTGTCTAAAAACGCATTCAAAGCTATAAAAAACACCGTACAAACTGGCTCACCACTCGACCCTGCAACAGCTGATGTAGTGGCTGCCGCAATGAAAGACTGGGCGATGAAAAAAGGCGCTAAGTTTTTCTCACATATTTTCTACCCAATGACCAACATCACCGCAGAGAAGCATGATGGCTTCATCATTACAAACTCTGACGGCGCAGCAATTACAGAATTTACAGGTAGCCTGTTAATTAAAGGCGAGCCAGATGGCTCTTCATTCCCTAATGGTAGCTTGCGCATGACCAATGCTGCACGTGGTTACACAGCATGGGATCCAACTAGCCCTGTATACATTATGCATACAGATAATGGCGCAACCCTGATGATTCCTAGTGTTTTCATGTCTTGGACAGGTGAAGCACTGGATAAAAAAATTCCGCTACTACGCTCAAATGCAGCAATGGATAAAGCAGCGAACAAAGTTCTTTCATTAATGGGCGAATCAGAAATAGCGCCTTTAAATTCAAGCTGCGGTGCTGAACAAGAGTACTTCTTGGTTGATGAAAACTTCGCCAATGCACGCCCCGACCTACTATTGGCTGGACGTACCTTATTTGGTGCATCGTCGGCTAAAGGCCAGCAATTTGATGACCACTACTTCGGTGCCATTCCTGCCCGCGTTCAGGTGTTTATGCAGGACTTCGAAGATAAACTGTACCGCTTAGGTATACCTGCAAAAACACACCATAATGAAGTTGCACCAGGACAGTTCGAAATTGCGCCATATTTTGAGGCAGCCAATGTTGCAGCCGATCATCAGCAAGTAATGATGACTGTTATGAAGAGCACAGCAAAAGCACACGGCTTCCTATGCTTGTTACACGAAAAACCATTTGCCGGCATTAACGGATCAGGCAAACACGTTAACTGGTCTGTTGGTAACTCTACACAGGGCAACTTATTAGACCCAGGCACTACGCCGCATGATAACTTAAATTTCCTATTATTCTGTGGCGCGGTTATTCGTGGCGTTCACTTGCATGGCCCACTACTTCGAGCAGTTATCGCATCTGCATCCAACGATCACCGCCTGGGTGCTAACGAAGCTCCTCCAGCTATTCTATCGGTTTACTTAGGTGACCAGTTAGAAAGCGTATTTAACGATATTAAAGAAGGCAAACTGCTTGAAAAAGCTGTCGGTGGCGTAATGGACTTAGGTCTATCACAAATTCTACATTTCGAGCGTGACCCAGGAGATCGTAACAGAACATCACCATTCGCATTTACAGGCAACCGTTTTGAATTCCGTGCAGTGGGTTCATCACAATCTGTATCGGGTCCTTTAGTTGCTATGAATACTATGCTGGCAGACTCATTAGGCTGGATCGCTGAAAAATTAGAAGCGGCACTAGCCAATGGAACAGACAAAACTGCAGCAGTAATTATTGTACTGAAAGAGCTAATGGAAGCACACGGCAATGTAATCTTCGGTGGTGACGGTTATTCTTCTGAATGGCATACAGCAGCCGTTGAAGAGCGTGGCCTGAAAAATATTCCGACAACTGCAGATGCATTACCTGCATTTAATGAAGCATCCGTTATTGAGCTGTTCGAAAGTACGGGCGTTTTATCAGCAGTTGAATTAGCAAGCCGATATGAAGTGTATGCAGAGCAATACATACTATCAATTGAAGTTGAAGCAAAATTGGTTATCGACATTGCGACAACCCAGTTGTATCCTGCTGCAATTAACTATATATCTACGCTTACTTCTACCGCATCTAGCTTAAGTGGTATGGGTATTGAACTTGAAAATTCGGGTATTTCAAATGTAGTAGCTGAAGCAAATGGCATGATGGCAGCAGTTAACAAATTAAGCGCGGCTCTTGCCGAGCATGATTTCGATTCAGTTGATGAGCATATGAAATATTGCGCAGATGTATTGTGCATTTTAATGCTGGCTGTTAGATCTCATGCCGATACATTAGAAGGTCTAGTAGCAGATGAGCTATGGCCACTACCTAAATATCAGGAAATGTTATTTATTAAGTAAATAGCATAACAGCGCTAATAAGCTGTTAAAAAGCTCAATGAAAGGCCAGAAAAAATTCTGGCCTTTTTTGTGCCCGCAAGATTATCAATTTAACTTATAATGCACATTATGAGCATTGCAAAACAGTCGTCTAAATTCAGCCTACCAGAAAAAAATCCCGGCGTTGGTAGCGTACTGGAATATCTAATTATTCATTTCCCCAATATTAAGCCTCACGTTTGGCAACAACGCATAGCCGATGGGAAAGTCCACTGGCATGATGGATCACTCATTACAGAAAAATCACCTTTTAAAGCGCAACAACGTGTTTATTATTATCGAGAAGTTGAAAACGAACCAATCATCCCATTTGAAGAAGAAATAATTTATCAGGACAGCGAAATACTTGTCGCATATAAACCGCATTTTTTACCAGTCACACCCGGCGGCATATATATAAATGAATGCCTACAAAATCGCCTACGAAGAAAAACAGGATTAGACAACTTACAAGCTGTACATAGGCTAGATAGAGTAACCGCAGGGCTTGTTCTCTTTTCTGTAAACTCGACAACACGTAATTTATACCATAATTTGTTTACAGAACGAAAAATCGAAAAGACATACCATGCAATAGCTAATACAAAAGAAGCCTCAACCACTCAAATAGTCGGGCAAGAATGGAGCGTTAAAAATTGCATCGTAAAATCAAATCCAAAATTTTTGATGAAGATATCAGAGGGTGAAGTCAATAGTCATTCAATTATTAGCTGTTTAAAACAATCGAAAGACCAATCATTATTTGAACTAAAACCTATCACAGGAAAAACGCACCAATTACGACTTCATATGCAAACACTGGGCTGGCCAATACTACATGATAAGTATTACCCATCTTTACAGGAAGAGTCCAAAGACGATTATTTCCGCCCTCTTCAGCTGTTAGCAAAAGAGCTACGTTTTAATGACCCTGTAACACATAAAATAAGAATATTTAATTGCAACGCAAATTTATCTTTAGCTGATGATAATTATAAATAACTTTCAAGACATCTTTAATGAAGTTAGCCATCACTCACGTTCGGTAGTTTAGAAATATAAAATGCTGCCAAAATAGAAATAAACCCCAGGATAAATAGTATTGCAGATGCCCCTAGCCAATCACTAAGCAAACCAATCAAACCACCGACTAACATCAATACACCAACAACTGTATTGGATACCGCGACATAAGCAGCTCTATTTTCACTGCTGGCCATATCCATCAAGTAAACTTTTCGACCTAGTCGTACACCACTGTGCATAACATTAAGTAATAAGAAAATAACAGCTAGTCCAAACTCGCTGGTTACCCAATGCCACTCTCGAGTCACTGCAACATAAGTAAATAGGCCCAAAACACCAGCACCTGTAGCAGCAACGACCATTACTTTCCGACTGGACTTATCGCCCATATAACCCCAAAAAGGAGCCGATACACTAGTGGCGAGACCATTGGCAATAATTAATGCACCCAATCCCAATAGCCCTGTCTGTGAATGCTGTTGTGCAACCAGTACATAAAAAGGTGGGGCTAAAGCTACCGATAATAACAAACCTCGCGCAATAACAAACCGTCGAAAAGCTTCGTCTTGAGTTAATAGCTGCAATTGCTCTATTGCAACTGTTAAAGCATTACCACCACCTTCAGTAGCACCTGGTTGTTCAATAATATTTATAAACACTATCGCAGCAATAATCCACAAAACGCCACCGGCTAACAACAATATTGCAAAAATCTGTAAGCCCGAGCCCGCAAGGTTCACACTCCCCATCCAAACACCTACAGCAAGCACCGCCACACCTGAAATACTCGCACTCCAGCCCATGAGTGCACCACGACGACTTTTTGAAACCGTTTTTCCGAGCACATCTTTTGCCGATACTGAACAAATACCACGAGATAGACTAAATACAATGAGCATGAAGATTATTGCGCCGCCAGCTGTATTACCTTCCAATGAATAGGCTGCCCAAGCCATTCCAAATAAACTTAGAGCAGACAGCACTGCACCCAATACCCAAACGCCTTTTCTTATCGGCAAATTCCTTACCGCAGATGCTACAACCAGTTGTGGTAGCAATACACCTGCCTCACGAATTGGTACTAAAAAGCCAGTAAAAGCGGCAGGCACACCTAGCAAACCGAACAACCATGGAATAACAAGTTTGGCGCTAGCAATTTCATCTGCAATTTTACCCAGTAAATTTGCCCATAAATAAGCAAAAAAATTGCGTGGTTGATGATGACAGGCTTCTGCTGGAATATCTTTACAAACGCGCGCATCTTCATCACCGGTAATACGGTTATATAATTCTTCAATAAAAATATTTTTATTATGACTCATCGCTATATTAATCACCGTTTTCAATTGATTGATTTTATACTTATATTTATGCAAATAATCGAACTACTTTGGGGAGAAGTTAAAGCCAATTAAGAAGGTATTTTATCGTATTAAATTACAAATTACTGACATTCATTATGAAATCTAAAGCATTACAATCAGTGATATTAAAATAATATCCCTGTAAGTAGTATTTTCGATTTTTATAAATTTATTTTAAAAGTAAAAATCAGATAACCTTCACATCTGCCGAAGTGTTTTGACCACAAATCAAAGCTTTCTAATCGTGGCTATTTGAATTTATTTATTCTTTATCAAAACTATCTACAATAATAGTGCTCATAGAAACAGGCATGATAATTACAATTAAACATTTAAAAGCAATAAGTGTATCTGTAAATAGTGGGAATTTATTCAATGAAAATAGCACTAACGCAACAGTTATTGTTGTAATTGTATATGTAAAAAAACTAAGAATTGAATAGATAGAATAAATATCCTCAGTAGATTGGTTAAAGGGTGTCTCTCTCCTAGTTTCCAAGCTGCTTCAGAAAACGAAATTGGAACAGCCAAAGCACAAATAGCAACTTGACTTGCACCATCAAGTAGAAGCTTAAGTACATTTTTCCAACTGCTAGTAATAAGGAGCAGTCCATCCGAATTGCCATTGCTATACCTTTTCTTGCTCATTATATCTAGTCTTCTGGACGCTCTTCTCATTGCCTATATCTTGAAAGGGTAGTAAAATCGAATAAAATCTATGATGGTTTTTCTGTTTAAAATATGAGCAGCTAGCGAGAATGGGAGTTTCAAATATGGCTTTAGATCAACTCGAGGCATTTTTAAAGAAAATGCAGTCTGAACCAGAACTTAAAAATGAAGTGA